>OGYB01000041.1_pt1 | contig 115316 bp, 87 predicted proteins | sample 1576421 | NCBI WGS metagenome assembly OGYB01 (sample SAMEA3541577, study PRJEB24748) | human gut metagenome | biome: human gut; feature: human-associated habitat; material: faeces | place: China | collected 2012
TACGCTTCGGAGGCTGCCCGGTCGTAGGCGATGACGGCGCGGCTTTGGCGTCCGTCGGCGGTGGTGGCAACAAGCGTGAGGAGTGGGAGCGAGGAGGATGATTTTAAGGCGGCGGAACTTGCGGAGGTGCCGGTGGAGGCTAATGCCTGCATGTTGGCGCTGAAGGTTACCGTATTATTATCTGCATACGTTGATGTCTCTGCTTTTTTTACGAAGAACGATTGAAGCGGGGCGATCGGTGCTGCTTCCTTTGTGTTCGTCGTTATCCAGTCGCTGTCGTTAGTACCACCAACGGCGGCGGTTTGGTTATCGCCTGTTACCAGCCAGTATTTTGGTTGCAGGTTGCGGTTTGTATCAAAGAACTTAGAAGCATCCAGATATGCCATGAAGGGGTTGCCGATCAGGTGATAGTCGGCATCCTTACTGGCTGTGTTTTCCCCAAGTGTGATGTTGATTGTTGGGGTATCGGGTGTTGATCCTGTAGGCTTTAGTTCGTTGGATATCAGCTTGCCGGCTTTCTTTTGCTCTTCATCTGTGCGTACATTAACCTGATTGCCGGTAATGGTAGTACCAGACTCGTAATAACTATACTTTGTATCTGCTTTCGGGAAGCGGAATAAAGCTACTGCCGGATCGGTTGCCGAGGTTGTTGTTGTCGACAGGTTGAGTACTTTGACGGAGAAACCTTCTCCCGGTGTGTAAGGTACAGCTACATTGTTATATACTCCGCTCCAATTACCGGCTACGGCGACTGTTTTGCCACTGCTGCTACCTATTGTTATCATATTGGCCTGTTGTTTCCATCCACGTTGATAAACGGATGGTTGGAAGCGGTTGTATTCGGCCGTGTTAAATGTAATATCCTTGAAGTACTCCGTTGTCTGGGTTCCTGTGTTCATGGTGTACCAGTCGCCGGCCACTACGGATTGTAGTGGAGAGGCCAGGGTGTACCAACGTCTACCTGCCAGTTTGTAATCGATCCAGGCTTTATTGTAGGTCAGGAGTTCAGTGTGCGGCATGGCGGTCGACGGTTCAAAATGGATCTGGTCGACGGTGTTGGTATAATAAGTTTCGCAGTTGTATGCGACATTGTTACTTGATGGGGTAGTAGCTTCCTTTACCATCAGATCGTATTCGATATGCGTTGTTGCCGGATTCGTTATGGTGGCGGACTTAGCTAGATCGAGGATCGGATGGTCAGAACTTCCAATAGAAGTCGTGTTTGGAGTAGCCTCGTATAATTGTACCTGCTTTCCTTCGGGAATGGTAACCTTTGTGAAGCTCATCGGGACAAAGCCGTAATAAGTTTCGCCGGACATATTATAGCCGTTGTTGTAACTGTCGGCATTGGAGCCGGTCATATGCAGTTCGTCGGCAGTGGAGCGGAGCCAGTTGTCGTCGTTGTTCCAGTTGCCGGAGCCGTCGGCGGGGCCTGACCATTTCTGGTATTCGGGGACGACCTTCAGGTTGAAGGTGAGGTTGCCTTCGCAGGTGCTGACGGGATTGTCCTTGCTATCGTCTTTAGCTTCCTTCTCCCCCACGCCCTCGTTGAAATAAGCCATTAACGTGTACCAGTAACCTTCTCGGAACTTGGGAGCAGACATTCCTTCCGCAATAGTTGCGGTGGGGGTACCGAAATGGACACGGATATACTGGTCGGCGGTTGCAGTGGGAGAACCTGCTTTGTCGGATGCAGTATTGTCGGGTATAGCATTTATTGTCTTTATGGTAGCGACCGGCCATGTGTGGCTTTCAAAGGTTCCTGTTTTGTTTATCTCTGCTATTTTATTTGCCACCATCGGATCGTTCGAGTCAATCAGGTACAGGTAAGGATAGGTGGTGTTTATTGTGAATGATGGAGCTGTTGTAGAACTGGTCGTCGCCGTACCTGCTGAATTGAGTTTGATGTTTCTCAAAGGAATCTCCAACAAAGCGTTCTCTGAGTTGCAGGCTTCCTGTATCCCTTTGCTTGCCCGGATGGTTGGGAAGTAAGTCTTATCGGGATTGTCAGTTCTTTCGTCGGGATAAACCACATCCTCGAAGCCGACGTGGGCTACCGGGGCATTTCCGTTGATATCCAGTTGTATTTCCATCGGGTCTGTGCAGATGATGGTCTTTTTATCGGTCTCTCCCAGTTCGAGCGGAATAGGGACGACTACGAGCTTGAACTTATTATCGCCATTGTCTGTGGCATGGGCATTCAGGGTGGCTTGTCTCAGGATCAGCTTATTTTCCTTTACCAGGGTGGCCAATAAGTCTTTATCTGATTGGTTATCCGTTGTCCATTCATCCGGGGTGGTGGCATCGGGACAACTTTCGCGGAAGTTTATCAGGGCCTGATGGATACTGTTGCTGCCGGTGGTAGTTGTTGTACTGACACTGCCCGGTTCTTTCTGAAATTCTTCCAGCGAACTCAGATACCAGTCGTAATAAACGTTTTCTGTGATAGGTTTTACCTCCCCCGAACCATCGGTGTCGGCTTTGAGCTGTACGCCGAAGTTGACGATCTGGCCGTTACAGAACGTATGATCTGACTTTTCCGAAAGCATGCCGTTCACCTTGATACTGTTCTGCGCTTCCAGTTGGAAGCTCGTTTTGGCTACACATGAATTTGCTGCCAGCGGTGCATTATAGTAGTATTTGAATCGTTCCAACTGGGGTATATAACTACCGTCTCCTCCTTCTTCATGGGGATCCCCATGATTTTCTTCCAGTATCAGAAAATAGGTGCGGAAAGGCTCCAGTGCACAATGAATATCGGCAACAAGCGCCTTACCCTGACTATCACTCAGGCGGTAGAAATGCCCGGCATCATTGGCATCCGTAATCTCATTTGATTGGGTATTGGTTATTGCAGGATCATACACTTTGTTCTTTTCATCCTGATAATAAGGACTAAAGAGCAATTTGCCAAAATCGAAATCGGTGGTTTGGGTTTTGCTGTCTTCTCCCTGGATAGGATAAGACAGTTTTATGATCGACTCTTCAAATGCTTGTTTGAGTTGAGCGTCGGTAGGATCATTTCCAAGTGCTTTGTATCTGGTAATATATTTTGCGGAGTCGACGAAGCAGAAGCTGACATGATCTATGCCTTCTGTCGTCGATGATGATTCTTTCTCTTCCACCCCTAACCGTGACAACAGGCGATCCCAATCGAGAGTCATTTCTAATAAAGCATCGACATTGTTGGCATGGCAAGTCGGTGATTTTTGCTTTACCTCGACTTTGGGAGAGGCTATATAGACACGGATATCGTCTATATACATGTCGCCACCTTTGGTCGAGGCACTGTTGTTGTCTATCTGCAAGACGTAAGAATCGTAAGCGGTTTGCAATGCACTTTTGTTGGTAAAGGAGAAATAGACGTGTAGCCATTGGTTACAATCATTTTCACCTCCAAAGCCGGGGATGTTGGGGTGAGTCCCGCTGGTGGTATAGGTACCCGGTATCTGTCCGGTCTGGTAGCGGTAGATCGGAGTGTAGCTTCTGTCTCTCTCTTTACCACTTTTACCTTCTGTAACTCCCATAATCGTAAACAACATGGCTGCATTATCTGAATTAGCAGACATTCCTGTGTTATATGGCTGTGCCACTTTCACCCAGGCGCTCACGAACAGTTGGGAACCCGGGCAAAGAGGATGATCGAATGTCAGGCGGGCAATCATTCCCGGCTGGTCAGATGCGTCGACATATAGGTGGTAGGTACTTTCTTCCCTTTTTCTGTTTTCTCTAGATAATGTAGGGGCTTTTGGTACAGAGGAGTTCAGTCCCCAAGTTGTACTTCCATTTTCAACATAGTCGTTTAGAATAGCATAATAACCCCATTGAGGGAGTTGTTTGTCGCCATTTTGCCCCATGAAATCGTATTTCCCATCTTCTCCGGCACGTTCACGAGCGCTTCCGTCGTAGAAGCCGTAGCTGCTTTCAGACCATCCGAGCGGATAAGGGTAGACCTGTGGTTGCCCGTATTTACCGGCAATCTCAGAGGGAAAATCGAAGTCCAGACCTGTGACGCAGGTATAATGTTCTTCCAGGTATTTTGGCGTGCGGTATGTATATTCTGTTAACGATGCATCAGCTTTTGCTCCTGAGGTACTGGTTGGATTATCGATCAGGTTGATCTGGCTTTGTGTCAGTAAGGCGGAACTTTTATTAAAGGTGAGCTTGAAACGGGCGATATGAAAAGTCTTGCCACCAACTTTTTTGGTTACTAGGATAGTGGCGGTAGAGCCGTCCGTGACGGATAGCGTGCCATTGGTGTCTGGATTGCCGGGGTATTTGAAATGGATGATGCGGTTGGTTCCGCTTAATGTCGATGAGGTTAAAGTATTTCCATCGGCATCACATAATTGTATATCGGATTTATTACTTCCAGCACCGTCTCCATCTATTAGATTAACAGTAAGTGTTTCTGTATCATTCGTGTTTGTCGGCACGGCATACGCATTGGCTGCGGTAGCGATACATACCATTTCCTGTGTTTTGTCGGGAATGCGTATGGCCGGCATGTTGATTTCGTATTCTTCCAGGTACTTTACTTCGGTATCAGGCTTGCCTATTTGTTCCTTAAAAAACGTATAACGCCAATCTTTCTCATTCTCAATGGCTCGTATGCAGTAGATGATGCGGTGTGAAAGGGTGGGTTCGGTGTATGGGCCTAAACCTTTGTAGCCTCCAAAATACATAATAGAATCTCTCTTAAAGTCCTCCGCATAGTCGGTATACCCAGACACATCGCAGGCTATCAGGTATTCATTATTATCAGGGTTGACTGTTGGAAATGTTCCAAATTGCTCATCCGTAGGATAATAGAAATACATATCGAGGGCCGGTACGTTGGTCCCATTCATGGCTATGGATGAAGGATTACCCACATATCCATTGGCGAAACGAACCGGCCTTGCTCCCTCATAACTTTCAAATGTTGTAGGATACAATAAATCTTTTACTAACCCATCTGTGCTAGCGGTAACGCCATCACTCCCCACCTCAAAAGTCTTACCCGTCTTTAAATTATACCATCGTTGATAACTTCTTATGCTGTAACTATTTTCCGATCGGTCGGGCAACGAAAGCAGGTATTTTGATCCTTTATGTACATAGATCGTGTCGATAAGTACATGCGAAGGCTGTATGCTATCATTGCTTCCGTCTACTGTAACAACGAAGACTCCTTTTTTATCGAATTTATCTTCTCCGTCGGCGACTTGAAGTCCGTCCATTTTGCGTAAATAAAACCACTTGGTCTTTGTTTTGTTTTGGATTGTCTCAGTGGTCTTGTCGGGTCTGTAATAATCTTTAGGCATTGTTGTTCTCGTCTGTCCCCAGGCCAACGGGGAAAAGACGAAGGTTATCGACAGCATTGTCAGGAGGAGGTATGTATTCTTTCTGCTTCTCATATCCGGTTTTTGTTTTATAGTTCTATATGGATGGGTTGGGAGCCGGGGGCGGCTTTCGTCAGGTCGTCGGTCAGCGGGCTGACTTGGATAGTCAGGGGGAACGAACGGGTTTGCGTGCTGCCGCTTTTTGTGAACTTGGCACTGACGGTAATCTTTTGAGCTGCAATGACTGTTGCCGGGATGGCCTCGCTCGAAAGTACGAGGGTGGCATCCGCACCTGACAGGTTGCAATTGAAATAGTCGGGAGTCGAGGGGACGCAAGACCATGTTACGTCACTTCTCTTTATCGTCCCGCTTTCTTTCAGTTGGATGTCGATCTTGACGTTGCTGCATCCTTCCGGGAGTTCGATCGTGTAGCCGTTGCCTATATTCTTACTTACCGCTATCGTGCCGATCGCAGCCAGTTCGTATGTGCCCGTTATATTCAGTGAATAGTCGGTCAGGTGGATGGTCAGCGGATAGACACGGTTGCGGGGGATGGCCTGATGAAATGTCGTTGTGCGCGGGTTTGTTTCGTCATGGATCTGCATCGAGACGCCGAATGCGGACGTTGTTCCAATTATTTCATGCAGGTAGAAAGGGGCGATCGACGGGGCATCCGTGCTACCGGAAGGCTGTACCCATTTCCAGTCGGACGGGGTCGAAGTGCCGGCAGTGGGGTCGTCTTTTCCGGTAGCAGTCCGGAAAAGGGAGGTGTTTACCCGTAAGAAATCTTGGATTGTCAGGGAGGTGATCTTATTGGTTTTGCTCTCTCTCTCATCTTCAATCGTTATCTCCATTCTTGCAGCCATGCGAACGAGTTGGACGGTGTAGGGCGTTTTGGAACTTTCGGTTACTTCCCAGGAGGTAAAGGCCGACATGGGGAAACCGTTGGCGTCGGTTATCTCCGGGAGGATGTTGAATGCCTGGTTGTCGGTGACGGCTTTCGGCACGGCTGCCCAGTCATCGGAACTGGTAGCCAGCCCCAGGGCGGAGAAGCCGCTGCCCCTGCAATTGGCAAAGGCATAGACTGTTTTTGCACCGGGAAGCAGTTCGATGGACGACGAGGTGGTCGCTTGGTCGCCGTTACCGGAGATCGTGAAATCCTTCTCGGTTACATGCTTCTCGACATTTCCTTTATCATTTATAATATAGATGTCGAGCGCATCGATCTTGCCGTCTGCGGAAATTTCCGGGGCGGTGGCGGGCGATGTGTCGCCGGCCTTTGTGATGGTAGCAGTCTCCGTCTTTTCGGGGGCGACCCTGATGGTGACGGGCACGGGTTTATCTGCGGGGATTCCGGATGCCCCTGCTGTCTCAGCGGAGCATCCGGACAGGGCGGCTACAAGCAAAAAGCCTGCCAGCCCCGCAATAAACAGTATGTATAGGGCCTGTTTATTGCTCATAGTGTGTCTCCTTTCCCAGATTTATATCGTCGAGCCGGATCGTCCAGTCGTTGACGATGATTTCAAGATAATGTGCTTTGCCGCTCCGCAGGTCGAGGTAGACCAGGATGGTGTATTTGTCCTGACGGTCGAGATATTCCTGTGCGCTGATGTCGTGGCTTTCCATGCGGGTGAGCAGTAGGAAGCCGGTCAGGTCGACGCTGAGGAAAGGAGCCGTTTCGCCCTGCTGGGTGATGCGGAGCGAGGTAGCCGTGCCGTCGAGCAGGCGGAGTGTGTTGAGTTCGTAGATGGCGGCGGAGTAGGCCGGTTTGCCATCGGGGGTGTTCACCCGGCCGGAGCCTGTATAGTAGGGCAGCCAGGTGAAGGTATCGGAGGAGAGCGGGGCGTTCGATGCGTCGAGATTGCCGACCACTGTCGTGGCTGCGACCTTGAAGCCGGCGGGATCGATGGCGGTTCCGCTGTTGGTGTCGATCAGGACGAGACGGAGTTTGTTGGTGTTCTTGACGAGCGGGAAGAGGATGTCGGTGCCATCCTCCGTATCTTTAACCGTGAGTTCCTGCTGTCCGTGGAACAGTCCCGAGAGTTCGCGGCCGACGATGTTGGCGGAGTCGGGTTTGACGGCCATCTTCCAGTCGCCGATCGGGTCGCGCGGTTGGGGCGTGCTCCAGGTGTAGTCCGCCTCGTTCAGTCCGCCCCATGCCATCAGCCGGTAGGTGCCGGGGGCGAGGTCGAGTTCTACGCGGTTGGCCGTCAGTTCCTCTCCGGCTACGGTGTGCGAGGAGAGGAAACGGCCTTCCTTGTCGTAGATATAGAGTTCCATCTGTTTGGCTTTCTGCTGGTTGGTCATCTCGTGGGCGAAGGCGTCGGCGAACTTCATATTATAGGTATAGGAGAATTGCAGGTGGCGTCGGCAGGGGGGCAGGTCTTCGCGGATCGAGTCGCACGAAAAGAGGCCTGCACCGAGGAGCGCCAGGAGCGGTAATAGCCGGAATATCGTCGTGTTGAGTTTCATCTTTATTCTGTTTATAAGTAAATATTGTCTCCATCCATCTTAGTCCATGTTTCGACGGAGGCTTCTATGTTTATTCCGTTGTTTCCGGGTTCGGGTTCGGGATCGGGGCCGGGATCAGGATCAGGGCCAGGACCCGGGTCAGGTTCAGGGCCGGGCTCCGGTTCGTCGGGCGGTGTGGGCTCGGGGTCGGGAGCCGGGAAGGGGACTTCGCCGCCCAGGCGGTCTATGCCGGAGATTTTCAGCCGGTAGATATTGTTGCGTACGATGGCATATTCCATGATGCCCTGCCGGGTATCGTTGCCATCGTTGGAGTGACGCACGCGCCAGGTGTAGTAGCAGATGCCGCCGGGGTATTCGTGGACGGGCATCCGGTAGGTCGCGCCTTCTTTCGCGGCTTCTTCGCGCGAAGCGTAGAGCCGGCCGTTACAGACGTAAAATGTTTGCCCTTCGCTGAACCCTTGCGGGATGTAGCGGGCACGGAAGACGACGGTGGTGCAGTAGGCGTCGGTCTGGTGCTCGTAGCTGATGGTGTTTTCCATCGTATAGCCCAGCCGTAGCCAGTCGCCTGCGGGTATGCCGGAGGTGGCGACGTTTTCCCAGTCTGCGGGTGTGTTGCCGAAGGAGGTATAGTAATTCGCGTAGAGCGTGGAAGCGTCGATGTTTGTTTTGCGAAGGCTCCAGGGATCGACCACGTAGTTTTGTTGCGGGCCGCCGGTTGCGGGGAGTTCGTCGCCCAGGTATTCGACGGGGGATGCTGCGGTGAGACGGCCGTCGGTATCGGCGTCGGTTACCCGTTTGAGGAAGTAGCTGCCCGCCTGCATTTTGTTGAGGATGGCTGCGCCGAGGATGGAAACCCGGGCGTTGCCGTAGTCGGGGTCGGCTACCGGATAGGCGGTTTGCGTGGTGCGGTAGTCGATGCGTGCCGCCAGGCGCTCCACCTCGACGGTTGCGTCGGCGGGATTGTTTTCGGGGTTGCCGCATAGGGTGACGCGGTCGCCGGTATGTCCGTCGGAGGTCATGACGAAACGGGAGCAGGTGCCTTTGTCCTCTGTCCAGGCGGAGGTGAGGAGGTAGTCGCGGATGTCGCCGAGCGTCTTGCCGCTGAAGGAAGGGCGTAGGTCGCCCGTGTTGGCGGCTACCAGCAGGTCGTATTCTCCTTCGGGAAGGTCGACGGCGATCAGGGTCGTGGTGTCTTTTTCGTTCGCCGCGCGGTCGAAATACAGTATCTTGTCGATCGGCGTGCCTGCCGGGGCGTTGCTGCGTGCTGCGGCCCGGTAGAAGAGGAGGAGGAAGTTGTCGATGCGGTTCTCGTTGTCGAGTCCGGTCTCGCTTCCGTTGCCCGGTTCGCCCCCGGCGGGGTTCGAGCGGGTGCCGTTGCCTGCGGAGGAGGGCGGACAGCGGAGGGATACCCGCAGGTAAGACAGGGTGGCGACTGCCGGGTCGTCACCGTCTCCTCCTATGCGAATTTCGTTGGAGCAGGCGGAAAGAAGGAGCAACAGGGCGGTTACCAGATATGTCAGTTTACGTTGGGTCATTTGTTTAAATAATTGTAATACAATGTGTTTTCAGACGCGGATGACGCGGATTTCGCGGATCGGGGGACTGATGAAAAAGGGTGCCGCAAATACTGTCCGATATCTGCTGCAGATACCCTCCGACATCTGCGGCAGATAGGTTGGGACATCTGCTGCAGATATCTCCGGACACCTGCGGCAGATGCCGGAACACATCTGCCGCAGATCCCGGAGAGGGGGTGCCGGAGCGCCGGAATCGAAGTTTATTCGATTACCGGACGGTCGTCTTCGCCACCGCCACTGGGCTTTTTGTCCTCCTTGTCACCCACACGCTCGAAGGTGACTTCGGAAAGCATCTTCAGAAGAAGTTTTCCGGGGATGAAGCGAACCTTGGGTTTCTTCATCATTGAACCGGCATTAAACTTATCGGCAGTATCCGATCCCGTGCTGCCTCCTGTCAGCAGAAAGCTGCCCAGTTCTCCCAACTGGACCAGGCGGCCTTCTTTTAGATGTTTAGCAGTGATTCGGGCTGTACGGTCCATACAACCTTTTACGTCGGCGCTGGTGAGGGCTGTTTCCTCAGCAACGTCGCCACAGAACTCGTCGAAAGCGACGGTTCCGTTGTTCAATAGTTGCGCAAAGAATTTCTTTGCGTCTGCGGGTGCATCCTTGGAAAAATCTTTTCGCTGGACTAATTTGTATTTAGCACTCATGATTTTAAATTTTAAGATTAATATTCGTTGCGCACTGGTTCCGCAGTGCAGCGTGTTATTTTGTATTTATGTAATCGATCAGGCCTTTGCCGGGATTGAATTTGACCGACAGGGTCGGTTTAAGCATACAGGGGACACCGTTTTTAGGGTTACGTACCAGGCGTTCTTTCCGGCGGTTGGGATAGAGTTTTCCGAAATTGCGTAAATTGATTTCTTCGTTTGTTGCCAGCGCTTCTGCGATGGATTCCAGCATCGTGTTTACAAACAGGCGGGTTTCGCCTACAGTTTTGTCCAGTTTATGGGCTATGATCGATTCGAGTTCACTTTTATTCATACTAGTGTGTCGTTTTGCAGTTCAACTTATTTATGAAATAAGTTAAACGCCCTCTATTAAATAGATTGTAATAGGGCGAAAGAGCTCTGAAAAAATGTTTATTTCTTGTATTTCCCTCTTCCTAAAGTGTTAAACTCCAGTTTTTCTTCCAGTAAATATTAAAACAACGGATGTTAAAACATAAGAAGGGCTGCTCGTTATGTTCCTACTTATCCTAAGGAAGCCATAACAAGTAACTTATTCACCTAAAACATCTATAAAAACATAAAAACCGCTATACGACTTAAGAGATTGCTACTTTAGATAAAAAATGTTGCCTTTTTACTTCCTTTATTCTATTTAATCTCCTACATTTGTGACGCATAAGCAGTGACTATCAAAGATTATTCAAAGATATTCAATGATTTAGAGAGCTACTGTCTTATTTCATAAATAAGCATTCTTAGCAGCACCTCCTTTCACATTTTTAACTAGTAGTAGATTAATGGATTTAGTGATTGCCCGGTTGGCATTATTCAGCTCTGACTGATCGAGTTGTCCCAGGTAGCATCGCGTTGTTTTCTCAGACGTGTGCCCCAATGCTTGGCTGATCACCGAAATCGGTACATGGCGCCGTTGCGCCTCGGCCGCCCAACTACGCCGCATGACGTAGGATGTCAGGTTGGGGTGTATCTTCAATAGCTTGCCGATCGTTTTCAATGCATTGTTATAGGCGGACAGCATCCCTTTGTATTGCCGGTAGGTGGCAGGTTTCGACATCACCGGGAAAAGATATTCGCCGTCGTTACGGTATTTCCGGATGATATGCCACATGCCGGAAGTGATCTCCATCCGAATCTGTATGCCTGTCTTGTGGCGGTTGTAAATGAGCTCGTTGCCTTGTATGTTGCTTTTCTTCAGGTGGATCATGTCTACGAATGGCATTCCGAAAGCCATGAAGCTGAAGAGGGAAAGGTCGACTCTGAGTGACAGACGGGGATCGTAGCTGAAATCGGCTGTCGCAATCTTTTCAATCTTTGCCGCTGAGAGGGGTTTTTTGATCGTTACGTCCCGTTTCAGTTTCAGATGCAGGAAGGGATGTCTCTTAATACTGAAAGGATGGTCGTTCAGTACGGCATTGAAGATGGCACGCAGGCTGCTGAGATAGCTATTGATAGAGTTGAGCTTCAAATCTTTTGCTTGCAGGTAGGACTGGAAGTCGCTCACCTGTGTCGGGGTGATCTCGCTGAGATAAATGTCCTTTTCCCCCAGGAACTCGAGGAACCGATGGCCGGCTGCCTGGTAGAGGTCGGCCGTACTGTCTTTCCCCATCGACCGCTTGCTTTCGACTCGCCTGCGGATACATTCGGTGAGGAGAAGGTGTTTACCTTTTCTTGTTTTTACTGTTGTCATTTCGTTCGTGTTTATAGATGTTGTAAAGATAACAGATTTCTCCTGTGATAGTTGATAGATGGCTGTTGACAGTTATTATCATTAGCAGGTTTCATTAAATTGATTACTTTTGTGAAACTAATTCTAATATATCATGCTGAGAAATATCTTCTTTTCAACTCTTTTACTGGCCGGTAGTTTTCTGGCACAGGCGCAAGACCGTGAGTATGTAATCGTTGTACATGGTGGAGCGGGAGATGTGGCCAAACTGGAAAGCGATCCTGTGCGTTCTGCCCAATATTATGCGGCGCTTGATTCTGCTCTGATGATCGGCGACTGTATTCTTGCCGCTGGTGGCGAAGGCCCGCAGGCTGTCATGGCTGTGATCAATTATTTTGAGAACAATCCGTTATTCAATGCCGGAAAGGGTGCCACCTGTACGGCCGAAGGGACTTTCGAACTGGATGCCTCCATTATGGAAGGGAAGGATCTCTCTGCCGGAGCGGTTGCCGGAGTTAAGACGATAAAGAACCCGATCAATGCCGCTTATGCCGTTAAAACAAAGTCTCCCCATGTTATGCTGAGTGGTACGGGAGCTGACGCTTTTGCTGCCGAACAGGGATTGGAGTTGGTCGATGATAATATGTATTTCGCCACTCCCAAGACGATGGAGTGGATCGATAAGCTGAAGCAGGAAAGCCGGAAGAACGGGACGGTCGGTTGCGTTGTCCTGGATAAGCGGGGAAACCTGACAGCCGGAACCAGTACCGGCGGTACGTTTAAAAAGAAATGGGGACGTATCGGTGATTCTCCGGTGATCGGTGCCGGAACGTATGCCGATAATCAGAGCTGTGCCGTATCCTGTACCGGTCATGGCGAATATTTCATCCGTCATGCCGTAGCTTTTAACCTGTGTGCTCGGTATAAATACCTGAAGGAACCGGTAGAACAGGCGGCCGGTTATATTATCCATACGGAGTTGAATGTCAATGCCGGTGAAGGTGGTCTGATTGCTGTCGATAAGGATGGAAATATCGCTTTTCCCTTTAATACCACCGGTATGTTTCGGGGATATCTGTATAAGGAGAAAGGCCGTTCCGGGATAGAAAAGAAGGTGGGTATCGGTAAAGCGATGGTTCGCTTTACCGAATAAGTTGTCTTTATTGTTGGTTCCGGCGGAAGGCACCGCTCACGAAACTGAGTACTTCCGGGAGAGCGGTGCGCCAGTATAACCAAGTATGTCCGCCGCCGCGTACACGGAATTCGTGTTTCATTCCTTTCTCCTGCATAATCTTATGGGCCTGGTAATTACCTTCCAACAGGCCGTCTTTGTCTCCGCAGTCGATATAATAACGGATGCGGGGCAGGTTGTCCTTATCCAGTTCGGATAGCATTTTCAATACGCTGTTCTGATGCCAGTAGTCGAGTCCGGGGCCAAACAGGCGGCTGAACAGGTCTTTGTGAGATTGGGCCTGACGTTTTTCCATTACGCTGTCGTCGAAAACTGCAGCGCTGAGCGGTGCGCAGGCGGCGAACATTTCCGGGTGATGCAGCGAGTAAAGGAAGGAGCCGTAGCCACCCATCGAAAGCCCGGCAATGGCGCGGAACTCCTGACGGCTGCGGGCACGGTAGGTCTTTTCGATATAGGGGATCAACTCTTCAAAGAACATATCTTCGTAAGGGGCTTTGCCGTCGTATTGGTTGATGTACCAGGTATCCCAGGCATTGGGCATCACGATGATCATTTGTGAAGCGTCGCCGCTGCCGATCGCTTTGTCGGCAATTTCTTTTACTTCGCCGGTCTGTATCCACATGGTTTCATCGTCGGTGTAGCCGTGCAGCAGATAGAGTACCGGGTAATTACGTTGCGAGGTGTTGTAATCGGACGGCAGGTAGATCGAGTAGGACACCTCTTTACCTAGTTTCTTACTATCGAATTTCAGCGACTCGAAGACGGCGCTCTGAGCTATTCCATTCAGATTGAACAGGATGCACAGAACAAGACTGATGAATAATTTGTTTTTCATATACTGACAGTATTAAATGAATAGTTCTTTGCCTGTAAACAGCTTGTAAATACGGAAGGCAAAGTTAGAAAAAACGGGGAGCTATGCTTGATAAAACGTCAGAAAATGTTATTTTTGTTTACGAAACTTACTAATCAATAATTACATATGTCGCATTTACCCGATTTGATTTCCGATCTGGCTTTGATCCTTATATCCGCAGGTGTAATAACCTTATTATTTAAATGGCTGAAACAACCGCTCGTGCTGGGGTATATCGTGGCCGGGTTATTGGCCGGACCTTATATCCATATCTTTCCGACAGTTGTCGATGTAGAAAACATTAATCTCTGGGCAGAGATGGGAGTCGTCTTCCTGCTGTTTGCCCTCGGGCTCGAGTTTAGCTTTAAAAAGCTGATGAATGTAGGGTCTACTGCCTTTATCACGGCGATGACGGAGGTGATAACTATGCTGATCGTTGGGTATCTGATCGGGCATCTGCTGGGATGGTCTACAATGAATTCCATATTTCTGGGAGGGATGTTGTCGATGTCGTCGACTACTATTATCATAAAAGCGTTTGATGACTTGGGATTACGGAACCAGCGTTTTACGGGGATTGTTTTCGGCACGTTGGTGGTGGAAGACCTGGTGGCTATTATCATGATGGTGTTGCTTTCGACGATGGCCGTCAGCCAGGAGTTTGCCGGAGAGGAGATGATCGGCAGTATCCTGAAGGTCGCCTTCTTCCTGATCCTCTGGTTCCTGGTGGGTATCTTCGTTATTCCGGCTTTGTTGAAAAAGGTCAGGAAGCTGATGAATGATGAGACGTTGCTGGTAATTGCCCTTGGCTTATGTCTGGGGATGGTGGTTGTGGCAACAAAGACCGGTTTCTCGGCTGCCCTGGGGGCTTTCATCATGGGTTCGATCCTGGCGGAGACGATTGAGGCGGAGCGTATCGAGCATATTATCAAGCCGGTGAAGGACTTGTTTGGCGCTATTTTCTTCGTGTCGGTGGGTATGCTGGTCGATCCGGCTGTCCTGGTTGAATATGCATGGCCTGTCATTCTTATCACGCTGGTTACGATTGTAGGGAAGGCGTTCTTTTCTTCTTTTGGTGTCCTGTTGTCGGGGCAGCCGCTTAAAACGTCCATACAATCGGGGTTCAGCCTGGCGCAGATCGGGGAGTTTGCCTTTATCATTGCAGCCCTGGGCGTGTCGCTTAAAGTGCTAGACGATTATGTGTACCCGATTATCGTGGCGGTGTCGGTGATAACGACGTTTACTACTCCTTACTTTATCCGTTTGTCGGGGCCGTTTGCAGAATGGCTCTATAAGATACTGCCGGATAAGGCGCGTGACTTCCTGGATCGCTATTCGTCGGGATCGAAAACGATCAACCATGAGAGCGACTGGCGGAAACTGCTGAAGATTTATGCCGGAAAGATATTGATCCACTCGGTCTTGCTGACGGCTATCCTGTTGTTGTCTACTCAGGTTATCCATCCGCTACTGGTGGAGAAGTTCCCGGCGATGGAGATGTGGGGAAGTATTATCATGAGTGTGCTGACGCTTCTCCTGATGACTCCTTTCTTGTCGGGGTTGGTGGCCAATAAGAATAATTCGCCTGAATTATTTATGAGCTTATGGAAGGATAACAAATATAATCATGGTAAGCTGGTGGCGCTGGTTCTGTTCAGGGTCTTTGTCGCCATCCTGTTCGTTTCGATCGTACTGATCAAGTATTATCATGTGCAGTATGGGGTCGGTGCGATTATAGCCGTGGGGGTTATGATCCTGATCATTTTGTTCCGCCGCGACCTGAACCAGTATTCCAGGCTGGAAGCCCATTTCCTGACTAACCTGAATCGCCGGGAAGAAGTCGACCGGAAGCGGAATCCGTTGAAAGCGAGCTTTAACAACCAATTGAGCGATAAGGATATCCATCTGGCGATCGTGCCGGTTTCGCCCTGTTCTCCCTATGCCGGGAAAGCGTTGGCGGAATTGCCTCTCAGGAAAGATTTCGGAGTGAGTATTGTAGAGATTATCCGGGGCGATTATAAGATTTATATCCCTGGAGGTTCCGATCATATTTACCCGCAGGATAAGGTAGTCGTGGTGGGAACCGATGAGCAGCTGAAAGCTTTTCAGGCCAAGCTGGAAGATCAGGAAAACGGATCTGCATGTTCGGACGGGCAGCCTAAAGATGTTACGGTCAATTCGTTTGTCGTCGATGAGAGTTTCCCTTTCCTCGGACAGAGTATCATGCAGTCGAATGTCGGCCGCCGCTACAATTGCCTGATCGTCGCCCTCGAACGCAACGGCGACTCCCTGATGACCCCCGATAACGATACGGTCTTTGAATTGGATGATCTGGTCTGGGTTGTAGGCGACAAGGGTAAGATACAGGAGTTGATAAAAGGGGAGTGAGAGCGTTTTATGAAATTTTAGAGATCACTTAAAATTGGTTACATCAGCCTTTATTTCTCCAAATGTTCTAATTTTGTCGTGTTGAATTATAAAAACGAAAGAGATGAAAAAGTATACATTCTTATTGGTGATAATGGCTCTGGGGCTGTTATCCTGCGGAGATGATGATAAACCGGTTGTTCCTGAGTTAGACAAATTGACGCAAGTAATTTGTACCAAAGAGGCAGACGTAGTGTTTTATGCAAAGATCAATTATACGAATGATGATAAGATTGCTTCTATCGATTTTGTTGATGGGAAAAACATTCCTTTTATATATGTAGACAAAAAGATCACGATGATGAATCCTGAAGAAGGAGTCGAACGTATTGAATATATTATTGGCGGATTGGTTGTCACAGAGAAGTCTGTTATGAAGAAAAATGCTTTTGACGGAAAGATCTACACAAGCGATAACTATAAATATCAGTATAGTGGCTCGAGCCTGACCGGAGCTTCACGAACCATGACCTGGCCGAAAGAGGGAGAAGAAGGCTACGAATCGCAGACATTTGAAAAGGAAGAGACTTATGCATGGGAAAACAGCAATGTAGTCCTTTTCACCCAAGACAAGAAGAGAATTGAATATAAATACGGCACGGCTTTAACTCCGTCCAACTTCCCCTGGCGTGTAATACCATCTTTCAATCCAGTGGGTTTCGATGCTTTTTCCCCGATAAACCTACTCTATGGAAACCGGAGCAGGAACTTGCCTGAATCGGCTACTTACTATAGTCTTTCCGGAGAGGATGACACAACCGCTAAGTATACATATCATTTTACGACTACCGGCGATTATATAACCGGCATGACTATCCAGGAGCAGACCAGCTCTACGGACAAAATAGCGAAGCAGACTACCTATGAGTACAAGTTTATCTATTCGAAGTAACAGATACATCATAATAAGATAATTGCATCCTCAATATCGGATGCGATTATCTGTCGCTATTGTACAATTATCTCTCAATTTGTTGTATTTGCAATAAATCTACAAGCTTTTGCGATAATATTAAAAATCGGGGTGTGCCTAATATTGTATTTTTGGTCGAGAAATAATCGATATATACCATGAATACAAAGTTACTCTTTTTAATATCCGTCATAGGGCTTGCCTTTGTCAGCTGCTCCGGAGAAGGGCAGCTGAAGAAACAGGTTTCCGGTCTGTTGCATGCCGAAATCATTACTCGGGGAAATACTGCATTAACACAGACCCCTCTTACCATCACTTCTTTTATAGCCGAACGAAGTACCGGCAATATGCACGACTTCTATTCCGAAGGCGATTATTGGTGGCCGAACCCCATAAGTCCGGACAGCGCCTACATCCGGCGTGACGGAGAAACCAATCCCGATAACTTTGTTGCCCATCGCCATGCCATGATCCGTTTCAGTACGCTTGTCGGTGACCTGACATCTGCCTGGATTATTACCGGAGATAAGAAATATGCAGTACAGGCTCTGAAACATATCCATGCCTGGTTTATCGATCCGGAAACACGGATGAGCCCCAATCTTCAATATGCGCAAGCTATAAAAGGGATAGCGACAGGGCGGGGGATAGGTATTATCGATACAATTCATTTGCTGGAAGTCGTTCAATCGTTGATCATGCTGGAAGATGCGAGCTTACTCTCTGAAGAAGACTTAACAGGGACGAAGAAATGGTTTGCAGACTATCTCCACTGGTTGACAAACCATCCTTACGGCCTGGATGAAATGAATGCTAAAAACAATCACGGGACTTGCTGGGTAATGCAGGTGGCCCAGTTTGCGAAGTATACAGGCAATAAGGAGCTGACGGACTTCTGTCGTAACCGTTATCAGACAGTCCTGTTGCCCGGCCAGATGGACACTGATGGCAGTTTTCCGCTGGAGTTAAACCGTACCAAGCCTTATGGCTATTCCTTGTTTAACCTCGACGCAATGGCGACAATTTGCCATATCCTTTCCGATGATACTCACAACCTATGGCAATATACAACCGGTGATGGACGGAATATGCAGAAAGGAGTAGCCTGGCTATTCCCTTATATAAAGGATAAGTCTGCCTGGCCTTTTGAAGAAGATGTAATGTATTGGGAGCAATGGCCTGTAGCACAACCCGCTTTACTATTCAGCGCTTATGATACACCGAACGAAGAATATGTATCGGTTTGGTCTGCACTGGAGCATTATCCGGAAAATGACGAAGTGATACGCAATCTTCCTATTCGCCATCCTCTTTTATGGTTGTAAAGACATAAGAAAAATAATTAGTTTACTTTATAGTTGATGAACATGAAATTCAAAACACCTCTCTTACTTTTATTAGCTGCTCTTGCGTCCTGTGGATCGGATAAGAGCGATTTAGTACGTGATAACTTTACATTTGCAGGAACACAACTGAAGCAGGCTTTTGTTGAAATGGATTTAGTCCGTTCTTCCGAACTGCCGGAAAAACAAGCATTACGTGATAAACTGAATCAGGGACCATTGGCCAGCCCGCGAAATATAGAGTCTGACGGAACGCTGCACATGGTAGTCTCACGCGACTGGACAAGCGGATTCTTTCCCGGCGAACTTTGGTATATGTACGAATACACCGGAGATGACTTCTGGAAAGACAAAGCACGTCAGCAAACGGCACTGATTGAACGCGAAAAACTGAATGGTGGTACGCATGATATGGGTTTCAAAGTCTATTGTTCTTTTGGAAACGGTTACCGCCTGACCGGAGACGCTAACTACAAAGAAGTCCTGCTGCAATCGGCCTATACACTGACTACCCGCTACAAAGAAAAAATAGGAGCTATCCGTTCCTGGGATCACAGCCGTGATAAATGGGAGTGCCCCGTTATCATCGACAACATGATGAATCTGGAGTTGCTTTTCTGGGCATTCAGAGCCAGCGGCGATTCTTTATTTTATAATGTAGCCGTTAACCACGCCCGTACAACTATGAAAAATCATTACCGTGACGATTATAGCTCTTATCATGTAGTGGATTATGACACTATAACCGGAGCTGTAATAAACAGGCATACCCATCAGGGATATGCACACGAATCAGCCTGGTCGCGCGGACAAGCATGGGGACTTTATGGCTATACGATGTGTTACCGGGAAACCGGCTTACCGGAGTTTCTTGAACAGGCCGGACATATCGCCGATTATATCTTTTCCAGTCCGGCTTTACCGGAAGATTTAATTCCTTACTGGGACTTTAACGCGCCCGGAATACCGGACGAACCCCGCGATGCTTCCGCTGCAACCGTTACGGCTTCTGCCTTGTACGAATTAAGCATGTACGTCCCGGAGAAACAGAATGATTACGTATCGAAAGCAAATACAATACTGAATAACCTGTCGAAGAACTACCGTACGACAGCAGGCAAAGACAGAGGCTTTTTGTTGCTACACAGTACAGGATCGAAAATGCACAATGTAGAAGTCGACGTCCCTATTGTATATGCCGATTATTATTATCTGGAAGCCTTACTCCGGAAACAGAAACTGGAGAAAGAGGGTACAGCCATATTATGAATATATAAATATTAAATAGATAGCTGTTTAATAAACTAATATAAAACGAATAGATAATGAAAAACATTTTCTTCTCTTGCCTTTTCCTGCTCTGTTGCTTGTCGGTTGCAGGGAAGGTGCCATCGAAACAAAAAATAAGATTAACAGACAATTGGGAATACCTGAAAGGGGATCTGGGCGGAATCTGGGAAGCAGTGCGCCCCTTCTCACCGGGAAATCCCGAAACCGTTCCTATCTGGCAGAAAATTACGCTGCCGCATTGCTTCAATGCAGAAGATGCAGTCGACCCCGACCTCAATTATTACCAGGGGCCTGGATGGTACAAGACCGGACTGTCGATCAACAATCCTTATCCTGACGGCCGTATCGTTCTTGATTTCGAAGGAGCAGGGCAGAAGACGGACGTTTATGTCTACACCACTCTTGTCGGCCAACATGTCGGCGGATATGATGAATGGAGCGTGGATATAACGGAAGCAGTAGATTCTTTCCTTAAAAATGATAAACTGGTAAAACGTTTCGGAGGAAAAGTCCCTTTATCCATCCGTTGCGATAACTCGCGCGACCTGGAAATGATACCGTCCGACCTTTCGGACTTCAATCTTTACGGCGGCCTTTACCGTTATCTGAATCTGGTTTATCTACCGAAAGCTTCTTTCAAACAGATCCGTCTCGAACCGGAACTTTCTGCTGACAGGAAAGAAGGAATATTGAAGGTAAAAACAACTTTCTATAACCCCGAAGATATAAAGGAAGCAGATGTAACAGTCTCTGTCTATGACAATAACCGCAAACAAATATTCACACAGACGATAACCGGTATATTACCTTTAGGCGACCAGTTCCTGACTGAAGTAAAGGTAAAGAACCCGGCCTTATGGCATGTCGACAATCCCGCTTTATACACCTGCGAACTGACAATCAATGCCGCCGGACAATCTTTGTCCGCAGAAGAACATTTCGGCTTCCGCCAGGCGGAATTTAAAGAGAAAGGTCCCTTCTTCCTGAATGGCAAACGCCTTTTGCTTCGCGGGACGCACCGCCATGAAGACCATGCAGGTGTTGCCCAGGCAATGACTGAAGATATGATGCGCACTGAAATGCAAATGATGAAAGACATGGGTGTCAATTTCATCCGTCTCGGCCATTACCAGCAATCGGAAATCATCCTTCGGCTTTGTGACGAATTAGGTATCCTTGTCTGGGAAGAAATACCCTGGTGCCGTGGTGGTTTAGGGGGTGAGATATACAAAGAACAGGCACGCCGTATGCTGACCAATATGATCGGCCAGCATCACAATCACCCGTCAGTAATCATCTGGGGACTTGGCAACGAAAACGACTGGCCTAACGATTTCAGTACCTTCGACAAAGGGGCTATCCGTGCCTTTATGAAGGAACTGCATGACTTGGCCCATCGACTGGATGATACCCGCATGACGGCTATCCGGCGCTGTGAGTTTTGCAGCGATATAGTAGATGTATATTCCCCATCCATTTGGGCAGGATGGTATCGCGGAGTCTTTACCGATTATAAAAACGTCTCGGAGCAGGAAATGCAAAAGGTAAAACGTTTCCTGCATGTAGAATGGGGTGGTGACAGCCATGCCCGCCGTCACTCGGAAAATGTATTCGCTAACCTGAAAGGACTGGAATCCGGCCAGGGAGCCGATGAACGTGCCGGTGACGCTTCCTTATACGGGGGAACTGCCCGTGCCTCGAAAGATGGCGACTGGTCGGAAAGCTATATCGTCCGCCTGATCGACTGGCATTTGAAGGAACAGGAAACAATGCCCTGGCTGACGGGCACTGCCTATTGGCCGTTCAAAGACTTCTCAACTCCCGTACGTCCCGAAAATCCGGTTCCCTACGTAAACCAGAAAGGAGTAATAGAACGTGATTTTACACCGAAGGAAAGCTATTATGTTTTCCAGTCCTACTGGACGACAGCGCCGATGGTTCATATCTACGGCCATAGTTGGCCGGTGCGTTGGGGAAACAAAGGCGACCGGAAAGAGGTGCTGGTTTACTCCAATTGTGATGAAGTCGAACTATTCGTCAACGGCATCAGTCAGGGCGTAAAAAAACGCAATAGCCAGGATTATCCGGCAGCCGGACTGCGTTGGAACTGTGTCTATGAAGAAGGCAGAAATGAAATCCGTGCTGTCGCCAAAAAAGGAAAAACAGAAATGGCAGATACGATCATCCAGGAGTACCAATCTGAAAAGTGGGGTGAGGAAGCATCTATGTCGTTGTCGGTTGTTTCACGTGAAGGCGATACCGTTTTATTGGAAGCCCAACTTTTCGACAAAAATAATATTCGCTGCCTTGATTCAAAGAAGTATGTCGAGTTTGAAATTATAGGAAATGGTTCATTGATACAGAATCAGGGGACTTCAATCGGAAGTAGAAAGCTTCAAACCTACAATGGAAGGGCTCGCATTAAGGTAAATCTTAAAAAAGAGAAGAATATTGTCGCTGTCAAGTCGAGTGGACTGCCTACCACATTCCTTGAAGTCGAATAATTCCTTATTTTTCTACTATAATCCGTCTTTTTTTAGGATAAAAACAGTTGCAAATATCCTTCGTAGACGGATTATAGTAGAAAACAAAAGAGAAAACTACGGCCGTAGATCGTTTTTATAAGTAATAACTGCTTATTAATGATGTCGAATCAGTTTTACAAAGTCTTTAATCGATGCAAACAACTACATTCCGTAGTTTATGTTAATAAAAATACGTTATTGCATACAAAAACAACGATTATTCGCATTGATAATTGTTTTCTACTCCCATCGTACGTCTATTTTATCAATAAATAGCATATTTAATTTGCGAAATAGATATATTTGTCTATTTTTATCTCCCAGTTAATGACAAAATATAGCTTTAATCTAATAAAAATACTACTATGCAATCATTCTACGACCGTATTCAAGACATCGCAACATATTATAATATTAAACCTTCAGTAATATTAAGATGTAGCCATATTCCTTATAGCACCTATCACTCTCTGAGTTATCGCGGTGCATGCCCAAGTATTGAAACAGTACAAAAGATTATAAATTGTTATCCGGAAGTCAGCTTCGAATGGCTCGCTGTCGGTAAAGGAAATATGCTTATTCCCAAAAAGACCACTCCGGATGATGAAGATAGTCCGAAAATCATCGCATTGAAACGGAAAGTTGAAATACTTAGCGACCGTTTGATCGATAAAGAGCGATATATACTAAAGCTCGAATTAGAGCTTGCCACCTGCAAAGAAAACGAATAATACTCCTGATATGAGATATCTATTTACACTTGCTATTATATGCTTTTCCTTCATTTTACAGGCTGAAAAGACAAGATATCCCTATATCTTTAATTCAGATTTAAACGAAGGTATTTCACAGCTGTCTGTCATGGATATTTTCCAGGATTCAAAAGGCTATTTATGGTTTGCCACCAAGAACGGATTAAACCGTTTTAACGGGAAAGAATACATAATCTACCGCCGTGAAGATGGAAATGAGCAGAGCTTATCCAATAACTCTATCACTTCGATAGCTGAAGACCGGAATGGAAACCTATGGATAGGAACAGGCAACGGATTAAACCGTATAGACTTGAACACGAACCGGATAAAACGTTACAGCGTCGAGATAAACGGATCGATAACAAACAGTATTGCAACGATATATATGGATCATTCCGGCCATCTCTGGATTGGAACCTGGAATGGCTTAAGCCGTTATAACAGTAATAACGACTCTTTTGAATCCTTTTCCCTGGACGGAGAACTGGATAACACAGCAGTGTCAACTATATTTGAAGACAGCACCGGTAAGTTCTGGATAGGGACAAGAAACAAAGGAGTCTTTCTATGTGACAACCAGATGAATCTTATCAGCCATTTTTCGACCGAAACGAAAAACATGCGCATAAACAATAACGATATCACCTCTATTTATGAAGATGCAAAGAAACAGATATGGATCGGCAGCAAATATGGACTTAACAAGGTAGACCTGCGCAATAATGAAATCCTAGCCTTTACGAGTGAAAACAGCAAGCTCGACAATAACTCTGTCCGTTGCCTGATCGAATGGCAAAACAAACTTCTGATCGGTACTTTCGATGGTATATATTCTTTAGATCCGACGACCGAACGGATCATGAAAATGGCCGGATACGATGACATGAATAAATCATTGAGCCATTATTCTGTCTATGCCTTTTGTGTAGACCGGGACGAAACATTATGGGTCGGTACGTTTGCCGGCGGTGTGAACTACCTGAACAAATTTACCAGCCGCTTTGTCTTCCATAAACCGGAAGAGGAACTGAACATCAGAACCGGTATTTACGGCGCCATAACTTACGAATCTCCATCGAAACTCTGGATCGCAACAGAAGGATACGGACTGCTGAGCTATAATTATCAGACAGATGAGTCGCATTATTATCTGGTAGACCCTTCTTCCCGTTTTGCCTTTAACACAAACATTATCAAATCTGTTTTCTATGAAGACGGAACCGTCTGGTGTGGAACCACGAAAGGAGAAATTTACAAGTTCGACATCAAGACCGGTAAATTCTCCCTTTATCACAGGTATCCGGTTGAGTACTCGATCTACTCCATCATCCGCGACCATAAAGGCATTTTATGGGTAGGCGGCGCATCGACCGAATACGGATTGACTTATTTCGTAGATGACAAGCTCGTTAAGCCATTAACCAACAATGTGGATGAACCGTTCTACATATCGAATATCCGTTGTATGTTGGAGAATGAAGACGGCACGCTTTTATTGGGCAGTACCGTAGATGGATTGCTTCACCTCGACACGAATAAAAAGCAATTGACGAAATATACGAATGAAGCCTCTGTAGAAAAGTACAGGATCCCGAACAATTATATTTCAGCCATCACCCGCACGGAATCAGGAGACATATGGGTTTCAACTTACGGCGGCGGTCTCTTTCAGTTTGATCCCTCGCAAGGAATCCGGCGCGTCATGACGGCTAAAGAAGGCTTGCTGGATAATAACATCTGCTCCCTGGTAGAAAGCAGCGACCGGAAACTATGGATGAGTACCGTAAATGGATTAACGATGTTTGATCCTGCCGGCAACGAAGTGCGTAACTACCACCGCCATAACGGGATCGACATCCGCGAATTTACCTTACATAGCGGAATCGCTTTGCCGGATGGAAACCTCTGCTTTGCCGGAAGTAACGGTTTCGTGACATTCCAGGTAGAGGCGATGGATAAGAATGAAAATATCCCGGCAGTGGTGCTCGAACAACTATCCGTTAATAATCAGCCGGTAATGGTCGGCGACGAATCCGCCATTCTGGATAAAACGTTGGACGGCATGGAAACGATCCGGCTCCATTACAACGAAAATAACTTTTCAATCACCTATCAGGCCTTGAATTATATCTATTCGACCCAAAACCAATACGCTTATAAGCTCGAAGGATATGATACCGGCTGGAACTATGTTGGCGAACGTAATTCCGCATTTTATACCAACCTGAGCCCCGGCAAATATGTATTCCGTGTGAAAGCCTCTAATAATGACGATGTATGGAACGAAACAGGACGTTCGCTCGTAATCATCGTGCAGCCACCTTTGTGGAGAACCTGGTATGCTTACCTGTTCTATGTCATCGTTTTTGCCGCCATTATCTACGGAATCCTCTATTATGTGAGTATCAAACGCAACCTGGAAGCCGGTTTGAAATTAAAGCAACTGGAGAAACAGAAGCAGGAAGAATTTCACCAGGCAAAGATACGCTTGTTTACCAACTTCTCCCATGAATTACGTACGCCTTTGATGTTGATTATCACCCCGTTTGAGGAATTAGTCAAACGGATAGACATACCGGTGGAATTGCATGACAAACTGTCCATCATCTATAAGAATGCACAAAAATTGCTGCTACTGGTTAACCAGTTGATGGATCTGCATAAAAATCAGGCGGGCAGCATGGATCTGAAGGTGAGCGAAGGGGACATCTGTGAATATATAAAGGAAATATATTATGCCTTTAACCAGATTGCTTTGACGAATGAGGTCAAATTCACCTTGAACTGTACCCCTAAAACGATCGATGCCTGGTTTGACAAGTCCCTTTTGGAGAAAGTTGTTTTCAACCTGCTATCGAATGCCTTCAAATATACCAGTTCCGGTGAATCGATTGTCATGGAAGTTTCGGAAGTCTCCCTAAAAGAGCTTGAACCGGAGCGGACAGAGGGATTATATACCGGTGAAAATATAAATTATGTCCGGCTGAAAGTAAAAGATTCCGGAAAAGGGATTGCAGAAGAGGAAGCGGATAAGATATTTACCCCGTTCTACCAGATCCCGGAGACGTCGGGTATCAATTTATCCGGGACAGGCATCGGCTTAAGCCTGGTCTATACGATCGTACAGCTCCATCGCGGAGTAATCTATGTGGATAATACTGTATCTCAGGGAGCTTGCTTTGTTATCATCCTTCCGATTTCCCGTGCGGCCTTCTCCGAGGAACAGATAGAAAGCCGAGAGATAGATAAGATCGCGGAAATGACGAATACCGAGGATATCTCCGTCTCCCTGCCGGTTGTAGATAAAGGAGACCAGCCGAAATATAAGATTCTGCTGGTCGAGGATGACAAGGATGTCCGCGATTATCTGCGGAAAAGCCTGGAAGCTGAATATACGGTAATCGAAGCCGCCGACGGGGTGAGAGCCTATGAAAAAGTAATCCAAGACTTTCCGGATCTGGTGCTCAGCGACATCATGATGCCGAAACGCGATGGGTTGGAACTCTGTACGATGATCAAGAATGACATACGGGTGGGGCATATCCCGGTTATTCTGATGACCGCCCGCTCGATGGTCGTCCATATTAAAGAAGGGTTCCAGGCGGGTGCAGACGATTATATCGTCAAACCGTTCAATATGGACGTGTTGCAAACACGCATCCGCAGCCTATTGACTTTAAGGGAGCAATTGAAGAAACTGTATGGGAAACGTTTCTCACCGGAAGTGATGGGAATCGAGGTAAAGTCGGCCGACGAACGTTTTTCCCAGAAACTGTTTGATGTGATCGAGAAAAACATCTCCAATGAAAAACTGGATGTCGAGTTGTTGTGTTCGGAGATCGGTATCAGCCGGGCAAACCTCTATCGAAAGCTAAAATCCATCACCGAACTTTCCCCGATGGAATTGATTCGTAACAAACGTCTGGAAGTAGCAGCGAAATTGTTGACAGAATCTGAAATGAATGTATCGGAAATAGCTTCTCATCTCGGTTTTAATAGCCATTCTTACTTCTCGAATTCATTTAAAGCTTTTTACGGGTGCACTCCGACCGAGTTTGTGCAGATGAATAATAGCCAGGAATAGGAGAACTTGTAAAATCATTTCACATTCCTGTCACTTTTGTATCAATCTATTCATATAGAATAATTTAATACTAAATTGGGAGCGTATTCTCTTTGGAAAGCGGGGAGAATACGTTTCTTTGTGTTATTGAATTTGTTTAAATTTTAAGTCTAATTAAATCCATGATTAAATGAAAAAAGAAATCAAGAGTGCCACTCAATCGTTTTGGCGATTATTATTTTTATTGGTGGCGTTTAATTCAAGTCTAAGTTTGTTTGCGCAAACACCGACTGTCTCCGGCATCGTTCTGGATGAGTTTGGAGACCCGATGATCGGTGTATCGGTACTAGTGAAGGGAACAACCACAGGTATTATTACGGATGTAGAAGGGAATTTTATTGTTCCGGCTAAAACCGGGGATGTTATATTGGTAAAGTATCTTGGTTACAAAGACCAGGAAATAAAAGTAACAAGTAATGCCCGCTTGAAAATAACTCTTCAGGAAGATACTCAGAATCTGGATGAAGTAGTAGTGGTTGGTTATGGTACGCAGAAGAAAGTGAACCTGACCGGTGCTGTTTCCGCCGTTACCGGTGAAGAAATAGCCAAGCGTCCGGTAGCCAATACATCGACCATGTTGCAAGGCCAGATGCCGGGTTTGCGTATTACTTCCGACAAAGGCCAGCCGGGTAACGAATCGGTTCAGATCCGTGTACGTGGCCAAGGTACTTATTCCGGTACCGGCTCTGACCCGTTAATCCTGATTAACGGAGTAGAGGGGGATCTCGCTTCCCTCGACCCGAACATCATTGAAAGTGTTTCCGTCTTGAAGGATGCAGCTTCGGCTTCCATCTATGGTTCGCGCGCAGCAAACGGTGTGATTCTGATTACAACGAAGAATGGTTCGGAAACAAAAGACCGCATCTCCGTTCGTTATAATGGCAACTTTGCCGTACACAATCCGACAAACCTGCTGGATGTGATTTGGGATTCTCCTACCTATATGAAATATTTCAATATGGCGAAGGATAATTCCGGAGCTCCGGCAACTGACCGTTATTCGGCAGAGATGATTGCGAACTACACCAATCCGTCCGACCCGACCAAATACCCAAGCTTCAACTGGTTGGATTATATGTTTGATCCTGCTTTCGTTCAGCAGCACAACCTGAGTGTAGCCGGTACTACCGGTAAAACTTCTTACAACGCTTCTTTAAGTATGATCAACCAGCCCGGTACCATGAAAGGACAGGAATTCAAGCGTTACAATGCAACGTTGGATCTGACTTCACAAGTAAACGATTGGATACGCTTCGGAATGTATTTTACCGGCAGCCGCAGCAATCGCCAGGAAACACGCCAGGGGGATCCGATGCTTATCTGTCAACTATTTCTCAGGCGCCGACTTACATGCCCTGGCTACCGGATGATGGCACAGGCATTAAGCGTTACACGATGAAAGCGTTTACCTTTGAAAGTAATAATAAAAACATGGTTGCCATTACTGAAACGGAAAACTTCAAGAACTATGTGAATACGGATGTAAACACTCAGGCTTGGTTGGAAGTAAGTCCGATCAAAGGCTTAAGCTGGTATACCAAAGGTGCTATGCGCTACAAGCAACAGCATACAAAGAACTGGGGAGCGCTTCCGACACCGGTTTACTACTATCATGACGGTGTACAGAATGGTACATTGAATACAAACGGAACAGGTTTGACAAGTACAATGGAAAATAGTTCTTACTATAACTTATATACGTATTTGAAATACGACTGGGCTACTCCTAATAAAGAACATGACTTCTCTTTTATGGCAGGTTACAATCTGGAATATTATAAAATGGATAATCTGGAAGGTTACCGTCAGAATTATGACTTCCCCTTGCATGAACTGAATACAGGTATTTCTTCTGTACAGACTAACAAAGGTGAATCTGAAGAATGGGGCATTATGTCTGCTTTCTTCCGTGCCAACTATGCTTTCAAACAGCGTTATTTATTGGAGGTGAATGCCCGTTACGACGGTTCTTCCCGCATTTCATCCGATTCTCGCTGGGGTATATTCCCTTCCTTCTCTGTGGGATGGCGTATGACTGAAGAAGAATGGATGAAGGATCTCAACTGGGAATCGCTGAACAGCATGAAGTTGCGTGGATCCTGGGGTATCCTGGGTAACCAGAATATCGATCTTTATTCTTACTATGCTTTGGTTACAACAGGTAAGGATTATAGTTTCGACAACTCGAATCTGGGTGCCGGTGTTGCACAGACTGCCCTTACCAACCGTGATCTGAAATGGGAATCTACGGCTATCGGTGACTTCGGTATCGATATCACTGCTTTCAACGGTTTCAATATTACTTTCGACTGGTATAAGAAAAGAACATACGATATTCTTCGTGAGGCACAGAGCAATTCATTACTGGGCTTGAAAGCTCCGTATGTCAATGCTGGTGAAATGGTAAACAAAGGTATTGAAATATCGTTGGCTTATAACGGATATATAAAAGAAGGAGTATTCAAAGGCTTAAATTACAATGCCGGTGTATTCTTTGATCGTACGAGAAATGAGTTGACGAAATATGGTGCCGATTATATAGACTCTTCTAAAGGTTTAATCTATAAGGAAGGTATACCTTATGAGTCATTCTATGGTTATGAAGCAATCGGTATCTTTAGGGATGAAGCTGATGTAAGCAATTCCCCCAAGCAATTTAATGATAAGACATTGCCCGGTGATATTAAATATGCCGATATCAGCGGCCCTAATGGAGTACCCGATGGCATTGTCGATGAAAACGACCGTAAAGTACTTGATGGCCGCTTCCCTGATTTTGAGTATTCCGTGAACCTGGGTGCCAGTTGGAAAGGTTTCGACCTCTCTTTGATGGGACAAGGTGTACAAGGTGCTAAACATTATGCCAGCGGCTGGGGATTACGTCCGTTCTATCAGGGAACGCCTATCTCACAAGACTATATCGATAATATGTGGACGGAAGATCATAGAGACGCCAAATATCCGCGTCTGTATTTCGCTGATTTAGGTGGTGCAAAGAACCAGCGTGAAAGTACCTACTGGTTATACAATGCTTCTTATTTCCGTCTGAAGAACCTGACATTCGGTTACACATTGCCGAAAGCACTGACAAGCAAAGCGAAGATCGAACGTCTGCGTTTCTACTTCTCTGGTGACAACCTGCTGACGATAACTAAATTCCCACAGGGTGGTGACCCGGAACGTAACTATAATTCCACAAAGGGTACACGTTTGGTTTATTATCCGCAGAACCGTATCATTTCATTCGGTGTAAATCTTGAATTCTAATTTAATTATAAAGTAATTATGAAAATGAATAAACTATCATATATTTCACTATTGGTTGCCGGTATGATGGCTGTATCATCCTGTTCTGATATTTTGGATACGCCACCGACAACTTCTCCGTCAGAAAGCATTTTCTGGCAATCAAAATCAGATTTTGATTCCGCGTTGACCGGCTGTTATCAAGGTATGCAGGCTAAAACATTATCCTATGGGATGGTTGTTTACGACTGTCTGACAGATAATGGTTACGGTAGTTCCGGTTCCAGCTATGTGTATAAAACAGACCTGATCCAGGCGGATAATATAGATCCGTCAATGACAGGATTCGTTCCGGAACTTTATAAAGAAGCTTATGAAGCTATTACCCGTCTGAATATCTTCTTATATCAGCTGAAGAATTATCAGGGAGGAGATATGAATACTGTCCGTAACCAGTATGAAGGAGAGGCGCTTTTCTTACGTTCTTACTGCTATTACCTGCTTTATCTGTGTTACGGTGAAGTTCCCTATCCAACGGAACCGCTGGATCTTACAACTCAGAATATGCCGAAAGAATCTCTGGAAACAGTTTATAATAATCTGATCACAGATTTACAGACTGCGATCGATAAAATGGATGACAAGACATTCAAGGGTGCCGGCGGACATGCTACAAAAGGAGCTGCCCAGGGATTAAAAGCACGTCTCCTGATGTTCCATGCTTTTGGTGAAGACGGAAAAGTAGCCAATCGTAGCGAAGTACAGGAAGCATACAATTTGTTGAATGAAATAAAAGGCTATTCTTTAGCCGGTCGTTATGCGGACAACTTTACTTATGATACACAGGAAACCAGTCCGGAGATTGTCTTCTCGATCAAGTTTCTGGCTCCGAACAATTATAATAATTTCGACCATATATATGGAAACTATTCCGGAGTACGTCCGGTCGCTAACCTGACAAATGAGTATGAGGAAGGTGATAACCGGTTGGGACAGATTGTCGCTTTTGATGATAAATATCAGTGGCCGGGAGGTGAAGTCGTATCTCTGAATAGAAGCGATTTGAAAAAGGCAATGGTAAAATGGCTGACCCCATTGATGAAAGATGGTGATATGTGGCAGGCAAGTACCCGTAGCGAACAGGACTGGGTATTCCTTCGTTGGGGTGAATTGCTGCTCTTGAAAGCTGAAGCAGCCAATGAACTGGGTATTTCCGGTGCTGCCGACATGGTAAATCTGGTCCGTCAACGTGCCGGTCTAGCTGATTTGGCCACCAGCTTGAATCAAGATCAGTTGCGTGAAGCAATCCGCCACGAGCGTCGTGTGGAAACTCCGTTCGAATTGATCCGCTATTATGATATGAAACGTTGGAAGATCATGGATAGATTGAATAGTGTGGAACTAGATCCGCTACTGTCCGGACACGTATCAGCCTGGTCGAAAGCGCACGAATACTTCCCCTTACCGCAGGATCAGATCGACTTCTCCAACGGTGTATTGATACAGAATCCGAATTATTGATCATTCGATAATAATTTAAGTATGGGTAAGAAGCCCCGCTGTTATTGGCGAGGCTTTCTTTCCTTCTCTGGTGAGATGGTGTCACTAGCGTTAGTGACACACTGTCACCAGTAACAGCCGGAAATTATATTAAACCGATAGTGCGGCAAATAGTAAAATATAAGAGATAGAATCATGGAAAAGAAGTTAATTATTTTGTCAGCCTGTCTGGCCTTGTCGCTTTTCGCCTTTCCTCAAAAGCCGGGAAAGAAGGGGGCTACGTCCGCTTCCTGGTCGGAGAAAATTGCTGCTGCCAAGCAGAATGCTTACGAGCAGATGAAGAAAAACAGTCTGCCGGTTTCATCGAAAGTCGTAAAAGCAAAACAGGCTGCCGAAAGGTTCACCGCCGATGTGACCGGACTGGATGAAATGGTGCTTTACACCTGGGGTACTGTCGACGGAACAACCGACGATCAGGCTGTATGGGCAAACGCCCGCTTAATTGCTGCCGACGGCTCTTCCGTCTGGCTGAATGACCTGAAAGATACTTTCAAAGATACCGGCACGGGACGCCTGGTCTTTAATGCCAACGCCAAAGACGTTCCCGTCGTTATGAAAGGAGTAACATACGAACGGACAATCATGGCGAATGCCAATGCTCAGATCGTTGTTCCTCTGGATAAGAAATATGTCCGTTTCGAAGCGGAAATCGGACTGGAAAACCGTTCTTCTGCAGGAACAGTTATATTCCGCTTGCAAGGGATAACCGGCAGAAAGTTATCCGAAGATATTATAGCCAGTTTTCCGGCTGAGTCGGCGCAGTTCCTTCCGTTTGCCGGAAGCGACATGAAAGCGTTAGTCACCACTTATGACGCAAATATAGAGAAACATATCGCCCGGTCGGTTGTAGACCTGCTGGCGGACAAGAATTATTTTACAACCCGTATTACTGCTGCCGGTCAGGAAAAGGAACTGGCAAAACAAGTAATCGCTTATCTGAACATAGCGCAGGATGCGATGAAGGTATACGAGTTGCAGGAGTCTTTGAGCTGGCTTAACATACAGGCTATCGAAGAGGCTTTCAATGATATGAAACGGAATAAATCGTTTGACCAGGCCGTTAACCAATCCAAACTTTCTGCATTAAAAGGATTGGCCGGTAAAGGTTTCTCCGGTATCTATTCAAACGATGAAAATACAATAAAGGAAGCGCAACAGGCTTTACGTTTAAAAAGGGAGATACTCTTGGCTAATCCCGAACTGGATATGGATAAACTGATCGTAGGCCGTTACCGTATCGGGACGTCTGCCCGCCAGATCAATCCCCGATCGTTGGGAACGCAAAACAATAACTGGTCGAACCAGACCTCTGCCGCCCGTGGCGGATTTGATGCGGAGATCGTCGAACTCTCCAATCTTCGCGGGGATATCCGGTCGCGCACTGTCTTCAGACCGGATAACGGATCATCCGTTCCCGATCTGAAGCTGCATTGGGATGCCGACCGTATCCTATTCTCTATGGTCGATACGGATAAGCGTTGGCAGGTTTTTGAAATAGGTCTGGATGGGAAAGGTTTAACGAAACTGATCGACTCACCGGAAAAGGATCTGGAGTTCTTTGATGCAACCTGGCTGCCTTCGGGCAAGATCATGGCTATATCCAATATCGGTTACAATGGTGTTCCCTGTGTGAACGGAAATGATGAAGTCGGCAATATGGTGCTTTATAACCCGGAAGACCGATCGTTGCGTCGCCTGACGTTCGATCAGGATGCCAACTGGTCGCCCGTACTTATGAATAACGGCAAAGTAATGTACACCCGTTGGGAATATACCGACCTGACGCACTACTTCTCCCGTTTCGTGATGCACATGAATCCGGACGGGACGGAACAGAAAGCGCTCTATGGCAGTGGTTCTTATTTTCCGAACAGTACGTTCGATGCCAAGCCTATTCCCGGCCAGGCTTCAGGTTTCATTGGAATTATTTCCGGCCATCACGGAGTGACCCGTTCCGGTCGTTTGATCTTGTTCGATCCCTCAAAAGGACGCAAGTCCGTACAGGGAATGGTGCAGGAATTGCCTTTCCGTAACCGGAAGATCGAACCGATCGTAAAAGACCGTCTGGTGGATGGCGTATGGCCGCAGTTTATCAAACCTTATCCGTTGAATGATAAATATTTCCTGGTAACGGCCAAGCTGAATGAGAATGCCTTATGGGGGATTTATCTGGTCGATGTTTATGATAACCTGACCTTGATTGCTGAATACGAAGGGGAAGGATTGATCCATCCAATACCGGTAAAGAAAACTCCTGTCCCGCCGGTCGTTCCCGATCGAACCAAGCCGGATACGAAAGAAGCTACGGTCTTTATCCAGGATATTTACGAGGGTGAAGGATTAAAAGGCGTACCTCGTGGTACGGTAAAAGCTTTTCGTGTACTGTCTTACGAATATGCTTATAATAAAACTCCGTCAGACCATTGGGCGCAGGGCGTTCAGAGCGGATGGGATATTAAACGCCTGTTGGGGACGGTTCCTGTGGAAGAGGATGGCTCGGCTTTATTTACTATCCCGGCAAATACACCGATCTCACTACAACCGCTCGACTCATGCGGACGGGCTGTACAATGGATGCGAAGCTGGCTGACCGGTATGCCGGGAGAAACAGTATCCTGTATCGGTTGCCACGAAGACCAGAATCAGTTACCTATCCCGAAGCGGGTAGTGGCTTCAACGATTAAACCGCACGCAATCGCGTTACCGGAAGGCGGACAACGCCCCTTCACATTCGAACTGGAAATACAACCCATTCTCGACCGTGCCTGTATCGCTTGCCATGACGGATCAAATAAATTGGCTGATTTTACAGGCGGCCGTATCGATAGCTTCTCCGGCTTCGGTGAAAGTTATCTGAACCTGCATCCGTATATTCACCGTCAGGGGCCGGAAGCAGAGATCGAAGTGCTGAATCCATATGAATACCATGCTTCGGCCAGTGATTTAATCAAGATACTGAAAACCGGGCATCATGGTGTGGCGTTGACAGATAAGGAATGGAAGACTCTTTATAACTGGATCGACTTTAATGCTCCTTATCATAGTAAGTTTAAAGCGAACATCTTCAAAGGTGTGGAGCAGATCAGCCGCAGAACCGAACTGACGAATAAATATGCTTCTTCCGGGGTTGACTGGCAAGAGGAAATCCGTTCGTATGCCGACTACCTGAGTAAGCAGCCGAAGCCGTCTCCAGTAAAACCGGAACGGAAAGAGTATAAGGATAAAGAAGTCAAAATAAAAGGTTGGCCGTTCGATGCATCAGTCGCTTCCAATATGCAGGCGAAAGAGCAGGAGACAAAGAAAAGCATTGAACTGGCACCGGGTATTGTTATGAATTTTGTCCGTATTCCGGCCGGAACGTTTGTGATGGGAAACAACAAAGGACATTCCGATTATTCCCCGGTTAATAAACAGGAGGTGAAGAAAGCTTTCTGGATGGCAGAGATCGAAGTGAGCAATGAACAGTTCCGTACAATTTATCCGGATCATAACAGCCGCTTTATCAACCAGCTATGGAAAGACCATGTGCACGAAGGTTATCCGGCCAATAAACCGGAACAACCCGCTATTCGTGTGAGCTGGGAGGAAGCGATGGCTTTCTGTGAAGAGCTAAGCCGGAAGACTGGCCTGAAAGTTACTTTGCCGACAGAAGTACAGTGGGAATGGGCTTGCCGTGCCGGAAGTGATTCCGATTTCTGGTTCGGAGCATTGAATACCGATTTTTCAGCCTATGAGAATATGGCGGATAAGCAATTGAACAAACTGGCTGTAAGAGGTGTAGACCCGCAACCGATGAGTCCTACGGATCCGTGGTACAAATATTACACCTATCAACCGAAAGATAATCAGGTAGACGATGGCAATATGCTGATGGTCAAAGGGGGCGGCTACCGTTCCAATCCGTGGGGCTTGTATGATATGCAGGGGAATGTGGCGGAATGGACTCGTTCAGACTATCTGCCTTATCCTTATAATGAGAAAGTACAGGGAAGCGGACTTGAAAAGGTGGTACGCGGCGGTTCATGGATCGACCATCCGAAGACGGCAACGGCTTACTATCGCCGGTCTTATCTTCCCTGGCAGAAAGTGCATAATGTAGGTTTCCGTGTCATTATCGAAGATTGATTATATAGATGAGCGCTTTTAAACAAATAGTAGTAGGATTGGTAGCCGGGGTAACAGTTGTTTGTTCTCATGCACAAACAAAGTTATCTCCGGCCTGGCAATCCGATCTGGTAAAGATCAGTAATGAGGGAATATTAACTTATATGCCGGATGAGGAAGGTAACACAATTCCCGATTTCAGCCGGGTCGGTTATCATCATGGCAATAGGAGTATTCCCTGTTATCCGGCAGTATGCAGGAAGTACAAGGCACAAGGACAAAGATAACGGACGACTTCGTGCCCGTAGGGACAGATTCGACTTCGGGAAAGAACTATAATATAGGAATGAAAGGAGAAAAATATCCCGGTCATTTTACCGATCGTCCGGAAGGAGTCTGGGAAGGACAGAACGAGATCAATATCTTTCCCCGTTCCCTGTATATCGCACAGTTAATGGCCAGACAGAAAAAAGAGATTTTGTGTATTTTGATAAAATAGGTGGTTAGCAGAGTAAAAGGCTGAATTCCGAGAGAATTCAGCCTTTTCAATGAAACTCAATATAATTAATAATTATCGTTCTGAGTTAAAGCGCCACCTACATAATCGATCTCATTTTGCGGGATAGGATAGGGCCAGGTTTTATCTGTTACGTGTGTTCCGGCTCCGGAATATTTACCTTCGGCTGTTTGACCGAAAGCCTGCATGGTAGGAACGAATATTCCCCAACGGAGTAAATCGTACAAGCGTAACCCTTCGCATCCTAATTCTACCCGCCGTTCATGGCGGATCGCTTTCTTCAGATCGTCGGATACTTTTACCTTATACTTTGAATTAAATACCTCTTCCGTTATCCTGTTTTCTTCCGGAATATTGAATTTACGATACTGGGCATAACTGTCTGTCGTTGTACTGGAGACGAAGGCACGATGGCGAACCTGATTGATCAGGTCTACCGCTTTTTGCTTATCGTCTCCCGTTTCGATCAGGCATTCGGCATACATCAATAGAACATCGGCATAGCGGATATGATAGAATGTCCAATCTGTGTTCTGTAAATCCCCGATCGGTCTTCTTGACCAGTCCGGATATTGTTTACGGCTATGTTGCAGCGAGAAGTTATCGTATCCGGAATAATCATGGACTTCCTCTGTTCCGTCTGATTTTATAAAAATATCACCGGAAGAAAGAATCGTATGAACCAGGCGGGGATCGCCGACTTCATATTCACTGACCAGATCGTTCGTGGGGCACTCACCGCCCCAACCGCCAACGCCTGCACGTCCGGTATTCATCTGCGGACAAACACTACCGTTGGTATAATTAGGAATATAAGAGCGTAAAGTGATAAATACAGCTTCTTTAGACATATAACCTTTCTCCGCACTATTAAACAAAGCCTCATAGTTATCGATCAGTTCATAACAACCGGATTCTACAACCGTTTTCAGATCAGCTTTTGCGGCTTCATAATTACCGTAAAACAGATAAACTCGTGCCCGGAATGCTAATGCCGCTTCTTTGGTGATACGTCCCAGTTCGCTTGCCGGCAATACACTTGCTCCCGGCAGATTGGGTTCATTTATTGCTGCTTCCAGGTCAGCGAGTATGAACTTCATTACTTCTTCCCTGTTTGCTTTTGTGATGTTTTCTTTCTCGCTTACATTTAACGGTTTATCGATAATCGGCACATTTTCAAACAGCATTGCCAGATCGAAATAGTAGAATGCACGCATAAAATGTGCTTCAGCTATCCAGCGCTTCTTTGTTTCGGTGGAAACTAAAGCGCCTCCGGCCTGTATAAGCTGCACTTCAGGAGTTATTAATGACAGGAAAACGTTGCAGGGGGAAATAGCTTGTTTATACCGGTGATCCCAGAGTTGTGTCAGCATACTACTGGTGGCAGCAGGGTTCCCACGGGTTACTTCTGTAATAACGGAGCGATCGCCTGCATCCGATCCTCCCTTCGAACAATCATCTGTCAACTGATCGCCGATATCGAATTTCATTGTTTGAAAATCCCATTGGTTCAATATGGGTTGATAACAGTTTACCAGCATTTTGTATCCTGCATCTTCGGTACTGAGATAAGTCGTTTCATCAAGAGTTCCTAATGTCGGCCTGTCCAGAAAGTCGGAGCTACAACTAACAGTCAGGGAGCTAATGCATACTATCGATAAAAATAGCTTTCCTTTATTTATTATTGATTTCATAATATCTTCTTTTTAAGATTATAGTTTGAAACTTACACCGAACATAAATGTTCTTGCCTGTGGATAAAAGCCCATATCACAACCTTTATATTGAGGGTTGCTGTTGATTTCACCGACTTCAGGATCAAGACCGGAGTACCCTGTTATTGTGAATAAATTCTGGGTGGCAACAAACACTCGTAGGTTGTCGATCGTAATCTTTCTGGTTAAAGAAGACGGTAATGTATAACCTATTTGCAGGTTTTTCAGGCGGACATAAGAGCCGTTTTCTACATACCAGTCTGACATTTCCAGATTCATGCGGCTATCTGCATCGATGCCGAAGTTTTTGTTGGTACTTCCCGGCCCGTTCCAGTAAGTCGTTAGGATATCTTTAGGGGCATTATACCATCCGGTTCCGGAATAGATGTCATACTTCAATACATTTAATAGATCGTTACCTACTGATCCCTGGAAGAAAGCCGATATGTCGAAACCTTTATATTCGGCAGATAATGTCAGACCGAATGTGAAGTCCGGATGTGGATTCCCTGTCATTGTCCGGTCTTCGTCATCTAATTTACCGTCTCCGTTCAGGTCTTTAAACTTCAGGTCGCCCGGTTTGGCTCCCGGCATAACGACTTGTCCGTTGTTTTTATAATTATCGATCTCTTCCTGGGTCTGGAATACACCGTCTGTCTTATATCCGTAGAAATAGCCGATAGGCATGCCCGGTTCGGTCATTGTATAAGTATAATATCCCAGATGGATTCCTTTTCCCGGTATGTTAGCCCCGCTGCCCAGGCTTTCCACTTTGTTACGGTAAGTCGAGATATTACCGTCGATCGCATATTTAAAATCACTACCGATCTTGCCATTGTATCCTATGGTTAATTCGATGCCTTTGTTGCTGACACTACCTGCATTCATCCAGGGTACATTCGGATATCCAAGGCTGGTCGGGACAGGTACCTGTACAAGCATGTCTTGTGTCTTGCGATTGAAATAATCGAAACTGGCTCGTAAGGAACCGTTGAAGAATGCCATGTCTAAACCAAGGTCGAGCTGGCGGGTCGTTTCCCATTTTAAGTCGGGGTTACCAACCTGTGCACGTCCTCCGTATAAACTGGTCGTGTAAGGATTTCCAAAGATATAGTAACTACCGTTTCCGAAAGTATTCAGATAGGCACCGTCTGAGATAGTCTGATTACCGATCTCACCCCAGCTGATCCTTAACTTACTTTGGGATAACCAGTCGAAGTTTTTCATGAATGCTTCTTCCGAGAAATTCCATCCGGCAGAGATAGAAGGGAAACATCCCCATCTGTTTCCGTCAGCAAAGCGGGAAGAACCGTCCCAACGGATATTGGTTGTAAGCATATAACGATTATCGAACGAATAGAATATACGGCCAAAGTATGAATTCAAAGAGTTTGTTACAACATATCCGCTAGCTCCCGGGTTGAGGGTTCCGGCATTTATAATTTGCTGGCTTGGATCATTATTGACCATACCCTGCTTGGATGCACCGATATATTCATAACGTTTCTTTTCGGCTGAGGTACCGGCCATAGCACTTACGGAATGTTTGTTGAATTTCTGATTATAAGTAAGGTAGTTATCGAAGACCCAATAGTCTGTGTTGGAAACTCCCCGGCTTACTGTTGCATAGGTACTGTATTCATCTCCATCCAGATAATATTTAGGTGTAAATCCGTCGCTTTGATTACGGTTCAGGTCTAAAGCGATGCTCGATTTGAATGTTAGGAACGGGAATAACTTGAATTCTCCTGAAATGTTTGATTTTGTAGCTATTCCATGCCATTTATTCTGAGCCATGCGGTCTACCTGTGCCACTGTATTCGGCTTATTCGAGTAAATAACACCCGTATATCTCGACCAGGGATTGGTAGGTTCATATCCTCCCATGATGCGGGCTTGAAGGAAATCCGGAATATCGGTAAGGTTATCTCTGTACACGGGCGTAATCGGGTCGGCACTGATCGTACTGAATACGGTTGCCGTATATGAATTATTCTCATCGAGGTTCCTTCTGGATTCATAAATTACATTCACATTGGCTGATAAATTCAACCATTTGGTTACTTCGGAGTCCATGTTTAAACGTCCGGACAGACGTTCATAGTCGGAGCCTCTCAGTATACCGTCCTGCTTCATGTATCCAAAGCTGCTGCGGTATCTAAGCTTGTTAAGACCTCCGGAAAATGCCAGGTTGTAATTCTGATTAATTGCTTCAGAGGGTTTTCTTGTCGTCTCTTTCCACCAATCCGTTCCTTCACGTCCTCCGTTTTTGTCGAGGAAGGAGAGGATCTGTTCCCGTTTTTCAGGAGTGGAGAAGTCATCGATCAATGCCTTACCGGCAGCTGTATAGGCTCTGTTCTTATACTCCATAAAACCTTCGGCATCCAATACATCGTATCGTTTGGGGATATTCTGGAAACCAATATTCATATCAAACTCGATATTGCTCCGATAACTTTCTCCTGAGTCACCGCGTTTAGTGGAGACAAGGATCACGCCGTTGGCTGCACGAGCACCGTAAATAGCCTGGGCTGATGCATCTTTCAACACTTCGATACTTTCGATATCGCGTGCGTTTAGCCAACCTATATCGTCTTGAGGTAAGCCATCCACTACATATAAAGGATTATTGTTGTTGATCGTTCCTACACCACGGATACGTACATCGCCCAAAGAACCTGGGCTACCGGAGCTGGCAGTGATTGTAACACCTGCGGCTTTTCCCTGTAAAGCATCTGCTGCACTGCGAAGTGGCAGGTTGGCAATCTCATCCCCTTTAACCTGGGTGATAGCTCCTGTTAAGTCCCTTTTCTTGAAAGAACCGTAGCCAACAATAACTACCTCATCCAGCTTTTGGGTATCTTCTGATAAAATAATGTCCAACCTATTCCGGTTCCCAATATTTACGCTTTGTTGAACATAGCCTATATATGAGAATTCAACGGTTGCATTAGCCGGAACATTCTCCAGTCTGTATATACCGTCAATATCGGTCATAGCTCCTGTTGTCGTTCCTTTTACAACCACATTTACTCCGATAAGAGGCTCTCCGTTTTGGTCTGTAACTTTACCGGATACCGATTTCTTATCCTGATTTACTGACTCTGATTGAGTTTCTTCAATTCTTTTATTCGTGAGAACGACATGGTTTTTTACAATCTTATAAGTAATATCTGTTCCTTTGAAGATATTATCTAAAACGCTCTCTATGGAACTGTCATGAACTTTGATATCTACTTCATCGTTGATATTGACTTGTTTATTGTTATAAAAGAATTTATAATCACTTTGGTCTTCTATCGCTTTAAAAACATCGGAAATGGTACCTTTCGTGATACTTAACGAAATCATTTGGGCTGCTGCTGCAACCACATTTAATTGAAAAATAATCAGGCACAAACCTATAATCGTATATCTTTTAAGGGTGCCCAAATTAGCTCTTCCGGAGCTCCCTGAATGATTTGCCATAATTTGTAAATTTAAGATTAGTAATAAATTTTACCTTTGACGGAATGAACCGCCATTAAACAGAAAAGATATTTTTCAGTCTTATTTCATAAGCAATTTAATTTTAAAGGTTAATACTGTGTATTATTTGATTACTATAGTATCCTGTTTTATCTGGTACTGAATGCCTGTGTTTGTTTTGATCACATTCAGAATTTGGGTAAGGTCTTCACTGTTACGGAAACTTCCACTGAATTTTAATTTCTTGATCTTTTGATTGTCGTAACGAAATACTACATTATAATTCCGTTCCAACAGTTTGGTGATGTCTTGCAGATACATCATTTCAAAAGATAAATACCCGCCTCGCCACTGGGCAAATAATTTTTTATCATAAGGGGTTACTTCTATCTTATTCCCGCTTTTATGATAAATAGCAACCTGATTGGGGGTAAGCATAACCTGTTGTTTGGTAAGTGTGGGCTGAACGGCTACTTTTCCGCTGAAGAGTGTGGTTATCAGTTGAGGGTCTTCCGCATAAGCAGATATATTGAAAGCCGTCCCGACTGCTTTTACATTAATCCCGTTGGTTTTCACGATGAATGGTGTTTCCTTATTGGGAGCAACTTCGAAATAGGCTTCTCCGTTCAGGTGGATATCACGGTTTGAATGGCCGTAATCTTCTGCATATTGAATAGTCGTGCAGGAGTTTAACCATACTTTGGTTCCATCAGGAAGTTGCAGGTAGCTTTTTTCTCCTTTCAAGGTCACTAATTTGTAGTTCCCTATTATTGCGGGTGTTTTTTGATTTATAATATAGAAAGTGGCAAAAGATAGTCCGGCTCCAATGAAAATAGCCGCAACATACCTCATGATCTGATGAAGTGCTTTCTTTTGGGTGATAAAAAAGGATGGCTTTCCCTTGTTCGTGTTAATGGACGATAGCAAGCGTTCCCATTCTTTATCGACTTCTACTTCATTGATCAAACTTTCTTCAATTATATTTTTTATATACTCCTTCATTTTTCTATTTTACTTTTCCCTTTCTCTAAGTATGACACATTTACGGGATGGACTACTTACAAGATTGTTTTATTTTTTTATGTGATAAATTTGTTAAGAAGCCAAATAATCTTTCAGCCTGTTTTTTAGAATCTTAAGTGCCCTGTAAATTTGTGTTTCTACTGTTCGTATTGAGATATCGAGCGAATCGGCAATCTCCTGATTTCTCAATCCGTTTACACGGCTAAGTTTAAAAATGGATTTACATTGATCTGGTAATTCTTCTATCGTGTTTTCTGTTATTTGTTCAATTTCAAGAACTGTTAGTTCAGAAAAAGGATTTGTATTCTCTATTATTTTATCCTTGTTTACATCAGAGTCTTTATTTTCTGTTGTATAGATCGTTTTGAGAGTACGTAAATGGTTTAAGCATTCATTCTGTACCGATTTATATAAATAAGCATTTAAAGAAGTATGAATGTCAATAGAGTCCCTTTTCTCCCAGAAATGAAGAAAGACATTTTGCAGAAGGTCTTTAGCCTCCTCCGGATCGGATATGAATTTCCGGCAATGAATGTATAACTGGATATAAACTGAATTAAACAAAGAGTTGAAAGTGGATACATCCCCTAATTTAATCTGTGTGATTATTTGCTCATCAGATGTCATTTTCTTGTCGAATGTTTTTATTATGAAGATAGATGCACAGGCCTGGTATTATTCAGACCTATGCATACTACCTGTAAACTATAACCTATCTTATAAGATATCTTCAGTTACTTTATCGAAATATCTGATACATTCTTTGATATCGGGAACTGAATTTTCCCAATTATATTCATATTCAATAGAGAACACACCTTTGAAATTCTGGGATTTTAGTTCTTTCAGCATGCCTTTTACATCTAATATGCCAGTGCCCCAAATTACATCATGCTGTTCTTTTTCTCCCTCCTTTTTAGGGGCTATATCTTTAAAATGTAAAGAGATAAGACGTCCTTTCAGCTTTTTCAGACAATCGATCTGATTTAGATTTTCTCTTCTCCAATGACCTACGTCTGCACAGGAGCCTAAAGATGTGCTGCGTTTGGATATTGCATTCAATAGATTTTCCGGTTTCCAGTAATCAGAAGGTTGGGGGTGATTATGGACTGAGATTTTAATATTGTACTGTTTGGAAAGTGTCTCTACTAAATCCCAATCGCCCAATGCCGGTTCACATGTGATAAATTCCATATCCATGTCTTTTGCAAACTGGAACATCTTTTCCCAATCAGAGGATTTTTCCGCAACATAAACGCCTGTTCCTACAATTTTTATATTTTTCGTTGCAGCCAGTTCCTTTAGTTCCTTTTGAGTCTTTTTATCCAGATTGAAATCAAATATTTTGTCTCCCCATTTGCCTCCCAGTTTATGGCCCGGATAGACTTCAATATATTTCAATCCCAGTTGCTGTGTCTTATCGAGAGCTTCAGTTAAAGTGAATAAATGAAAGCTATACGATTGCATTCCCAGGCGCCATCCGTTCTTTTCGGCTTTGGTCTGCCCCTGTGACGAAAATGTAAACAGGCTGCAAACCAGGACTATAAAAGCCTTGAGTAGTTGTTTTGTCATAACTGATTTACTGTTTTAATGATTATTTGGGCATTTCTGGCAAGGAGAATCCGTTATTGTATGTATGTTTGATCCATTCATTTGCCATCTCTGCTGCATTGAATTCAGCGAAGCGGCGATCGAAACGGGGATCTCCGTCGATAACCTTGAAATCGTCTACCGTTACAATTTTTATTTTATCTGTCGGAGAGATATTGGTAAACCTCATGTTTTCCCCATCCCATTGTAACTCCCGGTGCAATCCCTGCAGACCCGAAAGGCGAACGGCTAAAACGCCCATTACGACCATTTCATTGAAAGGCCCTGAGAACTGGAAGTTGGAAGATGCTTCTGTCCGGTTTTCCGGTGACTCCTTACAAGCCCTGATCCAGTCTTGTTCGTGTGCATTGGTAGACCATATATCACCGTTTCCCCCTTTTATTCGGGCTATCGTTGGCTTAGGCTGATTGAAATGTTCCATATCCGAGATTGGTAATAATGTCGGATTCATACCGTAGCACCCGGTCATGATCTGCCCTTTTGTTCCGATGAAGATGATACCTCCGTTTTCGTCACCCATCATCTGGCCGTCTTTCAGCTCTTCCGGACGTGGAGGCATGAGGCCGCCATCGTACCAGTAAACTTTTACTTCCGGCATTTTGACATTCCCTTTAGAAGGACGTTCCGGAAATGTGTAAGTCACAATTTGAGCATGTGGGGGTGAATATAGGTTACTCAAGGTTGAGCTACCGATTACACTGCTCGGATATTTCAAGTCCAGTGCCCAATAAAGCGGATCCATAATATGACAGGCCATATCACCGAGAGCCCCGGTACCGAAATCCCACCATCCGCGCCAGTTCCACGGAGTATAGACTGGATTGTACGGACGTTTTTGTGCCGGGCCGATGAATAGATCCCAATCCAATGTCTTCGGACATTTCGGTGCATCTTTCGGTTGCATCAAACCTTGTGGCCAGATAGGGCGGTCTGTCCAGCAATGTACCTCATATACATCACCGATGATACCAGCCTGTATCCATTCGGCAATTTGACGGCACCAATCAAAGGAATTACCCTGATTCCCCATCTGTGTAGCAACTTTGTACTTTTTAGCCAGCTTTGTCAGTAGACGTGATTCATATACGGAATGGGTCAGGGGTTTCTGTGTGTAGCAATGTTTTCCCAGTGTAATTGCATGGGCGGTAACACCTGCATGAGTATGATCCGGTGTGGCGACCATGATTGCATCGATCGATTTCCCCATTTCATCAAACATGACGCGCCAGTCTTTAAACCGTTTGGCCTGCGGGTAATCTTTAAATGTTTTATCGGCATATCCCCAATCCACATCGCATAAGGCAACAATATTTTCTGTATTCATATTTGCCAGGTTACGACGCCCCATACCACCAACACCAATACCTGCAATATTCAATTTATCACTGGGTGCCGTATGTCCAAAAGACTTTCCTAATACAGAACCGGGAACGATAGTCAGACCTGCCGCCGCTATGGCTCCTGTCTTTAAAAAGTTTCTTCTTGAAATGTTTTTCATAACTATTAAAAATTAAAGAAAACTATATTTGTTTTATTTATAAAGTAACTAAACGAAGGTTACGCCAGAGAACCTTAATACCACCTCCATCATGTATCTGTAAAGCGATACGTCCTTGTCCGGCACCGATCTTTTCATCATTGATATTGACCATTTTCTCACCGTTCAGCCAGGTTTGTACATTCTCACCTTGTACTCTGATACGCATAGTATTCCAGTCACCATATTTTAAAATAGACTCTTTTTCGTCAGGTATCTGGATTAACCAGCCACGGCCGTAAGATTCATAAATACCTCCGGTATCGAAACCGGTGGGAGCAACTTCCACCTGCCAGCCGTTTATCTTGACATCTTCTTCGACAAAGGAGCGGATGAATATTCCTGAGTTGCCGTCAGACTCTTGTTTAAATTCAACGGTAAGGTCGAAATCATCGTAGTATTTGCGTGTAGCCAAGTATCCATACTGCTTGTCCGGGCCACTTTCACATATTAAAAGGCTGTCTTTTACGTACCATAATTCTGTTCCGTATTTCTCCCATCCCTGAAGATCTACGCCATTAAATAAATTAACTTCTTCTGCTTTTCGAGGTAATTCTTTGATCTTAATATTACGGAACCATGCCGGGTAACCATGATCTTGCAGGCAAATCAATCCTTTACGGGCTAATCCGTATTCAGGTGCATGCCCCCATTTCCCGCTGTTTTTGCGGTTAAACCAGTCGTCAGACCAAGCATCAAACTCGATTGTCTTTTTACCGTTCATAAAATAGGTCACATGTCCGTTATCAAAAATGATCTTCGAGTTGTTCCATTGTCCTGCCGGGTTGATTGTGATTTTTGAGAAGTCGGGTAAATGCATTGCATAATCAACTCCACAACGTTGCCAGTCTTCTAACGGTTCGGCGAAATTGTCATCGTCGATTAACTGATATTCCGGGCCGGTGATATAAGGAACTGCAAATTGCGGACGTTCCAGAACATGGTATAATAGCCCGCTATTTCCTCCTTTTGATATTTTCCAGTCCCACGTGATTTCGAAGTTCTCATACATTTTGTCGGTTACAATATAACCGCTGGCATCGCTACCATGACCATTTGCCTGAATAGTCCCGTCTACTACTTCCCAGGGTCCGGTAAGGGCTATGCCATTATAATCACGCCAACCATTTAAAGTCTCGCCGTCGAACAAGAGTTGCCACCCCTCTGCCTTTTCCTGATCTGTCAGTGTATTGTGTTCCGTATTATTACAAGATGTAAATCCGAACATAATCATAATTACCACTGATAAGTAAAGTCTGCTTGAATATTTTTCTGTAATCATCATTTAAATTTTATGATATATAACTTTACTAGAGTGACAAGAATTGGGAGGGAGGTACTTACAATGGATTTGGTTTTTTATCTATTTTAACAAAAGGAAAGTGTAGTAATGTGGTTTAAACAAAAAGCCGGATCAATTTAAATTGAACCGGCTTCTGTAGAGTTTATTTATCTTTCAACAAATCAGGCCGTAACCGTGCTGTCCGTTCCTGCGATTGTTGTAACCGCCATTCTTCAATTTTACGTTGATGGCCGGAAAGAAGGACATCCGGTACTTTCCATCCTTTATATTCGGCTGGGCGTGTATAAACCGGGGGAGCCAGCAAGTCGTCCTGGAAAGAGTCGGAGAGGGCACTCTGCTCATCGCCAATTACACCTGGGATTAATCGAACGACGGCATCCGTTATGATTGCCGCTGCTAGTTCGCCACCGGTCAGCACATAATCGCCAACGGATATTTCTTTGGTGATCAGATGCTCCCGGACACGGTAGTCAATCCCTTTATAATGACCGCATAAGATGATCACATTGTTGAGCATCGACATACTGTTCGCCATCGGCTGGTTGAATGTTTCCCCATCCGGAGAAGTGTAAATAACTTCGTCATAGTCGCGTTCGCTTTTTAATGCAGATATAGCCCGGTCGATCGGTTCGATCTGCATGACCATTCCGGCTTCACCGCCAAAAGGATAGTCATCCACGCGCCGCCACTTGTCGGTCGTGTAATCACGTAGATTATGTAAATGTATTTCGGCCAGGTTTTTATCCTGTGCTCTTTTTACGATGGAACAGTTTATCATTCCATCGATCATTTCCGGCAGTACGGTTAGTATGTCAATACGCATAGAAGTTCATTTATTTATGGTACAAAAATACGTCATTATTTTATAGTTATCAAAATTCTGTTGGAGCTTAATTTCTTTTTACTACATTTGTAATCTGATAAAAACAGCAGAAAAATCAATGGCTTTTGCATTTTAGAAGCAGGAGTTTGATACAAGCAATAATATATCATGAAGAAAACACTTGGTGTAGGGCATTTTACGGTGTTACTGATAGTAATTGCGATAGCCATTTTAATTGTGACTACCGGATATTCTTATGTTAACAAGGGAAAGATCACATTTATTGATGAGGTGGACAACAGAGATATAGAGGCTAGTCTCCAATCCGATGAATTGAATTTATCCAACTCCAGTGAGTATAATAGCTGGAAGAACACATCAGATACTACTTTCAAAAGTTTGTATAACGGGAACCAGGCGGAAGATATTCTGGCTATGCGACCTGCGATGGTTATTTTGTGGGCAGGCTATGGTTTTTCTAAAAGTTATTATTCTCCAAGGGGACACATGTATGCTATCGATGATCTTCATCATAGTCTGCGTACGGGTTCTCCCCGAAAGGCAAATGACGGTCCGCAACCGGCTTCCTGCTGGTCATGTAAAAGCCTGGACGTTCCCCGGTTGGTGGATGAGATCGGTTTGCAGGGGTTCTACAAAAAGAAATGGTATGATTGGGGATCAGAAGTAGTCAATCCTGTCGGTTGTGCAGATTGTCATGATCCGGAAAGCATGGATCTGAGAGTTTCCCGTTCCTTTCTGACCGATGCTTTGAAACGGGGGAATAATCCAATAGAGAATGCCTCTAACCAAAAGATGCGTTCACTTATTTGTGCCCAGTGCCATGCAGAATATTATCTGAAAGGAGAAAATCAAGAAGTCGTTTTGCCGTGGGATAACGGATATACGGTTGAAGAGATTGAAAACTACTATGATCAGATCGGCTTTACGGATTTTACCCATAAATTAAGCAGAGCACCCATATTGAAAGCCCAGCATCCGGATTATGAACTGGCACAGATGGGAATTCATGCCCGCAGAGGCGTTTCCTGCGGCGAGTGTCATATGCCCTATATGGAAGAAGAACTGAGAGCGTATAATAACCATCATATACAAAGTCCGTTGGCTATGGTCGAAAAAACTTGCCAGTCTTGTCACCGTCAAAGTGCGGATGTACTTCGTCAGGATGTATATACCCGGCAGAACAAGGTGATGGAGATACGAACCCACCTGGAAAAGGAACTGGTGAAAGCACATATCGAAGCGAAGTTTGCCTGGGATAGGGGAGCCACGGAGAAACAGATGGAGCCCGTTCTTAAGTTATTGCGGCAGGCTCAATGGCGTTGGGACTTTTGTATAGCTTCACATGGTGCCGCATTTCACGCTCCCCAGGAAGTGGAACGTATATTGGGAGACGGCCTTTATAAAACAATGCAAGCCCGGTTGGAAGTAAAGGAGGTACTGAATAAACATGGTTACAACGATGATGTTCCTCTGCCGGATATCTCAACAAAAGAGAAAGCACAGAAATACATCGGACTGGATATCCAATCGGAAATGACAGCCAAAGAAGAGTTTCTTAAAATAGTTGTACCTCAATGGATTGAGGAAGCTAAAGCCAATAAACGCTTTATAGAGGAATATAAGGTAGCGAAATAGTAAATTTGCTTCCTTTCCCTTCCTCTGAATCCAGGAGAATAGTCCCTTTGAATGTCTTTATTATACTCAGGCTGATTGCCAGTCCGAGGCCTGTTCCTTTAGCAAACTCATCCAGTTTCTGGAAGCGTTCGAACACCTGTTTTATCTTATCCCGGGGAATACCTTTTCCTGTATCCTCAACTGAAAGTAAGATGCGTTCAGCATCGTACTCGTATCTGACTTTGATATATCCCTGGGTGGTAAACTTGGTCGCATTGTTAATAAAATTCGTAACCACCTGTGTCAACCTGAAACGGTCTGTATAGATAATAGCCGGAACCACCGGAACTTCTTTGATCAGCTCTACGCCTTCGGGCATAAGTAGCCGGTGTGTATTAAATATATCTTCCACCAGCTGGTTCAGATCGCAGTCGGCATAAGTGAAAGAGATCTGTCCGGATTCGATACGTGATAAATCGAGAATGTCGCTGATCAGTTTAAGAAGCAAATCATTATTTGTATTGATCAGGTTGATAAACTCATTCTTCTCCTCCTGTTCCAGCTCCATATCCGAACTGAGCAACTGGGAGAATCCGACGATGGCATTGAGCGGTGTGCGTATCTCGTGGCTCATATTGGCTAGAAACGCAGATTTCATCTTATCGGACTCTTCCGCCTTTTTCAACGCTTTGGTCAGACTTATCTCCGATTCTTTAATTTGCTGTATATTCAGGCAGAGACCGTTTACTTCGACAGAATAGTCGTTGTTCTCAGTATTAATGTTCGTGTTTTGTGCATACCGGAATTCCCACCACTGATGGCCTTTTTTGTTGAAGTCGTATCTCCTTCTCGTAATCTGCCGGGAAGGGAAGCCGTGATCCAGTTTATACCTGTTCAGCTGGAAGTCTGCCTGTTCATCCGAATGAATGGCATTGCTGAACTCTTCTGCACTGATCGGTTTTTCCGGCATATCCAGATAATGGTAAAACTCTTTATCAAAATAAAAGATACCATTTTTGTAACGGAACGTAAATATATTACCGCTTTCCAGGGCAAAGGAAAGAAATTCCTTTTCCCGTTTCAAATTTTCCTGTACTTCCTTTTTATGTGCTGTCTCTCTTTTATATAATATCCTTTGATAAATGATAATGACTATCAGTACAATTCCCAATAAAATGGCTAAACATATTATATATAACTGATAGCGTATATAGAAAGGAATGTTTATGATCTCGCTTCCGGCAGGGAGTTTGTTAAGGCTGATATCCCATTGATCCAGTATCTTATAATCGAAGACATACTTTTTGCCAGTTTCCGTAATTTGCGGAAAACTATTGGCCGGCGCTCCGTTCAATATATCGGCTATACGGTTGGCAGCCTGGATAGTCTGCTCTTCTTGTGTCGTCACATAGCCTCCGACCACACCATAATTATAACCGATCATCTCGTTGATGACAGAAAAGCCGGGGAAAGAACTGAAGCGCCCCAACGAAAGGGTCAGATAATCCCTCTTGATTGCCAGATAAGCTTTGTTATAATAGTTTTCACCCAGCCCTTTTACCAGTGACCGGGTTGCTTTTCCGTTGATGGTACTTATATACATTGCATCCGGTATTATCTTTTTGTCTTTGGATATCGATATGCCATTTTTTCCGGACAACCGTATTCCCTGGGTTGAAAGAATATTGTTATTTTTACAGATATCCTTGACTTGTTGATCCATATCTGCCAGGATTACTTTATCAGTCTCAAAATCATCCGTAACACGTACTACAATACATTTTCCGATGAGTCGTTCTATCAGTTCAACATTTGTTTTGTAATCCGGCTTGTTATGAAAACCGGTCATATTGGGAAATCTTTGGATAAAAGCCTTATTCGGATAATTCACTCCGGTAAAGACAACCGGAATCGTTTTAACAGAAGGATGGTCGCAGGTAAGTAAGGCATTCAGGGCCTGATCGTCACAAGTCAGAATTATGTCCGGACTCCACGACGACAAAGCATTCAGTTTCTCATATACAATTAGCCGTTGTTGTTTTTCTGTCTTTTTAGTACAGTCCAGATAAAGCGAGTGAACTTCTGCTTTTATATCCCTTTCCTGCAATTGTTCGGCAAATATCTTTTTAATCTCTTTATATCCCGGAAATCCGTTTTCATAAGATTGTATGATTAATATATGTTTTTGATGAGTCGTCTGGTTGCAGGAACTATTTAAAAATAAAAATAGAAAGAGCATACATATATATTGTATGGGTACTAGCTTGCTTAGCATATATTTTTGATAGAATAAAAGTCTTATCCCTAGTGTTTTATGTGTTTTAATATCTCGAAAATGATCCCTATGAAGTCTCCGGGTCTATCTCTTTGGCCGAAAACATGCCTCTAAATTAGACTGAATTTTTATATTGAACAAAGAATTTAGATGTGAAATGCTTAAAAACCGTTGATTTATAAGTTTTTTTAGAATGACGTGAGAATAAAGTCTGCACACACGTTGAATAATTATTCTATTATTTGTACTTTTGTCGGTCAAATTGCCCTTTGTAGTTAATCCTGCAAAAGGATATTTGTTTGATTGAATAAATTTTAAAACAATGAATATATCTTACAACTGGCTGAAAGAGTATCTTGATTTCGATTTACAGCCTGAAGAAGTATCAGCAGCACTAACCTCTATCGGTTTGGAAACCGGCGGAGTGGAAGAAGTTCAAACTATCAAAGGTGGACTGGAAGGATTGGTTATCGGTGAAGTTCTGACTTGTGAAGAACATCCGAATTCCGATCACCTGCATATTACGACCGTAAATGTAGGTGGCGAAGAACCTTTACAGATCGTTTGCGGTGCCCCGAATGTTGCAGCCGGCCAGAAAGTGGTTGTTGCTGTCAACGGTACGAAACTGTATGATGGTGATGAAGTCTTTACAATCAAAAGATCAAAGATCCGTGGCGTCGAGTCGAACGGTATGATCTGTGCGGAAGATGAGATCGGTATCGGAACAGACCATGCCGGTATTATTGTTCTCCCGGCTGATGCGGTTGTAGGAACTCCTGCAAAGGAATATTATAATGTAAAGAGCGACTATGTGCTGGAAGTGGATATTACTCCCAACCGTGTAGACGGTACTTCCCACTTCGGTGTGGCTCGCGACCTGGCTGCTTATTTGAAACAAAACGGTAAGCCGACAGCGTTGAAACGTCCTTCCGTCGATGCTTTCAAAATAGACGACGAAACTCCGGCTATCGAAGTGATCGTTGAAAATACGGAAGCCTGTCCCCGTTATTCTGGTGTGACAATCAAGGGCGTGACAGTAAAAGAAAGTCCGGAATGGTTGAAGAACCGTCTGAATATAATCGGCTTGCGTCCTATTAATAATGTAGTGGACGTAACGAACTTTGTTTTACATGAAATGGGACAACCTTTGCACTCATTCGATGCAGGCAAGGTAAAGGGCAATAAAGTGATCGTCAAGACACAACCGGAAGGAACGAAGTTCGTGACGCTGGATGGCGTAGAACGTACGTTGACCGATCGCGACCTGATGATCTGCAACACGGAAGATGCCATGTGTATCGGTGGTGTGTTCGGCGGCCTGGACTCAGGTGTAACGGAACAGACTACGGATGTATTCCTGGAATCGGCTTGCTTCCATCCGACCTGGATCCGTAAGACAGCCCGTCGTTTCGGTTTGAATACGGATGCCTCTTTCCGCTTCGAACGTGGATTGGATGCAAACAATACGATCTATGTATTGAAACGTGCCGCCCTGCTGATACAGGAAGTGGCCGGAGGTAAGATCACCGGAGCTATCCAGGATGTTTATCCTAACCCGGTACAGCCTTACACGGTTGAACTGACCTACGATAAGATCAACAGCCTGATCGGTAAAGATATTCCGGTAGAGACAGTTAAGAGTATCCTGGCCAGCCTGGAAATGGAGATCGTTTCGGAAACAGCCGAAGGATTGACGATCCATGTTCCGGTTTACCGTATCGATGTACAGCGTGATGTAGACGTGATCGAAGATATCCTTCGTATCTACGGATATAACAATATTGAGTTCAGCGACAGTGTGAAGTCGAACCTGAGCTACAAGACCGCTACCGACCGTAGCTACGAATTGCAGAACCTGATCTCCGAACAGCTTTGCGGTTCCGGTTTCAATGAAATCATGAACAACTCGCTGACACGTTCCGCTTATTACGACGAACTGACTACTTATCCGGTTTCTCATTGCGTTATGCTGATGAACCCGTTGAGTGCAGACCTGAACGGCATGCGTCAGACACTTTTGTTCGGCGGTCTGGAAAGTATCGAACATAATGCGAAACGTAAGAACGGCAATATCCGTTTCTTCGAGTTCGGTAACTGCTACGATTATAATGTAGAAAAGAAAAGAGAAGATGCCACGTTGGCCGAATATTCGGAAGATTATCGTCTGGGTATGTGGGTATGCGGTAACCGTGTAGAGAACAGTTGGGCTCATGCAGACGAAAAGTCTAGCGTTTACGAACTCAAAGCCTATGTTGAAAATATCCTTGTCCGCCTGGGTGTGAATATGAAGAAGGTCATCTTCGGAAACCTGAGCAACGATATCTACTCAACGGGTGTAAGTATCACGACTGCTAACGGTCGCGAACTGGGTACTTTCGGTATCGTAAACCGTAAGATCTGCAAAGCAATGGATATCGACTTCGATGTTTATTATGCGGAACTGTCCTGGACATTGCTGATGAAGGATACTAAGAAGAACAAGGTTACTTTCTCGGAAATCTCCAAGTTCCCGGCAGTAAAACGTGACCTGGCTTTGTTGCTCGATAAATCCGTACAGTTTGCTGAAATCGAAAAGATTGCCGAAGAAAGCGAACGCAAGCTGTTGAAGGAAGTTTCTCTGTTCGACGTTTACGAAGGCAAGAACCTGCCGGCAGGAAAGAAATCGTATGCCGTAAGCTTCTTCCTGCAGGACGAAACAAAGACATTGAACGATAAACAGATCGACGCAATCATGCAGAAGATCCGTAAGAATCTGGAAAGCAAGTTGGGTGCATCATTGAGATAAGACAAAAGTTTATAATAATATAATATAGATATAATATGGGAAGAGCGTTTGAGTTCCGTAAAGCAAGAAAATTTAAACGTTGGGGTAACATGGCCCGCGTATTCACAAAACTGGGTAAGGAAATCACTATTGCAGCGAAAGCCGGTGGCCCTGATCCGGAAAACAATCCCCATTTGCGTGCATTGATGCAGAATGCAAAGAAGGAGAATATGCCGAAGGACAATGTGGAACGTGCCATCAAGCGTGCTGTAGAAAAAGACTTTACCGGTTATAAGGAAATGAACTATGAAGGATACGGCCCGTTCGGTATCGCTATCTTCGTGGAAACAGCCACTGACAACACAACCCGTACGGTTGCCAATGTGCGCAGTTACTTCAACAAACACGGTGGTTCATTGGGTACAAGCGGTAGCCTCGAATTCCTGTTCGACCATAAGTGCGTATTCCATATTGCGAAGAAGGAAGGCATTTCACTGGAAGACCTGGAACTCGAATTGATCGATTATGGTGTGGATGAAGTGGATGAGGATGAAGACGAAGTCGTTATCTACGGCGAATTCTCCCAGAACTCTGCTATCCAGAAATATCTTGAAGAGAACGGTTACGAAATCACCAGTAGCGAGTTCGTACGTATCCCGAACGACCTGAAAGAAGTTACAGCCGAACAACGTGAAACATTGGATAAGCTGATCGAAAAGCTGGAAGAGGACGACGACGTTCAAAATGTGTTCCATAATATCAAGGAAGACGACAGCGAGGAAGAATAAAGTCCTATTCAATATGTTAAAAGGAAGTGATGCCGGAGTAATTCCCGCATCACTTTTTTTATATCGTTTGATTTTTATGTATTTTCGCGGCAGATAAATACATCTTATTAATTTCTGAACTAGTATATAATATTAAACTCTATCAAGTATGAAAAAGATCATTTTTCTTTGGGCAATCTTGTCCATTGCTATGATGTGTAGTCCTGTTTCTGCTCAAAAAGAGCTGGGTATTTTCAATTCTCTTTCGGTGGGTGTAAGTGCGGGTACAACAGGTATCGGCATTGATGTGGCAACCCCCGTCACTCCCCATTTCGCTATCCGCGGAGGTGTTTCTTTTATGCCGGGTATCAGTTTTGATACGGATGTGGATGTGGATTTGAAAGACCCGAAGTTAGAAGAAAACTCATCCCTTAATCTTACAGGTAACATGAAACGTGCATCCGGTGAGTTGCTGGTAAATTATTATCCGTTCCTGAGTTCTTCTTTTTTTGTTACTGCCGGTGCTTATTTCGGTGGCAACAAGCTGCTGAAGGTCAAAGGGCATAGCGATGAATTGGCCGAGTATGTGCAAGAAGGTGGCCAGGCCGGTATTATTATCGGCGATCAAGAGATTCCGGTCGATAAGAACGGTAATGTATCCGGTGGTTTTAAGGTATCGGGATTCCGCCCTTATATCGGTGTAGGCTTCGGACGTGCTGTTCCTAAAAAGCGTATAGGCGTACAGTTTGAACTGGGAGTACAATTCCACGGATCACCGAAACTTTACTCAAGTGCCGGAGATTTGAGTGGTGCATTAGCAGACAGTGACGATGATTTCACTAAGGTCATGGATAAGCTGACCGTTTATCCGGTGATGAAGGTTCGTTTCTGCGGCCGGTTATTCTGATCCTGTAAATAGTTTATCCGGACATTTGCCTTCAGCATTCATTTCTTGAAGGTAAATGTCTGGATATTTGTTTTTTAATAGATGGGGCAGTGATGGTAGAGCCTTCATTTAGCTTTCATTCTCCCTTCATTATGCCTTCATCCGGACGATAAATAAGACCGGATTATCCTCTTCCGTACGATCCGGGAAAGCATTCTTCACCTCTTCCCCCGAACGGCAATAGCAGAAAGAATTGTTATAGGCATCCAGCGATTTCAGGTCGGGGACTTTTCCTGTGTGATAGAAGTTATCTTCAAAACCACCCGTCACATTGTACGCATAATTTTCCCGGCGGTCGTAGCAGAACGTATAATTCAACTCTTCATCGGCGGCATTCGAGTAGGTGGAAACCAGATAGCGTCCGGCTATGCATAGCGGCAGGATCGATGAATAATCTTCATGGATATTCAGTTTGTTCCGGTTGATCAGATAGAGCGTGTCCGCCAGTAACTCGTCCGGCTGGGTGGAAGGCGAGTAGGCATACACATTCCCGTCGGCAACAGACAGTTCGGCAGGGAAGCAGGCTCCGAGATAGAAACGTCCCAGGTCGGCAGCCGTCAGTTTACGTGCATCCTGCAGATTAAGTGTCGTATCGAATTTATAGAGCCACTGGTTGACGCATTGTTTACCGGGCTCATTTGCGGAAGGCGACAACGATTGTGCCGTTATCCAGATATGGCGGTTGTGATACATCAGCCGGGTAGGAGTATTCAGGGGATTGATCCCGGCAAGGCTTTTTCTTTCCAGCAACGTCCCGTCGTAATCATAATAATAGACATTTTCCTTGTCGTCCATAATGATCAATTGTCTTTCGACCGGATCGATCACATAGTCGGCAACCAGGAAATGCTGATTGTTGGTAACCCGGCTCAGGAACTTGCCGGAACAGTCGAAATGGAAAAGCTGTCCGTTGCTTACCAGGAACAGTTCATTCCTGTCGCGCTTGATCTGCGTGGCATGTTTCAATCGGCAATCGGAAGTCGTTTCCAACGGGATGGCGATCACCTCTTCGGCAATGTCGGACAGGGAACCTTTGGTGGTGCTTTTCACCGGCATATCTTCGCTTATAATCTTATAACCTTCGTTTATATAGATTATCCCAACGAGCAAAAGCAATAGTAAACAGGTCTTTTTCATTTCATCATTCATTTAAAAAGGAACGTAAATATAACGCTTTTATCTTCCGATTATTGAGCGAAAGGCTGATTTCTTTTCACCTAGCTTTGCAGGAACACCCAGTTGTCACCATCCGACATACCTTCGTCCCAAGTGAAACCTTCCCACGAGAAGTTTTTCAGTTCTTCCGGGTCGGTGATCCGGTTTTTAAGTATGTGGCGGGTCATTTGTCCGCGTGCCATCTTCGTATAGATCACGATGGTTTTCGCGTTACCGTCTTTCCAGACTTTAAATTCGGGTGTGATGATGCGGGCTGCTTTGCCTAGCTTTTTCCAATCGAATGCCCCTTGTATCTCATGGCTGGCCAGATTCATCAGGATGTTATCGTTCTTCTTTACCTCGTCGATCAGCAGTTCCGTTTGCCGCGGACGCCAGAAATTGTACATATTCCCTTCGCCCAGTTCCGGCAGTTTCACTTCATATTCCATCCGGTAAGGCTTGATTTGGTCGAGCGGGCGCAACAATCCGTAGCAGATGGAGGCGATCCGCAGATGGTCGTTGGCATACAGGAAATCTTCTTCCGTAAAATCTTTGGAGTTGATATTCTTGAAAACCACTCCGGTATAAGCCAGCAATGCCTGAAGAGAGCGAACCTCTTCGGTATGGAACTCCTGGAACCGGTTGTAATTCTCCAGTGCCAGTTTCGGGTTCAGCTTCAATATCTTTTTCAGTTCGTCGATAGAGAACTGCGCCATATTCAGGGCGATTTCATTCGCTTCCTGTGCGAAACGGGGCGTCGATCCCGCAGGAGCTTTTATTTTAGAGGTGCCGGTCATTGTCTTGGCCGACGTGAGGATAATCAGCATATTTACTTGTTGTTTCTGGTTTACCGGGTAAATTTAATGCTTTCTTCCTTATATCCTAACTCAAAACATACGAATAACTATTATTTTTCTCCTATATTATTTTGCTTTTGAGCATGCTCGAAATTAATTTTTAGCATGGTCGAATTTAATTTTGAGCTAGCTCAAAATTGATTTTATGCTTGCACAAAAGAATAATTATTCGTATATTTCGAACTAAATAATAAGGACTTAAAACTTAAATCTATTGCTTATGTGTGCTAAATATACGTTCTATAAGAATCCGCCGAACCGTGAGACGGGAGAAACAGGTTCATTATATGCGAAAGTGGTCTCCGGTGGAAAGGTTACAACCGACAATCTGGCTGATGAGATAGCCGATATCTGTTCCTTCAGTTCCGCAGATGTAAAGGGGGTGATCCGTGCTTTGTCGGACAGGTTGGCCTTTCATTTGAAATATGGAGAAACCGTTGATCTGGATGGTATAGGTAATTTCTCCGTTACCTTAAAAACACCGAAAGACATCACCAGTCCGAAACAGATCCGTGCCGAGTCGATCAGCTTCAACAATGTTGTTTACCGTTCTTCTCCCCAACTCAAGCATCAACTAAGAGCAATGCCGTTGGAACGCGCCGTCCTTCCCAAACGCAAGGAACAGGCCGAAGAGGTTCGCCTGCAACGCATCCTCACCAAACTGGAAACTAACCACCTCATTTCCTCATCCGACTGTATGTGTTTTAACCAATGCAGCCGCTATCAGGCTTTGAAAGATCTGAAGAAGCTTCACGAACTAGGTAAACTGCTCCGGCTGGGAAGGGGCAAACAGAAGTATTATGTGCTGGCGGAAAACTGGCAGAAAGGGATGCGGAAAGAGGGGGAAATAAATGAGGAATAGAATGAAATGAAAATAAGAGAAGGTCATTTTTAAATCGTCAGCCAACGACTGGCGATTTAAAAATGAATGGGAAATTACTTATTTAGTTACTGTAGATATAAAGTATTGTAAATTCTGCTCTTCTTAAAATCCCATAGCTCTTTTTATTACTGCTGTGTCTTCTTCCGAGGTCAGCATCTTTAATAATTCAAATGCTACATTGGGAGCTGTCTCGGGGCAATAAGACGTAATAATATTACCATCAACTACTATTGGTTCGTTTACAACATTCACTCCAAATTCTTTCAGTTTATTTTGCCAATGGCCGTCTCTTAAGTGATAAGTAGTAGCTCTCCGGTTCTTAAGGATTCCACTTTTTCCTAGCGGGAATGCTCCGGAACAAACTGTCGCAATAATTTTACCTTTTGCATTGAATTCCCTGATTAAGTCAAGGAATCTTTCGTCATATACTTCTTCATAAAAACCGAATTCCTCAAATCCACCGGGGATTGCCAAAGCATCATATTCGTCAATGTTTATTTCATTAATGGTTTTATCTACTATTACAGGAACATTGAAAGTGCTTATGACCTTTTCTGTAAAACCACAAGTGTCTACAAATAAATTATGACCATAATCAACTCTGGCCCAACCTAAAACATCTATAAAAGCACTAAATTCCATTGTCTCAAATGCCTTTGCCAGAAACAGCAATACTTTCTTCTTTTGCATACTTTTCAACATTATTAATTTGTTAAATTTACTATCTGTTTTACTCTTATCGCTAATGTATTCATATAGTGGTATAGGGTATTGTAATTTAAGTGGCTTCCGTGGACTGTAAAGGTATAGGTGAATACTCTACCTTAAACTCTGTCTCCATATAAACCTCAATCTGTAATCCTATTTTGTATTTTCCGGGAGCTAGTATTCCTGCTTTGAAACTCTCTTTATCGTGGCGTGATTGTAAACCATTGGTGTCCCATGATATCGGAATACTGAATAGCATGGCTTCCCCGCCTTTCAATAGGGCATGGCTTTTCATCCATTTGACTTCTCCAATCCAGCCTGAACGGGCATACGGATGGACATTGTGCAATTCGTCTGTTCCGACACTGGGTAGGAATATGGGTTGTACTGACAGGTTGGTGTGATTTTCAAACAGAATGTGAAGTGAATCGTTCTTTGAGTTCAATACACGGAATTTGAAAGCACCTTTCATTTCGCTGTTTTTTACGGATTGAATACTATTGTCTGTTACGGTACAATAGGTATAGATATTGGCAAAGACATAGAAATGGATTTTGTATTTATTAGGCTCTAAAAGATATTTAAATTCTGACATGCTGATATGTTCCGGCAATGTGTCTCCCTTGGACAGAGTTCGACCTACTCCGGCAAACCCCATATTGTCAATGAATGGGAATTCAATCCATTCCCCGTTTTCCCATTGTTCCATTCTGTGGTATTCAAGTTCGGCGGAAGGAGCATCGACGTTGACCACGTCTAATATGATTTCGTTCGTTTTAGTCGTATAAACTGGCTTTTGGGTTTTTATCTTATAAGCATCCGGGTGGGTGATCGTTACATTAGGTATACGTTTCAAGGTTACTCGTTTGTTATATTGTTCTATCTCTGACAAAGGGATAGGGGCATCTATGTCGTATTGTTGTGTGTCGGTATCGGCAATGGTGATTTCGGTTGTACCGCTTGCACCGCCAATAATTGTCGGTTGCTTTTGTTTGTTGGTGCATCCGGTAAGAAGAATGCAAAGTAACAGATTGTATAAAATGACTGATCTCATAGGTATACGTTTTATGATTCAACGTTCATTCTTCCGTATCCGGTAGAATGGCTGGAATGTCTTTCTTTGGGTATATCTGTAAAAGTATGAAATTAATCTGAGAACCGATAGAAAGTGCGATTTTTATTTCTTATCGCTCGCTTAATAATTGTCGGAATGGAATTTATCCTATATATTTGAATAACCGTATGGTATGACACCAGGGTTTCATCAGAGAAATTATTATTTATGCTCCGATACATCAAAAACGAAGAACATTACTCTTTCCTTATCGAAGCGATCCGGCAGGCCAAACGAACAGTATGGATCGGGACTGCCGATATTAAAGACCTGTATATTAAGGAAGGAAAAGAGGCTGTCCCCTTGCTGAAGCTTTTGGAACAGAAGGTGAAGGAAGGGGTGGAGATCCGTTTGATCCATGCCAAGGAGCCGGGACAGAACTTTCGGGATGACTTCGATAAGTACCCGTTGCTTTGGAGCCGGATGGAACGTGTACTTTGCCCGCGTGTCCATTTTAAGTTGTTGATATTCGATCTGAAGCAAGTCTATATCGGATCAGCTAACCTGACAGGTGCCGCTTTAGGCATGAAAGGGAAAGACAACCGGAATTTCGAAGCGGGAGTGTTTACTTCGGTAGAGGAGCTGGTTAAAGAAGCGGTCGAACAGTTCGATTGCTTATGGATGGGCATTCCGTGTAAGAGTTGTAAGCGGAAGAAGTTTTGTTCGGACAGGATTGCCTGATAAGTATCGGTGGTCAAAAATAGTTTAAATATAAATAGATTATGACAGGTGCAATAGCAGGAGACATTATCGGCTCCGTTTACGAATTCGATAATATCAAGACGACGGACTTTCCGCTGTTTACGAACGAAAGTGATTATACGGACGATACGATCATGACGGTTGCCGTAGCCGACTGGTTGCTGAATGGGGGAGACCTGGCGAAAGTCATGCAACGATACGGACGTGAATATCCGTATCCTACAGGTGGTTATGGCGGACGTTTCAGCGGTTGGCTTCGTGAAAAAGAGCCGCAACCTTATAATAGTTGGGGCAATGGATCGGCAATGCGAGTAAGTGCTGTCGGATGGATGTTCGACTCGTTGGAAAAGACGTTGGAGGTAGCAAAGGAAACAGCCGTCGTTACTCATAATCATCCTGAAGGAATAAAAGGTGCACAAGCTACCGCCGCCGCTATCTATCTGGCTCGGACAGGGAAAAGCAAACAGGATATTAAGCAATATATCGAAACGACTTTCTCCTACGATCTGGGTCGTACCTGCGACGAGATACGACCCTTCTATCGTTTTAATGAAAGTTGCCAGGGAACCGTCCCCGAAGCAATGATTGCTTTCCTGGATAGCTCTGATTTTGAGAATGCTATCCGCTTAGCTGTCTCTTTAGGAGGCGACAGCGATACGTTGGCTTGTATTACCGGTGGGATCGCTGAGGCTTTTTATGGTATTCCGGAAGATATAGAAAAACAAGTTTCTGATAAGTTGCCCGGAACTTTTCAGAAAGTGATAAAAGAATTCAAAAACAAGTGATCTCGTTATTTCGTTAGTTTATCCTTCAGGGTTATGTGTCCATTGGCGTAATTCCCGATGACATTACGGTCTTTGTCGAGTATATAGCCATTTGAATAGTAACCCTGTATCTTCTTTTCCTTGTCCAGAATATATCCGTTAGAATAATATCCTATTGTTTTTGATTGTTTATTAAGGATATATCCGTTGTTGTACATTGATGGTACGTTTTCATGTATAGGACTGATATCATAGTAACCTTCGGCAGTTTTTATTATTTCATGACGGCCTTCTCCTATCCATGTATTCCAGGAGTTTATGACCATCACGATAAACTGAAAGAGATCTTCAGACATGCCAGCCTCTTTACCAGATGTCAAATTAAGAACCAGTCTGTTGTCTTTAACGGAAAGTCTTTTTTTTGCCCTTGTTAAAGCTTCCAGATAAACCACTTGATTATATGCGTAATCATAGTTCCATCCTTTTGTATTCAGAGCGTCTATTGCATCATAGGACATGGCTTCTGTGGTCTTTAGAAAGGTTGAATCAGTGATAGTAGCACGGTATCTATTAGCTTCTTCCCATAATTTCCGGTCATTCTTTAATCCTGTATTACGGGGAGAACTACAACATATAAAGATGATAGTGCATGAAAATAGCAGGAATTTTCTGGTACACTTGCATGAAGCGATAAACAGTGTTCCAAATAAATAGTTTGATTTCATGGGATTAACAGTTTTGAGTACATCTGTAAATGTACGATATTAATCTGAATGATCAAGAGAAAGTTCTATTTATCTCCCATCTTCTATCTCTTTAATCTTTTTTATCTCCGCATTCAGCTTTTTGAATTGCGCAGGTAAGATGTACTTCAGATTAATAAAGATCGAGGCAGCCATGACGAACATGATGAGAAGCATCATGATAGCGCCTTCGGTAGTCGTAAATATGGGGGCATTGATGATTAAAAAGATTCCGGCTATGCCGACCGGGCTGCTGCAATAATTCCGCTTTGTTACCTTTAGTTTGTATAGGATTAGTACCCCGGCAAATGAAAAAGTCACAATGTATGATCTTTTTATTGCTAGGCGAATATACTACTATCCGTCCGTATAGTTATAATGTCGGAGTAATCTTGTTTTTGTGCAAACTTTTTTTGCTTTCCTGTTGTTTTGATACCGAAAGTGCACAATATGTCGTTAATACCGACTGATCGACATAGTTTCTTTCTCTTGTATTTATATAAATATGACAAAATGACTTGTTTTTGATTTGGTATCTGTTTTGTAGAGATATAGGTGGAAATTTGAAATAAGAAAGATAACAAGAAAAGAATATAAGGTATGAATTTAAACAATTTTACAATCAAGTCACAGGAAGCTGTTCAGCAGGCCGTTCAGTTGGTTCAGAAGAATAACCAGCAGGTGATCGAGCCGGTGCATTTGCTTAAGGCTGTCATTATGACGGGCGAAAGCGTGACCAACTTCCTCTTTCAGAAACTGGGCGTGAATATCCAGAATCTGAACATGGTGCTGGATCGTCAGATAGAATCCTATCCGAAAGTATCCGGTGGTGAACCTTATTTGTCCAGTGAATCGAATGCCGTTTTGCAGAAGGCAATCGACTACTCGGGCAAGATGGGAGATCAATATGTTTCTCTGGAACATATCATCCTCGCCCTGTTGACAGTAAAAAGTACTGCTTCACAGATATTGAAAGATGCAGGTGTTACAGAAAATGAACTGAGTAAAGCTATTGAAGAATTACGTAAAGGTAATAAGGTAACCAGCCAGTCGGCTGAAGATACGTACGACTCATTGAGTAAATACGCTATCAACCTGAACGAACGTGCCCGAAGCGGCAAGCTCGATCCCGTGATCGGTCGTGATGACGAGATCCGTCGTGTCTTGCAGATCCTGAGCCGTCGTACAAAGAACAATCCGATCCTGATCGGTGAACCGGGGGTGGGTAAGACTGCGATCGCTGAAGGTCTGGCTCATCGTATCGTACGTGGAGACGTTCCGGAGAATCTGAAGTCGAAACAGATCTTCTCTTTGGATATGGGTGCCCTGATTGCCGGAGCCAAATACAAAGGGGAGTTTGAGGAACGGTTAAAATCCGTAGTCAATGAAGTGACTAAGTCGGATGGTGAGATCATCCTCTTCATTGATGAAATACATACCTTGGTAGGAGCAGGTAAAAGCGACGGTGCAATGGATGCCGCCAATATCCTGAAACCTGCCCTGGCACGTGGTGAACTGCGTTCCATCGGTGCAACTACTTTGGATGAGTATCAGAAATACTTTGAAAAGGATAAAGCACTGGAACGTCGTTTCCAGGTGGTGATGGTGGAAGAACCGGATGAGCTGGATACTATTTCCATCCTTCGTGGTCTGAAGGAAAAGTACGAGAATCACCATAAGGTACGTATCAAAGATGATGCTATCATCTCGGCCGTTCAGCTTTCGAGCCGTTATATTACAGACCGTTTCCTTCCGGATAAGGCGATCGACCTGATGGATGAGGCTGCTGCCCGTCTGCGTTTGCAGGTAGACTCGGTGCCGGAATCGTTGGATGAAGTTTCCCGTCGTATCAAACAGCTGGAAATTGAACGCGAAGCAATCAAACGTGAAAATGATAAGCCGAAACTGGAACAGTTGAACAAGGAAATCGCGAACCTGAAGGAAGAAGAAAAGAAACAGAAAGCCCAGTGGGAAAGCGAAAAAGAACAGATCAACAAGATCCAGCAGAATAAGATAGATATCGAAAACCTGAAGTTTGAAGCCGATAAGGCCGAGCGTGAAGGTGATTACGGTAAAGTAGCCGAAATCCGTTACGGCAAACTCCAGGCGAAGGAAGAAGAGATCAAGGAAATACAGGCGAAACTGCATACGATGCAGGGTGCCGCCGCTATGATCAAGGAAGAAGTGGATAGTGAAGATATCGCGGACGTGGTATCCCGTTGGACGGGTATTCCTGTCAACAAGATGATGCAGAGTGAAAAAGATAAGCTGCTTCGTCTGGAAGACGAACTGCATACCCGTGTGATCGGCCAGGAGGAAGCTATCAGCGCTATTGCTGATGCCGTACGCCGTAGCCGTGCCGGATTGCAGGATCCGAAACGTCCGATCGGTTCTTTTATCTTCCTCGGTACAACCGGTGTCGGTAAGACAGAGCTTGCCAAAGCGTTGGCTGAATATCTGTTTGACGATGAAAACATGATGACCCGTATCGATATGAGCGAGTATCAGGAGAAATTCAGTGCGACCCGTTTGATCGGAGCACCTCCGGGATATGTCGGTTATGATGAAGGTGGCCAGTTGACGGAAGCGATCCGTCGTAAACCTTATTCCGTAGTCCTTTTCGATGAAATAGAGAAGGCGCATCCGGACGTATTCAACATCCTGTTGCAGGTATTGGACGACGGTCGTCTGACGGATAATAAGGGACGTGTCGTAAACTTCAAGAATACGATCATCATCATGACCAGCAATATGGGCTCGTCGTTGATCCGTGACAGTTTCGAAAAGATCACTCCCGACAACCGTGAGCAGGTGATCGATGAAACTCGTATACAGGTACTGGAATTACTGAAAAAGACGATCCGTCCGGAATTCCTGAACCGTATCGACGAAATCATCATGTTCACCCCGCTGAATGAAGAAGAGATCCGCAAGATCGTTACTTTGCAGTTGAACAGTGTGAAGAAGATGCTGGCTAATAACGGTGTGGCTTTAAACTTCACAGAGCCTGCCATCGACTTCCTGTCGGATGCCGGATATGATTCTCAATTCGGTGCCCGTCCTGTGAAACGTGCTATCCAGAAGTATGTCCTCAATGAATTGTCGAAGGAAATACTCGGTATGAAGATCGACCGCAACCGCCCGATCCTGATTGATAGGGAAGGAGATGGATTAGTGTTTAAGAATTAATCATATATTAATAATGTATAAAGAACAAGGCTTCTCCCGTATCAGGGAGAGGCCTTTTCTCTTTTTATTGTATATTACGGCAACTAAATTGAATACCTTATGAAACACAATTCTCTTTCTTTACTTTGCTGGTTTATTATGGCTTGCGGATTATTTCCGCTCTCTGCGCAGCAAAAGAACCTGTTGACAATCCCCGAACCGGGGGAGAAGACCCTGGTCAATTCCGGATGGCTGGCACGCAAGGCTAATGAGATGAAAACGGACGGAAATACCCTGAGCACCGCCCCTTTGGATAAAGCCGGTTGGATGCCCGCCCGTGTACCCGGAACCGTCCTGACAACCCTTCTCGAAAACAATCTCTATCCTGCTCCCGAATTCGGCATGAACAATAACCTAATCCCCGATATCTATGAAGCAGGCAATGATTTCTACACCTACTGGTTTGTCTGCCAATTTGAAACACCTACCCTGCAGGAAGGACGGACTGTCTGGCTGAACTTCCGTGGTATCAACTACAAAGCCGAACTGTTTATGAACGGTAAACGGCTCAATAATACGACCCACGAAGGAATGTTCCTGCGGAAATCATTCGATATAACAGATCATCTTCGGAAAGAAGGAACGAACATCCTGGCCGTCCTCGTCTATCCCCCCACTTATCCGGGAGATCCGAATGGCGGACAAGGCGGCGACGGACTCATCGCCCGCAACAACACCATGCAATATACCCCCGGTTGGGACTGGGTACAACCGATCAGGGATCGTAATACCGGTATCTGGGATGAAGTATCGATCACTACCACCGGTGCTGTTACCGTCCGGTCACCTTATGTTGTAACGAAGGTTCCGGGTGTCCGTTCACCGGAGAAAAAAACACAGGAAGATGCCTTTGTAAAGACTTCGGTAGAGGTTGAGAATATAACAGAAACGCCGCGTAAAGGCGTATTGATTTGTGAAACGAATGGAATGCGTCTGACCGAGCAACTTACCTTGTCTCCCTATGAAAAGAAAGAAGTACAATTCACCCCGTTGAAAATAAAAAATCCACGCCTGTGGTGGCCGAACGGAATAGGAGAGCAACCCCTTTACGACATGCATATCTATTTCGAGTCGGATAACCGGATCAGCGATAGCGAACATTTAAAATACGGTATCCGTGAAATCACAAGCGATAAATGCCCCGACAATGGCGGCCGTCGTTTCTTCGTCAACGGACAGAAGATCTATATGACAGGGGGAAATTATATCTCCTCCGACTGGCTTCTCCGTCTTTCCCCCGAACGCTACCGCGATGAAGTCCGTTTCCATGCCGAAATGAACCTGCGCATGATCCGTGTCTGGGGTGGTGCCCTGCTCGAACGTCCCGAATTCTATGCCGCCTGTGATGAGTTTGGAATATTGGTATTCCAGGATCTCTGGGGAAGCGGCGATTGCAACGGTGCCTGGGAAGACCCGATGAAAACCGACTCACGCCAGCGTCGCTGGGAATACCCCGATAATCACGATCTCTTTATCGCCTCGGTAGAAGACCAGGTAAAAATGATACGTAACCACCCGAGCCTTTGCCTGTGGTGTGGAGCCAACGAATGGCCTTTGGCAAAGAACATCGACAAACAGTTGAAAGAAAAAGTATTCCCCCAACTCGATCCCGAACGCCTTTTCGTCAGCTATTCGACCGACTCCCTCTTTACCCGCAACCTCTTGGGTGATAATGGCGACGGCCCTTACGGTATCCAGGAGCCGGAATGGTTCTTTACGTTCCGTTCACATCCGTTCAATCCCGAAGCCGGCTCGGTCGGTTCGCCCGAAGTAGAGAGCATGCGGGAGATGATGACGGAAAGAGATCTGGCAGGCTTTCCTCGGAAAGGTTTTACCCGTAATGCCACCTGGCGTTATCATCGTGACCTGGGTTATCAGGATCATTTGGAACGTTACGGTGAAGTGAAGGACATCGAAACCTATTGCAAATACGCCCAGGTTGTGAACTATGACCAATACCGCAGTTTCATGGAAGGCTGGGGGTCTCACCTGTGGGACTGGTACACCGGCATACTGATCTGGAAAACCCAGAATCCGTGGACTTCCCTTCGTGGCCAGATGTACGACTGGTTCCTCGACGTCAACGCTTCCCTTTATGGTACACGTAAAGGATGCGAACCCCTGCATCCCTTCTATAATCCCGTCACCCGGCAGGTAGAGTTGTTGAATACCACCTTGTCCGATTACCCGGATTTGATTGTAAATGCCCGTATCTACAACACCGGCGGTAAACTTTGTTGGGAAAAGGAAATAAATCCGAAGGCAAAAGCCAATACGGTAGAGCCCTTGTTTGATGTTTCTGTCCCGGAAGAGATACAAGGTGTTTATTTTCTCCGCCTGTCTATGCAAACGGCCGAGCCCACTCTGCCTTCCAATGCAGACGCTGTATTACCGGAAACACCGAATATCTATTGGCTGACTACGCTCCCGAAAGATTATTCCGGCTTGACCCGTTTGCCTGAAGCAAAGCCTGAAGTAAAAGTCTCCCTGCAACGCGAAGGAACAACCTATTCCGGTGTCATATCGCTCCATTCGGAAACAAATATCTCTTTTTTCAACCGCATCAAAGTGTTGGATAAAGAAACCGGAAAGCGCATCCTTCCCGTTCATTATTCGGATAATTATGTCACGCTTATGCCGGGTGACTATTCTACTTTTAAGATCAGCTTCACCACCTCTTTACCCGAAGACCGGATACAGGTAGTGGTTGATAGTTGGACGTCAGAGCGGATTGTGACTACGGTAAGTTACTTCTAAACGGCAGTTTCGCTCTGCCGGACAAGGCAGATCCTCTTTTTTTGTTTACTTTTGTTGCAATTAATCTAAAAAGGAAAAGATATGAAAAGGTTTTTAATGGTAATGGTCGCTGTGATAACGCTCTTCACATTCAGCAGTTGCAGCGAGACGAAAGAATCGTATGTGAAGGACTTCACAAAGTTTATCGAGAAGGTGAAGAAAGAAGCTGACAACTATAAGGCTGCCGACTGGGAGAAGGTAGAAAAGACATTCACTGAATTTGCCGTTACCAAATACGACAAATACAGCCCCGAACTGACTACCGACGAGATGTTCGAACTCACCAAGCTGAAAGCGGAGTATATCACCATCCAGGCAAAGCACGGCATCAACAATGCCATCAAAGAGGGGCAAAAGGCACTCGATAGTTTAGTGAAATAACGGATAAAGATAATTCCAATCCAAAAAAAGAATATCTTTGCATAAGTATGTAACCAATTAAACTGAAAAAGTTATGAGCGAGAAAGACGATTTGATTTACGACGAAGACGAATCTGTAAAATTTATTCAGAACTATCTTCCGCAGGAGTTGAAAGGAAAATTCAGTAACGACGATATCAATTATATTGTAGACCTGATCTACGATTTCTACGAATCACGCGGTTATCTGAACGATGATGCCGACGATAACACCGATATCGAAATCGACGAAGACGAATTGATCGAATATGTAATCAAAAACGCACAGAAGGATGGCGTAGGCAAATTCGATGCCGAAGCGATCAGCTTTATCGTGCAGGGCGAACTTGAATATTGCGATTCTATCAACATGTTCGATTGATAAACTGTTATATTCATATAAGGTTTATAAAAGAGTAAAAAAATCATGAAGAGTTTTAAGTTATTATCAATACTGCTATGTATGGCAGTAGTATTTACAAGTTGCGGGACATGGACAAATACAGGTAAGGGAACAGCCATCGGTGTAGGTGGCGGCGCTGCTGCCGGAGCCGGGATCGGTGCATTGGCCGGTAATACGGCCTTAGGTGCTGTTATCGGTGCTGCCGTAGGTGGTACGGCCGGAGCCCTGATCGGTAAGAAGATGGACAAACAGAAGAAGGAACTCGAAGCGACTTTGCCACCCGAAACCACTGTGGAGACAATCAACAATGGCGAGGCTTTGAAGGTGACTTTCGACTCTGGTATTCTATTTTCAACCAACTCGAGTACATTGAGCGATGCTTCACGCAGCGCACTGCGTAAACTGGCTGTCAGCCTGAATGAGAACCCGGATACCGACATCAAGATCGTTGGTTATACCGACAACACCGGTAAGGTAGATTATAATCAGACATTATCTGAAAAACGTGCCAAAAGCGTTTACGATTATCTGATGGTCGACCAGGGTGTAAGCGGCCGCCGTATGGAGTATGAAGGTAAAGGCGTTCACGACCCTGTTGCCAGCAACGACACTCCGGAAGGACGTTCACTGAACCGCCGTGTGGAAATCCTGATCCTTGCCAACGAAAAGATGGTACAGGATGCACAGCAAGGTACCTTGAAGTAAACTAGCAAATACGCTAAATAGTGACGCAGGCTCACGCAGAGATATCCTAAATGGATGATCTGCAGGAGCCTGCGTTTTTTTGTGCGGTCTCGTTTAACTATCGTTTAGAAGCGTTTTGAAGTCTTACTACAAGTTAATTAACACAGCCAAAATAACATCAAAGAGAACCTTTTTTAATTTTTTGTTGTTTCATGGATAACTTATATATAAGCACAAATAATAGTATAAACTGTTTTAAACGTTAAAATGAGATGAAAAAGATTATTCCTTTTTTCTTGTTGATCCTTTTACTGGCATCCTGTCAGAAAGATCCGGATATGTCTAAACTGGACAATGATTTTGTGGTGTACACGGATCACGATAGCAAGGCGGACTTTAAGTCCTTCACTACATTCTATGTACCCGATAGCGTGCTGTTAATCGGCAGTAGCGAAAAAACTCAGTACTGGACAGCCACCGAAGCCGACGATATCATCACAACATTGATCGGTAATATGGAAAGCCGTGGTTACACCCGTACGATGGATAAAGAAAGCGCCGACCTGGGTTTGCAGGTATCTTTTGTAGAAAATGTAAATTATTTTACAAACTGGTATAATGATTATAACAACAACTACTGGTGGTGGGGTTACCCAGGTTATTGGACACCGAATTACTGGAGACCGGGATGGGGCCCAAGCTGGGGTTATGACTGGCACGATTGGTATTATCCGTATGCAACTGTCTACAGCTATAGTGTAGGTTCACTGCTTGCTGAAATGGTAGACCTGAAATCGCCGACTCCAAAAGCAGATACTAAACTGCCGGTTATCTGGACGGCTTATATGTCCGGCTTATTGTCAGGTTCTGACAAGGTAGATACTCAGTTATGCATCCGTGCCCTCGATCAGGCATTTGTTCAGTCTTCTTATATCAGGAAATAATTAAACGCGAATCAGTAAAATTTGAGTCTTATGAAAAAGATAAATAAATCAATAAAATTAGTCGCTTTACTTATCGCCTGTTTAGCGATGCCTTCTCTGGCTGGCGCCCAGGTTGTAAACAATATGTATTTCAATATCGACTGGGATATTAACACTCCGTTCGGCAATGATTTTGCAGATAAGACAAGCGGCTGGGGTGCTCATGGTGAAGCCGGTTATTATGTAGTTCCTAACTTTGCAGTAGGTGCCTTTATTTCTTATCACACGAATAATAAATATATCGATCGCCAGACTCTTTCTGTAGGTGAAACATCAGCTATCACATCCGATCAGCAGCACTCTTTGTTCCAGTTGCCTTTCGGTGCGGCTTTCCGCTATAGCTTTACCCGCGAAGGTCTGTTCGAACCTTATGTATCAGCTAAATTAGGTACCGAGTACAGCGAAATGTCAACTTATATGAATGTAATGAAAGTATACGACCGTCAGTGGGGATTTTATGTAGCTCCCGAAGTCGGTATGAATATTTTCTTTACTCCGGAAAAGAAATTCGGTTTGCACGTAGCCGCTTACTATAATTATGCAACAAATAAAAGTAAAGTCCTGACTTATTCTATGGATGGAATAAATAACTGGGGCGTACGCTTTGGTGTTGCATTCTAAACCAGAAGTTTGTTCTTTTAAGTGTTTTATGTAGTTTATTAAAGAAAACGGGAAGACTGCAGCGGCAGCTTCCCGTTCTTTTTTTTCATAGATGATCCCAAACGGCTCCCGGCCTGTCCAGATTTTCCGATACATGACGTAGTTGTTCCCGTCGGTCGGCAATACGGACAAGATGGGATAAGCGTTTTTCTTTATTTCCGGAAGGAGTTTTTAATAACCGGGTAACCTCTTTTTGTATATCCCTGAGGATACGGTTTTCGGAGTAGAGGAATAACAAACGGGTCAGATAGATATCCCGTACATTGGACGCTCCCGGGTAAAGTAACCCGAATGCCGCTTCTTCCTCCTGGAATATCCGGTCATATTCCGTATGCAGTTCGCCGGCTATCCTTTTTAATGCCGGTGACAGGTTAGACTCCAAATGTCCTTCTGCCTTCGCCCTCAAAATCAGTTACAGCAAATACATCAGCGAAGTCAACGGCGACAACCGCGAAGCGTATCGGCGAATGCTGGTTTCGATTTGCCGGTCGATCGGAAAATTAATTCATTCTGTATACAAATAGCTATGACAAGCGTCATGAACATAAACATAAAAGTCCATGATAACCTCATGAACCTGATCGCTAATCATTACGTCCATATCGCTTATTTTTGGAAATCTCTATGAATCCGTTCTAAGATAAGTCTTTTGGATTCTTCTAAAGGCATCCCGTGTTTTAGGGCTTCAGCTCTTGACATATAAGGATAAGATGTTTGGTATGTAGCTTCCGGTTCTTTTACCGAAGAAGCGTCATTCTCTGCAATGGGATATTCATTCAATTTTTTCATAAGACAATATTTTTACTTGGTTATTATGCAAAGATAAGATAATTCTATTAATCCGTAATCATTTTTCAATCATTAATTTTCAATCAATCATGAATGTTCTTGAAACGATTCTTGCCTTCCTCACCAGTCTTGCCCGGATCATCTTTCCCCGCAAGCGAAAGCCGGCAGCCGGCGACTGCCCTTGTCCCCATCCCTATCCTCGTCCTCTTCCTGATGGCGATCACCCTGCTGTCTCTCCTGATGGAACAAACGGAAGTGACCCTGACAGCGATCGGAGCGATACTCTCGCTCTCCGGCAAGGTGACTGGGGACTCCGTTCCGATATCCAACCTATAGACATAGCCGGTTATTGCCTGATGGCTGCCGGGGGCATCGGGTGTTTGTATAAACTGTTTATCATATGAGTTGGGTAGATAATTACCCTCTATGTTTCATCATCCTAGAAAACTTATGGAAGCATGGACTCTATAATATTTGGAACTTCAGCCCGAACGACAGGCTCAGGTAGTCTTTCGGTTTGAGGTATTTGTTTCCGAATTTGCTGAGGAGATATAAGTCGCAGGTACTGAGTTCGTAAAAGAGGGTGACGGATTTATGCCATCGCCCAGGATTGTTGAATTTGAAGGTGACGCGTTCGCCCAGGAAGATGTGGGTACGTATCCGTGTCGGGAAGAAGTAATATCCGTCGGGGTATTTGCCGGGGCTATGTACCCAGTAATCCCGGTCGAGCAGGGTGCTGATATACAAACCTGTTGTCAGTGGTTCGAAATCGATGCTTTTATGTAAAGGAACCCGCCAGGGGATATAATTCTGCTTCAGTGTAAAGGTTGCCATTGCATGGCGTCTTTTGGCACTTTCCGCACTCAGATTACGGGTCGATTTGGGTACGAACCCGAATAACAGGTCTGTCTCCCAGTGATGGCGGTAATAATCCCATCCCAATCCGAAAGAGAACATACCTATGGAGCCTGCAAATTGTATTTTGCTGTATCGTGGGATCAGATTCTCCCAGAACGAGGTATATCTTTCCATATGCCTTTCATACAAGGTAGGAACAGGAATGCTATCTTGCGCATTGATGCAAAATGAGAAGGACAAGAATAGAAACAGTAGGAGATATTTAGTATTTAATGATTTCATATGAATAGCCATCCGGTGTTATAGTGTAGATAAGATAAGTTCGTTTCCCGATATTGTCACAGCCATAATAGATAATCCCGTCATTGAACAGGTCGCGTGCTTTAAAACTATGTTCATGCGCATGTAAGCAGAAAAGGGGAGAGGGAAACTCCCTGATCTTTTCCTGGAATATATCCGATACATTGTTGTTAAACTGGTCGCTTCCCGGTGGAACGTGCATGACGAAGACAGTACGTTTATCCTCTTCCGTCGTCTCTTTGAGCTGTTCCTTGATAAAGGTAAAGTTGGGTACCGGTGTAGAGTAGTCGTATTCAAGCGCATTCGTATTCAGGCAGATGAAACGGATATTTCCTCCATTTGAAGGGGAACCTCCTGCACGGAAGGAGAAATTCTCGTCACCATATAAATCCTCATATACCAGGTCGCCTTTACCGATAATGTCATGGTTGCCGATCAGGGCTATGTAAGGTACATTCAGTTTGGACAGGATAGAATGTTGGAGAAGGTATTCCTTTTTGATACCGAAATCAGTCAGGTCTCCGCCGTGAATAACGAAATCGATGGAGTCCTGCCGGTTGACGTGTTTCACGAAGTCGTCAGTTTCATCGTACCAGCGTTGTGTATCTCCGATAAAGACGAAACGGATCGTATCTTTATTCATGCAGGCATTTTCTATCCTGGCAATATTTGTTGCATTGATGTCTTTGTCTTCTTTATCTGATATTCTTCCGTCATACGGGTGATAATCGATCAGATCACACGAGGTAAGTGTGATAAGCAGCAGTAAAGCGTATTTTTTTATCATAATAAAGCCCTATCTTTTTTCTTACAAAGATAGGGCGACTTTTATTTTTGGAAAGGTCTCTATTGAACTTTTGATGGTCGAAATACCTATAGGCCGAACGTTTGTTCCAACTCTGCGAAGTCGGTGATCACGAGGTCTGCCGTTTCATTTCCTTCGTATTCGCTCCAACCGATACTTTTCAGCCAGATCGTTTTACAGCCGATGGAAGTGGCAGGAACGATGTCTTTGTCGTAAGAATCACCGATCACGACAATCTCTTCTGCCGGTAGTAATAGGTCTTTTACACCTAACCGGAATATCGCCGGGTCGGGTTTACGGATGCCGACTACAGCCGATTCGACGATCGATTGGAAATAACAATCCAGATGAAAGTCTTTCAATACAGCTTCGACATTCCCATAGAAATTGGATACCAGTACCAGCGGGTATTTTCGGGATAGAGCGGCGAGTATGTGACGGGCCGAGTCTATCGATTTACGGGCATAGGCGTAGCACCAGTCTGCCAGCCGCTGTTTTAATCCGGGAGTGGCCAGTTCTTCCGGAAGAAAATCACCGGCTTTAAGCCATTCGATTTGCAAGTCCGTTTTCAGGCGCAGCATATCGAGGAAGGTGTGATGCGGTTGTACGATCGGATTTTTGCCCAGAGTCCGTTCGCCATGCACATAGGCTTCGCGGAAGGTTTCTTTGCTTACCGGCACTTCTTCCGCCTGGTAAGCCATCCAGATCACTTCAGCCCAATGCATGCCGTTGCTGTCGATGGTACCGCCGTAATCGAAAATGATCCCTTTGATCTTGTCTGATTCGAACATATTAATTATGATTTTGATTCAAGTTCTTTCGTAAATACCGTGCAAAAATGCTCGTGCGTATATATCATATATACCAGCATTATATTCAGAACAGTTATTTCAAATGCGAAATACAACCAGGGCATATCGATAAACAAGCTGATGAATAATGCGATTACGCGTGTGTTGAATGACAGCATATTCGTATATTTCATCATCGGAAGGCTCTTCTTGCGGAAGGCCTGGCGGAACCATTTCGGTGCCTCGTCATGATATTGGGTACGGATGATGTTCATCATCTTCTGGAACTTAGGACTCAAAGCTTCCTGCCCGACTGTATAGTTAATATAGAACGTTTCGAAAAGCTTGTAGATAAAATCCTTTTTCCAGCTCATAGTCTTGTATTTCTCTTTTAGAATAGGAGAGTAGGACAGTTCGCTTCCGGCTTTCCCCTTGAGGAATAGCAAATGAATGTTCCGGTAGTAATCGGCCATAGCCGCCTGTTTACTATGGAAAAAACCGGTGATAGCGGCAAATATCCATATCCAGATCCCCCATTCCGGGGTAAGGCGGAGGCAGATAGCGGCATAGATAGCTATGAACCAGCAGTCGCCGGCAGCTCCGTCAAGGATACGTCCCAGTGGCGTCTTTTTACCGGTCATGCGGGCCAGCTGTCCGTCTGCACTGTCGTAGGAGTTAGCCCATACAAGCAGCAGCATACCTATTACATTGATCGTCAGGCTCTGGAAATAGAAGCAGACACCTGCCGCAATCCCAATGAATATGCTGGCAACGGTGATGGCATTGGGCGATACTCCCAGTTTGTTGAAGAACAAAGCCCAACGATAACCTATCGGGCGATAGAAATGAATATCGATAAACTCTTCCGTATCTAATGACTTGAGAGTCGATTCTATATTGGGTTTCTGTTTTGCTCCTTCCATTATTTGTTGATTAAGTTATAGATGCGGCGGGCTATCCGGGGAGCAGCTTCGTCTCTGCAAGGGGCAAAGCTTGGCCAGTCGTTGAAATCGATCAACCGGATGGAACCGTCTTCGGATATGATGCAGTCGCCACCATAAATATGTATATTCAGTACTTCCGCAGCCTGACTGCAAAGCTGCAGCAGCTTTGGCTCGTCGAACGGAATGCCTTTGGCCGTTCCGTTTATTTGTTCTAAACCGAATTTGCTGTGATGCTGGTTGGATGGATAGAACCAGTAAAAGAAATCGGTTCCGGTCACTCCATAGAACTTGACCAGATCGCCTACCAGATGTTCATTGATCACAGCTGTTTTTATTCCGCGGATAGCGTATTCTTTCAGAATTGTTTTGGCTTCTTCCGGGTTCCTTACGTACGTGACATCTTCCCGGTGGATCGCATGGAAATCACCGCGTTTGATCCAGCTTGTATAGAAACCGGCTTCTTCGAGCGCAGCGGTCGGATCTTCATCGGTAGGAAGGATCAGGCTGGCAGGATGTGAGATGTTGTTCGACATTAACAGGCGGGTCATTTTCTCGCGTGTACAGTTTTCAATCCCATAACCGGAGTTGATAACGGTGTACCCCTCGTCTTCCATTTGCTGAAGCTTATGGATGGAAGTCCAGTTACGTACCATATTGAAGATGGCTGTTTCCTCAAAGTTACGTATAATCAGGTCTGATTCTATGTATTCGTTTACTTCACATCCCAGATCGCGCAAATGCTGAACGGTCAGCGAAAAGATGGCGGCATCGTTTCCAATATGATTGGGGGAGAATTGATTTTCCCGACGGATACCTGCTATTGTTAGTTTACTCATTGTTTAATCTTTTAAAAACTCTTCGGCCTTTTTGATATCTTCTGCGTGGTCGACATCTACGATTTTGCTGAACGGGTAGGCTTTCAGCCTTAAGCCTTCGGCTATAAGCTGACGCTGATAGTTGCGCATGCGCGACATACCCTGTTCGATAGCGTTGTTCAGAACGGTAAGTCCGGAACGTCTCAGGCAGTAGATCCCGCCGGATATGTAAGTACATGCGGGCTCTCCCTGTTTGTCTAAAAAGCCGCGGATCATTAAATCGTTGTCTGTATCTACGTATAAAGGTTTTTCGTCATCGATAAAATCGGTTACGGCCATCAGACCGTCCAACCGGCTTTCTTTCAGGAATTCTTGTATATATCCACTGAATTCATCTTCCTTGAAAATGGTATCGACAGTTGTCAGGCAGATATTGTCGCTGTCCAGGTAATGGCTGAGCTCGTGAAAACTGTGCATCGAACTGGGGGTGGACTTTACCAGCAGGTAGAAGGGAACCGGAAGTTCCAGCTTCTGCAGGTGCTCCTGTACTTCTGTCATTTCCTCATTTACAATAATACTAATAGAAGACGCATCATTTTTCAGGAAGACATTGATCAGACGGTCTATCAGAGTTATCCCATTTAGCTGTACTAAAGGTTTGGGCCATTTAACACCTTCTTGCACCAACCGGGAACCCTCGCCTGCTGCAATGATTGCATAATCCATATTCAGAATTTGTTTGAATTAAAAAGAGTGATATACGAAAAGAATTTCTTCTTTCTGTGAGAAGGCAAGCTTTTCACGGAAAGAAGAAACCTTTATTTCTGTATGTGTTTTATTAATCCAGATAACTGGGCGCTTTTTCACCGATCATATCACGCAGCGTCTGTTTAACCATTCTCCATTGCTGGAACAGGTCGTGAACAGGCTGGTGTTCGAAATCATGCATCGGGCTTTTGCAGAAGAATGACAACCAGGTCTGGATACCTGACATACCGGCACGCATGGCAAGGTCACTGAACAGCACCAGGTCGAGCGCGATAGGAGCGGCAAGGATAGAGTCGCGGCAAAGGAAGTTTACCTTGATCTCCATCGGATATCCCATCCATCCGAAGATGTCGATGTTATCCCATGCTTCCTTATTGTCTTTACGCGGCGGATAGTAGTTGATACGTACCTTATGATATACGTCTCCATAAAGATCCGGGTATTTTTCAGGTTCGAAGATGTTGTCGATTACCGACAGCTTACTTACTTCTTTTGTTTTGAAGTTTGCAGGATCGTCGAGTACTTCGCCGTCGCGGTTTCCTAAGATGTTGGTAGAGAACCAACCGCTTACACCCAGCATACGTGTCTTGAACATCGGAGCGAGTACGGTTTTCATCAATGTCTGTCCGCTCTTGAAGTCCTTACCGGAAATAGGCACATTCATCTGTTTGGAGAATTCCCACATGGCAGGCGTATCTACGCACAGGTTAGGAGCACCCATGATGAACGGAGCGCCTTCTGCGATGGCTGCATAAGCGTAGCACATACTAGGAGAGATTGCTTCCGTGTTGTTTTCTTTCATTGCCTTTTCCAGTGCAGCAAGCGACATATGTTCTTCTGACAGAGGAATGTAAATTTCAGTACTTGCAGCCCATAGCACAGCCATACGTTCGCAGTTGTTGGCTGCTTTGAAATCGCGGATGTCCTGGCGGATCTGCTCTACCATATCCCAACGGGAAGTGGTTTGTTTGATATGTGTACCGTTTAAGCGTTTGGCCCAATTGTGATCGAAGGCAGCCGGCATTGGTTTGATAGCTTCCAGCTCGTCTTTTACAGTGTTCAGGTCTTTCTCTTTCAATACTTCAGCATACATGGCAGCTTCGTATGCGTTATCGGAGAATATATCCCATCCGCCGAATACGATATCGTTCAGGTCTGCCAAAGGAACAATGTCCTTGATTGCTTTCTCTTCTCCATTTTCCAAACGCATGGTCGCCATTTCAGCGATCGATCCGATTGGTTTGGCTAACCCTTTACGGGCGGCTAATGTTCCTGTTATCATAGTGGTAGAGACTGCACCACCTACACCCACAACGAGAATGCCAAGTTTACCCTTGGCATCTTTTACTTCGATTTTTTCCATGTCAATTCAAGTTCAAAAATAATTGTGCAAATTTAGCCCTTCTTATTTGGATTAAAAAGGATAAATATGCGATATAATTGGTCAAAAATACTATAATTTCCATTAACTTGTCCGGATATATCTGTTAAAGTATGACTTCGTAGAAATCTGTTTTATCCGGATGTATTGTAATATGGCGGTTCGGCTATATGCTTCATGCCCTGTTTTTTATGTTACAAAATTATAAAATGTAAATTAGGTGGCAAATAAATTCGTTATTATGATGATTTATCAAATAAAAATACTTTTCTTTGTCCCAAGTGAACAACATAGTTTTCAGAAATAGCTCTTTTATCTCCGATGTAATATTCAAAAATGAATTTATTTTGTAGTAATCGACCTTTCCAAGATTATTTGTTTCCCTTTTTTATTAATTATTTTATATCATTTTTGTATGAATATTTACATTGGTAACCTGAATTACCGGGTTAGAGAATCTGATTTACAGCAGGTTCTGGAAGAGTATGGAGTTGTAGAATCGGTAAAGTTAATCATTGATCGCGACACTAACAGATCTAAAGGTTTTGCATTCGCTGAGTTCACTAATGAAAGCGAAGCAAGAAATGCGATCAAAGAATTGGACGGTGCTGAATACGAAGGTCGTCAGATGGTTGTTAAAGAAGCTACTCCGAGACGTTGAGCTAGTTTTAACAAATAGGATATTAAAAGGGATATGGAAGGTAAAACTTCCGTATCCCTTTTTATTTATGCCGATAATTTCTTACGTTTGCTGCAAATTTAGAAAACAAATGAAAATGATAACTCTTGTGCTTATGGGTTTGTTAGCCATACAAACTGTCTCTGCACAAATCCCCGAACGTGTATTTAAATCGGATCACCGGATTGATCCGGATAAGAAAGGGCAATTATCCGTAGAACTGGATAATATAAGTTTCTTTAAGGACAATGAATATTCAGGCTCTATCATGAAGGGGTATTCCTTGCCCGGATTATGGGTTCAGCCTAAAGTGGTATTTTATCCGTTAAGTAATATCAAGCTTGAGGTCGGTGCACATATGTTGCGTTACTGGGGAGCTACAAAATATCCGAGCCTGGCTTATCAGGACATCGCGGCCTGGAAGGGGAACCAGTATCAGCATGGCTTTCATGTGCTTCCTTTTTTTCGTGCGCAGATGGCATTGTCGGATCATGTAAATATCGTATTGGGAGATATTTATGGGGGAGCGAATCATAACCTTATCGAACCCTTGTATAATCCCGAACTGAACCTGACCGCCGATCCTGAAGCCGGCTTGCAACTGCTGTATGATTCCCGCCGGTTCGACCTGGATGTGTGGGTGAACTGGGAAAGCTTTATATTTCATGGCGATACGCATCAGGAAGCGTTTACAGTCGGACTATCGGCCCGATATAAGTTGAATGATCCGGAGTCGCGTTTTCATTTCTATATGCCGTTGCAGGGGCTTGCTCAACATAGAGGAGGGGAGATCGATACGATCTACACGAATTCCGTCCAGACCCTGATGAACGGGGCTGTTGGTGCCGGGGCTGTCTGGAATACCGGTAATCCGATAGTTAAAAATGTGAACCTGGAGTTTGATGTGGCCGGTTATTACCAGCAAGCCGGCGACTTATGGCCTTATGGTAGCGGATCCGGTTTTTATGTCCGGGCTTCTGCCGATATTTATGATTTCCGTGTAAAGACCTCTTATTGGAACAGTAATAAATTCATCTCGATGTTCGGCAGTCCTTTTTATGGTGCAATGTCGACAGCTACGGAAGGTGTAAGGTTCGACGGGCAAAATTTGGTATATCTGGGACTGGAATACTCCCGGAGCTTCGGAAAAGGCTTTTCCGTGGGTGTAGATGTTGATGTCTATCAACATCTGTCTGTCAACATGTATGAGCAGGGAGTTGACGGAATCCGTAAATCCGGTAGTGCTACCAGTTTCTCTGCCGGGATTTATTTCCGGATAAATCCGTCATTCCTGATCAAAAGCTTTTAATTAAGCTTCGTCTTTGCTTCTTTCTGATAGGATTCAAGCAGGTAGATCGTTTTAGCTAATGAAGGGAAGATCGGGAGGATTACCGGTCTTTCCGGATTCCATTCGGGATCTTCCGTGATCATCGCTGATAAGCTTCCTGCATGCATTAACACTGTTTTTGCATCTGTAACGGCCGTAATGAAATAACGATTCTCTGCTGGTAGCAATACAAAATGTCCTTCGTTTAGTTCTATGGCCGGTGTCGATGTCGTTGAGCTGATAAGAAGTTTTCCGACTGTAACAAAAAGTAATACATTACCAATCGACTCCGTGTCGTATGCTACTTCTTTTGCTTTGACTTCTTTACATTCGAACTGATTAAAAAAATTCTTCATAAAAAAATATTACTCGTTCAGTATTGCTTCAGACTGCCTGTCGGGTAGATATTGAAGCATACCTTTGGAGTATTCTATCTGATGTTTACCATTTTCATCGGAGTAGATAACATAATATTCAATACCGGGAATGTTTTTGGCTGCCTGGCGTGCTTTTTCAAGTCCCATCGCCATGAAAGCAGTTGCATAGGCATCTGCCGTGATGCAGTCGTCTGCAACGATTGTTGCGCTTAAGATATTTTGTTCAGACGGATATCCTGTACGCGGATCGATTGTATGCGCGTATTTTTTGCCGTCTTTTACATAATAATTCCTGTAATTACCGGAAGTGGCAACGCCGCCTTTTTTGCATAGCTGAACTACTTCGTCTATCTCATTTTTTATTCCGGTGGAATCGTCTTCCGGTTTGTTGATACCGATGAGCCAGCAGTCTCCGTTCTGATTGACCCCTTTCATTGCTACTTCTCCGCCGATTTCAACCATATAATTCTTTACGCCTTCGCGTTCGAGCAGACGGGCGATTATATCGCTGGCGTATCCTTTAGCGATGGCAGAACAGTTCAGTAAGATACGCGGATCGTCTTTAACGACCTGTCGTCCGTTTAGTTTTACTTTCTGATAACCGACAAACTGTTTGATACTGTCGATCATTAGCGGAGTTACACTGTCCATCTTGCTGAAGCCGAATCCCCAAAGATTAATCAGCGGGGCACAGGTAATGTCGAACAGGCCTTCGGAGTTATTGGAGACTTCTGTAGCCTTGTTGAATACCTCGATAAACCAGTCGTCTGCTTCTACAGGTTCGTTCCGGTTCACTTTGGCTATGATAGAGTTCGGGTTGAACGGGTTCAATGAAAGATTAAATTTCTGGAATTCAGCGTCAATCTTTTCTGTCAGTAACTCAGGGGCCTCGTACTTGATATGGTAGAGCGTATGAAATACGGAACCACTCTCTTCAAAATATTGTTTCTGGTTTGTACAAGCAGTGAAAACAAGTATCCATAGACTTGCCAGAAAGCCGATTTTCTTATACATCTCTTTTAAATTTTAGGTCGGCAAAGATACTAAAATTTATTGTATTTCAACTAATATCAAATGTTTAAGCGTTTCTGTTCTCCATATAAGCCCCTTTCATGGGCGAAGTGCTGTTGTGCGTAAATATATCGAGAATGCCATGCGTATGGCGGGAAGCGGGCTTACTCCATAGCGTACGGCGTTCCGAAAGTATACGGTCTACCTCTTCCGGAGTCTGTTGTACACCGTTCGTTCCTGTTATCTCCAGCTTGCGTGCCGGAATATCGATATGGATCAGATCGCCGTCTTCAACCAGGGCAATAGGGCCACCTTCGTGTGCTTCCGGTGAGACATGGCCGATAGCCGGGCCACGGGTTGCACCGGAAAAACGTCCGTCGGTAATAAGGGCAATGCTTTCCGCCAGTTCCGGATCGGATGCGATCGCTTCCGTTGTATAGAACATTTCGGGCATACCGCTTCCTTTCGGGCCTTCATAGCGGATAAAGACGGCATCGCCCGGATGGATATCTTTTTGCAATACGGCTTGTAATGCCTCTTCTTCGCTGTCGAATACACGTGCTGTCAACGTGGCTTGCATCAGGTTGGGGGAGATGGCGGCGTGTTTTACTACGGCTCCTTCCGGGGCAAGGTTCCCTTTTAATATGGCAATCGCTCCTTGTTTGCGGATCGGATTATCGAAAGGCTTGATAATATCGCCGACCTTCACTCCGAGTGGCGGCAGATATTTACGGCATCCATCATAAAAGCCGTTCTGACGGAGAGTTTCCAGGTTTTCTCCCAGGCATTTACCTGTAACGGTTCGTACATCCAGGTTCAGGACATCTTTCAGTTCCTCCATGATGGCTGGAACACCGCCTGCATACCAGAAATATTCGCCCGGCCAGAATCCGCTTGGACGTATATTCAGCAGAAAAGGAATTTTCCGGTGTATTTCATCGAATAGTTCGGGGGGAAGCTGGATGCCCAGTTCGTGTGCGATAGCCGGTAAATGTAGCAGGCTGTTACTCGATCCGGTTATGGCGGCATGTACCATGATCGCATTTTTAAAGGCGTCGATAGTAAGAATGTCGGAAGGAAGTAATTCTTCTGATCCCAGTTCAACGGCACGTTGGCCGGCACGACGGGAAGTCTCTTTTAAATAATGTATATGGGTAGGGATCAGAGCCGAGCCGGGCAAAGCGATACCTAATGCTTCGGCCATCACCTGCATGGTGGAAGCTGTTCCCATAAACGAACAAGCACCGCAGGACGGACAAGCATCCTTTTTATAAGCCAGGAATTGCTCTTCGCTGATCTCCTTACGCTCGTATTGTGCGTTGTATTTGCCTATCTGTTCCAATGTCAGGAGATTGGGGCCGGCTTTCATGATTCCGCCGGGCACAAGTATAGCCGGCATATTCAGGCGAGCAATAGCCATCAGGTGAGCCGGTACGGATTTATCGCAGCTGGTGATGAATACCCCGGCATCGAACGGAGTCGCTTTTACATGTATCTCCATCATGGCGGCCATGATGTCGCGCGATACCAGCGAGTAATTCATTCCATCGTGTCCCTGTGCTTCGCCGTCGCAGATGTCGGTTACATAATAATTGGCTGCCCATCCTCCGGCGTCGCCAACGCCTTTTCCGGCTTCTTCGACCAGTGTGTTCAGGTGGGCACTGCCGGGGTGGCTGTGTCCGTAACTGCTTTCAACGATGATCTGGGGCTTGCTGAGGTCATCGATGCTCCATCCGCTACCAAGGCGGAGTGAGTCGATTTCCGGGGCTAGTCTGCGTAACTCCTGGCTTTTCATAATGGTATCTCTTAACTGAAGAACAAATGTTCTATTAATATTTTAGCTCCGATGCCGATCAGTATCAATCCTCCGATCAGGTCGAGTTTTAAGTCGACCTTGCGTCCGAAACGGCTTCCGAAGTAAACACCGGAAACGGACATCAGGAAAGTGACGATACCGATCAGGGATGCTTGTATGACAATATCCGATTTAAGAATTGCCAGTGATATGCCGATTGCCATCGCATCGATGCTCGTAGCAATGGCTAGCCCGAACAATGTCTTGTTGCAAAGCGGATTGGCTTTACATTCTTCATCCTCTTCCTGTGTACTGTCGTAAATCATTTTACTTCCCAGGTACAATAAAAGAATGAAAGCGATCCAGTGGTCGAAAGCCGTAATATATCTCTGGAACCCGATCCCTGCCAGATAACCCAGAACTGTCATTACCGCTTGTGTGATCCCCATAAAAGAGCCTATCTTAACCATATTGCATACGGTGCATGTACGTATCATTGCACCGCCGGTCACAGACACGGCTAAACTATCCATCGATAAACCGATAGCTAGTAACACTATTTCTATAATTGACATAACTTAAAAGTTTCCCTTTTGCTAACCTTTAGCGTCGCCTTCCTTTTCTTTCGGAGTCCGGGCGAATAACTCCGGAATACGTATTTATATTTCCGTTTCTATCTTGTAATTATTCCGGTTAGGTGCATTTCTGGATATCAGCTCGCCGATAAATCCGGCAAGGAACATCTGTGTTCCCAATATCATTGCGGTAAGCGAGATATAGAAGAAAGGTGAGTTCGTCACAAGCGGACGCAAATCACCGGAGAACATCGAGATCAGTTTCATGCTCAGCACGATCACCAACGCTATAAAACCGATAAAGAACATAACGCTTCCCCACAAACCAAAGAAATGCATCGGCTTCTTTCCGAACTTGGAAGTAAACCACAGTGTAATTAAATCGAGGTAACCGTTCACGAAGCGGTTCAACCCGAACTTAGTAGTACCGTATTTGCGTGCCTGGTGTTGCACGACCTTTTCGCCGATCTTATGAAAACCTGCGATCTTAGCCAGATAAGGAATATACCGGTGCATATCGTTATACACTTCTATATTCTTTATTACAATATTCTTATATGCTTTCAGTCCACAGTTGAAGTCATGCAGGTTGTTTATCCCCGAGAACTTGCGGGCTGTTGCGTTGAACAGCTTGGTAGGTATTGTTTTCGATAATGGATCGTAGCGTTTCTTTTTCCATCCGGAAACGAGGTCGTAACCGTCTTCCTTGATCATACGGTACAGTTCGGGGATCTCGTCCGGACTGTCTTGCAAGTCGGCATCCATCGTTATGATCACATCCCCTTTGGCACGCTGGAAACCGCAGTGCAACCCGGGTGACTTACCATAATTACGACGGAACTTAACGCCTCTGACGCATGTGTTCTTTTGTTGTAACTCTTCGATTACTTCCCATGAGTTGTCCGTACTCCCGTCATTTATAAATATAACTTCGTAAGTAAAGTTATTTTCTTTCATTACCCGCTCAATCCATGCTTCCAGCTCGGGAAGTGATTCAGCTTCGTTATACAACGGAATAACTACTGATATGTCCATTATTTGTCTTGTTTCTCCTTGTTATGCTTGTCCGACATTTCCGGTTTCATTATTTCTGCATAAAATGGCAGCTACCGGGATAGAAAGTATGATGCCGTAAAATATATTGTTAAAGATACCTTGAATAGCCATATGGATAGGAGTGAAGTTTGTTTTTCCGACAGCCTCCATTACTTCGGTACTCACCTGTGAGTCTTTCAGTACATCTATCATTTGGTTGATCGAGTTCGACAGGAAGTCGGCAGGTGCGATGAACTGGAAAAACACAAAGTGCTCCAGTGCAACGATCAAAGCTGCGAAGAAATACAGCATCGTACCGAAACGCCAGGCGTGGAAGAAGCTGATTGTTCCTCCGATATCTTGTTTATATCGTTTGGTCAGATAGTAGGCGATAAACGGAACGAGCAGTGTCAACCCCAGATAAACAATATTAAGAGAGGGCACTGTATTACTGAAAATAAAGAACAGATACTTTATCACCCAGAAAATACCCATGACCAGGCCATAAGTCATCGCGCTTTTTAATAGTAAACCTTTATTTTCTTCCATGTATATTGCTGTTTTAATGTTTACATCAGCAAAATTAATCCTTTTGCAAGAATATGCAATTATGATAATAAAAAAAAGAGGAAGTTTACATAAATAAACTTCCTCTTTTGGAGAGCCTCTTGTCGGATTCGAACCAACGACCCCGAGATTACAAATCACGTGCTCTGGCCAACTGAGCTAAAGAGGCAGGTGGGTAAGCTTACTACATCGCGCCGCTACAACCAAGTACCCTTGCTGCGGTCAAGCCCTGGGGGATTCCGAGGGAGCATGCCGTGTAGGACTTACCCGAGTGCAAAAGTAGATATTATTTTTTACAATGCAAGCGTTTTCTTTCACCGGGAGTGATATTTGTTTCTAAATGGCTGGAAACCTTTTGTTTTTGGTGTAGTTAAAAAATGTTTACTGCGTATCGGTGCTCTTTGTTTACCGTAGTTTTAGTCGAAAGTCTATTTCTTTCCGATATGAAACACTCTTTAGAAAAAGTGTTTCACTTAAATGGAACAGTTGTTTCTCCTAGGTGAAACACTTGTTTCACTACTATGAAACAGTTTAGGTAATACTGTTTCCATAAGCAGCATTCAGAGGTTGTTTATATACACTACGCCGAATGCTTACGGATATATATTAAGGTTTGAGATGTTTCCATTATAATTTTTAGATAGAATACTATCAGGTTTGGTATATGTCTAAATATTCTTGTACATTTGTGTCCTAATTCAAAAATCAAAAATAGTAAGAACAATGGGTGGTTTTTTCGGAACTATTTCTAACTCGGCTTGTGCTACCGACTTATTCTACGGCACAGATTACAATTCTCACTTGGGAACCCGCAGAGGCGGTATGGCAACTCTCCACAATGGCGTATTTAAACGTTCTATCCATAATCTGGAAAATTCTTATTTCCGTACACGTTTTGAAAGTGAACTGGATAAATTTCAAGGAAATTCAGGTATAGGTATCATCAGCGATACAGATCCGCAGCCGATCTTCTTTAATTCTCATTTGGGCAAATATGCCGTAGTAACGGTTGCAAAGGTGAATAATCTGGACGAGCTGGAGAAAGAATTGTTGGATAAAGGTTGTCACTTCTCCGAACTTAGTTCCGGACAAACCAATCAAACCGAATTGATCTCACTGCTTATCTCTCAGGGTAAGACTTTTCTGGAAGGAATAGAAATCGTACATGAAAAGGTAAAAGGCTCCTGCTCGATGCTGATCCTTACCGAAGACGGTATTATTGCCGCCCGCGACAAATGGGGACGTACCCCTATATTAATAGGTAAGAAGGAAGGTGCTTATGCTGCAACCAGTGAACCTTGCAGTTTCCCGAACCTGGGATATGAAGTGGAATATAATGTAGGCCCCGGCGAAATAGTACATCTTACTGCTGATAAGATGACACAATTGCGTAAACCGAATGAGAAGATGCAAGTTTGCTCTTTCCTTTGGGTGTACTACGGATATCCGGTGTCTGAATATGAAGGAGTGAATGTGGACGCTTCCCGTTATGCCAGCGGTGTTTCGATGGCTAAGAAGGATGAGGTGGAAGCCGACTTCGTTTCCGGTATTCCCGATTCGGGTATCGGTATGGCTCTGGGTTATGCCGAAGGAAAAGGTATTCCTTACCGCCGTGCCATTGTAAAATATACGCCGACATGGCCGCGGAGCTTTACTCCGGCTAACCAGGCTGTGCGCGACCTGGTGGCTAAAATGAAACTGATCCCTAATCGTGAACTGCTGCGTGGCAAGCGGGTGATCTTCTGTGATGACTCGATCGTGCGCGGAACACAGCTTCGCGATAATGTAAATATACTGTATGGATACGGGGCAAAAGAGGTACATATGCGTATCGGATGTCCGCCTATCCTGCATGCATGCCCGTTTGTAGGCTTCTCTGCATCCAAATCTCATCTCGAACTTATTGCCCGCCGGATTGTTAAAGAAATAGAGGGTGATGATGCAAAAGATCTGGATAAGTATTCCACAACGGGTACCGAACAATATAATAACCTTGTTGAGCGTATCCGTGAACAGTTGAACATCACCACGCTCAAATTTAACACCGTAGAAGATTTAATTCAATCGATCGGCTTGCCTAAGGAATGTGTTTGTACACATTGCTACGACGGGTCAAGCTGTTTCTAAAAAACACAGCCTTATGAATCTGACAGAGAGATTTTTGAAGTACGTTACGTTCGACACGCAGTCGGACGAAGAGAGGGGCACAACGCCCAGTTCTCCCGGACAACTGGTGCTTGCCCTTGAATTGGAAAAGGAACTGGAAGCAATCGGTCTGGAAGATATTACCCTGGATGACAATTGTTATCTCATGGCTACGCTTCCCGCCAATACGGCAAAGAAGGTACCTACCATCGGTTTTATTGCGCATCTGGATACCAGTCCGGATATGTCCGGTAAGAACGTAACACCCCGTATCGTATCCTATAAAGGCGGCGATATCGTGTTGTGCGCAGAAGAGAATGTCGTACTTTCTCCCGTGATGTTCCCTGAACTGAACGACTATAAAGGCCAGGATATTATCGTGACCAACGGTAAGACCTTGCTGGGTGCCGACGATAAGGCTGGCGTAGCAGCTATCATTTCGGCTGTTCAGTATCTGAAAGACCATCCGGAAATTGAACATGGAAAGATTCGTATCGGCTTTACTCCTGATGAAGAGATCGGACAGGGTGCCGATCATTTCGACGTGGAGAAGTTCGGTTGCGAATGGGCTTATACCATCGACGGCGGACAGATCGGCGAACTGGAGTATGAGAACTTCAACGCGGCCGGAGCAAAGGTTACTTTCAAAGGACTGAATGTGCATCCGGGTTATGCAAAGAATAAGATGCTGAATGCTTCGCTGCTGGCTATCGAGTTTGCTTCCTGGTTGCCTGTCTCACAGCGCCCGGAACATACGGCCGGTTATGAAGGCTTTTATCATCTGACCAATATGTCCGGAACGATTGAAGAGGCTTCCTTGTCTTATATCATCCGCGACCATGTACGTACCTTGTTTGAAGAGAAGAAAGAACAGTTGCGCCTGCTGGTAAAACGTATGAATGAGATTCATCCGGGCAGCACAACGCTCGAACTTCGCGATCAGTATTATAATATGCGTGAAGTGGTCGAACCGAAGAAATATATCGTAGACCTGGCGTTCGAAGCGATGGAAGCTGTCGGCGTTAAGCCGCTGGTTAAGCCGATCCGTGGCGGTACGGACGGAGCCCGTCTGTCGTTCATGGGATTGCCCTGCCCGAATATCTTTGCAGGCGGGCTGAACTTCCACGGACGTTACGAGTTCCTTCCGGTCAACTCACTGGAAAAAAGTATGCAAACCATAATAAAAATAACCGAGCTGCTAGCTCAGAAATCTTAAACGAATAATAACATGAAAACAACTCCGTTTACCGATGTGCATATCGCATTGGGAGCAAAAATGCACGAATTTGCCGGCTATAACATGCCAATCGAATATACCGGCATCATTGACGAACACATGACCGTTGTGAACGGTGTAGGTGTATTTGATGTATCTCACATGGGTGAGTTCTGGGTAAAAGGCCCGAACGCACTGGCTTTCATCCAGGGTATCACATCCAATGATGCTTCTGTTTTACCTTTGGGTAAGGCACAATACACTTGCTTCCCGAATGATAAGGGCGGTATTGTGGACGACCTGCTGGTTTATCATTACGAACCGGAAAAGTATCTGCTGGTTGTAAATGCCGGTAACATTGCGAAAGACTGGGATTGGTGTGTAAGCCATAACACAGTGGGGGCAGAGCTCGAAAACTCTTCCGACCGTACAGCCCAGCTGGCTATCCAGGGGCCGAAAGCGACTGAAGTGCTGCAACGCCTTACTCCGGTCGATCTTTCTTCTATTCCTTATTATTCATTTGTAACAGGTGAATTTGCCGGATGCAAGAACGTCATTATCTCTAACACGGGTTATACCGGTGCCGGAGGTTTTGAGCTCTATTTCTATCTGGATGATGCTATGACGATCTGGAATGCCATCTTCGAAGCAGGTAAGCCGGAAGGTATCAAGCCTGTCGGTCTGGGTGCCCGCGATACGCTTCGTCTGGAAATGGGCTTCTGCCTGTATGGTAACGACCTGGATGATACGACTTCTCCGATTGAAGCCGGTCTGGGTTGGATCACCAAGTTTGCCGAAGGAAAAGAATTTACCAACCGTGCAGAACTGGAACGTCAGAAGAAAGAGGGCGTAAGCCGTAAGTTATGTGCATTCGAGCTGATAGACAAGGGTATACCCCGTCATGGTTACGAGATCGTCGATGCCGAAGACCAGGTGATCGGTGTGGTTACTTCCGGAACGATGTCTCCTGTATTGAAGAAAGGTATCGGTATGGGATATGTGAAACCTGAGTATGCTAAGGCCGGTACGGAAATCTTCGTGAAAGTGCGTAACAGGAACCTGAAAGCCCAGGTGGTGAAAGCGCCGTTCAGAAAATAAGATTTCCGATCTGAAGATAAATAAAAAAGAGAGCCTCATTCCATAACGAATGAGGCTCTTCGTTTAAGTATTATACCTATCTTTGTCCCGAAAATCTAAAGATAGGTGCTATGTTGAATTTTCTGAAAAACTGGACGTTGCCTATTGCAATGCTGGCCGGTGCACTGGGATATTTTATTTTTGCCAACTTTACATTTCTGGAGCCGACAAAACCGTTTGTAAATACGCTTGTTTCGTATCTAACCCCGCTTTTAATCTTTGGTCAGTTGTTGCTTACTTTTTGTAAAGTAGATTGGAGGGAGTTGATGCCGTCTCCGTGGCATGGTTGGTTGTTGCTGTTTCAGATCGTTTCATCATGTCTGCTGGCTGCACTGCTGATCTTTGTCCCTATGGGAGGTTCTTACCGGGAAGTTTTTGAAGCGGCAATGGTCTGCCTGATCTGTCCGACGGCAACGGCGGCGGCTGTGATTACAGGAAAGTTGGGTGGGAGTGCGTCGAGTCTGACTACTTATACCTTATTATCGAATATCCTGGCTGCGGTAGCCGTGCCATTGATATTTCCTTTGGTCGAACCTCATGCGGATGTCACTTTCTTTGCTGCCTTTCTGAAGATATTGAGTAAGGTATTTCCGTTGTTACTTTTCCCGTTCTTTCTGGCCTTGTTCTTCCGGTATTGCCTTCCGAAAATACATCACTTCCTGTTGGGTTTTCATGACCTGGCTTTTTATATGTGGGGAATGGCTTTGGCTATCGTCACGGCTCAAACTGTAAAATCGCTGGCGCATAGTACTATTCCGGTGGAAGTGGAGATCTTGATCGCGCTTGCCGGTTTTATAACCTGTGCCCTGCAATTCTTTCTCGGCAAGCGAATTGGTACTATTTATAAAGACCGTATCAGTGCCGGACAGGCTTTGGGACAAAAGAATACGGTGCTCGCAATCTGGATGTCTTATACTTATCTCGATCCGGTTTCTTCAGTAGGGCCGGGATCGTATGTATTGTGGCAGAATATTTTTAATAGTTACCAATTGTGGAAAAAGAGGAAGAAAGAGACTGAAAGATTCGATTAAATTTATGGATATGTTTATTGAATATTAATCAGCAGAAGTTTCTGGAAATTGATGAATAGATGTCTGCTATGTCTATTCTAAATGATAATAATAAGGATAATTTACGGGGAAAATTAAAATAAACTGTTTAATAACATGTAATTACATCTTTGATTAATCGTTTAACTTAACTATGTTTGCAACTGTAAAAGGAGATATTTTTTTAATTCTTAAAGTTAATCGTTTAATTATATGCGGAAATTAGTTGTTTAGAGAATTAAAATTGTTGTGTTTTCTTGAGTTAATCGTTTAATATAATTCTAATTTATGAAATCATGAAAAACTGTTATCCTAAAATTGGTATTCGTCCTATTATTGATGGGCGACGTCGTGGTATTCGGGAGTCATTGGAAGAAATGACAATGGGGTTAGCTATTCGGGTTGCAAAGCTGTATAGTGAGACATTGTGTTATCCGGATGGTTCTCCGGTAGAGTGTGTTATTGCCGATACCTGTATCGGTGGAGTAAAAGAAGCAGCTAATTGTGCTGAAAAATTTGAAAGAGAAGGAGTTGGACTCTCATTATCTGTTACGCCTTGTTGGTGTTATGGTTCTGAAACGATTGACATGAATCCTTTGATCCCGAAAGCTATCTGGGGATTTAATGCAACAGAACGCCCGGGGGCTGTTTATTTGGCAGCGGCATTGGCTGCTCATAATCAGAAGGGATTACCTGCATTTGGTATTTATGGTAAAGATGTTCAGGATGTGACAGATACTGAAATACCTTCGGATGTAAAGGAGAAATTATTGCGTTTTGCTAAAGCTGGATTGGCTGTTGCCATGATGCGTGGAAAGTCGTATCTGGCCATAGGTTCTGTTTCTATGGGTATTGCCGGCTCTATTGTGAATCCTGATTTTTTGCAGGAATATTTGGGCATGCGTACGGAGTATGTCGATTGTTCGGAATTGCTTAGACGTATTCAATTGAATATTTATGATAAGGATGAATATGAAAAAGCACTGGAATGGACAAAGACTAATTGTATGCCTCGGGAAGGAGAAGATTACAATCCGGAATCTATTCGTAAAACGCGTGAACAAAAGGATGCAGATTGGGAGTTTGTTGTTAAAATGACGATCATCATGCGTGACCTGATGTTTGGAAATTCCAAATTGTGGGATATGGGATATGAAGAAGAGGCAATGGGGCATAATGCAATTGTCGGAGGGTTTCAAGGACAGCGGCAATGGACGGATTTCTTACCGAATGGGGATTTCTCAGAGGCTATTTTAAATTCATCATTCGACTGGAATGGAAAGAGAGCACCTATTCCTTTTGCAACAGAGGATGATCATTTGAATGGTATTTCTATGTTGTTTGGTTATTTATTGACAAACCGTGCGCAGATATTTTCTGATGTTAGAACTTATTGGAGTCCGGAAGCAATAGAGCGTGTGAGTGGTTGGAAACCGGATGGGCTTCTGGCGGATGGAGCTATCCACTTGATAAATTCAGGCTCGACCACATTGGATGGGACAGGACAACAAGAAGATGGAAATGGTTTACCTATAATGAAACCTTATTGGGAAATCACGGATGAGGAAGTGGATAAAATGTTACAAGCTACGATATGGTATCCGGCTTCGCTTGAATATTTTCGTGGCAATGGCTATTCTTCAAATTTTCTGACCCGTTCCGGAATGCCGGTAACTATGTGTCGTTTGAACTTGGTTAAGGGATTGGGACCTGTATTGCAGATCGCCGAAGGATGGACTGCTACATTCCCTGATCATGTTTTTAATATCATAAATAAACGGACTGATAAAACCTGGCCATCTACTTTCTTCGTTCCCAGAGTCACAGGCGAAGGTCATTTTAAAAATGTGTATTCTGTGATGAACTATTGGGGAGCAAATCACGGAGCTATTAGTTATGGACATATAGGGGGGGATCTGATCTCACTGGCTTCTATGTTATCTATTCCTGTTTGTATGCATAATGTAGAGGATGATAAGGTTTTCCGTCCTTCTGCCTGGAATGCATTCGGATCTAACCTGGAAGGAGCAGATTATCGTGCATGTAAAAATTTTGGACCATTATATAAATAATCATCTATGCTTACTAAACCGTTAAGAGGAATTATTCCTCCAGCTATTACTCCAATGATAGATAATGATACGTTGGATATCATTGGATTGGAAAAACTTCTGAATCGTATGATCCAAGGAGGTGTTTCCGGTGTTTTCATTTTGGGTACCAGTGGTGAAGCCCAGAATATCAGTTATAATGTAAGAAAAGAACTGATCAAAGAAACATGCCGTATTGTGGCAAGACGCGTTCCCGTTCTGGTTGGGATTACGGACACTAGTTTTTCTGAATCTTTATCTTTAGCAGCAAGTGCTGCTCATTATGGTGCAGATGCTCTGGTGGCAGCTCCTCCTTATTATTTTGCTCCCGGCCAAGCAGAATTGATTCAATATTATAACGATCTGGCCAATCAACTTCCTTTGCCGTTGTTCCTTTACAATATGCCTTCCCATGTAAAGGTGATGATCGAACCGGAAACAGTACTGTCTCTATCTAAAAATCCGAATATCATAGGATTGAAAGATAGTTCTGCGAATGGGGTTTATTTCCAGAAGTTAATCTATTTACTTAAAGACGATCCGGAATTTACATTATTATGTGGCCCGGAAGAAATGACAGCCGAAGTCGTTTTGATGGGAGGGCATGGCGGTGTGAACGGTGGAGCGAATCTATTCCCGGATTTATATGTTGCTCTTTACAATGCTGCAGCCTGTAAAGATTTTGAGAAACTGGCAGAACTGCAATCCCAGGTTTTAAAAATCAGCCTTTCTTTATATAATATCGGAAAATATGCTTCCAGTTATATAAAAGGGGTAAAAACTGCTTTAAACCTGATGGGGGTCTGCAGTGATTATATGGGAGAACCGTTCCATAAATTTAAAGATGCGGAACGTGAAATCATAAGAAAAAACCTAATGGATTTGAATATAAAATCTGATGACTTATGAGGCAAGTATTTTATTATCTAATCATTATCATTCTTTTTTTTATAATGGGATGTAAATCTGAAAAGAAAAAAACTTCTGAATTGTCGACACAATATATAAATGAATGGATTTCTAAATCGGCTTGGTATAAAGAGTTGGCGATGAAACCAGACAAGAGTATTAATCAGGAGTTGTTCGTTTTACAAAATGAACGAAATGGAAAAGCATGGCAGGTTGCATTTGATTTTCTGAAAAAAAATAATCTGAATGAATTAGCCCTTGGACGGTATGATTTATCGGATGACGGAATATATGCAACAGTGTCTGAATATGAAACAAAAAAACATGAGACAGCCAGATATGAGGCGCATAGGAAATATATCGATATTCAATATGTTTCAAAAGGAGAGGAGTATATTGATTTATTACCTATGAATGAAGTAACAGAAAATCCGGATTATGATGAACAAGCTGATATAATGTTTTTAGAAGGGAAACCCGGGACACGTTTGCATGCAGATAAAGAACATTTTTTTGTCTTTTTCCCCGATGATGTGCACAAACCATGCCTGGAAATAGGAAAGACGGCTATGGTTCGGAAAATTGTAGTGAAAATACCTTGGAATGATTGAGAGGCAATCTCCTTAAATCTCATACTTTATACTTAATTCTTTATATAGTAACCTATTCAAAATGTATTATGAAAACTGATTTTTACAAGAAAAATAATGCGTTTATCGCCTTGTTTTTTATGTTAGCGAGTCCTGCTATAATTTTAGCAGAGAATCCTGTTAAGACACAGGATATTAGTGATATGGCGATCGAAGTTGCGCAACAGCAAAAGAAAGTGGTTGGAATTGTCGTTGATAAAAGCGGACAACCTGTTATCGGAGCTAATGTGGTAGAAAAAGGAACCACAAACGGGACTATAACGGATGTTGACGGTAGTTTTTCTTTCGAAGTTTCCCCTAATGCTGTTTTACAAATTTCTTTTATCGGATATAATTCTCAAAACATGCCGGTGGGTGACGGTAAAAATCTCCGAGTTGTGTTAGTGGAAGATACTCAAAAGATCGATGAAGTTGTAGTTGTTGCCTATGGTGCACAAAAGAAAGTGAATTTGACCGGTGCCGTAGCTTCTGTTAATTCAGAAGAAATTCAGAACAGATCTTATACGAATGTACAACAGGCTATTCAGGGACAAATACCGGGGTTAACTGTTACTCAGACAGGTGGGCAACCCGGTAATGAAGCAATGAATATGAGTATTCGCGGAAAAAGTACATTTAGTTCGAATGATCCGTTAGTTATCGTAGACGGACAAGCTATTTCGATGGCTAATTTGAATCCACAGGATATCGAGAGTGTTACGGTTTTGAAAGATGCGGCAGCAGCAGCTATTTATGGAGCGAGGGCATCTGGCGGTGTTATTCTGGTTACAACCAAAAAAGGAAAGGCGGGCAAAATACGTGTTTCCTATGATGGCTATGTCGGTGTACAGGATGCAACTACCTATCCTAAAATGGTAAATGCTTATGATCATGCCCGGTTATTCAGGGAAGCTGAGTATAATGACAATCCGAATACAACGACTTATACCTGGTCGGAGGAGCAAGTGGAAGAATTCCGTACGGGTAAGAAACCTAGTGCGAACAGACCTGATTATTTGTTTGATCCGTCTATTCAAACTCAACATAACGTAACTGTGTCCGGAGGTAGTGAAAAGAATACTTTTTTATTCTCATTCGGATATTTGTATCAAGATGGTATTATGAAAAATACCAGTTTCAATCGTTTGAACTTCAGGGTAAACGATCAGTATAAAATAACTGAGAAATTAACAGCTGAAGTTATATTAAATTTTATGCCATCGACTCGGCATGCTCCATCTACTGCGACATATCCTAGTGGGCCTACCCGTAATTTAGGTGACATTATTTCTTCTGCTTACAGGCGTCCTTCAGCATTGCCTATTTTCACAGAAGACGGACAATGGGCTTCTGTTACAGCCTGGGCCAACCGTTTTGGTCTGGCCTCGGAAGATGGTGGTTTCCAGAATAGGAAATTCAATCGTATTAATGGATCATTATCTTTAACCTGGAATATTTTGGATGGCTTGAATCTGAAAGGAACTTATTTTGGTAAATATGACCCTACACGTGAAGTCAACTTTAGTAAGCGTATGCAGTTTATTAGTCCGGAAGATTGTAAAACTGTTGATTTTGATTATAGTACAAACTCAATGACTGTATTTAATCAATCCAATTACGAACATAACCTGCAGGCTCTTCTTACGTATGACAAAGTATTTGCCAAAGATCATGATTTAAAGGTTATGGCGGGTTCATCTATTGAATGGAATAAAGATTACCAGGAAACAGTAGGCAGACGTGATTTTTTAACTGATGATATCTATGTAATAAATGCCGGTAGTGCGGATCCTAATGTCTGGACAACTTCCGGAACAGCTTCCGATTGGGCTATCGCTTCTTTCTTTGGACGTATAAATTATTCATGGAAAGGTCGTTATCTTGCAGAAGCGAACTTGCGTTATGATGGATCTTCACGTTTCTCTTCAAAGGTGAGATGGGGTTTGTTCCCGGCTTTCTCTGCCGGATGGCGTATTTCGGAAGAACCGTTTTTCCGTGCAAAAGACTATATTTCAAATCTTAAATTGAGAGTATCGTGGGGACAGGCCGGTAACCAGAATACATCTGCTTTATATCAACATTATTCCACTATCTCCACTTCTGCATATTATTTTGGTGGTATGTCGCATACAAGTGCATATTATACAAAGTCTATTAACGATCAGTTGACATGGGAAACAAAAACAACAACCAATATAGGGGTGGATGTTTCTTTCTTGAATGATAAATTCTCTTTGTCATTGGATGGCTTTAAAGACCGTACTTCCGATATTTTAATGACTCCGGTTGTTCCTGACACTTATGGCATGAGTGCTCCGATTATGAATGTAGGAGTGGTTGATAATATTGGTTGGGAGGCTATGTTCTCTTATCGTGACCAGAAAAATGACTTTAGATGGGGAGTAACATTACAGGTTTCGGACGCAAAGAATAAAGTGAAAGAGATGATCGGTAGTCCGGTAATTAGCGGTAATTATATTACAGAAGTAGGACATGAAATGAATGAATGGTATGGCTGGAAATGTGAAGGTATTTTTGCCAGTGACGAAGAAGTAAAAAATCATGCATTCCAAAATATAAAAACAGGTATTGGTGATTTGAAATATCAGGATACAGATGAAAACGAGACTGTTAATGCAAACGACCGCGTTCGCTTAGGTAGTTCCCGCCCTAGATTCCCATTTGGTATTAATCTTGATTTTGGATGGAAAGGTATTGATTTGAATATATTCTTACAAGGTGTAGCGTCTCAGAAAACATATATTAATAGCTATGGTGGCCTTCCGTTACCGGAGAGTTTGGGCTCACTTCAGGAACATCACATGGATCGTTGGCATCAGGATGACAATGGAAGCTGGATAGCCGGAAAATATCCTAAACTGAGGATCGGCGGTATCAATGTCGGTAGTTTCTCTTCTTTCTGGTTACAGAATTCAGCTTATCTGAGAGCTAAGAATATCCAGATCGGATATACTCTTCCTGAAGGTTTTGTAAAGAAATTGTCAATGGAGCGCATTCGCTTTTATCTGAATGCAGAGAACCTGTTTACATTTACCAAAATGAAAGGTGTTGACCCTGAGTCACCAGTTGGTAATGGTAATATGTATCCGTTAACTAAAGTATGTTCTTTTGGTGTTAATGTGTCGTTTTAATAGTATAACCTAAATATAATACAGATATGAAACTTTTGAATAAAATATATTTGCTGGGTATCGGATTGAGCTTGATGTCTTGTTCTGATTTTCTGGAAACGCCACCTTTGGCGAATCCATCCGATGCAACATTCTGGACTTCGTATGACCGGGCTGAGATGTGGGTCAATAATGCTTATAAGGATTTGCCTGGTTGGCAGGATTATTCTTTTGAGCCTATGAGTGATAATTCTGCTGGCCCGGGACGTGGAAATTGTAACCTGGTAGCTAATGGAACTTTTGAGTCAACAACGAATATTGTTTCCTATAAATGGGGATATACTTATATCCGTCATTGCCTGGAATTATTGAATAAGCTTGAAATCATACCTAATTTGACAGCGGAGGAGAAAAATAATTTAGCGGGTCAGGCTCGCTTTATTATAGCGATGCGTTATTTTGAGATGATTACTTTATACCGGGATGTACCATTGGTGACCAGTGTCTTGTCTATGGATGAAAGTGATATTGAAAAATCTCCGAAAGAAGAAGTCTTGAAATATTTACTTGAGCAGTTGAATTTGGCAATAGATGAGTTACCGGTTTCCTGGCCTGCCTCAGATGCTGGTCGGGCTACTAAGGGGGCAGCTCTCGCTTTAAAAGCTCGAGTATTATTATACAACGAGCGCTGGAGTGAAGCTGCTGAAGCTGCAAAAGGTGTAATGGATTTGAATGCTTATGAATTACATCCTAATTATGATGAGTTATTTTTGACAGCATTTAATAATCAAACAAAAGAAGTTATTCTAGCTCGTCAATATGCTGAAAATCTGGAGACACATACCATGTGTTTTGCTCATGGATTCTATACAATTGGTGGCTCCAGTTTATCTATGCCGTTACCGGATTTGGTCAATTCTTATGAATGCTCTGATGGTTTACCTATTACAGAATCTTCTCTGTTCGATCCTCAGAATCCCTGGGAAAACAGAGATCCTCGTTTTAAGATGAACTTTATTGTCCCTTTCGAAACATTTGCAGGTGTGACTTATGACCCCATCAATAACCAACATGACGGGCTTGCTGCAAAGACTTATGTCTATTTTAGAAAATATATAGGCGATATGTATACTCAGCAGCGTTCTATGTGGGTGAATTGGATCATTTTCCGTTATGCCGATGTCTTATTAATGTATGCGGAAGCTAAAAATGAGGCTTCAGGGCCTGATGCCTCTATTTATGATGCATTGGATCAGGTCAGAAAGAGAGCTGGTATGCCGGTTGTGGATAGAAATAGGTATAATACTCAGGACAAATTACGGGAATTTATCAGAAACGAGCGTCGTGTTGAATTAGCAGGAGAGGGCTTACGATATTATGATATTTTACGTTGGAGAATTGCAGAGAAAGTATTGAATAAAGAGATTGTAAGTTATGAAATCCCAGGGGTTCTTCCTCTTAAAATCATTGAAACGAGAGTGTTTAATCCTAATAAGCATTATGTATGGCCGTTGCCTCAGTCGGCTATTGATAAAGCGAAGAATCTAGTTCAGCATTCTGAGTGGCTGAAATAAGTTAATATGTACATTAAAAGAGCAGTTGAACAAACTGGTGAAAACTGCTCTTTTCTCTAAACCATAAAAACATTGTATATGAAACATCTTAAATATTATGCTTTCTTCTTTTTTGTCTGTTTGAATTGTGTTTGTTTTGCTCAGAACAATCCTCCGGGAGTAGTCGTGAGCCATATTTCAAAGGAAACAGGGAAGTATATCGGATCACCGGGTATGTGTGTCTTACCGGATGGAAGTTATTTAGCCTCGCATGATGAGTTCGGCCCTAAGTCATCAGAATTTCGATCTGCGCAAACTCGCATATTTTTATCGAAAGACAGAGGGGGGAGTTGGATACAGATTGCGACTATTGATGGGCAGTTCTGGTCAAATTTATTTGTGCATAATGGTATAGTTTATGTTATGGGCCCAAATAAACATCATGGAAATTTTAATATACGTCGTTCGGATGATGGCGGTTATACATGGACAATCCCTTATCATTCGAAAAACGGATTGATCTTACCGGGAGAGTATCATACAGCGCCAATGCCTATGGTAATTCATAACGGACGGATATGGAGAGCTTTAGAATATGCAACGGCACCTACAACGAAGTGGGGACAGAGATATAGCGCAATGATGATCTCTGCTCCGGTTAATTCTGATTTATTGAATGCAGATAATTGGAGTAAGACGAATTATTTAATGTATGATTCTACATATCTGAATGGAGCTTTTAATGCATGGTTGGAAGGAAATGCCGTCGTTGGTCCTAAAGGTGAAATGTTTGATATATTGAGAGTGGATGCTCCCAGTAGAGAAGACGAGTATGCGGCCATTGTCAAGATCAGCAAAAATGGGAAAAAAGCAACATTTGATCCGGAAACAGGATTTATAAAACTCCCTGGTGGTAGTAAGAAATTTACCATTCGTTATGATGAGAAATCACAACGGTATTGGATGTTGAGTAATTACGTTAAACCGGAATTCCGAGGCAAAGGTAATCCTGCCGGAGTTCGTAATACGCAAGCTCTGTGTAGTTCAATAGATTTACAGAACTGGACGGTTCACAAGATCGTTTTAGAACATCCGGATGTCAAATATCATGGTTTCCAATATGTAGAATGGCTATTTGAAGGGGATGATATCATATTCCTTTCCCGTACTGCATTTGATGATGAAACAGGTGGAGCACGTAATAATCACGATGCTAATTTTTTGACATTCCATCGGATAAAAGATTTTAGAAAGCTCTCTGAAGTGAGTATTGATTAATATAAAATAGTGTGGTATGAAATGCATAAGTATCCTTTTCTTATTCTTATTTACTGGAATTACATTATATGGAGAGAGTAAAGATTTCTCGATCATAAAATATAATAATCCGGATTTGACTGTCGATTTGGAAGTCGGATTATGGCCTGTTCCCATCCCGGTGGATTATGATGATGACGGGTTATTGGATATATTGGTATCCTGTACTTCTGCTCCAAATAAAGGACTCTATTTTTATAAAAACATCGGAACAAAGAACGAGCCGTTGTTTGATAAACCTGTATGGATTGCAGAAGGTACAAATGCTATTTATCCGTCTTATAAAGGGAATAAATTGCATGTGTTGAAGCCTGGTGGTGAATATAGAGACTTTGGAAAGAATTTGTTTTCTGAATTGGTTGATATAAATGTAGACGTGAATCCGGCTACTGATATAAAGAAGACCCGAAGCAATAAATGGAGTTATGTTGATTACGACAATGATGGTGACTGGGATATTTTGGTCGGTATCGATGAGTGGAGCGATTATGGTTGGGATAATGCTTTTGATGCGAACGGGAATTGGAAGAACGGCCCATTGCACGGATATGTTTATCTATTGGAAAATCAAAATGGAAAATACATCAATAAAGGTCGGTTGAATGCGGATGGCAGACCGATAGACAGCTATGGATATCCTTGTCCGATGATGTTCGATTTTGATGGAGACGGTGATCTGGATATCATATGTGGAGAGTTTGTTGATAAACTAACCTGGTATGAAAATATAGGAACCCGTGAAAAGCCGGTCTTTAGAGAGGGGCGTTATTTAGAGAACGAAAAAGGACTGATAAAGATAACGTTGGAGATGTTTATTCCGGTTGCTATTGATTTTGATGGAGATGGCCATGTTGATATTCTTGCAGGTGAAGAAGATGGGAGAATTGCGTTCATAAAAAATACAGGAAAGGTCAAAGATAACATGCCTGTTTTTGAATCTCTGGTTTATTTAAAACAAAAAGCAGATAACGTGAAATTCGGTGCGTTAGTGACACCTTATAGCGTTGACTGGGATGGAGATGGAGACGAAGATCTGATCGTAGGAAATTCTGCAGGAGATTTGGCATTTATCGAAAATCTTTCAGGTGGTGAAAATCCGGTATGGGCAGCCCCGATTTTTTTACTGGCAAATAATGAGCCGATCAGAATATTGGCTGGTGAAAATGGCTCAATACAAGGTCCCTGTGAGGCAAAATGGGGATATACGGTACCAACTGTGGCTGATTGGGATCATGATGGTCGAGCAGATATAATTATTAATTCTATTTTGGGGGAAATTCTTTGGTATAAAAACACAGGAGATCCTATCAATCTTCAGGGACCATTTAAAATGAAGGTGGATTGGGGAGGAACTCCTCAGAAACCAGCATGGAACTGGTGGAATCCGGGGCCAACAGATCTGGTTACTCAATGGCGTACGTCTGCTTTTGCTATTGACTGGAATAAGGATGGATTGACCGATCTTGTCATGCTGGATAATGAAGGTTATTTATGCTTTTATGAACGATTCAAGCAAGGTGACGAATTTTGGTTAAAGCCGGGTAAACGTATATTCCACCGGATACAATCGGATAAAACGGAACTTTTAAGATTGAACGATAAGCAGGCTGGAGCATCAGGGAGGAGGAAGTTTTGCTTTGTAGACTGGGATGGTGACGGTGATTTGGATATTATCATAAACAGCAAGAATGTTGCCTATCTGGAAAATCTCAAAGAAGATAATGGACAGGTCTATTATATCGATAGGGGAGATATGGGAGAAAAGAAACTGGCAGGACATACCACTTGTCCGACGGTTTCGGATTGGAATAAAGATGGAGTAAAAGATATCTTGGTTGGAGCAGAAGATGGTCATCTTTATTTATTTACAAACCCAAATAAGAAAAAGTAAGTAGTTATGAATAAATATGTAATTGGTATTGACTTCGGTACTGACTCCTGCCGGGCATTATTGGTTGATGTAATTACAGGAGAGGAGTTGGCTTCAGATGTAGAATTTTATCCTCGTTGGAAGAAAGGACTCTATTGTGATCCTGCAATAAACCAGTATCGCCAGCATCCGTTAGATTATATGGAAAGTATGGAGTTGGCTGTCAGGCGGACATTAAGCCAATGTCCGGAAGGAACAGCGGAGAAAGTTGTCGGTATAGCAATCGATACAACCGGGTCTACCCCTGTTTTATTGGATAAAAGCGGAATGCCATTATCATTATTACCCGAATACTCGGATAATCCAAATGCCATGTTTGTCTTATGGAAAGACCATACGGCAGTGAAGGAGGCGGGTGAGATAAATGATTTGTCTAAACGATGGGAAACAGATTTTACAGCATATAGTGGAAGTATTTATTCTGCAGAATGGGTGTGGGCTAAGATGTTGCATCTGCTTCGTGTCGATCCGTCAATCCGGAAATCTGCATATAGCTGGGTGGAGCATTGTGATTGGATGCCTGCTTTGTTAACTGGAAATATTCTTCCGGAAAATATCCGTCGGAGCCGCTGTGCTGCCGGACATAAGGCAATGTGGTGTGAGAAATGGGGCGGCCTGCCTTCTTCTGATTTTCTTACGACACTGGATCCCTTATTGGATATCTTTAAAGGTCACCTTTATCAATCTACTTATACAAGTGATGCTTGTGCCGGATATTTATCGGAAGAATGGGCGGTACGTTTGGGGCTCCCCATCCAGGTTGCCGTAGGTGTCGGTGCCCTCGACTGCCATATGGGGGCAGTAGGGGCCGGGATCTCTGAGAAAACATTCGTTCGTGTGATGGGCACATCTACTTGCGACGTTATGGTGGCTTCTTATGATGAGATAAAGAATTCTCAGATATCCGGAATATGCGGACAGGTTGATGGTTCTGTAATACCCGGGATGGTCGGACTGGAAGCCGGACAATCAGCTTTTGGTGATGTATATGCCTGGTTTAAAGATATGTTGTTATGGCCTTTGAAAAACATTTTGCCGTCGGTTTATAATGAAGAGGAAGCAGAAAACATTGTCCGGTTGCTGGATCGTAGGATATTACCCTCACTGACGGAAGAAGCCAGGAAAATACCGGTTAGTGAAAGCATACCGGTTTCTGTCGATTGGCTGAACGGAAGGCGTACCCCCGATGCAAACCAAAATGTGACCGGGCTTATTTCTGGTTTGACTTTGGGGACTTCTGCCCCGTTACTTTTTAAGTCATTGGTAGAAGCTACCGCTTTCGGCTCAAAATCGATTGTCGATTGTTTCCTGAAACAACAGGTAAAGATAGAGAGTATAACTGCGATCGGGGGCATTTCTTTAAAATCACCTTTTGTGATGCAGACGCTTGCCAATGTATTGAATATGCCTATTAAAGTAGCCCGTTCAGAACAAGCCTGCGCTTTAGGTGCAGCCATGTTCGCGGCTGTGGCTGCCGGAGTTTATTCCAGGATAGAAGAAGCGCAACAGATAATGGGAAAAGGTTTTGCCACCCAATATGATCCGGATGAGGATATACACCATCAATACCTGCCACTTTATCAAAAATATCTGGACTTAGGCCATTTTATTGAAACAAGATTGTGATATAATTTATATTAGAAGAATACTTATGGAACTATCAATACTCGACTTTATCGTCTTTTTTGCCTTTATGGCAGGAACTCTATTGTTTGGATGTTCTTTTTTCTCGAAAAACAGAAATTCAAACGAATATACCTCTGCCGGAGGAAGATTGCCGGCCTGGGTGGTGGGGATGTCTATATTTGCAACTTATGTCAGTAGCATCAGTTTTCTAGCATTGCCGGGAAACGCTTATATGGGAAACTGGAACCCGTTTGTATTCAGTTTGTCTATACCGATCGCCTCCTGGATCGCAGCTAAATATTTTGTCCCTTTTTACAGGAATATCAATAGTATTTCTGCTTATAGTTATCTGGAAGAAAGGTTCGGGTATTGGGCCAGGGTGTATGCTTCCTGTTGTTATTTGCTGACACAAGTAGCCCGGATCGGGTCTGTCCTGTATTTGATGGCGTTACCGTTACACTCCATGTTGGGGTGGAGCATTCCTGTTATTATTATGGTTTCCGGGCTTTGCGTAGTTATTTACTCCGTCCTGGGGGGAATAACTGCCGTTATCTGGACAGATGCGATACAGGGTATTGTGTTGATCGCCGGAGCATTGGCTTGTGTCATAGTTCTGCTGTTCTCCATGCCGGAGGGTCCTTCACAGTTGTTTTCGATCGCAAAGGAGTATGACAAATTCTCTTTAGGTAGTTTCGGACCTGACCTGGGGACTACCACATTCTGGGTCACTCTGGTATATGGACTTTTTATTAATCTGCAAAATTATGGCATCGACCAGAATTATGTACAGCGGTATAAAACGGCGAAAGACGATAAAGGTGCACGTTCTGCAGCCTTGTTCGGAGGGCTTCTGTATGTTCCGGTAAGTATGTTTTTCTTCTTTATCGGGACAGCCCTGTTTGCTTACTATGCCGCGTCTCCCGAGTTGCTTCCGGAAGGGACGGCGAACGATGCTGTTTTCCCTTATTTTATTGTTCATGGTTTGCCAACGGGTATTACCGGGTTGCTGATTGCGGCGATTTGTGCAGCGGGAATGAGCACGGTTTCTACCAGTATCAATAGTTCGGCTACGATTATCCTGACAGACTTCTTCCAGCATAAACGAAAGATGACGGATAAGCAAAATATGTATGTTCTGTATGTAACTTCTTTCATCCTGGGAGTTCTGGGCATGGGGTTAGGCCTGGCAATGATGTCTGTACAAAGTGCTCTTGAAGCTTGGTGGAGTCTGGCTGCCATATTCAGCGGAGGTATGTTAGGGCTTTTCCTGCTAGGGTATATGGTGAAGAGGGTCAAAAGTATCCATGCAATGATCGGAGTCGTTTGTGGCGTTATCCTGATTGCCTGGATGAGCTTTGGCAATAATACGGTATTCCATAGTTATCTGACAATCGTATTTGGAACGATCCTTATATTTTTAGTAGGCTTCTTATTATCTCTATTCGCTGTAAAACAACGTAATAAATAGAGCATTTTTTGTTACTTTGCGGAGGATTTATGATGGAACGTATGAAAAGAGTATCAATAAAAGATATAGCATTGGCTGTAGGTGTTTCTACAGCCACTGTATCTCTAGTCTTGACTGGAAAAAATAAAAACGGTCGTGTCAGTAAGGAAATGTCTGAAAAGATAAAAAAGGTGGCTCACGAAATGAACTATCAGCCGAATCGATTGGCTATGAGTTTGCAAAGTGGTCGTTCGCAGACAATAGGCCTTCTGGTTGCCGATATATCCAACCCCTTCTTCGGTGCATTAGCTTTTTATGTACAGGAAGAAATGGAAAAGGCCGGATATGCAGTAATAATAATGAATACTGACGAAAGTGACGTTCAGATGGAAAGGATGATCAGTTTGTTGCGGAGTCGACAGGTCGACGGTTTCATTATCGTTCCAACTGAATTTGGTGAGAAAAGTATTGCACAACTGGTAGATAACCGTATACCTTTGGTTCTGATAGACCGTTATTACCCTTCGTTGCAGGTGAATGGTGTTTTGATCGACAACTACCAGGCGGCTTACGAAGCGACCCGTTATCTGATAGATACTCATTGTGAAAGAGTTGCGTTGCTCATTTACGAGAACAGCCAGCCGCATATGATCGAACGTGAAAGAGGGTATACCAATGCTTTGAAAGATGCCGGCCTGTATGATGAAGAACTTATAAAGAGAGTTAGGTATAAATACATGGATGAGGATATAATCGGAGCAATTACCTGGTTAGCTCAGAAAAGAAAGGATATGGATGGCATTCTCTTTGCGACGAATACGATTGCCATGACCGGTATCAAGCAACTATTGAACCTGGGCTTTCGGATAGGGGAAGACGTACACGTTGTCTGCTTTGATAAGAGTGACGCATTTGACTTTATGCCTGTTTTTATTCCCTATATCCATCAACCGATAGCCAATATGGGACGGTTAGCTTCCCAGCTATTGATCAAACAGATTGAAGATGTAGAGTTGGGAGAAGAACTCATACACAAATTAACCGCCAGACTAGTCAAAAAATAGAACATAAGTATTTGTTGCCGGATCGGTATAAATCCCATATTTTTATCTAAGTTTGTACTCGTTAAAAGATGAAAGCGCTGTCTTTTATTCGGATGATATCGCTTAGAATAATAAAGAAAATAATTATATGAAATTAAGCAATGAATGGTTTACTGCCTTGTCGGAAGACGAATCCGGAAATCTGGTAGCTGTATCTGGTCGTGACGAACTGACGGAGTTTGTTCAGTCGGGCAAGTTTAAAGAGCGTGTGGAAATCACCTGGAAATATGAGGGGGATGAAAAGGGAATGCCCAGTGAGGAGCTTGCCGAACAAATGGAAAACGTGCAGGAGACTTTGAAGAAAGCCATGGAGAAAGATAAACTGTCTATCCTTACAGGTGTTTATACCGGAGGAGGAGAGAAGGTCTGGGTTTTCTATACCCGTACGGTTCGTGTTTTTGGCGAACGGTTGAATGAAGCTTTAGCCTCTTTCGAGTTGCTTCCTATTTCTATCTATACGGAAGTAGATCCTGAATGGGAGGAGTATCTTGATATGTATGAAATGAAACAGTGGGCTGTCGATTGATCTGTTTTGTAAGTGATATTAATTATATGAAAAAGGTTATCCCGTTTTTGGAGATAACCTTTTTCTATATAAACCTAAAATGACAGTTGTATCGGTTTGCGGATTATTGCAGTCTGACCAATCTGTAAACCAATTGTTGAATAGCTTCCTGGTAGTCGTCGATAATTGATTGTGAAAATGCTTCCGGGAACAAGTCTCTGTGTTTTTCTACATAGTTGTAGAAATCGGTGGCATGCTTAACGATATCCTTCGGAGTTTTTGTTTCGGGGATTGAGATATTCATGTCGCCAACCATAGCGAATGTTGTTTCTGTAATTCTGTCGATCACATCCAGTAAAGAAGCGATGGCTTCGTCCAGAGCCATGTGTTTGGCGTAACTACCGGTTCCGGTAACGCTCCAATGGAAAAGTTTCAAACTGCTGTTGAATGAGAAAAGTTCTCCAATAAATGCTGCGATCTCTTTGTTTGATGTACGGGCAGCTTCTTTTTTCTGTTCTGTTTTTACGGTTGTTGTACTCATAACTTTATATGTTTATGTTTTGCATTTATCTAACAACTCGGATTAAAAGAAAGTTTATGGAAAAGATAGAAAACAAGTTATGAAGATTGATTGCAACAATCGGTTTATCGACCTTGTTTATACCTAAAATGATGTAAATAAAAAGGATATGACACAGATAAAGATAAAACGAGTGTACGAAGATCCGGAAAGCTCGGACGGTTACAGAGTGTTTGTTGATCGTTTGTGGCCCCGAGGAATGAAAAAGGAAGCTATGCATTATGACCTATGGGCGAAAGACATTACCCCTTCGCCGGAGATACGCCAGTGGTTTCATCAGGATCCCGATGCTAGATGGCATGAGTTTGCCGGGTTGTATCGTAAGGAACTGAACGGTTCGGATGCTGCAAAGGCTTTTGTGGAGAAGATCAGGCAATATCCGGTTGTCACATTGCTTTATGCTTCCAAGAGCCCGGATCATAATCATGCGCTAATCCTGAAAGATTTTTTGGATGAGAAGATGAACTCACAAAGCTAAGATAAAGAACTCAACTCTGAAAGATGAAGAAGTAAGCTTTGCAAGATGAAGAAGTAGACTTCGTGAGATGAAGAAGTCGGTTTCGCGAGATGAAGAACTCAGCTTTGTGAGATGAAGAAGTCACCGCGGTGAGATGAAGAGATCGCCGCGGTGACTTCAAGAAGTGTGTTATTGTTTCATTAAATAGGCTTTGAATGTATCGAAATCTTTGCTTAATTCGATGCTTTGCTTGGTTCCCTGCATGAAGGCTTTGAGCTTGGCAGGTATTTCGATATCCGCTTCCAGGATACGGTCGACAGTATCTTTGAACTTGGCCGGATGGGCGGTTTCCAGGAAGAGCCCGGTTTCATCTGCTTCAAGTGCATCCTGTATCAATGCCTGATAGCCGCAGGCACCGTGCGGGTCGAGCAGATAGCCGTCGTTTTTATATACGTATCTGATTGTATACTCGATATCTTCGTCGGTGAAGCGGTAGCCGTGGATCCACTGGCATATCTCCTCATGTTTATCACCGTAGCCGTCGAACAGATCCATGATACGGGCAAAGTTGCTTGGATCGCCTACATCCATTGCGTTGGCGATGGTGGCAACGGAAGGACGCGGCGTATAAACACCCGTATTCAGATATTCCAGGAATACGTCGTTGCGATTATTGGCTGCGATGAAGTGCTTGACAGGCAATCCCATCCAACTGGCGAAAAGGCCGGCGGTGATATTTCCGAAGTTACCGCTGGGGACGGAGATCACCAGGTTGTCGGCCTTACCTATCTTGTCCAATTGGGCATACGCATTGAAGTAATAGAAAGACTGCGGAAGGAAACGGGCTACGTTGATGGAGTTGGCAGAGGTCAGTTTCATGTGACGGTTCAGTTCTTCGTCCATGAAAGCCGATTTAACCAGCGCCTGGCAATCATCGAAGGTGCCGTCTATTTCCAAAGCGGTAATGTTCTGTCCCAATGTCGTGAACTGGCATTCCTGGATAGGGCTTACTTTTCCTTTCGGGTAAAGCACATATACATGGATGCCCGGTACGCCCAGGAAGCCGTTGGCTACGGCGCTTCCGGTATCTCCCGAAGTGGCAACCAACACATTTACCTGTTTAAGACCTTCTTTTTTGATGAAATATCCCAGCACACGTGCCATGAAACGGCCGCCTACGTCTTTAAATGCCAGTGTAGGGCCGTGGAACAATTCAAGGCTGTATATATTGTCGTTGACATGAACCACTGGGGTGTCGAACGACAACGTGTCTTTTACGATCTCGTCCAATGTTTCCGTATCAATATCTTCACCGAAGAAAGCTTGTGCTACGGTGCAGGCTATTTCGTGGAAAGACTGGTTCTTCATATTGTTGATCGTGCCCTCGTCCAGACGGACAATGTGCTCGGGCATATATAACCCTTTGTCACCGGCAAGGCCTTTTACAACGGCTTCCTCGAGTGTGGCCAGGGGAGCCTTTTTGTTTGTGCTGTAATATTTCATAATAACTCTTTTATAAATTCATCTTTTTCCAATACACCGTATTTGCCGTTGAGGACGCTGAATTCATCGAAGCAGGTCACTGCGTCCGGTTCCTGTCCGGGTTTGTAGATCAGGAAGGGGATCGGTGTATTGGTATGGGTACGGATCGAGCAGGGGGTAGGATGGTCGGGCAGGACGGCGATCGCAACCGGTTCGTCCCATTTCTGCAACTCCTCGTAAATGATACGGATAGCCCGTTTATCCAGATACTCGATTGTTTTTATCTTCAGATCTACGTCACCTTCGTGTCCGGCTTCGTCGCTGGCTTCCACATGAAGGTAAACGAAGTCGTTTGTCTTGAGGGCTTCGAGGGCGGCATAAGCCTTGCCTTCGTAGTTGGTATCGTAAAGCCCGGTAGCACCTTCCACGTTGATGACTTCAAGTCCGGCATATACACCGATACCGCGTATCAGGTCGACCGCCGAGATAACGGAACCTTTCTTTATGCCGTACATTTCGTGCATGGTCTGCATGGCCGGACGGTAGCCGGGCGACCAGGGCCAGATACTGTTGGCCGCGTCTTTCCCTGCCGCTATACGTTTCAGGTTGACCGGGTGATCTTTCAGTATTTCCTGCGACTTTAGGATCAGGTCGTTCAGCAGGTCGGCTGTCTCCTGTGCTTCGGGTACTTCCGGCTTTATCAGCAAAGGACGGAAGGGGTGGAGAGGCACATCGTGAGGCGGTGTGCAATCCAGCCTTTTGTCGCCTCCTTTGATTACCAGCAGGTGACGGTAAGAGACGCCGGTATAGAATTTGATCCGGTCGGATCCCAGTTTCTCGTTGAGATATTGGATCAGTTGATCGGCTTCCTCGGTGGAGATATGTCCGGCCGAATGGTTTTTCAGGATTTCTCCTTCTACGCAGATCAGGTTGCAACGCATCGCCATTTCGCCCGGTTGGAGCGTGACGCCGATGCTTGCAGCTTCCAGTACGCCACGTCCTTCGTATACTTTCGGTAAGTCGTATCCTAATACGGCCATGTTGGCAACTTCGCTGCCCGGATGGAAACCGTCGGCAACTGTTTTCAATTGTCCGGTAACCCCCAGTGCAGCCAGCTTATCCATATAAGGAGTATCTGCATATTGCATAGGGGTTTTACCTCCAAGTGCCTTGATCGGTTCGTCGGCCATGCCGTCTCCCAGAATAATTATACTTTTCATCTTATCGAATGTTTGCAATCGAGATAATATCGGCGAATACTCCTGCTGCCGTTACGTCGGCTCCGGCTCCATATCCTTTTATTATCATGGGATACTCGTGGTATCTTTCGGTAGAGATCATGATGATGTTGTTGCTGCCTTCCAACTCGTAGAACGGGTGGTGGCTGTCAACTTCCTGCAATCCTATTTCGCAAGCACCGTTTTCCATTTTGGCAACGAAGCGGAAACGTTTGTTTTCTGCTTCCAGTTGCTGGCGTTTGCTTTCGAATTCGGTATCTACTTCCTTGATCTTGCACCAGAACTCATCCAACGATCCTTCAAAGAACTTTTCAGGGATGAATAACTTACGCTGAACGTCCTGCTGCTCTACCTTATATCCGGCTTCACGTGCCAGGATTACGAGCTTGCGAAGAACATCCTTTCCGCTCAGGTCGATGCGGGGATCGGGTTCGGAATATCCTTCCTCTTTAGCCATCAGGATAGCTTTGCTGAAGGGGATGTCTGCACTCAGTGTATTAAAGATATAGTTCAATGTTCCCGACAGAACAGCTTCCAGTTTCAGGATATGATCGCCACTGTTTCTCAGATCGTTCATCGTATTGATGATAGGAAGTCCGGCACCTACGTTTGTCTCAAACAGGAACTTAACGCCGCGATGGCGGGCTGTTTCCTTCAGTTTGATATAATTGCTGTAGGAAGAAGAGGCGGCTACCTTATTGGCTGCCACTACCGATACGTTATTATTGAGCAGTGTTTCGTATAAGTCGGAAACAGCCGGATTAGCTGTACAATCCACGAACACGGAATTAAAGATATTCATTTTCAGGATCTCTTCCACCAGATGTTCGGGAGAGCTTGCTTCACCGTTCTTTTTTAATTCTTCGATGCAGTTTTCCAGGTTCAGTCCTTCGCGAAGGAAGAGGGCACGCCTGCTATTGGCGATACCGACCACGTTCAGCTTCAGGCCGTTTTGCTCCATCAGCTTGGGTTGCTGGATACGTATCTGTTCCAGTAAGTTCCCACCGACAGTACCTACACCGGCAATGAAGAGGTTGAGTACCTTATATTGTGACAGAAAAAAGGAGTCGTGGATGGAGTTCAACGCCTTACGCAGGTATTTGAGCTTGATAACAAACGAGATATTTGTTTCGGAAGCTCCCTGTGCACAAGCAATCACACTGATACCGGCACTACCCAGCGTACCGAACAGCTTACCAGCAATGCCCGGCGTACGTTTCATGTTTTCACCGACGATCGCTACGGTTGCCAGGTCTTTTTCAGCAACTGTATCGTTCATATCGCCTTGCGCACGTTCCAGGGCAAACTCTTCGTCCAGCACCTGCACAGCCAGATCGGCATCCGCATTACGGACGGCGAAAGTGGTGTTGTTTTCAGAGCTGGCCTGTGATACCATAAATACGCTGATGCCGCTTTTTGCCAATGTCTTGAAGATGCGGTAGTTGACGCCGATCACACCGACCATGCCCAAACCTTGTACGGTGATCAGGCAAGTATCGTTAATAGAAGAGATACCTTTGATAATGGCTTTACCTTCTTCCTTTACTTTCTCTTTCGAGATATAAGTACCCGGAGCGGTCGGGTTAAACGTATTCAGGATACGGATCGGGATATTCTTATGATATACCGGATAGATCGTCGGCGGATAGATCACTTTGGCACCGAAGTTACACAATTCCATTGCTTCGGTAAATGTCAGCCGGTCGATCACGTAAGCAGAACTGATCACGCGCGGGTCGGCAGTCATAAAACCATCCACGTCTGTCCATATTTCCAAGACGTTAGCATCGAGGGCGGTTGCCAGGATAGAGGCGGTATAGTCGGAACCACCGCGTCCGAGGTTCGTCACTTCCCCGTTCTCCGTACTTGACGAGATGAAACCGGGTACCAGCGAAACTTTAGGCAGCGGGTTGAATGTCTCTTTGATCAACTGGTTGGTCTGTTCGAAATCGACGATGTGTTTGTTGAACTGCTTGATCGTCTTGATAAACTTGCGTGAGTCGAACAGTTGCGCATCCTCGATCACGTTTGAAACAATCAGGGAAGAGATACGTTCCCCATAACTTACGATCGTGTCGGAAGTCTTGGCCGACAGGTCGTTGATCAGGTACACACCTTTGAAGATATTTCCCAGTTCATCCAGCAGGCTCATGACCTTTTTCTGCACTTCGATCCGCTGCATCTTGCCAGGTATAACGCCTTCAATCACATCCAGGTGACGTGTTATGATTTCAGAAAACTCTCTTTCGTATCCGACATCCCCTTTGGAAGCCATGACGGAAGTTGCCAACAGCTTGTCGGTTATGCCGCCCAGGGCCGATACGACAACGATTACAGGCTCTTCAATAGCCTCTACTATCTTCTTAACACTCAGAATACTATTCACGGAACCTACGGACGTTCCGCCGAATTTCAATACTTTCATCGGTA
>OGYB01000044.1_pt1 | contig 110693 bp, 101 predicted proteins | sample 1576421 | NCBI WGS metagenome assembly OGYB01 (sample SAMEA3541577, study PRJEB24748) | human gut metagenome | biome: human gut; feature: human-associated habitat; material: faeces | place: China | collected 2012
CCGCGGACGCGGCGGCCTCAACGCTTTTTAAACCACTAAAGAGGTGACGACTGATGCTCTTTGACGCTTTTGAACTGCGCGGCGTCCGGCTGCGCAACCGCCTTTGCGCGGCTCCTTTGGCCTCCTCCTCGGGTGACGGACTCGGGCTCCCCACGGAACGGTCGTTTAAGGTCTACGGAAAGATCGCCGCCTCCGGCGTCGCGCTTGTAAACGTCGAACACTGCGCGGTGAATCCCTCCGGGCGCGTAAGGCCCGAGCAGTTCCTGGCCGACAGCGGCAGAGCGGCCGCCGCGCACGCGAAGATCGCGGCGCTGATAAGGGAGGGCGGCAAAACCGCCGTCGCCCAGATAAGCCACGGAGGCGCGAACATTTCAAGCGCCGGAGTTTTTGAAATGGAAGGTTTTCGCTGCCTGTCGCCGTCGGGCGTGAAGGTGGGCAAGGTTTGGGATAAGCTCCGGCGAGAGCCAGAGAAACTCTCTCTGCCGGAGATAAAAAAGATCGTCGAGGATTTTGCCGCCGCCGCCGAACGTATGGTGCGCCTCGGCGGCTATGACGGCGTCATGATACACGCCGCGCACGGTTATCTGGCCGGACAGTTCCTGAGCCCGCTGACAAATCTGCGCGACGACGCTTATGGCGGCACGGGATACCGGCGCGCGCGCTTTCTCTACGAGATCACCGACGCCGTGCGGCACACGATGCCGGACGAAAAACCGCGCGGCCTTACAGTGGCGGATGCCGGGGCCGTCGCCCGCGAACTCGCCGCGCTCGGCGCGGACCTGCTGAGCGTCTCCGGCAACCTTTGCGGTTACGGCGCCGACCGTACCGACGGAGCTTACTTCTCCCCCTACGCCGCGGCAATTCGTGAGGCCGTCGGCGGAAAGGTCCCTGTGGAATGCACCGGCGGGGTCCGCGGCATCGGAAACGCCGAGCGCCTGCTCGCGGACGGATGCTGCGATCTCATCGGAGTTGGTAGGCCGCTTTTATCCGACGCCGGTTTCCTTGATAAATGGAGGGCTGATCTATGAAAATTTACATAAGTTCGGATATGGAGGGCTCGACGGGAGTTGTGAGCGCCGCGCAGGTCGACTGTACAAAGCCGCAGTATGCCTTTGGCAAGGCCATGCAGGCCGCCGACGTCGCCGCCGCCGTAAAGGCCGCCCTTGATTCCGGGGCCGAGTGCGTGGTCGTCAATGATTCTCACTGCACGATGACGAATTTGGATATCGCGGGATTCGGCGGCGAGGTACGGCTGATAACGGGCGCGCCGAAGCTGCTCGGCATGGTCGAGGGCGCGAGGGGCTGCGACGCCGCGATATTTTTGGGATATCACGCGATGGCCGGCACCGAGAAAGCGGTGCTCGACCATACCTTTGACCAGCACACAATATACGGACTGGCTATAAACGGCCGGAAGATGGGAGAGACAGGCGTCAACGCGCTGCTCTGCGGCGCTCTGGGAGTGCCCGTCATCATGGTCAGCGGCGACGACGCGCTCTGCCTGGAGGCCGGAAGCCTGCTCGGCCGGCAGCTTGAGACCTGTTCCGTCAAAGAGGGGCTGGGACGCGCCGCCGCGCTGTGTCTTACGCCCGAGAGCAGCGCCGAACTGATACGTTCAGGAGTGAAGAGAGCGGTGGAACGGCTGAAAAAAGGAGAGTTTGCTCCCTTCACCCCCGCCGCGCCATACCTGCTCGAAGTGACGCTGATGAACACCCTGCAGACCGACGCCGCCTCGCTGGTGCCCGGGGCGGTCAGAACCGCGGCGCGCACGCTGCGCTTTGAGACGGAGGATGCGCTTGAGCTGCGCCGTTTCCTTTACTCTCTGATGGAGTGCGCGGCGGCGACGCTTTCTTCTTATTGATGAAAAGAATAGGGATCGACCTCGGAGGACATACGATATCGGCGGGCCCGGTCGATTTTTCCAATGAACGGCCGCGGATAATTTCCGCGCGGACCGTCCCCACTCCGGAAAAAAGGGATCTCTTGAGCGTTACCCGCGCCCTCGAGGAGCTGATATTGCCGTGGACCGCCCCCGGCGTGGAATGTTCGGTCGGAATAGGCATCCCCGGCTTTGTAGACAAGGAACGGCGGCGGATACTCCGCCTCACAAACTTTTCCGGCTGCGACGGAGTATATCTGGGAGAAACGATATCGGCTGACCTCAGGGAGCTCGGCGTCAAGGCCGTGATCCGTCTGGAGAACGACGCGAACTGCGCGGCGCTCGGAGAGGGGGCCGCGGGCGCGGCGCGCGGAATGAGCGATTATGTGGTGCTCACCCTGGGTACCGGTATCGGAGCCGGCATCGTGACAAACGGCAGGCTGCTGTCCGGGGCGCATGGAATGGCGGCGGAATGCGGACATATGGCGGTCAGCGGCGATCCGGCGCTCAGCGGCTGCGGCTGCGGCGGCAGGGGACATCTTGAGGAATCCGCCTCCGCCGACTGGCTGGAGCGGCGCGCCGGGCTTCTGGGGCTGCCGCCCGTCTTTCGTGAAATATGGGAACGCCGCCGTACGGACAAAAACGCGGCGGACCTCCTTGCCCCAGCGCTTGAGGCGCTGGCGCGCGGAATCGCCTCGCTCGCGGTGACGCTGGACCCGGAGGCGGTCATTCTCAGCGGCGGCATGAGCCTGGCCGCCGGGCTCGCCGACGAGCTGCGGGAGAGGATCGAAAAATACCTTCCCCGGCCCTTCCGGCCTGTTTTCATTTTAAAAAATTCAGAATTGGGAGGCGAAGCCGCGGTGATCGGCGCCGCCTCTCTGGGACAGGAGATGTGTAAGAGATGACAGAACTCCGCTTCAATCTCGTCGAGACCGTGGCTTTCGCCACCGCCATTCTCTGGCTGGGTATGTTTCTCAGAAAGAGGATATCCTTTCTGAGCAAGTATAATATACCGGCGCCGGTGATCGGCGGCGTGATCTTCGCGCTGGCGAGCTGGGCGCTCAAAGACAGTTTCTCTTTCAATTTCGACATGCTCGTCAAAGATCCGCTGATGATAACCTTCTTCACGAGCATAGGGCTTGCCGCGAGCTTCAAAATGCTGAAGCAGGGCGGGCCGCAGGTTTTTATCTTTCTTATGATCGCCTCTGTCCTGGTGATCCTGCAGGACGTGCTGGCCGTGGCTCTTTCCTACGCGACGGGGATACATCCGCTGCTCGGTATGCTGGCCGGTTCCATCACGATGTCCGGGGGCCATGGCACCGGCGCGGTCTACGCCAACCTTTTTGAGAAACAATACGGCCTCGCGGGTGGCATGGAACTTGCGATGGCCGCCGCCACATTCGGCCTCGTAATGGGTTCCATCCTCGGGGGCCCGGTGGCGCGCCGCATCATAGAACGCAATCACCTGGCAAAATCGCATCTTAACCCTGATGAAATGACCTATGAGACGGTCGATGAGAGTCTCGACGCCGCCTCTGACGGCCCGGTCTCAGCCTCCGTGCTGATGACGACGCTGATGCAGATCACGATCGCGATGAGCGCCGGCGCTTTCATCTACGAGGAACTGGTCAAGATCGGCATACAGCTTCCCACGTATCTGTGCGCGCTCTTCGTCGGCATCTTTATCCGCAACCTGAGCGACGCCAGCGGGCTGTACAAGGTCCACCTGCGGCTTGCCGACACCATCGGCGCCGTCGCCCTTTCGCTCTTCCTCGCGCTCTCCCTGATGTCGCTCAAACTCTGGCAGCTGGCCGACCTTGCCGGGCCGATGTCGCTGATCCTGCTTGGAGAGACTCTGTTGATGGGATTCTACGCCTATTTTATAACCTTCAACGTAATGCGCCGCGACTACACGGCGGCGGTGATCGCCGGGGGACACTGCGGTTTTGGCCTCGGTGCCACGCCTAACGCCATCGCCAATATGGACGCGATCACAAGCAACTACGGCCCCGCGCCGCGCGCCTTTTTCGTCGTCTCCATCGTCGGGGCGTTCTTCATCGATATCGTGAACGCCGTCGTCATACAGAGCTTTGTGGCGTTTCTTTAGGGAGGGATAAGAGATGTCTGATATTTTTGTGGTGAAGATGGACTTTATTCAGACTATGGCTTTTGCCGCGATCCTTTACTGGCTTGGCGTCACCCTCTGCCGCCGCGTGAAGTTCCTTATACGCTACAACATCCCGCCCGCGGTCGCCGGCGGCCTGTTATTCGCGCTGCTCCGGCTGCTTGCCGCCTCCAGAGTCGGCTTTGAATTCGACCTTACTCTCATGGAACCGTTTATGATCGCCTTTTTTACCACTATAGGGCTCGGCGCGAGCGTCGCGCTGCTCAGGAGGGGCGGCCGGGCGGCCTTCCGGCTGCTGCTGGCGGCCTGTCTTCTGCTGGTGCTGCAGAACGCCGCGGCAATAATGATCGGTAAACTTTCGGGGCTCGATCCGCTGCTCTCGGTGCTGGCCGGCTCCGCTACGATGACGGGCGGACACGGGACCGGGCTCGTCTTTGCCGACGAATTTGAAAAGGTGCTCGGCCTTCAGGGCGCTCAGGCGGCGGCGATCGCCTGCGCCACCTTCGGTGTGCTTGCCGGGTCGCTGATCGGCGGACCGATCGCCGAACGGCTCATCAAGGGGCGCTCTCTCGCTAATGAGGCAAACATCGGCGAGAATTACCGCAAAGAGATGATACCCGACGTCTTCAGCTTCGGGGATACCGGCGAGGAGATAAACACCCATTCGATCCTGATGGCCGTCTTCCAGATAACATTCGCCGTCGGGCTGGGGATGTGGTTCAGCGAATGGCTCGGCGCGCGCGGCATACTTTTGCCGGCGTACGCGATCGCCCTGGTCGCGGGGATGGCGATACGCAACGCGGGTGACCACGCGCGGCTGCTTCGCGTCAATCCGCGCATAGTGAAACACATCAGCGGCGCCTGCCTCTCCTTTTTTCTCGCCTTCGCGCTGATGTCCGTCGACCTGACGGCGCTGGCCGGCCTGGCCGCCCCTCTGATATCCATCCTTGCCGTTCAGGTCGTCCTGATGATACTCTTTGCCTTTTATGTGACTTTCCGCCTTACCGGAGGCGACTATCAGGCGGCCGTCATCACGGCGGGACATGCCGGTTTCGGCCTTGGCGCGACTCCTAACGCGATCGCGAATATGGAGGCGGTCTGCGCGAAGTACGGAATGGCCCCGGACGCCTTTTTCGCGGTGGCGGCGGTCGGAGCCTTTTTCATCGACATCGTCAATGTCGTAGTGATAAATGTGCTGGTAAAGCTTTTCGCCTAAAAGAGTGAAAGACGGGCCGGGGCCTGCGCCTCTGCCCGTCTTTCGCAATGCCGTTCCCTTTTGCTTATTTGCTCTTGACGTAGAAATTTATCGGTTTCACCATATAGGCGTTGTCAGGCAGGTTGTTCGTCGTTACATACCCCGGCCTGGCGTCTATCAGCTGCGGCAGGCGGTTGACGATCGTCGCGCAGGTCAGCTCCACCGTCGCGGGGCGGTTGACGATCACCGTGGTCTCCGGTTCTCCGCAGAGCGTCCACTCGTTCCGGTCGAACTCGCCGGGGGCGTAGACCTTGCCGACGCACTCGGTCTCCAGCGTGACTCCCTCCGCCGTCTCCGTCGTCACGATCGCCGACATCCCCGTGGCGTCCCCGGCCTTTATCGTCATGCCGAGTGTCTGCGAGTGCAGATCTTCTTTATAGGTGCAGGGCACGCACCTCTGTGTCTGCGAGGTGATCGTGAGTCCGAGCTTTTCACAGAGCCAGCCGTTCTGGTTCCACATGTAGGAGGGGATGTAGCCGCCCTTTTCCACGAGCGCCTTTATCTTGTCCGACGAGAGGCTGTTGTAGTTGCCGATCTCCCTCTCAAACTCCGCGATCGTCAGCCCCGCGCCGTGACCCTTCGCGAGCGCGATGCCGTAGTCCTCCACATTGTAGCTGCTGGAGCCGTGTATCTTTGTTATCTTTGCCGAAGATCCGGCGAGGTTGGTGACCATCGTGCCCCAATAGAGGTCGGGATAGCCGCTGCCGCAGAGCGTGCAGCCATGGGCCTTCGCCAGTTCGTCAAGTTCCTTTGTGATATCCGGCGACGAGTTCCAGGGATAAAGGGCCTCCTCGCAGGTCGTTATGGCGTTGACGCCGTTCTTTGCGCAGGCCGTGAAGGCCTCTTTCAGCTCGGCCATCGTACTGCGCGTGGCGATGATGCAGACGTCCGGCTTCACCGCCTTTAATACCGCCTCCGCCTCCGAGGCGGGGGATATCTTTACGCCGACGGGAGCGCCGCCGATGATCTCACAGACGTCCCTGCCGATTACGGCGGGATTCATATCAAAGGCCGCCGCAAGTTCGCCGCCCCTTTCGATCACGTAACGCATAAGGTACTTGCTCATCTTGCCGCATCCATATTGCGCAACTCTGACTTTACGATCCATTGATAATTACCTCCGTCGAAAAAATATTTGTTTTCAGTATTTACATAATAGAGTTTATATCAACTATAAAGTCAAGCCCTAATCGCGTATTATTTCACCTGGATCGGTATCTGGATCTTATAAAACATTTTGCGGCTTTCCGTGTCAAAAACGGGAAAATCGAGGATCACTTCGCAGATGTAATCGCCGTTGAGCCGGAAGCCGCGTTCCTTTATCTCCGCGAGCAGGCGGCGCGCGTTCCCTGTCTCGTCGAGGCAGTCGTCCGAACATAGGCAGCAGTAAAGGCCGCCCGGCAGCAGCTCGCACCTTTCGCCTATCTCCTCGTCCACGAAGAGGAACACCTCGTTGGCGTAGAAATTGCCCGACAACAGCCGCCCGCGCCGCATGACCGTGCCGACGTTGCAGAAATAGGTTATCGGCAGGTCGCTTGCGATCAGGTCCTCTTTCAGCTCGCGCAGCATAAATTCATAGCCGGCGCTGTCCGTCTCGAAAAAATTTCTTTGCGAGGGGTAACAGTAGATGCGCCGCTCGGGGATATATTCGATAAAAATAAGGTCGTCTTTGGGCAGAGCTTCGTAACGCCGGTAGTTTTCCATGGTGCGCGCGATCGCCCGCTTGCTGCGCTCCAGCGCCCGTATCTGCCCGTCGATGGCCCCGCTTTGCTTCGCGAGCATCTCCAGTATCCCCTTCGCGTCGCTGCGGTCGAGATATTCCTTGACCTCTTTGAGCGTCATTCCGTATGACTTCATGTACTGGATCATGTCGAGCCGCGCCGACTGCATGATGTGGTAATAACGGTAGCCGCTCCTGCCGTCGACCGTATGCGGCGTCAGCAGCCCCTCGCGCGCGTAAAGCCGCAGGGTCTGCTCCGAGATATGGTTGAGCTTTGCCATCTGTCCTATCGTAAGCCGCTGAAAATCCATGGACCGTCACCTCGCAAACAACATTATACTTGATATAAAGTTGAATTCTATACGAAGCGTGATTTTAATTCGGCCGCCGCCTTTGTGTCGCCGCGAAATACGCTGGATATTGGGAAAAGAGCCGCGCGATGCGCGCGCGCGGCTCCGGCTGCCTATCCCTCTTTCCGTGTCCCGCCTCCCGCGGCCCGTGATATCATCGTTTCGAGATATCTCGACTTGAGCTGGGCCTGCGCGAAGGAGCGCTGGAGGCCGGGCAGCTTGAGGATAGCGCCGAGCACGCCGCCGAGCAGCCGGTGGCTGAAGAGGACCTTGTTGTCGAAGATCAGCTCCTGCAGTTTGCCGCGCTCCGTCGCCATCGCGACGATTCTGTGTGTCGTATCGAGCGGCGTTATCATCCTGTTGGGGCGCGGCTCCAGCTGAAGCGCCTTAGTCGGGCAATGCTTGATGCAGACGCCGCAGCCGATGCAGCGCTCGGGAACGACGCGCGCTTTTTTCACGCCATTTTCCTCCGTCATCCCGATCGCGTCGACGGGGCAGATCTTCCGGCACTTGCCGCAGCCGACGCATTTTTCCGTTTCGATCGCGGAGATGAAGTTGGAACAGATTGTCTGCGCGACTCCGAAGCGCTTTATCGCGAGCAGCGCCTCGCAGCAGCAGGAGCAGCAGTTGCAGATAAAGTTGACGCGCCGCCTGACGTTCTCGCCGAACTGTACGAGGTTGTGGTCGTAGGCCTGCGCGAGCAGGTCGCGGCACTCCGCGGCCTCCACCCGGCGCGCGTGGCCGTGCTTGATGAGCGTCGCCGCCGTCGTGTTGAAGGTCATGCAGATATCCATCGGCGCGTCGCAGACGGTGCCGGCGTGCAGCGCCTTGTGACGGCAGTAGCACATGCTGACGCCGATGTCCGAGGCGGTGTCGATGACGTTCGTCGCGCGCTCGTAATCAAGGACATGCAGCGCGTACTCGTCCGGTATCTGCGGCTCCTGCGGGAAGATGCGCCCCATCTGGATATCGCCGCCGCGGACGAGGTCGCGCATGAAGTCCTCCTCAACGGTGATGTACTGATGGAAAAGCTCGCTGAGCGTCTTTTGGTCGATATCCTCGCGCACGCGCATCAGCGAAAATTCAAAAAAGCCGGCCATCGGCGGCGGTACGGCGTAAATCTGTTTTCCGTCCTGTTCTATGTCGACGAGGATGGCGCGGCGGGCCAACTCGTCGAGGACCTTCTGCGCCTCGCAGTCCGAAAGATTCCAAATCTCCGCCGCCTGACGCGCGCTGAAGGGTTTTATCGGAAGCTGGGCCATCAGCCCCGCCTCTTTCTCTGTCATCAAAATCTTCAATATATCAAAGAGCAACTTTGATTCGGGCGCGCCCTGCGGAAACCTGTTGAGCCTCTCCGCGAGGCGGGAATAGGGCGACCCATGTGTGTGGTTGTGTGCCATAGAAGAACCTCCTGCGCTTAATCATTAAGTAAATTATACTCCTTGCAGTCAACGGTAGTGAATGTGGAACTTAACTACTTTTTATCGAAGTGACTCCGGTTATTGTTCTTTTTTTCTTTAATTCATTAAATGTTGATAAAATAAATATTTTTTCGTATTATAGACGGACGTGTTTTATGATCACGGCTTTTACGGGGGAGACTGCTTTCATGTTTGAGAATTACGTCAGGATACTTAGAAGTGAATTCCGCGGCTACAACGCCGACAGACTGGCTAAGGACTTCAGCGCGGGGATGACGGTCGCCGCCGTCGCGCTGCCGCTGGCGCTCGCCTTCGGCGTGGGCAGCGGCGCCGACGCCGCCGCGGGGCTCATTACGGCGATCATCGGCGGGATAGTGATGAGCCTCTTCTCGGGAGCCTCCTTCCAGATATCTGGTCCGACCGGAGCGATGTCGGCGGTGCTGGCCATCGTCGTTGCGCGCTACGGCATCGACGGCCTCTTTACCGTCAGCTTTATGGCCGGCGTCATTCTCTTGCTGCTTGGTATTTTCAAACTGGGAAAGTTCATCTCCCTGATCCCGGCTCCGGTGATCACAGGCTTCACCTCGGGGATCGCGGTGATAATCGCTCTGGGACAGATAGACAACATGTTCGGCACGGTATCGAGGGGAGAGACGGCGCTGGAGCGTCTCATCTCCTATCATTCGCTCGGCTTCGACATAAACTGCGCCGCGCTCTTCGTCGCCTTGGCGGTCATCGTCATCATGGCCGCATGGCCGAAGCGCCTTGCGGAGAAGGTCCCATCCTCGCTTGCCGCGATCGCTATCGCGACGCTCCTCAGCCTTTTATGCGGCTTTGACGTCGCCACCGTGGGCGATATCCCGCGCTCGCTCGTCTCCGAGGCGCGCCTTTCGCTTTCGGGGATAGATTTTTTCCGTCTTCCCTCGATGCTGTCGCCGGCGATCACGATCGCAGCGCTCGGCATGATCGAGAGCCTGCTCTGCGGCGCGAGCGGCCAGCAGATGACGGGCGGAAGGTTCGACGCCAACCAGGAGCTGATATCGCAGGGGATCGGCAACATGCTGATCCCGCTTCTCGGCGGCGTTCCCGCGACGGCGGCGATCGCGCGCACGAGCGTCGCGATAAAATCCGGCTGCCAGACGAGGCTCACCGGCATATTCCACGGGGTCGGACTGCTTGCCTCGATGTTCTTCCTCAGTCCCGTGATGTCGGCGCTGCCGCTCTCCGCGCTCGCCGGGGTGCTGATGATGACGGCCTGGCGCATGAACGAGTGGCACGCGATAAAGAAGATATTCTCCAGCGGCTTCAAGAGCGCGATGCTGCAATTCCTCATCACGATGGTCTGTACGGTGGTATTCGACCTTACGGTGGCGATCGTGATCGGGATAGAGTTCGCGATGCTTGTCTTTATCCTTAAAGCGGCGGAGCTCAACATATACTTCTCGAAGATACTCAACAGCAAGCTGCGCGGGCGCGACGACGACGTCGAGGCGATGCACGGCGAGGCCTACATCGCCTACGTAACCGGAGTCGTCTTCTTTTCCAACGACGACAAGCTCGTCAGGAGCTTCCGCGATCTGCCGAAGTGCGACAAGGTGATAATATCGCTGCGCGGCGTTCCGCTGATAGATTTCGTCGGCGCCACCACTCTCATAGATATAATAAGGGAACGCCTCCTCGCCGGGACCAGCGTGCTCATCTGCGGCGTCCATCCGAAGGTGATGCAGACGCTCGACCGCTGCAACATCTACGACGTCCTTGACAGGGAACACTTCAGCGCGAGCGTGGATACGGCGCTGTTTGGAGAAAATTAGAGGCCGCCGGTCCGACGGCGCGCGGGCGGCGATATGCTAAAATATAGCGCATATTATGGTTTTATCTTAATGAAAGATGGTAAAAGATAGATGACAGAGATCCTTAAAGGAAAGCCCGTTGTAGATTCCTTGAACCTTCACCTGAAAAACAGATGCGACGAACTGCGCGCCCTGGGCGCCGCGCCGACGCTCGCGATAATCAGAGTGGGGGAAAACGGCGATGATATCGCCTACGAGCGCGGCGCCGCTAAATGCTGCGAAGCCGCCGGCGTCGGCGTGCGTAAATACCACTTCGAGACGGAGGTCACTCAGGAGGAGGTCGTCGGGCTGGTGCGTTCGATAAACGACGATGGGAGCGTCCACGGAGTGCTCATCCTGCGCCCGCTGCCCCCACATATTGACGACCGCGCCGTCTGCCGCGCGCTGGCGCCGGAAAAGGATATCGACGGCATCACGGAATACTCGATGGCCGGCCTTTATTCCGACAAACGGGTAGGCTTTGCCCCGTGCACCGCCGAGGCCTGCATTGACATGCTCGATCACTACGGCGTCGGCATCGAGGGAAAACGCGCCGTCGTCGTCGGACGCAGCTTCGTCGTCGGCAAGCCTGTGGCGATGATGCTTTTGCGCCGCAACGCCACCGTATCGATCTGCCACACGAAGACGAAGGGGCTCGCGCAGATATGCCGCGAGGCCGACATCCTCGTGGTTGCCGCGGGCAGGGCGAAGCTGATCGGCGGGGACCATCTGGGAGAGGGACAGGTGATCGTCGACGTCGGCATAAATTTTGACGAAGAGGGAAACCTTTGCGGCGATGTGGACGGCGCGGCGGCGGACGGACGCGCGGTCGCCATCACGCCGGTGCCGGGCGGCATCGGGCGCGTTACAACGGCGGTGCTGGCCAAGCACGTCGTCGAAGCCTGTCAGATGAGCCTGACGGGGAAGCGCTGACACAGATCGGCAAAAATTAAAGACTGTGGCCGGGGCGGCGCGGAGGAATTTTTACGCCGATCCCAGCCACCGTTTTTTATAAGGTTTATCGATAAATAAGAAACTATTTATGTAATAATTTTACATTTAACTTTTCGTCAGTTATATAAGATAAAAATCTTACTATTTGATTTTTGCTGTTATGGGTATATAATCTATACCTGAACCGCAAGTTAAGAATGTAACGATTTGACCATTAACTATGTTAGCGGGAGCCTTTAATTGATCAGCGTACCTGTTATCGAATACCGAATTAACTTTTGCACTTGCCGCCGCGCCGCATATTTGAGCGGCGGCGGTGCGGAATTTAATAAATTGGGGGAAGCCCCCCCGACTATTTCAAGGAGGTAACATTGTGAAAAAAGTTTTTGCAGCGGCGCTTCTGGTCTCTATGATTTTTGTTTCAAGCGCGGCGATGGCGGCGGAAAAGCTCACCGTCTACACATCGATGAAGGATTCTCTTATCGGAGCGCTGAAAGATGAGTTCCTCAAAAAGAATCCCGGCATAGAGTTCGACGCCTATGTAGCGGGCGCGGGCAAGCTGATGGCGAAGATCGCCGCCGAACGCGAAGCCGGCAAGCTCGTCGTCGACGTGCTCTGGCACAGCGAAGTTCCCGATTTTTACCAGCTCAAGAAGGAGGGCGTGCTCCAGCCCTACAAGTCGGCCAACCTTAAGTATGTCGAAAGCCCCGTCAAAGAGCCCGACGGCTACTTCACCCCCGCCCGCAACGGGACGCTCGGCATAGTCTACAACACCCGCTTCATCAAGACGGCCCCCAAGACATGGAAGGACGTACTCGGCAAGGACTATAAAGACGCCTTCGGCATCGCCGACCCCGCCCTCTCCGGCACCGCCTACGGCAGCGTGGCAGCGCTTGAGAAGCTCTATGGCTGGAAATACTTTGAAGATATCCAGAAGAACGGCGGCATCCTCGGCAAGGGTTCCGGCCAGGTCATAGACGACACGGCGATGGGCGACCTTGTCGCCTGCATCGGCGTCGACTACATCACGATGGCGAAGATAAAGAAGGGCGCCACGCTCGCGATGGCCTACCCGAAAGAGACGATCGTCCTCCCCAGCCCCGTGGCGATCATCAAGGGAACGAAGAATCTCTCCGCCGCGCAGAAATTTGTCGACTTCCTCCTTTCAAAGGAAGGCCAGCAGATCATCGCCGACAACTATACGCTGCCTGTAAGAGCGGACGTTGTGATGCCCAAGGACAGCCCGCTGCCGAAGCCGCATGACGCGGTCGTCAACGCTATCAAGCTTGACTTCCAGAACATGAGCTCCGCGAAGGAAGGCACGATAAAGAAATTCAAGGATACTATGCGCCCCGGCAAATAAAGAGCGTATGCGGGACGACGGGAGACCGGAGTCCTCGATGATGTAATCTTTAATTTTCGGGGAAGGGCTGACAACAGACCTTCCCCATATCTTATTAACGAAAGGAGTTGTCTTGATTGGCTGAAGTAAAAATCGAACATGTGCGCAAGGCCTACGGCCCCAAAGTCGTCTACAAGGATCTCAACCTGACCATAAAGGACGGCGAGTGCTTCACGCTGCTCGGCCCCTCGGGATGCGGCAAGACGGTCATGCTCCGCATGATCGCCGGCTTTGAGTCGCCCGACGCGGGCACGATAAAGATCGGCGGCGTAACGCAGTCGTCGCCGGCGGAGAAGATAATGGTCCCGCCCGACGAGCGCTCGCTGGGCGTCGTCTTCCAGGACTATGCCGTATGGCCCCACATGACGGTCAAGGAAAATGTGATCTACCCGCTCAAGATGCAGAAGGTGGAGAAGGGCGAAGCCGATAGGAGGACTCAGGAGGCGATCAACAGCGTCAACCTCACGGGACTTGAAGACAGGCTCCCCTCACAGCTCTCCGGCGGACAGCAGCAGCGCGTCGCCCTCGCGAGGGCGCTTGTCGCCGAGCCGAAGATCATGCTCCTTGACGAACCGCTTACGAACCTTGACGCCAACCTGCGCGAGGAGATGCGTTTCGAGATCAGGGCCCTGCAAAAAAGGACCGGCGTCACCGTCCTCTACGTCACCCACGATCAGGAGATCGCGCTCGCCATCTCCGACCGCCTCGCGGTGCTTGACCAGAACGGCAACGTCTGCCAGATCGGCACGCCGGTGGACGTATTTGAGAATCCGGTCAACGCCTTTGTATTCCGTTTTATGGGAATATCGAATATGATCCCCGTCGAAGTGCGCGACGGCAAGGCCTACGCGAAGGGGAGCGGAGAGCTCCTCGCCGAAGATGTGAAGGGCGGCGTGCCCGCGGACCCCGTCCTTGGCTGCCGTCCCTCCGACATAGACCTCATACGTGAACCGGAGGCTGGGATGCCGACCGCCGTCGTAAAGCGGGTTAACCTGCTCGGACCGATCGTCGACCAGCGTCTTGATTTCGCGGGAATGGAGCTTCGTTCCCAGATCGAGACCCACAGGGCGGTAGACAACGATCTGATCTTCAACGAGGGAGACCGCGTGGGGATAAGGCTCGCCAACCAGCTCATCTTTGATTCAAGGACAATGGAAGGAGTGATAGAGGATGCCTAGCGCCGGCGCTAAAAAGTTCGGAATGGCGGAAATCATATTCCTTCTCTCCGTCCTGATCCTTGTCGTAATAGTGGCCCTGCCGGTCGTCCTTATCTTCTGGACGTCATTCATCGTCGACGGCCACCTCAACATGCAGGCCGTCATGAACACCATCATGCAGGAGGAGACCTTCCAGGCCCTTAAAATGTCGATCATGATCGCGGCCTGCGTCACGGTCACCTGCACATTCGTCGGCACGCTCTTCGCCTGGCTCGTTACGAGGACCGACCTTCCCTTCAAGGAGACGATGAAGGTCCTCTTTACGGTTCCCTTCATGCTGCCCGCGTTCATCGGGGCGCTGGCGTGGAAGATGCTCCTCTCGCCGCGCGCGGGATACATCAATCAGCTCTGGATGGCGATCACGGGGACGCGGCACGCGCTCTTCAACATCTATGGGTTCTGGGGGATCGTCATCATCGAGACGATGTACCTCTTCCCCTTCGTTTTCATCCAGGTGAGCGGCGCGCTCGAACGCATGGACCCGACGCTTGAGGAGTCGGCGCGCATCTCAGGCGCGGGGCTCTTCACGATCACGCGGAAGATCACGATACCGCTGATCATGCCCGCCGTCGTCGCGGGGGCGCTGCTCGTCTGCCTGTACTCGCTCTCACACTTCGGAACGCCGGCCATCCTCGGCACCGAAGTCGGCATCTACACGATCCCGACGATGATCTACGAGCTCATCCACCAGAGCGCGGGCAGCTTCACCGCGATCCGCGCCGCGACGGTGCTTTCGGTCGTCCTCGTCCTCTCCGCCGCGGTGATACTCTACGCGCAGAACAAGGTCATCAAATCAGGACGCTTCCAGATAATCGCGGGAAAGAGCGTGCGCCCGACGGTCCTCAAACTTCGCGGGCTGCGCACGCCGCTATTCATATTCTGCTGCGTCTATCTGCTCATCACGGTCGTAATGCCGACGGTGACGATCTTCCTCGTCGGGTTCCTCAACACCTACGGCCTGCCGCTCGCGCTGGAGAATATGTCGTGGGAGAACTACCGTTACGTCCTCTTTGAGTGGAAGCTCACGAAGGACGCGATCTGGAACTCGGCCTACCTCTCGCTCTCCGCGGCCTTCGTGACGATGATTGCCGGCGGCATCATCTCCTACGTCCTCGTCAAGCTGAAGGTGCGCGGCAAGTGGTTCCTCGAATTCCTCGGGATGCTTCCCTTCTCGCTGCCGGGAACGGTCATCGCCCTCGGCGTCATCCTGACCTGGAGCGGACGCTTCGGCATCAATATCTATAACACCGCCTGGATAATCTTTGTCGCCTACATCGCGCGCTACATGGCCTTCTCGCTGAAGTCCAACAGCGCCGCGCTCGAACAGGTGCACGACTCGCTCGTCGAGGCGAGCCGCGCGAGCGGAGCCACGCCGTGGCAGTCGCTGCGCGACATCGTCATCCCGCTTATCCGCCCCGGCATGGTCGCGGCATTCTTCCTCATCTTCCTCCCCGCGCTCCGCGAGCTGACGACCTCCGTCCTGCTCTACGGCCCGACGACGAGGACGATAGGCGTCGCCATCTACACGCTCAATGAGGACGGCGAAACGGTCTACGCCTGCGCGCTGGCCGGCGTCGCGCTTCTCCTTATCGTCGGCGGCGAAATACTTATCAAGCGCTTCTTTGAAAAGAAACGCCGCGCCGATAACGGAGGTGCCTAAAGATGGCATATGTAGAACTCAGAGACGTAACGAAACTTTTCGGAACGGTACGCGCCGTCGATAAGCTGAACCTGTCGATAGAAAAGGGCGAATGCTTCTCATTCCTCGGCCCCTCCGGCTGCGGCAAGACTACGACGCTGCGCATGGTCGCGGGCTTCGAGGACCTTGACGAGGGAGAGATCGAGGTCGGCGGCAAACTGATATCCTCGAAGGCGAAGAACTTTTACGTTCCGCCCGAACACCGCGGCTTCGGCATGGTCTTCCAGGCCTTCGCCGTCTGGCCGCATATGACGGTCTATGACAACGTCGCCTTTCCGCTGAAGATAAAGAACCTCTCTCGTTCGGAGATAGAGTCGCGCACAAAGCAGGCGCTTGAAAACACGAACCTGACCAAACAGGCCCGGCTCTATCCGAACGACCTCTCCGGCGGCGAAAAACAGCGCATCGCGCTTGCGCGCGCGCTGTCGATCAACCCCGGGCTGCTGCTGCTTGACGAGCCGCTTTCAAACCTCGACCCGCACCTCCGCGAGGAGATGCGCTTTGAGATAAAGGACCTCCAGCGCAAATATGACTTCTCGATCATATTTGTAACGCACGACCAGTCAGAGGCGATGGCGCTCTCAAACCGCATCATGGTCATGAGAGACGGCCAGACGATGCAGATAGACTCGCCGCTCAACATCTACGCGAAGCCGAAGAACCAGTTCGTCTTCAGCTTCATCGGCCTTTCCAACTTCATCAAGGTGAAGCTGGACGGCGGGCGCGCCGTCATAGAAAGCGCTCCCGAAGCCGGCGCGCTGAAGAGCGAGGTCCCCGCGGAATTTGCCTCGGCGGCGAAGGCGACGCTTGCCTGCCGTCCCTCTGAGGTCGATTTCGTAGCCGAAGGCGAGGGCGTCAAGGGCGTCATCGCCCGTATGGCGTACCTTGGCGAGACGGTCGATTACATCGTCAGGATCGGTTCGCAGGAGGTGCGCGTGCAGAAGGGCCGCCGCGAGCCGCGCTTCGAGGTGGGAGAGGCCTGTTCCGTGGTATTCCCGCGCGTGGTCTGGTACGAATAGCGCGAAGCCGTCCGCGCCGCCTCTAAACTAAAAAACAGAGAGTCCGCCCGGCAGTATGGGGCGGACTCTCATCTCTACGTCTTTATTTTCCGCCCGCGCTTTTGTTCCGGTCCTCAAGGATGATGCGCTCAAATTCTTTTACCGGCACCGCCCGGTAATAGTAAAAGCCCTGTATCAGGTCGCAGCCGACCGAACGCAGGAAATCGGCCTGCTCCTTATATTCCACGCCCTCGGCCACAGTCCGTATGTTGAGTCTCTTTGCGAGGGAGACGATGCTCTCGATGACGGCCTTTGTCTCCGGCGTTTCAAAACGGTTGACGAAAAAGATCCCGTCCAGCTTGAGGCAGTCTATATGAAGGTCTTTCAGCAGCCCGAAGGACGAGTAGCCGGAGCCGAAATCGTCCAGTGAACAGGTGAAGCCGGCCTTATGTATCTCCGAGAGGACCTGGCGCGCGTTTTTGAAGTCGTTGCCCTCCAGCATCAGCGATTCGGTCAGCTCAAATTCTATGAACTTCGGATCGATGCCCGCCGCGTCCGCGGTCTTCTTGTAGTCCGCGAAGAACGAGGGGTTCTTCAGGTGCTGGCGCGAGAGGTTTACCGATATCGGCAGCAGCGGCATGCCGGCCTCTTTCCAGCCGGACAGCACCTCGCAGACCTCCTTGAATACCATAAGGTCGAGGCGGGCGATGATGCCGTTCTTTTCACAAAGCGGTATAAATACCGAGGGGCTGACAAAGCCGAGCTTGGGATGTTTCCAGCGGACCAGGGCCTCCGCGCCGGCGACCCTTCCCGTTCGCGTACAGACCTTCGGCTGCAGGTAAATGGTCAGCTTTTTCTCTTCGATCGCCCTTTCGATGTCGTTAAGCATGCAGACCGCTTCATGCTGTTTATGTTTGAATTCCTCGTCATAAAAGGTGAAGGTGCTGAGATAGGAGCGCTCGGCGCTCTTGCGCGCCGTATCGGCGCAGACTTCGGCCTCTTCCGCGGTCATGGGTTCGTCAGAGGGGAGAAAAATGCCGACGTCGACGCGTATCGGCCCCATACTGTCGCCCAGCTTCTCGATCTTATCGGCGATCCCTTTGAGGCGTTTCAGGAGCTTTTCCGCCGCCATGTTTTCCATGAGCATATAAAAAGTCGCCGCATTGCCGCGCGCGGCCATCTCACCGGCTTTGGCGGCCTCGGCGTTGAGAATGTCATAGACCTTGCGCAGGAGCCCGTCTCCGTACATCCTGCCCTCGTATTCGTTGATGAGCCCCATATTCCTGAGATTCACGGAGGCGACGGCGAAGCTGCCGCGCGGGGCTTTATTAAGGATTTTCCGCGCCCTGACCAGGAAGCAGGCGTTGCTGACGCCGTCCGTCACCGGATCGTAGAAGGAAACGTTCTCCACCATTATGCGGCAGCGGTTCTGGATACCGATGACGGCGGCCGTCAGCAAGAAGAGGATCGGTATCAGGATAAATGTCCCGTGGAACGTGCGCGCGATGAATATTTCGGCGTGTGAGGCGATGATATCCGTCGGTACGGCGATGGCGAGAAACCATCCGTTTATCGCGAGCGGCCTGTAATCTATGTAGATCCCCCTGCCGCTGACGGTCGGCAGGATGAAGCGCCCCTGCCTGTTTTTGCCGAGATCGTCAAGCATCCTTACGGCCCAGTCTTCGGTCCCCTGATAATTTGATTTTCTTATGAGCTCCGAATGCTTCTTTTTTAGCGGCGGAACGATCAGGTCGCCTTTCTGGTTGAGTATGGTGGTGCTGCCCTCTCCGCCGAAAAAATTTCCGGCAATAAGCTCCTGCATATCCCTCTTTGTCTTCACCGCGACAAGCGCGCGGCTGTCGCGGTCGCCGCCGGGGATAGGCGCTATATAAAAAATATCTTTCCCCTCCGTCCCGGCACGGAAATCTTTATCCAGCGACGAGGTAAAAAGCGGGTTGTTTTTTATATTATAGGACTCTCCATATATAAAATGGACGATGCCGTCGTCTCCGACGATCCCCATATTGATGAAATCGGAAATTTCGGCCTTTTCCGCGAGGAACGGCCCTCTTTCAGCCTCCTTCAGGTGCGGGATCGAGCTTGCGATGATGCGCATGGAGCCGAATATCTCCGCGAGCCTGTTATTGACGGAGCGCGACGCCTCGTCGGCCACGTCGCTCAGGTAAGTTTCCGTAAGGTCGTTTATGGACCGCCTGAGCTCGACGGCGTTGTGGATCATCATGCCTGAAAGCGCCAGAAAAAAGACGAAGGCGCACGATAAAAAAATAATAGTGGTTTTATATTGGGAAAAATTCCTGTATTTGACTAACATGCCAATGCCTCTGTACATAATTGAAGAACGAATTACCCCGGCGACTGATTTCATTATCCACCCCGATTATAAATATGAAGAAAAATCTTGCAAGGTACTTTTTGTATACGTATCCATATAGCTTAACAAAAAACGTTATAATAAAATTGTACAATTCAACTGGCAGGAGATGAGGCCGCCTATGAAAAAGAATAGTATGTTTCAATACCTATATAACAGTATTCTTGCGCAGATAAGGGCCGGCAGATATGCCTGCGGCTCGCCTCTGCCCTCCGCCCCGGAGCTGTGCCGCATGTATAACGTCGGCATCCGCACCTCCCGGGACGTGCTGAGGGCTCTGCGCGACGACGGGTATATCAGCACCGCCGAGAGGCGGCGCGCCGTCGTTGTCAGGGCGGAAGACCCCGACGGCGGAACTAGGCAGAAGCTGGCGGAGGCGGTCGCCCGCAAAGAGTCCGTGCCTGAAATATATGACGTGCTCGAGCTCCTGATGCCGCCGCTTTTTCTCTTTTGCGCCAGACAGTGCGGCGACGATGATTTTTATGTCCTGGACCCGCTTATAAAAAAGGCCGACCGCGCGCGGGGCGAGGAGAGCTGGCGTTTATCTTCGCTTGTGCTGCACGCGATACTTAAAAAATCGGGAAACCCTCTCTTAGGCGACCTTTATTCGAGCCTCGAACTCAGCGCGCAGGTCCCGCGGGCCGACGGCTTCAAGCATCCCTACGACGCACTTAGAGAGGATGATGGGCGCGGCTTCTGCTGGGTGATGGAGCCGCTGCGGCGGCGCGATTACGGCACGGCCGAAGCGCGGCTGCGTTTGATGTACCGCTCGGCGAGAGCGTATGCCGAAAGCTACATTGCGAAGATAGAGGCGGCGAACCCGGATATCCGCCCCCGTGAGCGGGAAAAATTTCACTGGAACGCCGCCAAAGGGCGGATCTATCTCTATGCCGAGATCGCGAGAGACATTATCGACGGCATCGCCGTCGGACGCTGGAACGACGGAGACCTCCTGCCCTCCTCGAAGGAGCTGGCGTCGGATTACGGAGTTTCGCTCTATGTGGTGCGCCAGGCGCTTGAAATGCTGCGGGGGCGCGGCTTTGTCTCCATTCGCAACGGCTGCCGCCCACGGGTCGAACTTTCCTGCGTGGGGAAGGACATCAGCCGTTTTTCGGAGCCGAACCAAAAGCGGGACATCTGGGTCTATCTCTGCGCCCTGCAGTTGATGACGGCTATGCTGCCTCACGCCGCCCCGCTCGCCGCGCGGCGGTTTACGGACGGCCAGAGGAGGCGCATGCGCGAAGTTCTCAGCGAGCGGGGCACGGTCGTCCCCAGGACCTTTATGAAATGTATCTTTGAAGCGCTGCCGGGCGAACCTTTGCGCGACATCTTCAATGAGACGAACAGCCTGCTCCTCTGGGGAAACCACCTGATGTTCCAGCCCGCGGCGCGCGCGGGGCTGGACTTCATTGAGGACAAGTGCGCCCAGGCGCTGTGCGCGCTTGACGGCGGCAGCGAGAGCGAGTTCGCGGAGCTGCTGACTGAGACCTATCGCTATTCTCTCTACCGGCTGCGGGAATTTATCGCCGCCGCCGGCATGCCGGAGGCCGGCAAAATAAAAATCCCCTCGTAGGCGTTAGAAAAGGTTTGAAATGATGAAAAACAGCAGCGCGGCGAGCAAAATGCCCTGGGTGACGGCGCTCATAACAAGCGGCGACGTCCTGTATAGGGGGCTTTCGCCCGCGCTCTTTCCGCGGTGGCGCAGCGAGAGCCAAAGACAGAGCGGGAGCCCGAGCGGGCTGACCGCCGCGGCCGCTCCGAACGCGGCGAAGATGAGATAGCCGTAACGGAAAAAGAAAACCGCCGCGCCGCCATGCGCCGTATACCTGGACGCCGCCGCCGCGAGCAGGAGTATCGTCAGCGCGGCGCTGAACAGCGAATATGAGATCGGAATAAGAAAGGCGGGACGCAGATATTTGTTCATGGAAAGCGGAAGGGCGGGGCGTCGCGGAAGATGCCCCGCCGGCCTTTTTAGAAAGGTCAGTCCATCCAGCGGTGCTGGTTCTTCAGGAAGATATGCTGAAGGTTCTGCGCGACGGGACCGGGGCGGCCGCCGCCGATCTGCTGCGCGCCCACGCGCACGACGGGGAGTATCTCCTTGACCGTGCCGGTGATGAATGCCTCGTCAGCCTCCGCGAGTTCCTTCTCCAGCGGGCAGCGTTCCTCGACCGTAAAGCCGTTTTCCCTCGCGAGCGTGATGATGATGTCGCGCGTCACGCCCTTGAGGACCTTGCCGACGGGGGCGGTGATGATCTTTCCCTCTTTGCAGAGGAAGAAGTTGCTGCTCATGGCTTCGGTGATCTCACCCTCGGGGGTGATGTAAAGCGTTTCAAAGTTTACCTTTTGGGCCTTTGAGAGCGGGATGAGGCCAAACAGGTAATTGGTGCTCTTGATGAGCGGGAACGGACGCGCGACATGATTTGGCTCGAGCACGATGCCCTTCTTCTTTTCCTCTTCGGTCGGCTTGTGTACCTCGTCGAAGATGATGAAAAAGCGCGGGTCGGGGAAGCTGCCCTTATTGTTCACGTCCCCGCCTGTGATGTATGGCTTCACAAGGCCGTCGAATTTTACGTTTTCCGGCAGCGCGAGCCCGTCGCGGATGAGCCCGGGGAGTTTTTCGATGATCCGCCCCGCCATGATCCCGGAGCCGGCCGCGCTTCCCGCGAGCCTGTCAAGATGCTGCTTCATGGCGAACGGCGTCCCGTCGTATATCCTGATCGATTCAAAGGCGCCCACGCCGCGCTGGATCGCCATATCTGTCAGGGGCAGCGCGCACTCCGCGACGGGGGAGAATTTTTCGTTGTAGTAGCAAAGAGCCAAAATCTATACCTTCTTTCAAATTGATGATACCTTCATAAAATTACTGTAGAAGTATAACTCTAAACAGCGGATAAACAAGGTGTATTTTACCGCCGAATATTCCAAAATGTGAATAAAAACAATACGGGAAATAAAAAAATAACGTATAATCATAGCCATTGATTTTAGCCTGACGTAGGTTTCACAGATGCCCTCGCAGTGACTGAATTGGGCGGTTCTCGATCTTAGGGGGATTGGATCGATGCCGGGAAAATGTATTCTGGCCGTGGATGATAATCTGGTCAACAGAAGGGCGAGATAATGAAAAAATTATATGGAGAACTCAAAAGATGGGGCTGCGATGTCGACGGCGCGCTGGAGCGGGTCGTCGGCGACGATGAACTATATATGGATTGTCTGCGGAGCATCGCCCGCGACGAGGCCTTCTTCGCCCTTGGCGACGCCCTGCGCGCCGGAGACAGGGAGAGGGCTTTCTACTGCGCGCATACGCTGAAGGGCGTGCTGGCCAATCTCGGTCTCATCCCCATCTATGATATCGTCGTGCGGATAGTCGAGCCGCTCCGCGCCGAAGAGACGGACGGAGTCCTCGCTGAATATGAAAAGCTGCTCGAATCGCGCGGGCGGCTGGAGAAGATGGTGGAAAGCGCTGTCAACTAGTATAAAATTATAAGTTGACATATCTTTAGCAGATATGATAAATTCTCCGGGAAGAAAACTTTCTTTCAGGAGGATTTGCGTCATGTCAAAAGGCGGCCTTGATACCCGGCAAATGATATTATGCGCGCTCTTCACCGCTCTGATAGCGGTGGGCGCGCAGATAAAGGTGCCTCTGCCGGTAGTCCCGTTCACGCTTCAATTTCTCTTCACCACGCTTGCCGGCCTTCTGCTTGGAGGCAGGCTCGGCGCGCTCTCCGTCGCCGTCTACCTTGTGCTTGGCCTTGTCGGAGCGCCAGTCTTTACGGAAGGGGGCGGCCCAGCCTACCTGTTAAAGCCCTCCTTCGGCTATCTGATCGGGTTTATGCTCGGAGCCTGGCTCACGGGAAAGATCGCCTTTTCCGCGCGGCGGCTCAGCTTCAAGCTCGCCGTAGCGGCTTCGGTCGCCGGCCTCGCCGCCGTCTATCTCTGCGGCATGGCCTACTGCTACCTGATCTCAAACTTCGTCCTTGCGCAGCCGCTGAGCTTTGAGGCGCTCTTTATCTATTGTTTCCTGCTGGCCGTCCCGGGTGATATCCTGCTCTGCTTCGTCGGGGCGCTGATCGCGGTACGCCTTGCGGAGAGGAGCCCGCTGCGCTATGCCCGTTCTTGAAGAACTGAAAAATGCCGTTATGAGCGGCGGTGAAATATCCGCCGAAGAGGCCGCGCTGCTTTGCCTTGCGCCGCTTGGCGACCTATGCGCCGCCGCCGCCGAGATACGTGAACGACGCTGCGGCGGCGGGTTCGACCTTTGCGCGATCGTGAACGCGAAGAGCGGCCGCTGCTCCGAGGACTGTAAGTTCTGCGCGCAGTCGGCCCATTACCGGACCGACGCCTGTGAATATCGGCTGCTCTCCCCGGAAGCGATCGTCGCGGAGGCCCGCGCGGCGGAGGCGGGGGGCGCGCTGCGTTTTTCGATCGTCACCTCGGGCGGGGCGCTCTCTGACGAAGAGCTTGATTCTGTCTGCCGGTCGATAGCGATGATACGCAGGGAGACGGGGCTGTCTCCCTGCGTGTCGCTCGGCCTGTTGAGCGCGGAGCAGTTCGCGGCGCTCAAAGAGGCGGGGGCGGAGCGCGCGCACAACAACCTTGAGAGTTCGGAGAAATTTTTTCCCAACATCTGCACGACGCACGGTTGGCGTGAGAAGGTCGCGGCGATAGCGGCGGCGCGCGAAGCCGGCCTTTCCGTTTGCAGCGGCGGCATCATCGGACTCGGCGAGAGGATGGCGGACCGTATTGAGATGGCTCTGGAGCTGCGTGAGCTGGGAATAAGCTCGGTGCCTCTGAACATACTCAACCCGATCGCCGGCACTCCCTTTGAGAAAAACAGGCCGCTGCCGCACGAAGAGATACTGCGCACCGTCGCGGTATACCGTTTCATTCTGCCGGAGGCCTCGATACGCCTCGCGGGAGGCCGGGGGCTGCTCGCCGACAAGGGGTATTCCTGTTTCAAGTATGGGGCGAACGCCGCTATAACCGGAGATATGCTCACCACCGCGGGAATATCGCCGCGGAGGGACCGCGAGATGATCGCCTCGCTCGGTTTTGAGGTGAGAAGAGATGGCTGAGGGGCTCTTCGTCACCGGCACCGGAACGGATGTCGGAAAGACTTACGTTACCGCGTTGATCGTGAAAAAGCTCCGTGAATCAGGATCGAACGCCGGTTATTATAAGGCGGCCCTAAGCGGAGCGGAGCGCAGGGGCGGCGCGCCGGTCCCCGGCGACGCGGAATTTGTCCACCGTATGGCCGGCATTGGCGGAGACCCCGCGGAGGCGGTCTCCTATATCTACGAACATCCCTATTCGCCGCACCTCGCCGCGCGAATGGAAGGGAGGCCGGCGAGCCTTGCCGTCGTGCGGAGAGACTTTCTGCGCATGATGAAAAAATTCGACCTCCTGACCGTTGAGGGCAGCGGCGGCATCGTCTGCCCGATATCGTTCGGCGAAGGGCCGCGCATGATGCTCGAAGATATCGTGCGCGAGACGGGGCTTCCCTCCGTCGTCGTCTCGGGATCAGGGCTGGGGGCGATCAACGCCGCCGTCCTCACAGTCAGCTACATGCGGGTGCGCGGCCTGGAACCGCGCGCCGTGATCATGAACAACTGGACTGCCGGCGGCATTATTGAGGAGGACAACCGAATGATGATAGAAGAGCTTGCGGGGGTACCGGTCGTCGCGACCGTGGCGCGCGGCGCTGATGACATCGGCATAGAGGCGGCGGAGCTGCGGAAACTTTACGGAGGCGGGAATTAGATGAGCGGCCTTGCGGAGCGCGACCTGAAACATATCTGGCACCCCTGTTCACAGATGAAGGACTATGAGGAACTTCCCCCCATCGCGATAAAGGAGGGACGCGGCGTATACCTCTACGGATATGACGGCAAAGAATATATCGACATCGTCAGCTCGTGGTGGTGCAACCTTCTCGGCCATTGCCATCCCGTGATAAACGCCGCGGTAAAGGAGCAGCTGGACCGGCTCGAACATGTCATATTCGCCAACTTTACGCACGAACCGGCGGTGCGGTTATGCGAGGAGCTTGCGGGGATCGTGCCGCGCGGGCTGTCGAAATTCAACTTCTCGGACAACGGCTCGGCCTCGGTGGAATGCGCGCTCAAGATGAGCTTCCAATATCAGCACCAGTGCGGCCATCCCGAAAGGACGCGCTTCCTCTGCCTCACAGACGGTTATCACGGGGAGACGATCGGAGCCCTTTCCGTCGGAACGATGGACCTCTACGCGAAGATATACCGGCCGATGCTGATGGATACCGTGCGCGTCGAGGCGCCCGACTGCTACCGCTGCAAATATGGCCTGGAGCGCGATAGCTGCGGCTGCGAATGCTTCGCCGCCGCGGAGGAAACCTTCGCCCGCCACGCGCGCGAGTGCTGCGCGATGATCGTCGAGCCGCTTCTTCAGGGCAGCGCCGGCATGAGGATATACCCGCCGCTGTACCTGAAAAAACTGCGCGCGCTCTGCGACGGCTATGGCGTCCTTCTCATCGCCGACGAGATCGCCACCGGTTTCGGCCGCACGGGGAAGATGTTCGCCTTTGACCATGCCGGTGTGAGCCCGGACATCATGTGCGTCTCCAAGGGCCTCACCGGCGGATACCTGCCGATGGCGATCACCGTCGCCACCGACGAGATATACGACGCCTTTTACGCCGATTACGGCGAGGGGCGCGCCTTCATGCACAGCCATACCTACAGCGGCAATCCGCTGGGCTGCGCCGCGGCGCTCGCGGTACAAAAAGTTTTGCGCGAGGATAAAATACTCGAAAAGGCGGCCGCCGTGGCCGACATTCTCAACGCCGCGCTGAGGGAGCGGCTGGGCGGACATCCGAACGTCGGGGAAATACGCCGGATCGGCCTCGTCAACGCCGTTGAGCTTGTGCGCGACCGGAGAACAAAAGAGCCCTTTCCCGCCTCCGAACGAACCGGCTATAAAATATATAAACGCGCCCTTGATTTTGGGCTGCTGCTGCGGCCGCTGGGCGACGTCATCTATTTCAACCCCCCGCTGACGATAGACCCGGAGGCGGCGGAAAGGGCGGTCAAGCTCTGCGGAGAGGCCGTATCCCATATATTGAAAGGCTGATATAGCGCCGGCGCCGGCGCGTCGAAAAAGGTCATGTAAATCGCAGCTTATCTTTCCATCGTGATCGCTTATAAACGCCAATTCGCCCTCTGTTGGCCTGTTGATGCGCCAGCCCTTGGTTTTATATTACATCAAGGATGTTATAATCAATAGGTCAATATAGAGGCATATGTATCGGGCGGCGCTGCCCGGTACTGATATGTCCGCCGGCAGGGAGTTGATGCCTGTGTACGAAAATGCAAATCGGCAGCCGAAACGCGGCGGGCGCGCGCCGTGTCTATGGGGACGCCTCGCCCTGTGTATCATCCTATCGGCGCTTGCCGTCCTGTCCCCCTGCGAACACGGGGAGGCCGCGCCGGCCGAACAGTACGGCAGAGGGGCGGTCCTGCGTGTAGGCAGCTTTCTGTACGGAGACGACGGGATGCCCGGCGGCCATAATGGCTACATTTACGAATACTTTTTGGCGATCGCGCAGTTTACCGGCTGGAAATATGAGTTCATAAACGGTACCCTCGCGGAGACGCTCGGCAGACTTGAACGCGGTGAAGTGGATGTCGTCGGTTATCTGCGCAAGGACCGGGACAGGGAAAAGAAACTGGCCTTTACGGCTCTCGCTTCCGGGCGCAACGCCTATTGTTTGGTCGTGAGGAGAGATGACGACCGCTTCGCCTACGAGGATTTTGCCTCTTTTGACGGCGCGCGTACCGCGCTTGTCGCCGGCAACCCCAACAACGAGAAATATTTCGATTACTGCCGCTCTAAAGGTTTCGCCACCGGCAATCAGTTTTACCCAAACTATGAGGAGGCCGGCCTCGCGATAGCGGCGGGGAAGGCGGACATCCTGTTCTCCGACAACTTCCGGATGGACGGCGGCCTCAAGGTCGTCGCCAGATTCGCCCCTGAAAACTTTTACTTTGCCGTGAGGAAGGACAACATCGCCCTCCTGGAAAAGCTTAATATGGCTCTTAATCAGATCAATTTTTCTTATCCCGGCTTCAATTCAGATCTTTACAACAAATATTACGGCGCGGAGCGCGAGACGCCCGTCGTCTTCACGCGGGAAGAACGCGAATACATCAAGAGCTCTCCCCGCGTCATCGCCCTCTATGACGAAGGATGGCATCCGATGGAGTACTATGACGCCAGGGAGAAAAAGTTCTCCGGCATCGTCCCCGAGATCGTCGAACTGATATCTGAAAAATCGGGGATCAAGTTCGCCGCGGAGAGCGTCGACCGGCCGGAGGGCGGGACGAAAGGCGAAAAAAATATAGTCAGCGCCATGACCTATGACTACGCCTGGGCCGCTGAAAAAGGGGCGCACGTTACGCCGCCCTTCACGCAGGCCATGGTGGTCTGCGTGAGGAAGAGCCGCTCCGCCCCCGCCGTCAGCGCGGCGGTGACTGACCGCAAATACATCTCCTCCAGGGTGAGGAAATTCGTCCCCGGCCTCAAGTACGACTATTACCCCTCGGCCCTGGACTGCATAGAGGCGGTAAGGACGGGCGAAGCCGGCTGCGCTTTCATAAACGCCTACGAGGCCGGTTACTATTCGTCCTTCGCCAAGTATCGGAACCTTTATTATATCGGGGTATCGGGAGAAACTCAGCGCCTTTCCCTCGGAGTGTCGGCCGAGGCCGACCCGCTGCTTTTTTCCATAATCACCAAGACTCTCGAAAGCCTTCCCGCGAGCGATATCCGCGATATCGTGCGCAGGAACACGGAAAAATTTTACCAGCCCAAGTGGAGCGACATATTCTACACCGACCCCATGAAGGCGGGCGCGCTGGCCGGCCTCTTTGCGGCGACGCTGGCGGCGTTCCTGTTTCTCTGCGGCATGTATAAGATAAAAAAAGAGAAGAACGAGGAACTTGAGCTGGCGAACGAGGCGAAAAGCAAATTCCTTGCCTCCATGAGCCATGAGATACGCACGCCTCTCACCACGATAATCGGCATCAACGACGAGATCGCCGAAGCCGAATCCCTCGCGGAGATAAAGACGGCGAGTGCGAAGATCAAAAAGGCGTCGAGGCACCTTCTTTCCCTTATAAACGACGTGCTCGACATGAGTAAGATAAACGAAGGGAAGATGGAGCTGCGCAAAGAGTCCTTCGACCTGGCGGAGACGGTGCGCGCCATCGGGCTGATATACTCCGACGCGGCGGCGCGGCAGGGGCTGGCTTTCAGACTGGCGTCCTTTGAGGGAAGCCTGTACGTCCTCTCTGACGAGCTGCGCATCAAGCAGCTGTTGATAAACCTTATCTCGAACGCCATCAAATATAACCGTCCCGGAGGAGAGGTGACCCTTCGCGCCGAGCTGCTCCGCGCGGCCGAAAGAGAGGCCGTTGTCTCGTTCTCCGTGGAGGATACCGGCATCGGTATAGAAAAAGAAAACATCGACGCGATATTTACCGAGTTCAAACAGGAGGGGCGCAACAGCGGCGCCATAAAAGGCACGGGGCTGGGGCTGGCGATAGCATCCAGGATCGCCGCGATGATGGGGAGCTGGATAAACGTTGAAAGCGAACTTGACAAGGGCAGCCGCTTCTCCTTTGAACTGTGCCTGGAGCGCGCGCCCGCCGTATCGGCCAGGCCGGATGCCTCCCGGAAGTCCGGGGAATATCTCAAAGGGCGAAGAATGATAATCGCCGAAGACCACCCGGTCAACGCAAACATCGTGCGGAAAATACTTGAGAAAAAAGGAATCGAATGCCTCATGGCCGATAACGGCAAAATATGCGCCGACATCTTCGCGGCTTCGGAGCCGGGAGATATAGACGCCGTATTTATGGATATCCAGATGCCCATCATGAACGGATACGAGGCGGCGCGCGCGATAAGGAATATGAAGCGCGCCGACGCCCTGACGGTCCCGATAATCGCGCTGACTGCCAACGCTTTCGACGAGGATGTGGAAAAGACGCGCGCGGCAGGAATGAACGCGCATGTGGTGAAGCCGATAGATATATCCGTACTCTACAGAGTGCTTGCGAAATTTTTTGAAAGATGACGGTTTGATATCATAAAGGAGAGGACGCCGATGGAAAATACGGAGAGGCTTGATGATTTTCGCGCCTGTTTTGACGACAGCCCGCAGCCGTCCTGCATAATAGAGATGCTGAAAGACGATCACGGCAATTTCGCGGACTTTCGCTTCGTCTACCTCAACAGGGCGCTCGCACGGCTGGAGGGTTTCGATGCGGAATACGTCAACGGCAAGTGTTTTTACAAGCTGTTTGACAACGCCGACCGCAAGTGGCTGGACTTTTACGGACGGGCGGCCTCTGCCGGAGCGGGGATCTCCATCGTCGACTACAGTCCTGAAATAGATAAATACCTCTGCGTGTTCAGCTACCGTCTTGCGGAGGGGTACTGCGCCTGTCTGCTCTCCGACGTGACGGCGGAACGGAAGAGAGAGCGGTTTGGCAAAGAACGTCCGCTCGCCCGCTCGAAGCGGCAAAAGGCGGATGCCGCCGTCCGGAATGCGAACCTCCGCATGACCGGGCTGAAGGAGATGGAGCGCCGTTTTGAAGAAGAAAAGCGTTTCCAGGATACGGCGGAAAGCAAAAACGCGCTTACAAGGGCAAGGGCCAACATCACCAAAGATACCATAGAAGTCTATCGGGCCGGTCCCAACATCGGCGTCTGCCATGAGGGGATGCCTTTCAGCCGGGCGGTCTCCGCTCTTTCCGCCACCGCGATCAGGGACGAAAAGAGAAAGGAAATACTCGATACGTTCAGCCTGGAAAACCTCTCCGCCCCGATCTCGCTCGAAGAGACGCCGGCGACGCTCGAGTACCTGCGCGGGACCAACGACGGGGGAGTCATCTGGGCGCGTACCTCCGCGAAGCGGTTCCTCCACCCGGAGACGCGGGATATAATGTGCTTCCTCTATACCTATGATATCAGCAAAGAGAAAAACCCGGAGATGATCACCAAGCGGATAACCGAGATAGAATATGACCGGATCGTCCTCATCGACGTCAGCACCGGAGCGATGACGATATATCAATCCCTTGAGGACAGTTGTCCGGACGCCTCCAACTACAGGAACGGGCTGAATACGATATTGGGCGGTTACGTGCTGGACGAAGAACTGCCGGAAGCCGTGCGGGTGATGAAGCTGGACAATATACTGCGCGAACTTGAAAGACAGGAGCTCTTCAGCTGCTCCTTCAACGTGCAGGATAAACGCGGCGGAAAAGCGCGGAAAAAATGGCAGTTTTGCTATCTTGACGACATCAGGCGCTTTATACTGGCGACGAAGAGCGATGTGACCGAGATCTTCAACGAGCAGGCGAGGCAGCAGGAGATGCTCAGAGAGGCGCTCGCCCAGGCAAAGCAGGCCAGCCTCGCCAAGTCTGAATTCCTCTCGCGCATGAGCCATGAGATCAGAACGCCGATGAACGCGATAATAGGGATGTCGGCGATCGCCGCGCAGTGTGTGGACGACCCGGAACAGGTCTCCGATTGTCTGGCGAAAGTCGGGATATCGGCGCGCTTCCTGCTGACCCTTATCAACGACATACTTGACATGAGCCGCATCGAAAGCGGCAAAGTCGTCATCAAGAAAGAAAAGATCCCCTTTGAGGAATTCATCAACGGCATCAATACCATCTGCTGCGAACAGGCGGAGGCGAAGGGCGTCGACTACGACTGCGTCATGATGACCTTCACAGAGAGCGGCTATCTTGGCGACCCGATTAAACTCCAGCAGATACTGATAAATATCATCTCCAACGCGATAAAATTCACTCCGGCGGGAGGCCGCGTGCGGTTTGCGGTCAGCCAGGACAGGATATCCGCCGGCAAAGCCTACATGCGCTTCTCCGTCAACGACACGGGGATCGGCATAAAAGAGGAATTTATTACGAAAATCTTCGATCCGTTCGAACAGGAATACTCCGGAGCCTCCTCGGCTTACGGCGGCACCGGGCTGGGGCTGGCGATATCCAGGAACCTTGCGGAACTCATGGGCGGCCGCATAACGGTGAGCAGCATAGAGGGCGCCGGCAGCGAATTTGTCATCACGCTGCCTCTTGAACTCTGCGAAGAGCGGCCTTGCCGCGGTGAAAAAAAATACGCGGGGGCGCGGGAGCCGAAGATAAAATATGACTTCAGCGGCCGCCGCGTGCTGCTTGCGGAGGACCACCTGCTCAACGTCGAAGTTGCCAGGCGCCTCCTCACCTCCGTGGGCCTCGAAGTGGAGGTCGCGGAAAATGGCCTTGCGGCGATAGAGGCGTTTGTCGCAAACCCCGATCATTACTATGACCTCATACTTATGGATATCCGCATGCCGCTGATGGATGGGCTTACCGCCGCCAGATCCATCCGCCATACCGAAAAAGCCGACGCCCGCAGCATCCCGATCATCGCGATGAGCGCCAACGCGTTCGACGAGGACGTGGAAAAATCCAAATCCGCGGGAATGAACGAACATCTGGCAAAACCGATCGACCCGAAACTGCTCTGCGATACGCTCGCCAGATACCTGAAAATGCCTTAAAATAATAGACATGGGAGAGTCCCTATAAAAAGTAAAGCGACTGTTTTTATAAGGATGAAATTAGAAAGCCCCGGATATCGCGGGCTTTGAAAGCGGGTGGTCGTTGTGGATAAACTTTTGAAAAATAAAAAAAATAGGGCATTCACCCTCGTGGAGATATTGATCGTCGTGATCATCATCGGCATCCTCGCCGGCCTCATGGCGCTGAGCGCCGGTTCGTCGACGGAAACGGCGGAGAAAACGGCGTGCCGGGGGGATCGCCGCACGATAAAGAGCGCCTATTACGTGGAGCGCGCGGAAAATGGGAAAACTTTCAAAGAATCTTTAAAAAAAGCTATGGAGCAGTTTACTAAAGGAAAGCAACTTGCTATTGCGGAAGACAGGGCCGTCTACGATGGCATATGCCATGCAGGGGGGCTATATACGATAATCACCGCGAACGATGGTAAATTACTGATCTTATGTACTGTCAGTGGACATAACGAAAACAGAGATATTCTTTCCTCAAATGGGGTATATGACAAAATCAAAGATCTACTAGAGGCATTGAGGCAAGGGACCAGTAACGGATATGTTCATGGCGATAAATTGATGGCGGCGGTGCGAGAGTTGATAGCCTCTGTGTATCAGTATAATGGGCAGCTATATTATTTCAAAGTTGATGTGAAATATGGAGGAGACCCTATTCTCTTTGCAGGGATAAAAGCTCCTAGCGGCGGGGACAAGTATACTGCGGAGTATATATATGACGCGCGTAATCATAAATGGTATGAATGCAGTCCAACTCTTGCAACATCGAATACTAATCTGACGTTAAATGGGATATATAGTTGCATCGATAATAACACCCCTTACGTAAATTCAAGTAATGTTAGCATTTTTTTTACCGAAGCTACTGATTTTAATCCAACGTTTTAAGATAAACGTGTAGACAATGATAGCCTTTCCGAAATAGACAACAGGCGGCGCTCCGCTAAAGAGCGCCGTCAATTACGATATTTGTTTTCCCCTACCACTTAAGCCCCGTAAAGAAGATCACCAGGATCGCGGCGGGGGCGATCACCTTTACCATTATCATCCAGATATCGAAAAGCCCGAAGCTGATCTTCCCGTCGTTGGTCGCCTCACGCTTCACCAGCTCCCTGTTCAGCGCCCAGCCGACGAAGAGGCAGCAGAACATCGAGCAGAGCGGCATCATGATGCTGTCCGTCAGATAACCCGCCGCGTCGATGAAGTCGCGGCTGCCTATCTTGAGGCCGCCGGAGAGCGAGCAGGCCGAGGGAATGCCGGTGATGAAAATCAGCACCGCCGTAATCAGCGTCGCCATCTTCCTGTCCATGCCGTGATCCACGAAATATCCCGTGGAACACTCAAGCAGCGATATCGAGGAGGTCAGCGCCGCGACGAAAAAGAGCAGGAAAAAAATCACCGCGAAGACCACGCCGCCGCTCATCTTCGCGAAGAGAGTGGGGACGGTGATGAAGGTCAGTCCGGGACCCGCCGCCGGCTCCGCGCCGAAGGCGAAAACGGCGGGAAAGATCATCAGCCCCGCGAGGAAAGCGACCGCCGTGTCGATGAAGCATATCTGCTTCACCGAAGAGATGATGTTCTCCGTCCTGGGCAGATAACTGCCGTAGATCATGATCGCGCCCGCGCCGAGCGAAAGCGAGAAAAATCCCTGCCCCAGCGCCGCGAGCCACGTCTCGGAGGTCACTTTTGAGAAGTCGGGTTTGAGATAGAACTCTATCCCGGCCATCGCGCCCGGCAGCGTCACCGCGCGGAGAATGAGGATAAGCATCGCCACGAACAGCATCGGCATCATTATCTTGCAGCTCCGCTCGATGCCGCCCTTTATCCCGAACAATACGACGATCGCCGTGACCAGCATAAATATTCCCTGATAGAAGATCACCTCCGTCGGATTTGAAACAAAGGCTCCGAAAATCTCGCCGGTTTTTCCCGCTCCGGCATATTCTAAAAGATCGGTGAAAGACATAAAGAAATATTTTACGATCCAGCCGCCGATGACGGAATAATACGAGAGGATGATAAAGGTACACAATATCCCGGCCAGCCCGACCGGCTTCCACCTCTTGCCGCCGAGCTTTTCAAAGCCGTCCGCCGCGTTCAGCCTGCCCATGCGCCCGATAAGGACCTCCGCCGTCATCGCGGTGACGCCGATACAGACGATTATCACAATATAAATAAAAAGAAAAGCCGCCCCGCCGTTCTTTCCCGCAATATACGGAAACTTCCACAAATTGCCGAGTCCCACCGCCGACCCCGCCGCCGCAAGCACAAAGCCGACCCGGCTCCCGAAAGATTCCCGCTTATTTTCGTCGATCATCATAATGCCTCCTGTTTTTTCTCTGCCGCGAATTTATTGTATCATCACTGCGCAGTAAATTATACAAAAACATCGCGGATATCACGGAAAGTGTGGGCGGCGCTAATGTGACCGCATCGACAGTTAGCTGCCAATACCCGTGCTGCCGAACAGCACGGGTATTATTGATTTTAACAGGCCGCAGGAAACATGTCCTCGATGTCACTGTTGTTTTTTATTTACAGTGATTATTTCAGAGATGAATAAATTGGCTTAAGGTAATATACCGTTATATTATCAACAGATTTCGTTTCAACGCTTGCCTGCCCAGTATAAGTCCCTTCTGAATATGTATTCTCATTGTCCGTAAAATTTTTCGTGATGACGGCGGACACGTCGACCATCTCGCCTACGTTCATTTTTGTAATATCCGAGGCCGTGTAAAAATAATTATATCCGAACGGCGATTTTTTTGATGTCAATTCAATCCGCCATGTTCCCAAATTAACATCTGAACCGAACAAGTTCTCAAGGATACTATTTACGTCAGGCGCAAAGTTCTTGCCGTTCTTATCGAGCGTTGTTTGCGCAACGCCATTTTCAAATTTAGGGTTTCGACTTGAAAAGTATTTGTTTGCAGCATTATTTAGAGTATTTGTCATTCTATCGAGTTCAGCGATAATATTATTTGCTGTAACAGGAACTGTCGCAACGGTTCCTCCATGCTTCGTACACCTTACGCTTGCGCTCATATTACCGCGTGTTATCAAATATATACCATCATCCTGACAAAGGCCGGAATAATAAGCCAAATCGTCTCCGACCTGCCCTTTTTTCGCTTTGGGTGCTTCCTTCATTATTTTCTCGACCGTTTCGGCGAAGTTCGCGTTTCTGCCAAATTCTTCAAGCGAAATGGCATTTTTTATTTTTTCCATCTCTCCGTTGCACGCCGCCTCTTTCGCGCTCTCCGTGGAACCGGTGAGCGACGGCATGGCAATGGCCGCCAGTACGCCGATGATGACGATGACGATCAATATTTCTGCCAGAGTGAAAGCCTTTTTCCTCATAGTGACATCCCCTTTGACGTTAATACTCTTTTCCGGCCTGCCTTAGGCACAATGGGCATTCGCATGAATCACTGGGTATGTGCTGCAGTCCCATAATGCCGGAGCCTCTTTTTGTGTATATGCTGCCATTGCCGTCTCCGTTTGAAGAGGCACCGCTGAATAATGCGCTGTTCATATTTTGATTGCCACTGTTTAGCCATGGATAATTTGATTGCCAGTCGCTGCCGACCAGATCGCTGAGTTCGTACATCTTAGCGCCTTTTGGCATGATCGCTTTAAGTTCCGCTTTTGAAAAACCGGGAGCTAGGTTGAACTCGAAGAGTTTCATGCCGATGTCTTTGATGTTGCCTATATCATTGACCCAGACATTGATGCCAAGGAACCGTCCTCTTGTACGGGACTTAAAAATGTCTATATTATTCAGATTGAATTTATCAACATCCGCTATGATATCCATGGACCTTGCTGTAAGAATTGCTGTTACACTCTCTGAGCATCTTAATGGGTATCTTGTCTTCTCTTCAGTATCAAAAACTTTGAGCGTTTCCCAGTATTTCCCAGCGTATTCCGTGTAGTTCATTATCTTGTATTTTATATAGAGGGGGTTATTATTAATCTTTTCCGGAGCCATCCCCATATATCCGCCCCACCATGCCGGTTCTGAGTCGAAAAAGAGTCTCCCTGTGTACCATGGATCAAGCTTCTTGACGCGATATCGTTCTTCAAGAGATAGCGATGAGAGAATCTCATCAGGCTGCTTCAGATATCTGGCACGGACAATATAGCGTGGGGCCGTTGCTTTTTCGATATTGTCATAATATTCCAGAATCGTATATATTACTCTTCGACGAGAATGCCAGAACTCTTTCGTCTCCGATGACGTAAATGAGTTGTTCTGAAGATAACTAGGCGTCCAATGGTAATGCTTATCTAATGAATAATTGCTATCATAGCCTATTTCTGCTGAGATATCGCTAAGGTGATTTCCGGGTTTATTGGTATTATCTGCCATACCAGAGATTAGGCGCATTTTTAAACGGTTTTGGTATGTAGGATCTCCATACCATCCATAATGGAATAGATATCCGGAGTTCTCTGCGTTTTTGACATTATAGGAGTTATTGTAATTGACGGCGCCGCTGAGGAAAAGCCCGTAGGTGTCGGCGTCTGCTATCTCCGCGTCTACGACGACAGAGTAGTTGGTCGGTGTAGTGAAATCCGGTACATTTTTCCCAAACCTGTTAAAATACAGATCCTTGCTTTTGATAGTCGTTATTAAATCAATGGCCAAATCCGAAGTCCATTTTTGGGCGGCTTTTCCCCCTTGAGGCGTCAAAGTAAGGTACTTCTCCCCATTTTCCGTCGAGGACGCCAGTTTGGTTTTTATTTGTGTCTGCTCGTCATGCCTTGTATTGGTCAATATCCCTGTTGTTATGTTAAAGGTTTGCTCTCCCTGGACGTTATTATTTTCTAATTCGTCTCCGCGCTTAAATATGTCGCTTGTTAATCCTTCTGCGCTGCCATCAATGTTTTCCTTCATCGTCAGTTCCACCCAAGGGCTCCATTGTTCTTTCCCCGTGTACGTCACTCCGTCCGCTTCCACGGTTGGGATCAGCTTGTAGCGTATAACGCCGAACATTCCCCATGTCACAGCGGAATCCCCGGAGGTTACCTTGAATTTGTAATCGTTCTTTTTCTGTTCCGTATCCAGAGTGATGTCGCCGCTGCTGCCGGATATCGCATATCTGGGCGCAGAATCGGAGGACGATGCCGAAATGTACCACTCGATCACAGATTTGTCGCCAGAGGTCCCGGTCGAGAAGTTATGTCCGGAAACCGAAAGGTCGTAGCTCGCCAGCAGGACGATGTCTTTGTCAACGCTCACATAATTCAATATTCTTTTCGTACTGTCGCTTACGATATCCAACGAGGCCTCTATCCCGTCGTTACTGGGTACCCAGAAATGAATCACGTTCCCGGTATACATGTTTTTGTCAGTTATATCGCTCGCGCTGTCTCCGTCCTTTTTAGGCTTGTTATAAAGCCCCTGGTTTACGTCGACATGCAGTTTCAAGTCTCGAAATTCGGGATGGCGCGTCGTAATTCCCATTTTCAGTAGATAATCATCTGTTTTGAATATATAAAAAAGCAACTCTTCCAGATATTCAGAACCGGCAAGTATGGCGTCCTCGGAGCTGGTTTTAAAACGCAGAGCATTTGCGGAAGGGTCCATGTAGAGGTAATACTCGTTGTTGTCGATACTAAGGTCTTTTATCGTATTGAGATAGGCCGCGTCGCGCGAGCGGATATCTATCGATACGGCGTTCGCGAGCAGAGGCGAGACTTCGGTATTGTAACCCCTTAGCGTCCACCTCATGCCGCTCAGGATCTCACTTTCTGCGTCGGCGCGCGTATATATTTTAAGACCCGCATTGATGCCGAAGGTTATCCCGCCGATAACTATCGCCATCATCACGATCCCGATAAGCATCTCTACGAGGGTAAATCCCCTCAGCTTTATGTAACGCTTCATCAATTATCCCTCTGTATGACATATATTTCACTGCCCTTTTTGCCGGTTACGGAATAACGGTAGAGGTTGTATGAAATTTCTTCCTCACTACCGTTCCCGCTGAGCCTTATCGTACCGCTGCCGCTGCTTTGAGCTCCCTCCGGCGTGCCGTCATTGTCAATGACGCGTTTCAGCATGTATTTGTCATAGGCGTTTATGACATCCTGCTCCTGCTGCAATGTTTCTTTCGAGGCTGCGATCAGTCTCATGCTGTAGAGGATGCAACCGCCGAGGGCCAGTAGGCCGATGGTGAATACCAGTATTGAAACCAGTACCTCCGCAAGTAAGCTGCCTCGCCGCATCATTTGATTTTCCTCCATGTTATGAGGTATTTGTCGCCGCTTTGAAGCACATCAGCCCGTATCTCAGAAGACGCTTTCGTATCTGCGGAAACTATGGCGGTGACATTGTAGTCTCTAGCCGTTCCATTGAGCGTTATCTTTAGTGTTGTTTTATCGGGGGCGGAGAAGATCGTTTCTTGCTCGCTTTCATACGATATGGAATTTGACGCTCCTCCGAAGAAATCACCCGAAGTTGCATTTGCCGTCTCAATAACGGTATTTACTGCGGAGCGTGCAAGCGCGTCTGTTCTGATTGTTTCTATTTCCTGTGTCTGTTTTGCCTCGGCACGGAGTGTACGCCATGCAACATTGATCGCCACTCCGCTTATAATTGAGAGCACGGCAAATCCCACTAGGACTATCATCAGCAACGCGGCGCCTCGATGGCGTGACGTTGAATTTTTCTTAAAAGGCATAGAACCGCCTCCCATCATATTATTAAAAAGTATACAGTTTTATCTCTATTGTAACAAGGCTAATGACAATGAAATTTAGTAACTTTTTGAAAAACGCAGATGTTCGCGACAAAAATAATATTTGTGTTTCAAATGTTGCGGGCTGTAAAAACGGCGGCAGAAAAACAACATGCCGCCGCTCGAATAGTAGTGTTATCAATGTTCCCCGAATATATGCGGCATTCCCTCGTCGATGCGGTAGTTCCGGTAGTAGAGCACGATGTCGCAGGCGACGAGCGTCGTGTTGACGGTGTAGGGGATCAGCATGTATATCGCCGTGTGGCTCACGAGCACCTTGGTGATCCCGGCCATGTATCCCACCAGCACGATCAGCATGAAGGCGAGGCTCTTGCCCTTTCTTGTGCGGCTGACCCATGATTTGTATATCGAAGCCGGCCAGGCGGCGGCGAAACACAACAGCATCACTGTTTCAAATACGTTGCTCCAGAACATTGTAGATTCCCTCTCTGTGATCGCCGCCCGCCGCCGGATGCCGGCGGAGCGGCTGTGTTTTTTATATTATCTCATGTTTCCCACGGAAAATGGTTAAGGAATCCGCGTCAAACTAAAAAATTCGCTACTTGACCGCCTGATAAAAGTGGAATAAAATATCCATTATTCCAATATTATGCTATGGAAGGAGGAAAACATTCTGAATCCGATAGTAGATTTGCCCGAACCGTTGCTTTTAGGTCTTCACGCTCTTGGGGAACTTGCCAATGAACCTGACAGGTGCCTCACCACTCAGCAGGTGGCGGCGGCGATAGGCACTTCCGAGCCCCATCTCTCAAAGGTTTTACAGCGTCTTAATAAAGGCGGCCTGATAAAGTCCGTCCGCGGACCAGGCGGAGGCTACAGGCTCAACTGCGTACCATCCGAAACGCCGCTTTATCCCATTTTTGAACTGCTCGGCGGGCCCTTTGAATCGCGGGGCTGCCGCCTTGATGGCTGCCGCGGTAAAAAATGTTTTATCGGCGATATGATGGACGAGTTGTCGCGCGCTTTTTTCCGGTACCTCGAGTCGCGCACCCTGGCTGATTTTACCTCGTATTACACTAAGGGTACGGATGTAAGCATTGAAATCTCGGTCGTCACCCCGAGCCTGGGGCAGAAGCATCCCAATTTCGGGCATATTAATTAATTTTCTTACGGAAGGATTGTGTTCATTTGAAGAAGAGAATATTGGTTGCGGCATTAATGCTGATGCTGCTTGCGCTCTCTGTCCCTACCTCCGCTTTTGCCGAGGGCTTTGGCGTATATGAGTGGAGCGCTGCCGGTACCGCGATGGGAGATAACTACATGTTCGGCGAGAATGATCCATCGGTGTTAGCGTACAACCCCGCGCAGATCACGAAACTTGATGGAGCCTATTTTAGCATTGGTACGAGTTGGGTCAATCCCGATATTTCTACGAGATTCAAGAACGGGCCTCTTAACAATGGGCGCGGTGACCTGTATCATAGTGAATACAGCCCTGCGTTTATACCCTCCATGTACTATGCTACTAAGACTGGTAAGAACTCATGGTGGGGACTCGCCATTTTCCCGCGCTTCGGCAACAATATTGAATATGACGACGCCTGGTCCGGGCGCTATGATACGATTTATTCCGGCATAGAGGGGATCACGATCCAACCTACCTACGCCTTTAAGGTGAATAAAAAATTGTCGGTAGGTCTCGGGCTTGACATCAATTATATCAACTTGAGGATGAGGAAGGATACGCCGATGGTTAGTGAGAAGTTTGCCAGTTTTGGCCTGACTAACAATTATGCGGGAGATATTCACTCCGACCTTAATGGGGACACGACGGAACTTGGCTGGGTGGCGTCGCTCATGTATGATTTTTCACCTAAAACGTCCGTCGCTGTCGTGTATCGGGCGAAGGTTGAACACACAATGGATGCCGATGTTGACTTTGGCTATTCGCTGACACGGGAGGCGCAGGGTAAGTTCGGCGGTTTGCCTGAAGATATGCGGAATGTGATCATGGCACAGATGCCGGCAACCTCCAGCGCGCACGGTAAGGTTACGCTTCCTGATTCGATCTCGATTGGCGTTGGGCATAAGTTCAACGATAAGACCCGCGTTGAGTTTGACGCGGTGTGGACGAACTGGAAGACCTATGATGCGCTCAATATTTACTTTGATAACGGGCCGATGGGTTCACAGGGATCTTTCCAGAGAAAGGATTGGAAGGCGGCGTGGCGTCTGGGCTTTGGCGTTGAGCATAAGCTTAGCGATAAATGGACGGCCATGTGCGGTTATGTATGGGACCAGTCGCCGGTGCCGAACGATACGATGGATTTTACCGTTCCGACCGGAGACCGCCACCGCGGAAGTATCGGTTTTAAGTACCGTCCTAATGACCGCTCTGAATGGGCGTTTGCATATACCGCCATCTGGGCTGGCGTTCGCGATGTCAGTTCCCATATAAGCAACATGGATTTCTCCTCCGCTCATATCCACGACGGCCTGACGCAGGTCGTTTCACTCGGTTACACCGTCAAACTCAAGTAATTTATTGGACACATTTTGTTTGTAAGACAAGGGAGCCTCCGCGCGGGGCTCTTTTTTTGTCCCCTGATTTATCCCCTTTTTTTATATATGAGCGGCCGCTTTTTTAATATTCTGAAATTGTCTACTTTGTATCAAAACTCTTGTCAATTTTAATTATTGATGTATGCTACGCATAGGTCACAGAAATATAACTAATTAGTTACAATTTTCTTTAATACGGGAGGAAAAACCATGGCTACGCAGGGGCATTTTGTGGATATGGAGAGTTTCAAGCGGCTCAACGCCACACCCATCAGGACGACTATCGAGACGGCCTTTTACGGCAACAATGTCTCCCCGGTCAAAGATCTCAGGGAGGCCTACGGGCTTGCGAAGGACAGTCCCGGAACTGTGGAACTGACAGGCATGCCGGTCCACCGGCCGACGGAGCTTGGCCTTCCCGAGGATGCGAACGTGCTGCTTTTCAACGACGGCGCGATATTCGGGCGCTGCGCCGCGGCGCGCAGGATAGTGGGGCATCCGGGAGTATCCGTGCCCGACCTCGCGACGCTGCTGCGCGAAGCCATCCATAACGCCCGCTTCCGCCGGTTCTATTCGGCCCAGGCGATCATCGGCCTTGAGGAGGACTTCATGGTCAAGGCCAACATTATGATGCCGGAGGGATTTGAGAACAACCTTTACAGCTGGATGCTTAATTTCCAGTATCTTAACGACGAGTACGCGGAGCGCTACAAGAATTCCCGCGAGCTGCCGAACGACGGCGACCTCTTTGTTTACGCCGACCCTTACTGGACTCATCCCGACTATCCGCTTGGTCTCGCCTTCTTCTCTCCTGAACAGAACTGCGCCGCGATCCTTGGGATGCGTTATTTCGGAGAGTTCAAGAAGGGAACGCTGACGCTTGCCTGGGGCGCCGCCGCGCGCAACGGTTATGCCTCCTGCCACGGCGGACTGAAACGCTATGAGCTGAAGGACGGCAGCGGCAGGAAGTATGTTCTCGCCGTATTCGGCCTCTCCGGTTCCGGCAAGTCCACCATAACGCACGCGAAACACAAAGATAAGTACAATGTCACCGTGCTTCACGACGACGCCGTCATCATCAACGTCAAGGAGAAGTATGCGATAGCGCTCGAGCCGGCATATTTCGACAAAATGCAGGACTATCCGATCGGCTGTCCCGACAACAAATATCTTCTCTCTCTGCAGAACTGCGGCGTGACGCGCGACGAAAACGGGAAGCTGATGGTGGTCAGCGAAGACATCCGCAACGGCAACGGCCGCGCCGTAAAGTCACGTTTCTGGACGCCGAACCGCATCGACAGGATCGACGAACCGCTCAACGCGATCTGCTGGCTTATGAAGGACCCGACGCTGCCGCCGGTGGTGAGGCTCACGGGGCCGTCGCTGGCCTCGGTTATGGGCTCGACGCTTGCCACGAAACGTACCTCCGCGGAACGCCTCGCCCCCGGAGTCGATCCCGACGCGCTGGTGATCGAGAGCTACGCGAACCCCTTCCGCACCTACCCGTTGGCGATGGATTACATCCGCTTCCGCACTCTCTTCGAGGACGGCGTGGACTGCTATATCCTCAACACGGGCTCTTTTATGGACAAGAAGGTCGAAAAGAACACGACGCTTTCAATTCTCGAAGCTATCGTCGAGAATAAAGCGGATTGGAAGTCCTTCGGCGGCATCCCCGGCATAGAATATATGGCCATCCCCGGTTTTGAGCCCGACTTCAACAACTGGACGTACAAGCAGCAGTTCACCAACAGGATGAACGACCGCCTCCTGTTCATCAAGTCGCGCGAAACGGAAAAGGGAGGCATGGACGCCCTGCCGCCGGACGCCCTGCAGGCGGTTGAGAGGGTCATAGCGGCAATAAAATAGTTTTTTGAAATATAAGGCTGTCCAAGGAGCGGTATATATCCAAGGGCAGCCTTTTTATTTGTATCGCACGGCCTGCGGCTCCCTCGGCGAGGGAGGCTTTTAAGGCGTAAATCGCGGTTTATCTTTCCCTTCCATCGTCTAAGCGCCGATTTACTCGGGGCAGCGCGTCTAGCAGCGCCTTGGTGTATGGATGCTTCGGCGCGGCGAGCACCTCTTTTGAGTTGCCGCTTTCGCAGAGCCTGCCGTCTTTGAGGACGATGATCTTTCGCGCCGCGTGGGCTGCGAGGAGCAGGTCGTGGGTGACGAAGAGCATCGACATTCCTTTTTCGGTGCGGCGGCGCAGCACCTCGATTATCTCCCCGCGTGTCGAGGCGTCCTGCATCGAGGTCGGCTCGTCGCAGAGCAGCAGTTCGGGGTCGAGCATCAGGGCGCGCGCCAGTTCGACGCGCTGGCGCTGCCCGCCCGAGAGTCCGACGGCGCGCGAGGAGAGTATCCTCTCGCCTGTGAGGCCTACTTCCGCCAGCAGGTCTTTCGCGCGTTCGCGGCGCTCCTCTTTCGCCCTCCTGACCCCGGCGATGATCTCTGGCTCCGTCACGGCGTCGATAACTGACAGCCCCGGCGGTATCGCGCCGTAGGGGTCCTGCGGCACGTAGCCGCAGCGGCGGCGCAGGCCGTTGAGCTCCGGGGCGGAGACGCGCGCCGTGTCTTTGCCGAAGAGCGAGACGCCGCCGGCGGTCGGCGGGATGAGCGCCATCGCCGCGCGCAGCAGCGTGCTTTTGCCGCTGCCCGATTCGCCGACGATCGAGAGGGTCTCTCCGTATTCCAGGGCGAGGTCCAGTCCGTCGAGAGCGCGGTGGCCTTTGGCGCCGCGCGTGCGGAATTCTATTGTAAGGTTTTTTATTTCCAGTATGTTTTCCATCTTCTTCACCATCTTACAGCATCGCGGCGATGAGCGCCCTGGTGTGCGGCTCGCGCGGCGAGTCGATCAGTCGGCGCGGCGTGCCGCTTTCGATCAGCTCTCCGTCTTTCATTACGAACAGTTCCTGGCAGACGGAGGCCGCCATCGGCAGGTCATGGGTGATCAGCAGTATCGTCAGATTTTTTTCACGGCGCAGCCGCTCCAGCAATTTGAGGATCGCCGCCTGGGTGATGACGTCGAGCGCCGTCGTCGGTTCGTCGGCGAGGACGAGCTTCGGTTCGCAGGAGAGCGCGAGCGCGATCGCGGCGCGCTGTTTCTGTCCGCCGGAGAGTTCGTGCGGATAACGCGCGGCGACGGCGGCGGGGAGCTCCGTTTCCTCAAGGAGTTCCGTTATCCTTCGTTCGGCGGTCCCGCCGCGCAGGCCAAGGTGCAGTTCTAGCACCTCGCGCATATGGCGGCCGATCGTCATCACCGGCGTGAAGGAGCTGAGCGCCCCCTGCGGGATGAGGGCGATCTCGCGCTGCCGCAGGGAGGTCATTTCATTCTCGGGAAGGTTGAGTATTTCCCGCCCCTTGTAGAGGACTTCGCCGCTCGCGGCGCTGTCGCCGGGCAGCAGGCCGAGCAGCGTCATTATTATCGTGCTTTTGCCGCTGCCCGATTCGCCGATGAGGCCGCTGAAGGAGTTGTCGGCGAGCGAGAGGGAGACGCCGCGCACCGCGTCGTTGGGGCTGGTCGATTTGTTGTATGTGACGCAGAGGTCTTTTATTTCTAGTATCATTTTCCGCCGAGCCTCGGGTCTATTTTTTCTTCAAGGAATTTGCCCATATCCATAAATATGAGGCAGACCGCGACGATGCCTAAGCCTGGCGGCAGCAGCAGCCACCAGGCCCCTTCGGTGAAGGCTCCGAAGGAATGGGCCTCGTGGAGCATGCGCCCCCAGGAGATGAGCCGCGGGTCGGAGAGGCCGAGGAAGGCGAGCCCCGCCTCCGCGAGTATCGCTCCGGGCACGCCGAGCGCGATGTTCGCGAGCAGTATCGGCGCGGTCTCCGGCACGAGATGCCGCCAGAGTATATATCCGCGCTTCGCGCCGAGCGCGCGCAGCGACTCGACCCAGGGGCTTTCGCGCACGGTGAGGACGAGCGCGCGGATGGAGCGCGCCGTACCCATCCACGAAAATATCGAAAGTATCAATACGAGCTGCCAGAGCCCCTTGCCCCAGATACCGGCGAGCACCATCAGTATCGGCAGCGTCGGTATCGAAAGCAGGATGTCGACGAGGCGCATGATGAGCGTATCGCACCAGCCTCCGATGTAGCCGGCCGTAAGGCCGAAGGCCATCCCCAGCAGGCTGGCGATGATCGTCGCGCTGATGCCGATGATCAGCGAGGTGCGGATACCGTAGATGAGTCTTGTGAAGACGTCGCGCCCGCGCTGGTCGGTGCCCATCAGCCCCTGGCGCTCGCCTGGCAGCGATAGCTTCAGCTCCGCGCTCTTCGCCCCCTCCACGGTGAGGGCATATCTTCCATGCAGCGGGAACAGGTAGTCGACGCTCCTGCTGATGAGCGGCAGCCCGAGCGCCTGTTTGAAGATCATGTCGCGTCCGTCCTGATTTATCCAATATAAACTTGATCCGCTGAGGTCGTCGAGAAGATAGTCTCTTTCCGGCGTGTGCCAGATCACGCGCACGTTGGCTCCGGGCTCCGCGGCGATCCTGCCGGTCAGCGAGAATATCGCCGGCGGCCTTTTGTTCCACTCGATCTCAAGGCGGTTGTCTTTGATCTCGAAATCGCGTGTCGCCGGCAGCGTGGCGCTGCGCCACCAGACGGGGCGGGCAAACGGCGCGCCCGATATCGCGTAGGGAGACTGAGCCGTCATAAGGGGCGCGAAAAGGCCGGCAAGGGAAATTATGACGAAGGCGATCACGCTTTTGCGCGTGAGGATGTCTCTCATTGTACCTTGCCCCCGATGCGCACGCGCGGGTCTACGAGGCCGTAGGCGACGTCGGCCAGCAGGTTGCAGAGTACGGTGATGAGCGCGAGCAGGTAGAAGGAGGCTCCCGCGCTGGGATAGTCGTGCCCCGAGATCGCTTCGAGCAGGAATGTGCCGATGCCGTGGAGCGAGAAGACCGACTCCGTGATCACCGCGCCCGAGACGAGCCCGGGGACTGACATCAGGAGGATCGTCAGGATCGGCGGCAGGATCGTGCGGAAGGCGTGCCAGACGACGCGTCCGCGCGAAAGGCCGCGCGCGCGCGCCATCAGCGCGAAGTCCTCGTTCAGCGCGCGCACCATCAGGTTGCGCACATAGAGCGCCCAGCCGCCGAAGCCCATCAGCGAAAGCGAGAGGACCGGCAGCGCCATGTGCCAGCCGTAGTCCAAAAAGATATCGAGCGCGCCCGTAGGCGGCGGCACGGAGAGCGTGCCGCGCAGCGGGAAGAGCGGCAGCGCGCGCGCAAAGAGCATCAGCAGCACGAGCTGGACGAAGAAGCCCGGGAAAGAAGAGGTGACGGCGCTCGCGCGCAGCACGATCTTTTCCGCCAGCCGCCCGCGGTTCAGCGCCGCTTTGATGCCCAGCCATACGCCGAGCGCGGAGGAGATCGCCATCGAGCTCACCGTCAGGGTCAGCGTTACGGGCAGGCGCGAGACAAGTTCGTCCCAGACCGGTTTCCTGCTTAGGAAGGAGAGGCCGAAGCTGAAGGTGAGCATCTGCCTGATATAGATGACGAACTGCTCCCAGAGCGGCCGGTCCAGGCCGTAAAGGGCGCGCAGGTTCTCTTTGGCTTCGGGAGAGAAGGATGGATCGATGATCGTGCTCACCGCGTCGCCGGGCATCATGCGGAAGAGCAGAAAATTCAGCACCAGTACCGCCGCGAGTACGATAAAAGATGAAAGGAGGCGTTTTAAAAACCAGCTTTTGCTCATTTTACGCCGCTCCCTAAAAGGCGGAAATAAGGATTTCTCACCATCATCACATACTCTCCGGGCTTGTAGCTTTTAAGCATGAAGGGACCGCTCCCCACGAGGCCGCGCGGGCCGCCCGTGTTTTTGGCGTTGAGCGGGTCCCAGCTCTGCCAGTCCTTGATGTTGTCCACGACCTTTTTCGGGATCGCGGGGATCCCCGCGACATTGTCGAGGTACCAGTAGCTGACGCCGTCCATCACCACGCGCAGCGTGTAGTCGTCGGGAGTTTCCACGCGCCTGATATTCTTCACCGAGTCGAAAAAGCGCGGTATCTTGTTCTTATGGATAAAGTCGATGCTTGCCTTGACGTCGCGCGCCGTCAGCGGACTGCCGTCGTTCCAGCGAAGGCCGCGCCTGATTTTGAAGGTCAGCTCCGTGTGACGCGCCCCGCCCGTTCCCGTAGTGTTGACCTCCCACGAGGCGGCTAGCCACGGCATGTTTTCGAGTGTGTATGGATCGGTGGACAGCATCGATTCATATATCATGCCGAGCACCTGCCAGGAATAGGCCGAAGAGGCGGTAAAAGGGTTGAGGTTGCGCGGCTCTTCCGGCAGCAGCATCGTCAGCGGCCGCATTCTGCCGTCCTTCGGTTCCGCGGTGAGCAGCGTCCATATATTGTCCGCCGTCATCTTGTCCGTGGTGAAAATATTCTTCCACTTGTTGGAGATAGCCGCCACCGAGATGCGGCTGTATATCGGCACCGAGGGCATCAGGTCGAGCAGCAGGAGCTGCGCCTTGCGAGAGGCCCTTTCGGCGGCGTTCCTGTCCGGCGCGTAGCGCAGTTCGGCGAGAGCTTTGTCCAGCCGCGCGTCCCTTATTCCCGTCATGTTATAGCCGCCCTCGACGTCCATATCGCTGTGATAAAAAGAATAGAGCGAATCGGGATTGCGTCCCATGCTCCAGGCCAGCACGGCCAGAGAATAATCCTTGCGGTCGAGCCTCGCGATCATCGTGGAAAAATCTATCGGGTCCACCTCGGCGGGGAAGCCCACCGCCTTCAGCGAATCGGCGATCAGCTCCGCAAGTTCCGCCGTCGTCGGCGCGACGCGGGCGAGCGGCGTCAGCAGCTTCATCGTCGGGAGTTTCCTGCCGTCGGGCGCGACCAGCGTCCCCGCGAGGTCCCATGTGTAGCCCTTTTTCTTCAGCAGCGCCTTCGCCGCGCCGGGGTCGTAGATATCCTCCGCGCTGTTTGCGAGCGCCCACGGCGACACCGGAGGCAGCCAGGAATTTATCGGTTCGCAGTAACCGGAAAAGATCATGCGGACGATGCTGCTCCGGTCGATCGCCATCGCGGCGGCGCGCCGCACGTCCCTGTCGTTCCACGGGGCGGCCCCGTTGTTGAGCAGCAGGAAAAAGGCGTGCATGCCGCGCGCGAGGGACATCTGCAAGTTTTTATTCGTGCTCAGACGGTCGATGTCCGAGGGGCGCGCGATATCGCCCACGATGTCGAGGTCTCCCGCCTCGGCGGCCATGATCTGGGCGTCGGGGTTGGATATTATCAGCATCGCGAGCTCCTCTATCTTCGGCCCGCGTATCTTGTCTGTCTCTATCTTCTCCGAGGCGTATGAGAACGCGGGAAAGGCAAAAATGATCAATAACAGCAATAAAATATCGCGGCAGTTTTTTGTATTCTTCAACGTCGTATTCGTCAGTCTCCTTCCCGTGAGCGCATGACGCGTATCTCCCTGCCGGGCACTGGCTTGCCGGCGACTATCTTAAGCATCATCCTTCCGACGAGCACGCCGGTTTCAAAAGAGGGCTCGTCCGCCGCGTCCTCCATCGTAACGGAATAGGCTCCTGGTGCGGTGAAGCCGAGGCAGACCGCCGGCACGCGCGGCTCCCGCGGGAAATTTTCCGCGTCGCCCCAGATCAAGCCCTCCACGTGCCGCCCGTCAAGGGTACTTAACTCGCGTCTGGCGCGCATCGCGTTGCCCTCAGTCGATTTCAGCAGTATCTCATACTCCGAGTTGGCGAAGGCGCGGTCGATGCCGGCGAGAAAGGCGCCGAGCCACGGCCTGTTGAGGTCGCGAAGCACGACCCCGATAAGGCCGCTGGTATTGGTGGAGAGGTTTCTCGCGTTGCGGTCCAGTTTATAGTCGAGAGCGCGCACGCTCTCCATAACTTTTATCTTGGTCTTTTCCGATATCCGGTGGTCGCCGCGAAGGACACGGCTCACCGTAGCCTTGTCCACTCCCGCGTGATTCGCGACATCCTGCATGGTCACTTTCATAGGAACACCTCACGTGCAGCCGATTGAATAGTCTACTTCCACCTTGACGAGAGTTTCGCGTATTCCGTGTCGTCTTCCAGATGGCGTAGCGAATGGAGGAAGCAGCGCCCCTCTTCGCGGGGAAGCTCCTGCGTGAGGCAGCGCACCCTGGTGCGCGGAACGGGGCGCAGGAATTCCCCCTCGACGAAGACCGGCTCCATCTTTTCGGGAACTTCGTCCGGCACTGTGTCGAGCGCCCAGTTGAAGTATACGGCGTGGTTGGTGTGGTCGTTGACGTCAAGATCCTGCCAGCGGACCTTCCACCTCTCCTCGATCCCCGGGGCCGTCACCTCCGGCACCTTCACGTCGTCCGGCAGATCGTCGGTGAGCCTGTCCATGAAAGCCTTCATCAGCTCGCATTTGTCAAGGCGTATCGGGCGCTGTTTGATGAAGTCTATCAACACCCACCACGTGTAGGCGGAGCCGAGGAATCCGCCGTGCGAATCCCAGAGTTTGAAGCTTCTCAGCGAGAAGAGGTTTCTGAACGGTTCGGCGTATGTCCTTATCGTGATGTTCCCGCTCTCCTTGGTCGGATACCTCTCAAGATCGATGCGGTACTTGCGCAGCACCCAGGTGATATCGTGCTCCAGGGTCTGGCGCACCGAGAGGCCGTACTTTGAGGCGTCCTCGTCTGCCATCTGCTGGAACATCTCCAGCAGGACGGAGAATTTTACGCGTCCGCGCGGGTCTATGCCGCTGAAGGGAAGAACGTTCTCAAGCTCAGTCATCGAGGTAGTTGTCGAAGTAGCCCTGGATATAGACCACGGGCGTACCCTTGTCGCCAGAGCCGGAGGTGAGGTCGCACAGCGAGCCCACAAGGTCCGTCAGGCGGCGCGGCGTCGTGCCGAGCGTCGAGTGTCCGAATTTATCAAGGTCGTTCTTTGCGCGTATCGCCTCTTCGACCGCCTGCGCGGGGTCCTTTTCGCCGGCGTTGTCGGCCACGTACTTGAACTTTATCTCTTTAGGCATTCCGTTGAGGCCGTCGGTGAAGCCGGGGGAGACCACGGGGTCCGCCAGCTCCCAGATGCCGCAGACGGGGTCTTTGAAAGCGCCGTCGCCGTAGACGAGCACCTCGATATCTTTCCCCGTCCGTCTTTTGAGCTCCGTCTGGAGCTTGCCGACGAATTCGCCGCAGTCGCGCGGAAAGAGCTTTACCGACTCGTCGTTCGTGTAATTCGAGCCGAGCAGCCCGTAGTCCTTGTTATATCCCGCTCCGGGACGCGCCGGCCCGCTGCATATCTGGTCCATCGTGACGACCTTCCCCGCGCCGCCCTTTTCGAGGATGTCCCTGTGTATCCGGCGCGCGTGGATGCTCGCGACGATCACCTGTTTAGCGAATTTGAGCGCCGAGAGCGGATTGTTTGAGAAATGCACGCTGACGCGGCCGGGGTCGATGCCCTTGTAGAGCTGTACGTAGTCGACGCCGGTGAAAGGATGTTTGTATTCGCCGAAGACCCTGTAATATTCCTCTTCGTCAAAGCACTCGCCCGAAAGCTTCGCGCTGTTGAGGTAATAGTTCATCGGCTCGATCAGCTGATTGCCGACCTCGTCAGACGGATAGGTGAGGACGACGTGGACATGGCCCCTTATCCCCTTTACCATGCCGCGCAGCAGCTGGTGGAAGCGGTTGCGTGAAAGTATCGGGCAGATCACCGCCACGTCTCCCTCGGGGAACTTCGCCGCGACATCGTTTGAAATGTCGTCCAGCGTCACATAGTTCCCCTGCGAGCGCGCCACGAGCGATTCCGTCACGCCGACGATGTCGCGGTCCCTCATTACGAATCTATCCCTCTCCGATTCCGCCGCATTGATTATGCTGTCGGATATGATCTTTACAATATCGGCACCCCTGGTGACGACCGGGAGGCGTATCCCCCTTGAAACGGTTCCAACATAACGCATTAGATCGTACCCCTCTGCAAAAGGATTTTAACAGCGTTTATTGTAACATCTCGGAGGGGGATTTGTGAAACGAATATCACGCGGGGGCCGGGCAGACGCGTCAATAAAGGTCCGCCGTTTTTCGTCCGTCCGAACGGCGCACGTCGCCCCGCCGGCTGTCTCTTTCGGCGGGGCGACGTGCGATGCGTGGAAAATATCGTTTATTTCGTCAGAGGCAGTACCTCTTTTTCAAAGAACGAGGCGACCTCCTGCGGGCTGACGGAGAAGAACTTATCGTCTACGGTGACGCAGACGCCCTCCTGGCAGCGGCCCATGCAGAATACGCCGCCGAGATTGATCCGGTCTTTAAGCGAGTGTTCGGCGATCTGAAACTGGAGCCCCTCTACGACCTGGCGTGAGCCCTTTACGTGACATGCGCTTCCAATACAGACTTTGATCTTTATCATCTCTATTACCTGCCTTTTATTATTCGTAGTCGACGACGTTGACCCAGTAGAGCAGAAATTCGCGCTCTTCCGCCTTGCCCCGCGCGAGCCTCTCGGCGGCGCGCAGCGGTATCCACTTCTGTATCTCCGTTTTGGCGATGCCGCTCTTTTCACAATAGAGGCTGAGGTAGCTGTCGGCGCCGTCGATCTCCCCGGCGAGCCAGAAGAGCAGATAGGTCCTCGCCGCGTCGGCCGCGGGCGCGCCTTGCGCCGCGTGCGACCAATCTACAATATAATCTTTGCCGTCGTTGGCGACGATAAGGTTGCTCGGCGCGAAATCGCCGTGGCATATTTTGTCGCCGGCCGGCAGCGATTCGAGGCGCATGTGGAGTTCGTAGAGGGTAGAGGAGGAGAGTTCCGCCGCGAAGAGGCTCTCGGAGAGACGGTCTTTGAGCTTTTCGAGTCCGCGCGCCTTTGTCGCGTTGATCTTAAGCTGCGCCTCGGCGAAGCGCTCCATATATTCGCCATTTTTCTCCGGCGACTCGTCCATAAGGCGGTCCAGCGTCTTGCCGGCGATGAACTCCGAGACGATCGCCCATTTGCCCTCCGCCTTCGTCACCTCGAGCACCTTGGGCACGGGCAGCCCGCTCTCCTCGACTTTGGCGTGCGTCGCGGCTTCGGAGAGTATCTTCGCCTTCGAGTGATCTCCGTCAAAAAGCTTTATACATTTGTCCCCGTCGCGAAAGACGGTCTTTGAGGTGCGTACTGCAATGATTTTTTCAAGTTTCATCTTCGTATCCTCCTCCTATTTTCCGTAGTAGGCCTTGAGGTACATTTCTTTTATCTCGGAGAGCAGCGGGTAACGCGGATTTGCGCCGGTGCACTGGTCGTCGAAGGCCTGCTCCGTCATCTCGTCGAGTGTGGCGATGAATGCCTTCTCGTCTACGCCGTATTCCCTGATCGTTTTCTTGATGCCGACGCGCTCTTTGAGCGCGTTTACGGCGGCGATGAGGTTCTCCAGCTTCTCGCCGTCGTTCTTGCCCTTGATGCCGAGATAATCGGCGACCTCGGCGTAGCGCGCGAGGGTGTGTGGGTAGGCGTACTGCGGGAAGGTACCCATCTTTGAGGGGACCTCCTCGGCGTTGAAGCGCAGCACATATTCTATCATAAGGGCGTTGGCCACGCCGTGCGGCAGGTGATGGAAGGCGCCCAGCTTGTGGGCCATCGAGTGGCAGACGCCGAGGAAGGCGTTTGCGAAAGCCATGCCCGCCATCGTCGCGGCGTTGCCCATCTTCTCACGCGCCACGGGGTCGTTGGGGCCGTCGTCGTAGGCGCGCGGCAGGTATTCGAATATAGACTTGAGCGCGCGCAGCGCGAGCGCGTCGGTATATTCCGTCGCGAGCATCGCCGCGTAGGCCTCGAGTGCGTGGGTCACGGCGTCGATGCCGGAGGCCGCCGTCAGCCCCTTGGGGGCGTTCATCATCATGTCTGCGTCGACGATCGCCATGTTCGGCATCAGCTCGTAGTCCGCGAGCGGATACTTGACGCCGCTCTTTTCGTCGGTGATGACCGCGAAGGGCGTCACCTCGGAGCCGGTGCCCGCCGAGGTAGGCACGGCGATGAAGTAGGCTTTTTCGCCCATCTTGGGGAATGTGTAGACGCGCTTCCTGATATCGGCGAAGCGCATCGCCATATCCATGAAATCGGCCTCGGGATGCTCGTAGAGGACCCACATGATCTTGCCGGCGTCCATCGCCGAGCCGCCGCCGAGCGCGATGATGCAGTCGGGGGCAAAGGCGTGCATCGCCGCCGCGCCTTCGCGCGCGCAGGCCAGAGTCGGGTCCGGGGCTACGTTGAAGAAGGTGGTGTGGGTGATGCCCATTTCGTCGAGGCGGTCGGTGATCGCCCTTGTGTATCCGTTATTGTAGAGGAAGCTGTCCGTTACTACGAAGACCCTCTTCTTGCCAAGGACCTCCTTCAGCTCGCGCAGCGCTACGGGCAGGCAGCCCTTTTTAATGTATAACTTCTGAGGGGCGCGGAACCAGAGCATATTCTCTCTCCTTTCGGCCACGGTCTTGATGTTGATGAGGTGCTTGACGCCGACATTTTCCGAGACGGAGTTGCCGCCCCAGGAGCCGCAGCCGAGCGTCAGCGAGGGGGTGGTCTTGAAGTTGTAGACGTCCCCGATGCCGCCGTGCGACGAGGGCGTATTGACAAGGACGCGTCCCGTCTTCATGCGGGACTTGAAGTAATCAAGCTTTTCCCGTTCTGTCACGGCGTTGAGGTAAACGGAAGAGGTGTGTCCGAAGCCGCCGTCGGCGATAAGGCGCTCCGCCTTCGCCACCGCGTCGCTGAAATCCTTCGCGCGGTACATCGCGAGAACGGGCGAGAGCTTTTCATGCGCGAACTCCTCGCTGATGTCGACGCTTTCGACCTCGCCGATCAGTATCTTCGTCTTCTCAGGTACGCTGACGCCGGCGAGCGAGGCTATTTTGAAGGCGCTCTGCCCTACGATCGCCGCGTTGAGCGCGCCGTTGACGATGATCGTCTTGCGCACCTGCTCCGTCTCCCGCTTGTTCAGCAGATAGCAGCCTCTGGCCGCGAACTCCGCCCTTACTTTGTCATAAATAGGGTCAAGTACGATGACCGACTGCTCCGAAGCGCAGATCATGCCGTTGTCGAAGGTCTTCGAGTGGATGATTGAGCTTACCGCGAGCTGAATGTCGGCGCTTTCGTCGATGAGCGCCGGAGTGTTGCCGGCGCCGACGCCGAGGGCCGGCTTGCCGCTTGAATAGGCGGCCTTGACCATGCCGGGGCCGCCGGTGGCGAGGATGAGGTCGGCCTCCCTCATGACGGTGTTCGTCATATCGAGCGAGGGGATGTCTATCCAGGCGATGATGTTCTCCGGCGCGCCGGCGGCGACCGCCGCCTCCAGCACGATGCGGGCGGCCATTATCGTCGAGTTCTTCGCCTTCGGGTGGGGACTGATGACGATGCCGTTGCGCGTCTTAAGCGCGAGCAGCGACTTGAATATCGCCGTCGAGGTGGGGTTCGTCGTGGGGATGACCGCGGCGATGACGCCCACGGGTTCCGCGACCTTCTGCGTGCCGAATGCCTTGTCCTCTTCGATGACGCCGCAGGTCTTGACGTCCTTATAATAGTTGTAAATATATTCGGAGGCGAAGTGGTTCTTTATCACCTTGTCCTCCATGACGCCCATTCCGGTCTCCTCGACGGCGGCTTTCGCGAGGGGGATGCGAGCCTTGTTGGCGGCCGTAGCCGCGGCGAGGAATATCCTGTCCACCTGCTCCTGCGTGTAGAGAGCGAACTTGCGCTGCGCTTCGCGTACCTCGGCCATTCTCGCGTTAAGCGACTCGACACTATCGACGATCCGCTCTTTCTTCGTTGTCTCTTTTGCCATTCTCAACACTCCTGTCCGGTTTTACCCAAATAGAAAGTTCTTCGTTTGTTATGAATGTGAAAAAATTCTCAATTCATTAAATAGAATGATAATGGAGAGTAAGCGTTTTATGAAGATATGAGAATATGTATATCGGTATACATATATCGATATATCGTTATCTATATTGCAAGGACTATAAGTATGCGGCAACTTTGCCAAACAATGATTTTGTCCGGCACGGGCGGCAATAGGCCTGTATTCTTAAACGCATTTAATGATTCTCAGTTCATTGGGGTATGGTAATATAACGGTTAAGCGGAAAATACCTGTCCGCGGCTGACAGGTATACGAGAGGAGAGGGTCCGATGAATCCGACAAATGCCGGCCATATCGAAGTGACGGTCGTTGAACATGACCCGGGGTGGACTGAGGCTTTTGAAAAAGAGGCGGCGATGGTGCGCGGGATACTCGGAGACGATCTGATAAATCTCTTCCACATTGGAAGCACCTCGGTCGCCGGCCTTGCGGCGAAGCCTGTCATCGACATTCTGGCCGTCGTCGCCGATATATCCCGGCTTGATGGACGCGAGAAGGCCTTCGCCGGGGCCGGCTACGAGGCGATGGGAGAATTCGGGCTGCCCGGGCGGAGGTACTTTCGCAAGGGAGGCGCACGCCGCACACATCAGATACACGCCTACCAGTATGACAGCGTTCACGAAATAACGCGCCATCTCGCCTTTCGCGATTATCTGCGGGAAAATGCCGGCGTGCGCGCCGCCTACGAAGAGCTGAAACTGGCGCTGGCGAAGAAGTTTCCGCACGATATCGGCGCTTACTGCGACGGCAAGGATGATTTTATCAAACGTGCGGAAGCCGAGGCGCTGAGATGGTACTGGCGGAGGTATGCCTGAACGGCGGTCAGATCATAGAGAGCGGGATCGTCCGGCCCCTTTCTTCGGGCGGGACGGAGCCCTCATAGGGCGGGGCTGTTTAGCGGTCAGCCCCTGCAAATGCCTTTTTATATACACCATACAAACCTCCGGCTGATTCAATATTCAATATCAAATTAGCCGGAGGATGCGGATCTGTCTGGCGCAGAGCGGCTTTGCGAGCGTGTCTTTTTTGTTTATCCGATGGCTTTGGCTACGATCGCCCTGGCTTCTTCGTTGATTTTTTTCAGGTGCTCCTCACTCTTGAAGCTCTCGGCGTATATTTTGTAGATATCTTCCGTGCCGGAGGGGCGGGCGGCGAACCAGCCGTTTTCCGTTGCTACCTTGAGGCCGTCGATCGGCGCGCCGTTGCCAGGGGCGGCGGTGAGCTTTGCCGTGATTTTTTCTCCCGCCAATGTCTCGGCCGCGACGTCGGCGGGGGAGAGCTTTTTGAGCTTCTCCTTCTCTTCGCGCGAGGCGGGGGCGTCTTTACGCGAATAATAGGGCGTGCCGAAGCGCTCCGTCATTCCCGCGTAATGCTCACTGGGTGACCTGCCGGTGACCGCCGTGATCTCCGCCGCGAGCAGGCTCATGATGAAGCCGTCCTTGTCGGTGCTCCAGGCGGAACCGTCTTTGCGCAGGAATGAGGCTCCCGCGCTTTCCTCGCCGCCGAAGGCGAGCGCGCCGGAGAGCAGTCCGTCGACGAACCATTTGAAGCCGACGGGGACTTCGTAGACCTTGCGTCCGACGCCCGCCGCGACTCTGTCGATCATCGAGCTTGAGACGAGGGTCTTCCCGGCCATCGACTCTTCGCGCCACATGGGACGGTGAGTAAACAGGTAGTCGATGGCGACGGCCAGATAGGCGTTGGGCTGCATCAGTCCGTCCTTAGTTACGATGCCGTGGCGGTCGTAGTCAGGGTCGTTGCCGAAGGCGATGTCATATTTGTCCTTGAGCGCGACGAGCTTCGCCATCGCCCACGGAGAGGAGCAGTCCATGCGGACCTTGCCGTCATGGTCTAGCGGCATGAATGAGAAGGTCGGGTCGACGCTTTTGTTGACGACTTCGATGTCAAGGCCGTACCGCTCCGCGATCGGCTCCCAGAAAAAGACGCCGGAACCGCCGAGAGGGTCCGCGCCGATTTTGAGGCCGGAGGCTGCGATCGCCTCCATGTCGATGATCTCTCCCAATTCCGCCGTATATTGCGCCACGTAGTCGATGAAGCGCACATTGGCGCGCGAGACGGCCTCTTTGAAACCGACGCGCTTGACGCCCGCAAGCTTTTCTTCGATCAATTCGTTGGCGCGCGTCTCGATCAGCTTCGTGATATCGGTCCCGGCGGGGCCGCCGCTGGGCGGGTTGTATTTGAAACCGCCGTCCTGCGGCGGATTGTGGGACGGCGTTATGACGACGCCGTCCGCCGTCGGCGCTCCCGGCCTCCTGTTCCAGCCGAGTATCGCGTGAGAGACGACGGGTGTCGGCGTGTAGGTAAAGTTTTCCTGCAGGCGCAGTTCGACGCCGTTTGCCGCGAAGACCTCCGCCGCCGTGCGCAGCGCCGCCTCCGAGAGCGCGTGGGTGTCCATTCCCATGAAGAGCGGCCCCGTTATCCGCCGCGCTTGCCGGTATTCGCAGATCGCCTGCGCGACAGCCGCGATGTGGTCGTCGTTGAAGCTGTCCTTAAGCGACGAGCCGCGGTGTCCGGATGTGCCGCAGGAGACTCTCTGTCCTTTGTCCGCCATGTCGGGATGTTCAGTATAATAGGCAGCCATCAGCCTTGGGATATTTATTTCGGGACGTTCCGCCATTGTATGTACCCTCCTCAAAATATTAAGAAGCCGTGCCTTCGCCACTTATTATATAACATCGGCGAAGGCACGGTTCTTTGGTATGGGAGGGTGCTTGATGGAATTGCTGTTTTAGGAGTGGATATCTTCCACCATCCTCACGAAGAGCTCGACCGAGGGGGCGAGCACGCCCTCGTCAAAATCGAAGGCCTTGTCGTGGAAGCTTGCCGTAAAATTCGCGCCGAGTCCGATGTAGCTGCCGATGCCGCCGTTTTTCTGCACGCGGCGCAGCATTTCGGAGGCGTCGTCACTGCCGCCGACGCTGCCGACGTCGTGAAACTCCGTGAACCAGGGAATCGTTCTCGCGCACCGCATGACAATCTCTATCGCCCTGTCGTCGGAGGCGCCGGAAGAAGATTTACCGATGAGGACGACGTCGCATTCGACCTCATAAGCCTCCGCCGCTCCTTTTACGACGGAGAGCATCTTTTTCTCGCCGTATTCGGCGACGATGTCGTTCTCCCCGCGGACCTCGACCTCCATATAGGAGTCGGCGGCTATCGTGTTGCGCGAACTTCCCGCGTGCATGACGCCGACGTTCTGATGAAACTCTCCCTGGCAGTGCGGCGGGATCGTGTGTATCCCCAGTGCCGCGACGCAGGAGGCCAGCAGGGCGTTTTTGCCATCGTTGGGGTTGCCGCAGGGGTGCGCGGCTTTTCCCTTGTAAATGATGTTATATCTGCGGCTGTCGAGGAAATCCTTCGCGCCGCCGATGATACCGTGCGAGGGCAGCGGTTTTCCGTCCAGTCTGGTGAGGCCGATGTGTCCGGCGAAAAAGTAATCCACATCGTCAAGGCAGCCGCGCTCCACAATGCCGCGCGCGCCGCCGCCGCCCTCCTCCGCGGGCTGGAAGATCAGCTTTATCCTGCCGCGCAGGCTCTCTTTTCTCTTCATGAGCTCCTCGGCGACGATCATTCCGATAGCGGTATGTCCGTCATGTCCGCAGGCGTGGCACGAGCCGCCGTTGACGGAGACATAGTTCTCCTTTACGGGCCTGTGTTCGGGTGCGTCAGTCTCAGAAAAGGGGAGCGCGTCGATGTCGAAGCGGAAGGCGGTCACCGGCCCCTCTCTTCCGGTGTCGATGATCCCCATTACACCGGGTAGGCCGCACATCTTCTCCACGAGCTCCGGCTCCGCACCCTGAGATATGGCGCGCCTCTTTTCTTCAGCGATCTTTTCCTCCGATGGATACTGGAACTGCATCCCCTTTACGGAGAGGTCGTCGCCCATGACGACGGGGATGCCAAGTGTCATCAGATGCCTGGCGACGATGGAGGCGGTGCGGTATTCCTTCCACATCGATTCCGCATGTTTGTGAAAATCTCTGCGCAGCTCGATCAGCCTTTTTTCCGTATCTTTCATTTTCTCATCTCCTATACATATTCTCTATCCGCGGCCTAAAGGGGAGTCCCCTTTAGGCCGCCTGTCCGTTGTTCAGCTTACATATATATGTTGGCGCCGGGGCCGAGCGGCAGATTGAATATATACCAAAAGACGAGAAGCGTAATGAACCCGATCATGTAGGCGATACTGAATGGGATGGAGAGGGAAATCAGCGTACCGACCCCAACCTTCTGATTTTCATTTGTGCGGTAGGCCTCAAGCATTCCGAGGATTACCGGAACGTAATAGTCGATAGGTGAAATTATGTTTGTGCAGGTATCGCCGATTCTGTAGATAAGCTGCGTCATCGCGGGGGAGATGTTGACCATCGCGAGCATTGGAACGAAGACCGGCCCGAGGATCAGCCACTTCGCGACGCCAGAGGTTATGAAGATGTTCACGCAGGTGCATATCAGTATGAATAGCAGGAAGAGCGGGATACCGGAGATGTCGGCCGCCCTGAGGATCTCCGCGCCCTTGACCGCGAGCACCGTAGGCAGCTGGCTTTCATTGAAGAGCTCGATGAAAAAGGCGGCTGGAAGCGCGACGACGAGGAAGCTGAGGATGCCCTTGAGAGAATCCTGCATCATGCCGGGGATATCGTTTATCGACTTGATCGTCTTCGCCGCGTAGCCGTAAGAGATGCCTATCGTGCAGAAGAAGAGGAACAGCAGCGCCACAACATTGTTGAGCAGCGGCGAGCGCGGAACAAAGCCGCCGTCGGCGTTGCGGAGGAATGAGCCGGAGGGCAGGGCCATCGCTACCAGGGCGACGATGAAAATGAGTGCCGCTATACCCGCCACACGCAGCCCCTTAGTCTCATCGGCGCTCAGCTGGTGTTTCGCAAGTTCCGAGGCGTCGATCTCGTCGATCTTGCCGCCGTGGAGATAGGGGATGAGGAAGTATTTGCAGACGATGACCGTGCATATCGTCAGCACGATCGTGCCGGCGATGAGGAAGTACCAGTTCATCAGCGGGGAGATCGGGTAGTTGATATTGTTGCCTGTGCAGATCGACTCCGTGATCCCGGCCAGTAGCGCGTCAGTGCCGGCGATGAAGAAGTTGGCCGTATAGCCGCCGTTGGCCGCCGCGTAACCGGCGATGATGCCGATCCAGGGGTTCATTCCGATCGATTTCAGCATCGCCGCCGCCACCAGCGGGGTGAAGACGACGCCGGCGTCCGAGGCCAGGTTGGCGTTTATGCCGACGAAGGCCACAATGGCGATTATCCACTGCACGGGGGCGCCCAAGATCATCTTTCTCATCGCGGCGGTTATGAAGCCCGATTTTTCCGCAAGGCCGATCGCCATCATCATTATCAGTACGATGCCGATGGGATAGAAGCCGCCGTATACTCCCGCGAAGTTACCGAAATACTTGTTGAGGATCTCAAGGCTCAGAAGGCTTTTTACGACTACCGTCTTCATAGCAGGCGCGATGGTGGGATCTTTGGACGCCGCGAGATAGGTCACTGAAAAATTGACCGACTCGAGGACCGCGGAGAGCCCGACAACGAATACGATCAAAAACGTGAATATCCAAAATGGATGTGGGAGCTTATTGCCGATTCGTTCGACTCCGCTGATAAAGCGTTCCATTAGACTCTTTTTGGTACCAGACATGAAAAATTTCCTCCTTAAAAATGATCTCCGGATTTACGTTTTCCGGTATGTTGATGAAAATAACCGCGGCACAGGTAAAAATCTATGTTAGCTTTGCCAACAGATATTTATTACGTGCTAATATAGGTTATCCGAATATAGTACTCATAATCTATGACGGAAACAATGAAAGGCGATTAACGTTTTTTACTAACGTCTTGTCAGCTCCAGGCGGCGTAAATAATGCCGGGAAGCCGTGCTGTGTGCGGTTTTGTCTACAATCATTTTTTATTTTTTAACGGCAGATAGAATTTATCTCGCACATGTTTGCGGCAAAGAGGGTGCGAAACAGCGCCGCCGCGGTGATGCGTGTAATGCAAAACATGACAAGTTTTTGGCGTTTTCCCTTATTGAGGCTGAAGGGGTTTTTCGTGTACCTTTTTACATTAAGAATGGCGCTGATAGGTTTATAAATAATTTTATAAATAATATAGAAGGAGGAAAAACATGAGACTGGAAATTGGCAAGTTCAAAGTCAAAGACATCGTCTTTGGCGATAAGACGGCCTATTGCGGCGGCGTCCTCACAGTTAATAAGGAAGAGGCGCTTAAGGTCGTGTGCGAAGACAAATATATCACAGAGGCCGACCTTAAGGTCGTACATCCCGGCGATATGGTGAGACTTTGCCCGGTGAAAGACTCGGTGGAATTCAGATGCAAGGTCAACGGCGGCGAGGGCGCATATCCCGGCGTGACGAGCCCGCTGGGTCAGGCCGGCATGGGGAGGACCCACGTCCTTGACGGAGTGACGCTCCTTTCCGTAGGGAAGCATTGGGGCGGTTTTCAGGACGGACTGATCGACATGGGCGGCCCTTATCAGCACTACACGATATGGGGAGATATGCCGAACCTCGTTCTCGTCGCCGACACCAGCGAACTCGACGAGCAGAGGGAACAGCAGAAGAAGAACCACGCGATCCGCTGGGCCGGCCTGCGCCTCGCTGAACATATCGCCGAATGCGTCCGCGATATGGAGCCCGAGGAGATCGACGTCTATGACCTGCCGGCTCTCAACGAACGCGACGAAAAGACGGCGGCCCTTCCCGGCGTAGTCTACGTCCTTCAGCCGCAGACGCAGATGGAAGCTCTTGGCTACAACACCCTCGTCTACGGATGGGACGGCAACAGGATGCTGCCGACCTTCATGCATCCCAACGAGTTCCTTGACGGATGCCTCGTCTCCGGCAGCTTCATGCCCAGCTCCTCAAAAATATCCACCTATGAATTTTCGACCAACCCGATGATAAAGCGCCTCTATGCCCAGCATGGAAAGACGATCAACTTCCTGGGCGTGATCCTTTCGACCCTCAACCCGAAGATGGAAGAGAAGGCGCGCTGTGTACAGATCGCGGGACAGATCGCGGTGGCGGTCGGCGCGAAGGGCGCCGTCGTCGCCGAAGAGGGGTACGGCAACCCCGACGTCGACTACACGGCGATGCTCGCCGAGCTTGAGAGGCTTGGCATCAAGACGATAGGGCTGTCGGACGAGGCGACCGGGAGAGACGGCGCTTCTCAGCCGCTCGTTTCGATGAACCCCGCCACCGACGCTTTGGTGACCACCGGCAACGTGTCGCAGTTCTACGAAATGCCGGCGATGGAGGTCATCGGCGAACTTGAAGCTCTTGCCCGCGACGGCAATTCCGGCGGCTGGGAAGGATGCATCAATCCGGACGGCAGCTGTGTAATGGAAAACAACGGCATGTTCTGCGCAAACCACATCAGCGGCTATTCGCGCAGAAGCTGCGCCGATTTCTAAGGGGGCGAAACAGATGAAAGCCATACATTATATAAACCAATTCTTCGGCCAGGTGGGCGGCGAAGACGCGGCTGACAGCAAGCCGATCTTCCATGACGGACTTATCGGCTGCTCGCTGATGCTCAATCAGATGATGCCGGATGTGGAAGTCACAAACACCTTTGTCTGCGGCGACAACTATATCACCAACCACACGGACGAAGCGCTCGCGGAAATATTCGCCTGGCTCGACACGAAGCAGTTCGATATTTTCTTCGCCGGTCCAGCCTTTATGGCCGGACGTTACGGAGTAGGCTGCGGACTTCTCTGCAAGGCCGTCGCCGAGCGTTACGGCGTGCCCGTCATCACATCGATGAACGAGGAAAACCCCGGAGTTGAGGAGTACAAAAGTTCCTGCATCATCTTCAAGGGCGGACGCAAGGCGACATTTATGAAGGACGACCTCACGCTGATGGCGAAGTATGCCGAGAAGATCGCGAAGGGCGAGAAGCTTCTCCCCGCCGCGGATGAAGGCTATTTCCCACGCGGCATCCGCAGCGAGATCCCCGCGCCAGGCGAAGTGATGGCCGCCGACCGCGTCATCGACATGCTTGTCAAGAAACTCAACGGCAAACCATTCCAGACAGAGCTCGTGATCCCGAAGACCGACAGGATACCGCCGGCAGCGGCGGTGAAGGATCTGTCGCAGTGTACGATAGCGCTGGTATCTTCGAGCGGTGTCGTTCCCTCGGATAACCCCGACAGGATACAGAGCGCCTCCGCCCAGAAATGGGGCAAATACAACATCGCCGGTATGGACCGCCTTCCCGCCGGAGAGTTTAAGACGATCCACGCCGGATTCGACCCCGAAGCCATGTGCGCGGTTCCTGACCGCGGCATTCCCCTCGACGCTATGCGCGCCTACGAGAAAGAAGGCAAATTCGCGAAGCTTTACGACTACTACTATGTGACCGTAGGCACGGGGACGACGCAGAACTACGCGGCAAAGTTCGGCAAGGAGATCGCCGCCGAGCTGAAACAGGCCGGAGTTGACGCCGTGATCCTCACCGCCACCTGAGGAACCTGTACTCGTTGCGGTGCAACGATGGCCAAAGAAATTGAACGCGCAGGATTCCCCGTCGTCGTCATGGCGAACCTCATCGACGTCGCGAAGACGGTCGGCTCAAACAGAATAGTTCCCACGATATCAGTTCCCTATCCTCTCGGCGATCCCGCGCTCTCGAAAGAAGAAGAGTGGGCGCTTCGCTATCACAGAGTCGGCGTCGCGCTTGACGCGCTCACGGAAGATATCAAGGAGCCCAAGGTATTCAAAGTAAGCATCTAGTATTTTGTGTTTTGAGCGGGGCGCTATTACGCCACGCCGCTCTGGTTTATCTCAAAGTCTTGACAAAATTGCTACGATAATTACTACAATAAAGGAGAGATAATATTATGGACCGCGCACTGCTTCTTTTTGAAGATAAATTCCCCTGCTGGGATGAGGAGACCTTTGTCCTTGTCGGAGAGAATGTATCTTCTCTCTCGGAGCTATCCGGAAATGGATTGCTGGTTAAGGACGGCGGTGGCTATATCCTTACGGAAGAGGGAGAAAAAAGACGTCAGGAGTGCGCGAAGCTGCATTATCTTTCCGCCCTTCCGATCGGTAAATTTGACGCCGAAAAGGCCCTCTGGAACAACCGTCTTTACCTTCTGATGGAGAGGGCCTTTATCGGTCAATTTGGAATAAAAGAATATTCGGTCAACGAGACGCTGCCCTCTGTGCCCAAACTGGCGAGGGAAGAGCTCTGGAAAATTGAGGACGGCCGCGTCAAGTATATGTGGCCGGAATCCCCGCTCGTCCGTTCCTTCTGCGGCGCTTTCCCGAAATGGGGTGTAGGCGCCAGGGGGATCACGCCTCCCGGTAAATCCGGAATGCTGAAATGGATGGCGATAAATGGCGTGGAGGCCGACAGTGTGCGCTTCAACCTCATTTTGAGGAGCCGCTATGATTTTGCGCTGTATCGCAAAGAGGCGCATCTACCAGACGACATTTACTACATGAAAGACGCTGACCGCCTTTTCTTCCTGCGCGCAGACGGCGTGCATTACGACGAAATATACGACGCGATCGGCAAGCTGCACCTATTTCTGCTCGGCCAGCGGCGGGTCTACATCCCCGGCTATGCCGACATCGATTCCCAGCAGCAGGAAAACTGGACGATGCTCGTCATCGTGACGGACAACGAGAGGGAGCTTGACGCCGTTTACGAGCGCCTTTCCTATGACGGCAAAAACCTCATCGAACCGGCCAATCCGCTCTTTATCGTCGGTACGAGCATAGAACGCCTGCGCCTGCAGCCTAAGCCGGAGTATACGGTCTACGATTGGTTCTGCGATCGAAGTCTGCACATCGTCAGGCCTGACGTGTAAAATATCTATATCGTTTGACACGAAAATTATTTTACCTGGAGGGTGATTCGCGTGAGCATAGTCAAAGAAGAGATCATCGCGTTCGTCAAGGCTGAGGGAGCCGACCTCTGTGCCGTCGCCGGCCTGAGCGGCGAGAGCAGTTACATAAAAAAGGTTTACGGTGAATATTTTTCTTCTTTCCCGACGGCGGTTTCTTTTGCGATATTCTTTCCCAAAGAGGTCGTGCAGGAACAGCTTGAGGCCCCGACGCGAAACTACATCACCGTCTACAGTACGATAAACCGCGAGATCGACCGCATCAGCGTCATGGCCGCCAACAGGCTGCAGCGTGCCGGATTCAGGTCTTACCCCGTTCCAGCTTCGGACTACCGCCCTGCTGCGCGGACAAAGGGGCTGCACCGGATCGTCGCAGAGGCCGGAGATCCCGCGGAGCTTCCCAAGACGGAGCTGGGTATTATCGGGGTATTCAGCCACAGGATCGCCGCCGCCAAAGCGGGGCTTGGCTGGGTCGGAAAGAGCTGCAGCGTCATCAACCCGCAGGTGGGGCCGCGTATGAGGCTCGGAACGATACTCACCGACGCTCCCTTCGCGCCGGACGCCGAGATCCCCAACCGGTGCGGAAGTTGCACCAAGTGCCGGGATGCGTGCCCGGTAGGCGCCTTGCGCGGGCGCGCTTTCAGCTCCTCCGAAGAACTCTCCGAACGGTTTGACGCGGATAGCTGCTTTCATTACTGGGACGACATGGAAAAGGTATTCGGCCTTGGGACGTGCGGCCTCTGCCTCGCCGCCTGCCCCTGGGGAAGATAACGTGGTTTTTTACCGCCTTTAGCCGCGGCGTTCAAAAGCAAGAGATAGAGATTCGAGCCTCCGCAGATGTCGCTTCCGGGATATCGCGGAGGTTTTTGTTTGCGTCGCCGATCGAATTTGCGCCTACGCGCAGTTCGGTCTTTATATCAACGGTATAGAGTATAATTAAGCAAATAAATTCCAGATGGATGGTTGGTCGTCATGATAGAAAATAATTTTTTTGAAAAGTTCTTCTTTGAACAGACATTCAATCCCATCGCTCTCTATAAGATCGAGCCCGATATCGGCACGCGAGGAGCCGCCTCTATCATATATATCAATGTGAACAGCGCCTACGAGACGGTGAATAAAGTAAGACGCGAGGACGTGATCGGGAAAAGTTTTCTTGAAGTATGGCCGGACGTCGAGCCCTGCTGGTCCGAGATAATAGAGCGCTGCGTGAAAGAGAAGCATGCCGTTCATTGTGAGAGCGAGAGCGTTTACACCAATAAATATCTTGAAGCGATAGCATTTCCCTTGGCAGACGACCTTGCGGCGACGATCTTTCTTGACCGGACGGAGCTCAAAAAATCAGAGGCGGAACTTAAGGACAAACAGAAAAAACTGATCAAATACCAATCGATGCTGCGCGAACTTGCGACCAAACTCACGATCAGCGAGGAGACTACGAGACGCGAGATCGCGACCGACCTGCATGACAGCATCGGCCACTCGCTGCTTTCGCTGCTGCTTGATCTGCGAAAGCTGAAGGAAAACTATCATAGGCCGAATGCGGCCGAACCTATCCTGGACGGAGCTATAGTTTCTACGGAGCGGATGATCGCGGAGAGTCGCCAACTGATATTCGAGCTGAGCCCGCCGATCTTACTGGAGGTAGGCATCACGCCGGCGTTGGAAGCGCTCGCAGATAAGCTGCTGACGCCGCGGGATATAAAATGGAGCGTTTCGACGCGGGGACAGCAGAAAGACTACCCTGCGGATGACGCCGTCTGCGTCATCCTTTACAGGATGTCGCGCGAGCTGCTGGTCAACGTCATCAAACACGCGAAGGCAAAACATGTCCACATCAACGTGAACAGGGGGCCGAACAAGATACAGGTCGTGATCGAAGACGACGGCGTCGGCATGCGGAAAAACTTCATCCCCGGCAGGGGCAATACCGCCGGACTCGGCCTATTCAGCATCAGGGAACGGCTTCTGCACATCGGGGGCGACATGCGGATAGTTTCCAACAAGGACGGAACCACGGTCTCTTTGCTCGCGCCGTTAAAAATCAAGATAAGCGATCTGCGGGAGGAGGATGAAACCCGATGATAAGACTGTTCATTGCCGACGACCACGAGCTGTTCCGCGAGGGGCTCAGGAGCCTGCTGAGCAGGGAAAAAGATATTGAGATCGTAGGCTCCGCCTCCGACGGGCTTGAGGCTGTAAACGCTGTCCGGCAGTTAAAGCCGGAGGTCGTCCTGATGGACGTCACCATGCCCAATATGAACGGCATACAGGCGACGGAGAAGATATGCTCTGAATTCCCCGATATCGCCGTCATTGTCATTTCTATGCATAATGACCGGCGTTTCATCGCCGAAGCATTGAAGGCCGGCGCGCGCGGTTATGTCCTGAAAGAGAGCTCGCCGGAGTTGATGCTTGACGCGATCCGCTCCGTGAGCAGGAAAGAGATATACCTCTCGCCGAAGGTATGTACCGTGCTTGTCGGCGATTACCTGCGGCTGCTCCGCAACGAAGACGTCGTTTGCGCGAGCCCGCTCTCCGAACGCGAGATAGAGGTGCTGCAGCTCCTCGTCAAGGGACGCAACAGCAAACAGGTCGCAGACGCGCTCTTCATAAGCAAAAACACCGTAGATACCCACCGCCGCCGCATCATGGACAAGCTTGGCTGCGAAAGCATGGCCGAGCTCACGAAATACGCGATACGCGAGGGGTTCCTGACGCTGGCCGATTGACGCGCTCGGCACTAGCCGCCCTCCAAGGAAGTTTAAAATGTTTGCTTGCGCAAACGGAGGCTGTCGTCGAAATAGTTTATAATAGTGGCAGATGAATGGAAGGTGCGTGTTAATGATGCCGGTATTGATTGGAATTGGGGCCCTCGCCCTGCTTGCGGGCATATATATCGTTATGTCGCTCTCCCGCTTTCGCGAAAGCGCGGGTGCGATGGAGCAGGCGACGAGGGAGCTGCTTACGCGGCTGCAGAAGATTGAGATAAGGCTTGACGAGACGGAGGGCCGGCTCAACGACAACCTTGGCTCGATGCGCAAAGAACAGCGCGAGGCGGCGACAGAAGCGCGGGCTGAGCAGGCTCGCGGGATCAGCACATTCGGCGACGCGCAGGCGAAGCGCATCAAGGAGATCGGCGATCTCCAGCGCGAGAGCTTTCAGACATTTTCCGCGCAGCTGACGAAGCTCGGCGAGACTCAGGCGACGCGCATCAAAGAGATCAGCGGCCAGCAGGCGGAGAGCCTCGCGGCCTTTTCCAACCAGCTGACGAACATCAGCCGCCTCAACGAAGAAAAGCTGGAGGCGGTGCGCGGAGTCGTTGAGGAACGGCTGCGCGAGCTGCACAAGAGCAACGAAGAAAAATTGGAAAAAATGCGCGCCACCGTTGACGAACAGCTCCATTCGACGCTTGAAAAACGGCTCGGCGAGGCCTTCACCACAGTTTCCGAGCGCCTGGAGCAGGTGCACAAGGGGCTCGGGGAGATGCGCGCCCTCACATCCGATGTCGGCGATCTTAAAAAAGTGCTGTCGAACGTCAAGGTACGCGGCAGCTGGGGAGAGATGCAGCTGCGCGTCCTGCTTGAACAGATGCTGACCAGGGAACAGTACGCGGAAAACGTCGCGACCCGCCCGAATTGTACGGAGCGCGTGGAGTTCGCCGTCATCCTCCCGGGCGCCGACGACGAAAGCGGCAAAGTGTGGCTGCCGATAGACTCAAAGTTCCCGATAGAAGACTACCAGCGCCTCATCTCCGCCTCGGAGAGCGGCGACAGCCAGCAGATCACGGAACAGCAGAAGGCGCTGCGGCTTCGCGTGCTCGAAGAGGCGAAGACGATACACGTCAAATATATCGAACCTCCCTTCACGACGGACTTCGGCATCCTCTATCTGCCGATAGAAGGGCTCTACGCCGAGGTGCTGCGCATCGACGGCCTATGCGAACAACTCTCGCGCGACTTCCGCGTCGTACCGGCCGGGCCGACCACCATCTGCGCCTTGCTCAACAGCCTCCAGATGGGGTTCCGTACCCTCGCGATCGAAAAACGATCAAGCGAAGTCTGGGTGCTCCTCGGCAAAGTAAAGACCGAGTTTGAAAAATTCGGCGAAGTGCTGGAGAAGACGCGGCAGAAGATAGACCAGGCCGGAAAAGAACTTGACAAAGCCGGCACGCGTACAAGAGCGATAAACCGCGCCCTGAAAAACGTCCAGCAGCTCCCTGTCTCCGACGAAGAGGACATCATCCAGACCGAGGCGGAGAGCATGGAGGAAGAGTAAATTTAAAGCCCAATAGTAGAAGATGCAGGCGATTCGTTAATGCACGCATCTTCTACTGTTTTCTATTTATTTATGGTCTGATCTTGCGGTATTCTCTCCATGTTGGTTCTTAGGAATGTCATCTAATTCCATTTCCTCTTTTGTTGAAGGGTGGGGAGGTGTACAAAAACCAATAATCTCCGTATCTGTGTTTGTTGGGTTCGCCAACCGAAAAGGTTTAGAGCAATCGTAATAAACACTGTCTCCTTCATTTAGCATGTATGTATTATTGTCATAAAAAAACTCCAATGTACCATTTAATACAACAATGCATTCTTCTCCTGGGTGCGACATGAAAAAGCCGTCCGGATCTTTATAGTAGGGAGCTAGTTTCATTATAACAGCTTCCATTTTTTTGTTATTTAAATTATTCTGTAACAATTCGTATATTAAAGGAGAGCCTTTTCTGCCTATTTTTTTTCTCTCATTTTTCCTGACTACGATATTATCCACTGGATCGGTATCAAAAAAATAAACTAAAAGTACCTTGTAATACGAAGCCAGTCGCCTAAGAACAGAAATAGAAGGCTCAACTTTACCTGTTTCGATTTGGCTGAGGTATCCTTGAGATAGATTAGTTGCGTCCGCCACTTCTTTTAAAGTTAATTTATTTGCCTTCCTCAATTTTTTTACTCGCTCGCTTAGCAAAAGAGACACTCCTTCCCGCATTATCATCATAACCTTTATGCTGATGTAGTATATCTTACAATCTAAATTTAATCATTTCAACAATCACAAAATATTTTATTTAAATCAAAATATTGTTTTAAAAAAATATTTGACAATAACAAATAAATAGATATAATTTGGATATAGATAAATTATGTTTGGGGAGGGGTAAATATGGCTAAAAAAATATGTCTGGTTACCGGGGCCAATGGCGCTATTGGCAAAGCTGTGTCCGCAGAATTTAAAAACAAAAATATGATAGTCATTGCTACCGACTTATATTTGAAAGGCATCCAAAACGAAAAGCATTTGTATGAATATGTTTTAGATGTTGCGGATAATAGCCTTTTAAATAAGTTTTTTGATGAGATAAAAAGAAAATTTACCACAGTGGATGTTCTCGTGAATTGTGCTGGGATATTGAGGAGTAAGCCATTTGAAGATCTACTTGTTGAGGAATGGAATAAAACGCTGGCGATAAATTTGACAGGTACTTTCAGCGTATCACAAAAAGCATATCAACTTATGAAACATAATGGCGGCGGTATTATTTTAAATATTGCTTCCGATGCTGGGGAAATTGGTTCTACGATGTCTTCTGCTGATTATGCTGCTTCAAAAGCTGGTGTGATATGTTTGACAAAGTGTATAGCAAGGGAAGGCGCAAAATTTAGTATTAGGTCCAATGCAATTGCTCCTGGGTTCATAGAGTCTGAAATGTTAGAAAAATTTGCTGCGTATTGGGGATTGGAGAAACTGAAAGAAACAGTAAATTCCATTCCATTACATAGGATGGGGTATCCCGAAGAGGTCGCAAAGCTCGCGTCATTTTTAGCATCAGAAGATGCACAGTATATAACAGGGGCGACTTTTGATATAAATGGCGGTTCTTGCATGAATTAATAAAGTTTGTTCATTAACATAAACATAAAAAGAGAGGGGTTTTTGTCATGTTCCATGGTCGTAGTTTCACAATGCCTGATGCAGCACCATTGTATTCCGGAGTTCCTATTAATTATAAGGGATTCAGAAAATTGAGTGTGCTGTGCAAAGCAAATCCTGATGGTATACGTAAAACTCTGCCGCCTGTGTTTACTCCTATTGGAGATATTATTGAAATTTTTCTCATGAACGTAGTTGAGGTAGACGGACTTGACCCCTACATGGAGGGGGGAATTGTAATACCTTGCAAATACGAGGATACTGTCGGTGCGCATGTTGTTTATGAATATGTCACTGATGATGACTCCATGGCGGCGGGAAGAGAGATATGGGGATACCCTAAAAAGCTTGCGGAGATGACATTTGAGGAAAGTGGAAACAGTGTGCATAGTACTTTAACACGGCGTGGCGTACAACTTATCAGCATTGATTTTGAAAAAGATAACAGCGTCGCCGATTATCTACGTCCTACTATGCAGCCACGCCTTCAACTGAAGCGTTTTGTTCGTGCCGATGGTACAGGATTTGATATGGACCAAATTATTACCAATACTTTAACAGGATCAACTGTTCGTGAGCAGCATCTTGGCAATGCAAAAGTCACTATTAATGGGTCGAAGCAAGATCCTCTCGAGTGGTTTGAGCCTCTTGGGATTGTTGGCTCGGAATTCATTGTTGCAGATTTCGTATTAGGGTATGGCAAAGTTCTGAAAGAAAAATATTAGTTCACGTTTTAGGCTGAGGGTGCTCACCCTCAGCCTAAATCAGAATAATGAGGGGGTAGAGGTTCATGCAGTCTAATTTTCAGGTGCCATTTATAGTTACTTTTATGTTTGTTATATTTCCGATAGCATCTTTTTGCGCAATGTTATGTTATTACAAGCGGGCTATGAAAAATGAGGATAAAAACAGGGCCTCGGAAGGGAGGAATAAATCATGAACTTGACTGTTTTTGTTGCTGTTTGTTATCTTTTATCAATATTTACAATCGGAATAATCTCCTCCAAGTATTTTACCAAGTCAGAAGAAGGATTTTATCTAGGTGATAGGGGGTTTGGCCCTGTAGCCACCGCAATAAGTGCTGGTGCTACGGACACGAGCGGGTGGATATTTATTGGTGCTGTAGGCTTTTCTTATGCCTATGGTATTTCTACTATGTGGATGTGTGTTGGATACACGTTAGGATATTTTTTCAACTACATATTCTTGGCTCCGCCTCTACGTCGATACACTAATAGAACTGGGGCGATGTCTGTCCCGCAGTATTTTGAAATAAGATATAAAAAATATGGCAAACTACTAAGAGCAATTTCTTCCCTTATGATTGCCATATTCTTTGTGATTTATACAGGGGCACAATTGACTAGCGCTGGAAAGGCTTTTGAAGCGCTGATACAATGGGACTATACGATAGCCATTGTAATTGCAGCCTTTTTCGGGACATTTTACGCCTTTTTTGGTGGATATAAAGCCGTTGTGTGGACGGATGTTCTGCAAGGTTGCATTATGATGATTGTTTTATGGATTTTCCCAATTTACTTAGTATTACATTTAGGTGGCTGGAATGCTTTCTGGGCAAAGGTCTATGCGATTGACCCTATATTAGTCTCTGCCACGGGGGGGATAAAGGGATACGCCGGGTTTGCGTTTGCGTTTGGCTTATTTGCCGGAGGGCTTGGAGAACCAGGTCAGCCGCAGATACTTCAGCGGTTTATTTCTGCAAAAGATGATCGAACTATTATAGCATCTTCTTTGATAGCTGTTTTCTGGGTATTGACTGTACAAGGTGGAAGCTCAATGATTGGTTTGATCTGCAGAGTGATGTCACCTGCGTTGCAAGACCCAGAATATGCGTTTCCTGTGCTGATTAGGCAGATGATGCATCCTGTTATTGCGGGTATAGTATTAGCAGCTATATTTTCAGCTATATTATCTACCGTAGACTCATTAATCATGGTGGTTTCTCAAACTGTTCATCTTGACATAATTGAAGGTTGTATGAAGAAGAAGTTATCTGATTATGGTGTCGTATGGGTCGGGCGTGTTGTAATATTGGCGGTTGGTTTGGGAGGTGCAATAATTGCCTTAAGCAACATAAGAATGGTGTTCTGGTTTGTACTATATTCATGGGCGGTCATGGGGGCTTCCTTTGCACCACCTTTGGTTTTGGGGCTATATTGGAAAAGGGTTACCGCTTCTGGCGCGATGGCTGGAATAATTACGGGTGCTACCGTTACGGTGCTATGGTATAATATCCCTTTCCTGAAAGAGAGTATATACGAACTTGTACCTGCGATGATAGCGTCTATTCTGATGACTGTAATAGTAAGTTACATGACATCAGAACCCGAGGATGGGGAGAAGCAAATTTCGCTTGCGCAGGACAATTAAATAATCTTGTTCAATACGATAGTATATAAAAGTGCCCTCGTTGGCTTAATATATTTTGCCAATGAGGGCATCTCTGATTCCAATATTAAAAATAACAAACCTGTCCTGTATTTAGAGTGGTTTGTTACTTTTTGTATTTTGTTTACTATATCATATAATAGTGTCTATGATTTTTGCCCAGCCATTTTCCTCAGTTGCCGCGAAATCTGTTACTGAAAAACCTCCGCCAAGTACCTTTAAAGGCGTGAAGTCCCCCAAAGGATCATTATCGGAGCTATTAAGAGAAATTTTAACCTTGCAGGCTGTATCACTTATTGTTTTGCAGGTTGAGGAATTATCACGCAGAGTTACTTTTTGCATTAATATTGACTTACCGTCTGGATTTGGAATCGTTAATAAATTGAGATGAGGAAATGTTTTGGGTTTTTCTGTCTTGCTCGCAGACGACGATAGGTCTGCTTCTATATCAATCAAAGTAGCCCCTTTACGAATGGTCGTTCCCTTTACGATGTTGCCTCTGCGGCTCAGCTGAATGTCCGCATATTTTTTAGGGTATCCCCACATACGCCCTGTTGCTATGGCAATATCGTTATCTTCCCATTCATACATGTATAAAGCGCCAATTATGCTTTTATATTTTACTTCAAATAATATTGCGGAGTCCATATACGGTAGCTTTTCACTTTCGCTAAAGTCATTGACGTATATCATACATCTGTTGCTTACGTATTCAAAAGGAGTAGGGGCAAGGTGTTTTCTAACGATTCTCTCTGGAACTTCGCATATTACATAAACTGTCATGCTGTTGTGGTTTGAATAAGGTACAACATTTGTGGGCACTAAAGGAGCTTGTACAGGATTATTTGTGCCATTCGCTATTATGAATTCAGACATTTCTTATCCCTCACTTTTCGTTATTAGAGATATTTACACCACTTTATAGCTAAATATATAAGCGTATTTTATTATAATAAATATTTTTATAATGTCAAATATTTTATAATATCAATATATATGAAGAAAAAATATGATATCTCTTGCTCTTCTCTGACATATCTCACAAGGGCATTTAATTAGGACACGGTGTTTGTAAATCATAGTCAGCGATGGAGGGAGACGATGAATTGTGTGATAGAGTATTTTTATGATATTTTGGCAAAGGTCGGTTTGGGTGTATAAGTTTATGTTTAATACATTACAAAGAACTAACCATGCGTGACACGCTTCCTCCCTTGTTCACAATTTAAGCAGAAAATTCAGTACCTCTCACAGCGTCGCTTGTCTTTAAATAAAAAAACAAAACGATTCCCATTTCGGCATATGAAGTACTCCGCGAGCGTCAAAAAAGCGACCGCCTCACGCACTGGTGAAAGTGGTAGGACGATCACAGTTTCTTAGGATCTTTTATAGGCCTATTTTATGGTGCAGAAAGAGAGATGCCACGCTAGGCATAAAAGAGTTCATTATATTTTATTCCCAGGTAGGGAAGAAGCCAGTTGTTCTACGGCCTTGCGTATCTGCCGATGAAGAGTATCGCGCCGGTCGCGTTGTCTTTGATCAGGTAGATGAAGGGGCGTTCGGCGCGGAAGACGACCATGCCGTCGTCGGGGGCCGGCATTGAGGTGCGCATCATGATGACGGCCGTCGCCGCGGCGGCCTCCGTGCCCTCTTCCGCCACTTCGATGAAGGTCTTATGGATGATGTTGCTTATATAGATGTCGTCCATGCCCGTGATCCCGGAGAAATCCGCCGAGCCGGGGCTGAACGCCGATGGCATGCCCATTTCCGCGAGAGTCTGCGCGAGGTCATAGTCGTTCTCCTGCTTGAATTTCGGCAGATATATCTTCACCTTCCGGGGTGTCATCGCGGCCGTCCATTTGCCCAGCTGCTCCGCGCTCAGGCTGTTTTCCAGGGTTTCGATGTCGGACTTTTTATCTGGGAGCAGGACGAGCATCGAGAAACGTCCTCCCTTATAAGGCAGCTCCACTATCTCCGCGTCGCTGATATTGGCGTAGCCGACATTGTCACCGGTGCGGTTCATGGTCAGCACGTTAACGGATCTTTCCGGGCTTACCCAGAAGGGCCGCGGCGTGGTATTGACCGCCTGGAACTCCTCGAGCCAGGAGGATTTGAAAAAGATGGCGTTCGTCAGCACCATCCGCGTGTCCTTGCGGAGCAAGCCGGGGGCTATGATATCTTTTATTCTCTGCTGCGTCTGTTTTTCCACCCACTTGTTTATCGTTTGGCGCGCCGATTCCGGGTTGGCCTTGTAGTTGAGCGGCGTCAGCCCCGCGTTGTAATAGTCTCTGACGGTCTGCGCGTATTCCGGCAGGATCTTCTCCTGTTTCGCGGGCCAGACGGCGTTGGCCGCGCCGACCTGCGCGATATCCTGCGGAACGGAGTTTATTTCGTTGGTGAGCGCGCCAATGTTCTTATGGATGTCTGGCGACAGGGACAGCACCTTTTCCATCTGCTGCTCCGTGACGCCGCGCGCGCCGGCGTAGGTCATCGCGAGCGCGGAGGTGACGCTGTACGGCGATATGAATAGATTGCGGTGCCCGCGTTCCGCCGCCACCTGCCGGTAGAGGTCAAAGGTGAATTTGTTGACGGCGTAGGCCGCCTTGGCGGAGAGAGTCTTCGGCGTCGGCCTGAAGCCTCCGTTCGTCTCGACCGCCATAAGCCCGGCGCGTATCGCCACCATCTCGATATCGTTGCGGATGGTGTTATAGTCATAGCCCGCCTCCTTGAAATAAGGACGGTAGGCGTTAGCCAGCTGGCGCATGCTGGAGAGTTCCGCGTCGCCGAGCTTCGTGGTGTCGCTTTCCGCGTGTTTGAGCGCCATCACCACAAGAGCAACCACCTGTTCCGGGGTGAAGGCGCTCTTGCCCGGGGTCACCTGTTCGCCTATCAGCCCTTTGGCTGAGAGGTTGCTCAAAGAATGATACGTCCAGTGAAAGGGCGGGATCAGATCAGATATATTCGCCATCGCCGCGCCCGGCGTGAAAAGTGCCGTAATGAGCGCCAGCGTTATGATTATCCGTTTCATTAAATTACCTCCTGTAGTCGGCTGCATCTCTGCTTCAAGCACAGATTATAGCTTAAAACGAAGGCAAGCGCTCCATGCTTTTGCGTGATCGGAGGATAAAAAATTGCCCCGTAGTGATAAAATTATCTAGTCTGTTATAGAGACGCTGATAATCAGGAGTGTGAAAGCCGATGAATGAACTTAAAGTTGATCGTGAAAGGTGTACAAAGTGCGGAACATGCCTGCGCATCTGTCCCGCGGGGATAATAAAGTTTGGCGGCGACGGGTATCCTGAGATCGCAGCCAGACAGGGCGACCGTTGTATCCAATGCGCCCAGTGCGTCCTCTTCTGTCCGGCGTGTGCTGATACGCTCTCTTTCATGGACCCCCAAAAGCTGGTGAAGAGCGCAGATATTGCGATGCCCTCCGCCGAGGAGGCGGAAAACCTGCTCAAGACGCGCCGCAGTATCCGTAAGTTCAAAGATGAGCGTATACCGCGCGGGAGCTTTGAGCGGATATTTGAGACGGTGCGGCAGGCGCCGACGGCTGTAAATTATCAGCCGGTGCGCTGGGTGGTTTCGGAAGACCCGGCGAAGACTAAGGAGATAACTAATCTCATCCTCTGCTGGTTCCGCGAGGAGATATTCAAAAATCCCACCGCTCCCGGATCGCTGCTGGGAGCCGCGATGATCGCAAAGGCCAAAAGCGGTGAAGACGCGCTGCTGCGGGGTGCTCCGCATGTCGCGGTGGCGGTGGTGCCGAAGGATCACCGTTGGCCCGAGGACGGAGCGATCGCCCTTACCTACCTTGAATTGGCGGCTCATGGGCTGGGGATCGGCTGCTGCTGGGGCGGCTACCTGACGATGGCGATCAGGAATTTCGCGCCGCTGCGGGAATACCTCGGGATCGGCGAGGACGAACATATATGCGGCGCCCAGATGATGGGCTGGCCCCAGATCCTGCCTCTGCGCCAGTATCCACCGCGCCGGGAAGCAAAGATACATTGGCTGTAGGCGAAACACGCCCGCTGACGATCGGCATCCTGGCCCATGTCGACGGCGGAAAGACGACGCTGACGGAGCAGATGCTCTTCCGGGCCGGCGCCGTCCGTTCGCTGGGGCGTGTGGATGACGGCAGCGCCCATACCGATTTTATGGATTTTGAACGCCGGCGCGGCATCTCGGTCCGCGCCGCCTCCGCTCTGCTTGAGTGGAGGGAAAGAAAGATATATATCATCGACACCCCGGGGCACAGCGACTTTTCCTCCGAGGTGCAGCGCGCCGTCCGCGCGATGGATCTCGCCGTGATCGTCGTCTCCGCGGTCGAGGGCGTTCAGTCGCAGACCGAGTTGATCTGGCATTCTATAGACAAGATGGGGATACCGGCGCTTTTCTTCATAAACAAGACGGACCGCGTCGGGGCCGACGCCGGTTCGGTAACGGCGGAGATAGGGGAGCTGACCGGGACCGCCCCGCGTCCGCTGGAACTGCGAGACAAAGAAGTGCTTGCCGAAACGCTCGCCGAATATGACGACGAGGCGCTGGAAAAATTTTTTGAGGGAGGAGGCGAAGCCTTCAGTTGCGAAGAGCTTGGCGTACTCCTGCGGGATTCTTTCTATTCAAGAAAGCTCGTCCCCGTCCTCAGCGGAGCCGCCCTGAAGGGCGAGGGGGTCGAGCCCCTGCTTGATCTCCTCGCGTGGCTGGCGAAGAGGCCTGCTCCGGAGGGACCGCTCTCAGGAGTCGTCTTTAAAGTGGAGCATAATCCCTCGCTGGGAAGGGTGGCTCATATCCGCCTCTTCTCGGGGACGCTGAAAAACCGGGATATCGTGCGCAACGCCACCGCGGACCGCGACGAGAAGGTGACGCAGATACGCGAGGTGCTCGGCTCAAAGGAAAGGGACAGAGGCTGTCTCAGCGCCGGAGAGGTGGGCGCGGTCTACGGCATGACGGGAACCGTCAGCGGCGACATTATCGGCGACGCCTCGTACGTGCCCCCATTTGCGGAGATCGCGGCGCCGGCACTGCGGGTCAGGGTAATGCCCGCCGACCAACAGCAGTATCCCGCGCTGTCGGCCGCGCTTGCCGAGCTGGCGGCCGAGGACCCGCTGCTCGACGTGATCTGGGAGAGGGAATCCCGTGAGATGCTCGTGCGCGTTGCGGGGCTGATCCAGATAGAGATACTTCAAACGCTGCTCAAAGACCGCTTTGGCCTTGAGGCGGCGATCGGCGAACCGATGGTGATCTATAAGGAGCGCCCGTGCAAACGCGCGCACGGCTATGTTGAATACACCATGCCCAAGCCCTGCTGGGCGGTGATGGACTTTGAGATAGAGCCGCTGCCGGTCGGTTCCGGCGTCGTCTTTGAGAGCGTCGTCCCCAACGATAAAATATATACGCGGTACCAGGCGCAGGTGAGACAGACTATTCCCGAGGCGCTGCGGCAGGGGCCGAAGGGCTGGGAGGTCACGGATATAAGGATAAGGCTCGTCGGCGGTGAACATCATACGGTGCACACACATCCTCTCGACTTTATGTTGGCGACGCCGATGGGGATAATGGACGGACTTGTCGCCGGCGGCACGGAACTTTTAGAGCCGATTCAGAAATTCCGCCTCACTTTTCCTGAGGAGCTGAGCGGCAAACTGATCGGTGAAATAATCGCGATGCGCGGTACTTTTGACAGCCCCGTGGTGCGCAGGGGCGTTTTTATGATGGAGGGGCTCCTGCCGCTGGCCGCCAGCATGGACTTCCCGCTGCGCATAGCCTCGCTCACCGGCGGACGCGGCGCTCTTTCAACCGTAAGCGCCGGTTATGCCCCCTGCCCGCCGGGCGAGGGGGTTGAGGTGCCCTATCGCGGGGTGTCCCCCCTGGACCGCGCCAAATATATTTTGTATAAGCGCGGCGCGCTTGGCGCATAAATAGAGAGGAGAATGACAGATGGCAGAGAGATACACCCTTGCCGCGAAGATCAGGGTGCGCTACAGTGAGACGGATCAGATGAAGATAGTTTACAATGCCAATTACCTGGACTGGTTCGAGGTGACACGCACCGAGCTCTGCCGCGGCTGGGGCAGGCCCTATACCGAATGGGAGGAAAACGGACTCATGCTTCCCGTGGTGGAGGCATACTGCCGCTATAAACATCCCGCCTGCTACGATGACGAGATAGAGCTTTGGGGGCGTGTTTCCGACCTTAAGGTCCACAGCATAAAATTTGAATACCGGGTCGTACGCGCCGCCGACGGTAAACTGCTCACAGAGGGGTGGACAAGGCATGGCTGCACCGACCGCAGCGGCAAGCTGTTCAAGAAAGAGCATCCCTTCTATTTGTGGGTCCTTTCTATAATTGGAGATGACGCCTGACAAGCCTCGTGTAAAAATAGGCTTTATGTTGGTGGAACTGCTTGCGGTGCTGACGATCATCGGGAGCGCCGCCGGCATCTCCGTTATGGCATTTTCGGATTCCATCGCAAGAGAACGGCGCATGATCCGTAACGAGGCGCAGGATTTTTCTCTCTGGATAAAACACCGGATGGCGCTGGCGGCGCGTGAGAGCGTGGAATTTCGCGTTATGCTCACTCAAGGTAAGGATCGTAATTATGAGATGACGCTGATCTGGTTTGGCGGAATGAAAAGTTTGCAGCATGAGGTCTTTACTTTCGGGGACGCGGCGCTGGCCTATGAGGGCGTCGGCGAATTAATTTTTTCAGGACGTTGGTTTACCATGACCCCAGCGGCCACTTTTATAGTAAAATCAAAGAAGAGTCCGGAGGTCAGGTTTTTTGTGACGATTTCCGGCGTCGGATATGTGGACATAAAAGAAAGATTATAGGAGCGGTCTGTCGTGGATAAAAAATCATGGCATCAAGAAATAGATTTTCATTGCAGCTTTGGCGTCTGGCCTTTCAAGAAAACCCTTGACATCACCCCGGCCGGTTTTTTGTACTGCGGCGAACTGTTCCCCCTCAAGACGATAACGCGGCTTCGCTGGGGCGTGGACCAGAGGCGGGGCGGCCCCCTTCCCAAGGTGAGGTACCTGGCTACCTTCGGTACAGAGACCCGCGAATTTACGATCAAGACCAAACAAAACGATTTCTATGAGCACCTCACACAGCGCTTCTGGCGCTCCGTGGGGAAACGTCTGATGGCGGAGATGCTTGAGGGACTGCGTAAGGGGAGAGCGTACCGGTTCGGCGACTTTGAGGTGGGCGACGAGGGCGTCACAGTAACGCAGAAAGGGCTCTTCAAAGGCTCTCAGTCGGAGTTTTACGAATGGAAGCGCCTTAAATGGGGCATCGTGAACGGCAATCTCGTATTTACTCCCGCCGAAGCCACCGACCGGCTGCTTACGAGCGCCTCGTTCCTGTGGGTGGACAACACTCACATCCTGAGCGTCGCGCTGGCGCTGTTTCAGAAACGGGAACAGCTCGGCCGGCTGAGCTCGATCGCAGACTGAGGCTTTGGCTATGCGCAGCCGTGTAAGACGCGTCCCGCGTCCCGACTGGATAATCCCTCATCCGGAGAGCGCCGCGGGATATGCCGGTATTTCGGACGTTAAGGATTCGCCCTACTTTAAAGCCCCCGATTTTTATTCAATGAAGAGCAACGACAAAGGGCTGACGATGCTCACCAACTATCCGACCTACCAGCAGACCACATGCTACAGCTGCGGCCCCGCGGCGGCGCTGACGGTCCTTTGGTACTTTGGCGTCACTTGCTATGACGAACCGGAGCTGATGCGGCGAATGGGCACCAGCGGCGTCCCCAACGAAAGGGGCGAGGGCGGCACCTGTACGGCTGGTATCTGCCGTTTTTTTGAAGAGATAGGCTGGAAGGTGTGCTCAAGCCTGCGCGAATGCCGCGGCGGGGAAAATATCTTTAAAAACGCCGCCGAGTTCCGTGATTTTATCGTTGGCAAGCTGCGTTCCGGGCTGCCGGTAATGGTGGAGAATATGCGCTTCGGCGGGCACTGGCGCGTAATAATCGGTTACGACACCATGGGCACGTCAACGACCGCCGACGACGTCCTGATCCTTATGGACAGCGACGACGTCTGCGACCACTGCCAGGATGGCTATTCGGTCGTCTCCGCCGAGGAGTTCTTTCACACATGGCGCGACATCGGCGCCCTGCCTGTCGACCAGCGTGTGCAGCAGTATATTGTCGCCTGCCCGCCTGAATACGGGGATCAATAACGACGTTCCGGTCATTAGTATTGGCGGCTGGCTAAAGCTGTTTCTTTTTCAGATATATCCTGTAGTCGTCCTTCTCCGAAATTATTTCAAACCTTGCTCCGAGCGCTCCCGGGTCGTGCCACAGGCCGTCCAGAGGGGTCACTACGATCGCGGCGGTCCGAAGTTCGTCCGCCAGGTAGTCCGCGTCGCCGCCCCTGACCTCGCCGCTGAAAATGCGCCGCAGCTCCCCGTAACGTTTTTTCAGCTTGTCGTCGTCGTAAAATTCCGAATAGCACTTCGCGAATATCAGATCTGACAGCGGCGTGCCGCGGTCGGCGTAGAGCAGCTGGAAAAAGTTTGTGCTGTAATTATCGTCGGTCTTTACGGTCAGGACCTCGAAAAAACCGTCCGGATTCGTGAGCGCCAGATCGTCGGGGCGCGTATGGGCTTTGACCTCGTCCCAGGCGGCGATGGCTCCCTTGCAGACGCGGTGTATCTCCGGGGCGGTGCGCTGCCGCGAAAGGATCAGCGAGACCGTCTCCGGCATAAATACGACAAACGACGCGGCGGTGACGCCGAGGACGAAAACGGCGGCGGCCCGCGCCGGTAATTTTACGCGCGCGGAGATATTTTCCCATGAACGCTCAAGAAGGACGGCGGTAAAAATGTACAGGATCAGCTCCGACGCGGTAGTCGTCCGCCAGCCGTAATCGTTGGTATAGAATGACGAATGAATAAAGGCCGCGGAGAGCAGCGGCGCGAGGCAGAGGAGTTTCAGGAAGAACGCCGTCAGGCGGTCCGATTTTTTGAATGACAGCGCGCCTAAAGCTACGGCCATGCCGCCGACGTAAATGACGCCCAGACGTACCGGCAGCGTGACGAGAAAAAGGTGGAGCGTCCCATAGACAAACTGCCGCAGCCCGCCGGATTCGTAAGCGGGGTATACGCCGAAGAGCAGGGGAGTTTCCGCCGGACTGTTGTTAAAAAGATAGAGCAGGTAGGAGACGCTCATGATCAGCGTGATCGCCGCGGCCGCGGCGACGGAGGGGGCCGCCTTCAGAAGGGACTCCCTCAGCGCGGCGGAGAAGGGCAGGCAGACGAGCAGCGATATGAAAAAAAGCGCGAAGGCGAAGATGCCAGCGTAGACGGAGGTGTAAAATGAGGCCGCCGCCAGCACGGAGGCTAACATGACCAACCGGGGCCGCATCCGGCCCTGCTGAATGATCAGCGCGGCAAGGTAAACGACAACGATGACCAGCGAGGCGGAGAAGATATGCTGAGGGACCCATATACAGTTGTCGATAAGTCCCCAGAAGCCCGGATAATTTTCCGTCGCGATGAGAGGCAGAAGCCAGGGGAACGTATTGTCTTTGTTCGCCATGTCTATGGGGAAGAGGATCAGAAACAAAAACAGCGTCCACAGCACGGATCTCTTCGCGCCGGAGAGCTTGTAGGCGAAGGCGCCCATCAGCAGGATGGCCGTTAAGGTGGTGAAGGCCGTGAGCGCCGCGTCGGCGGTAAATCCGGATATCCCAAAGAGGATGCCGAGCTGTGCGGCTAATGCGTGCCATCCGTAATAGTACGTCAACAAGACCGGCGTCCCGTCGTCGGCGAGAAAGGGGCTCAGCGGCGGGAGTCCGTTTCGCGCGATCGAATCGACGATGCCGGCCTTCACATGGTCGTATATGGGCGCGGAAAAATAGACGCCGCCGCCTGAATCCAGAGGAATGAGCGGATATGTCGTAACAAGCGCCGCCGCGAGTATGAGCAGCAGGACGGAACATTCGCCTTTCGTAAGGGCGCCCTTTATGCCGATATCGCGGTGAAAACGGCAAAGGTAAATTATGAGGGCGGCTGAACAAAGGAGTAAGAGAGGCTTGCCGTATGAAAACGTTATTCCCAGGAAAAGCGTGGTTCCCAGCCAGAAGGCGGCGCCGATCGCGGGCGAGAGCATCAGATAAAATAACGGCTCCTCGCCGCGCAGTCCGCAGCGCTCAATGAGCACCCTGCCAAGAGCCGAGAATATTGCGGTCAGTAGTATCGTTAGCACGATGACATGGAAAAACATCAGGCGGTCTCCTTCCTTGGAAAACACAAGCCGTAATGAGCCTATTTTAGCATTTATTTTCAAGCGCGGTAAAAAAGACGGGGCCCTCCCCCGAAGGAAAGGACCCCATGTCTTTTTGTTGTCTTGGCTTAATTACAGCTGTGCTTTGCTGTACTCATCACGCATGCCTTTGACGGCGGCGGCGAGCGCTTCGGGATCGAGGACCATCTCCATCATGGAAATCTGCTCTTCCCACTGCGCGGGATCGCACTCCGCGCGGATCGTTTCATCAAAGATGTGATATACGGGAAGTCCCAACGGGACTCCAGCAAGCGGGCCTGCGAAGGTCGGGTCGCCGTTCGTGACGGTTTCGGCGTAGATCTCTGCGCCTTCCGCGTCTGAAGAACCTAATACTACTACACAGTTCTCGGCTCCGAATTTCTCAGCGGCGTCTTTAATACGCTGCTGATTCTGCAAGTCCATTGCTCCTGCCGCGGTTCAGACAAAGCATTCTGTCGCTGAGAATACTATCTCGGCTCCAGAATCCTTAAGGCACGCTTCCATCGCGGGCCCAGGTACGCCGTCTCTTTCACCAAGCAGGAGAAGTTTCTTACCACTTAATTTGCCCATGGACAAGATACCTCCTATTTGTGTTTTATGCTAAATTGGGCGAATGTGCCCAACTCTCGCCTTACTTAATAAGGTTTTCGATCTCCGCTCTGATCGACTCTGGGGTGCACTCTTCTTTTGAAAGACGCTTTACCTCGACTCCGTCCTTCCAGAAAAGGAAAGTGGGAAGGCCCATTACGCGGAAGCCCATCGCCACTCTCTTGTTTGTCGAGCAGTCGACGGAGGTGAACTTTACCTTGCCCTTAAACTTCTCATCCTCTTCCATCTCGTGATAGTGGGGCATAAGGCCCATGCATGGGACGCACTGGGGACCCCAGAAGTCCACCACTACGGGAATTGACTTCTCTTCGCGTACTTCGGCGTCACAGTTTTCTTTTGTAAGTGCAATCATTGTATTCTGCCTCCTGTTTATATTTTAAAAGTCACAACTTTTAATTTCTATTTCTTATCTTATCATCTGCCGGTCAGAAAGTCGACCTTAAAAATGGTAATTAATTTTCTTTTTCAGCTTCTATTAACATAGTGTCGCGCAACATACGCTGGAGCATCTGACGGTCTATCACGCCGAAATCCTCTCCCGGCTCCGGCAGATTGTGGTTCTCCCGCTCCATCCTGTACCGCTCTCTCGCCTTATCGATCGCGATCAGGCCGTCCTTGTCATATTGACGGTCGTTCTTCTCGATCACGAGCGACCTGTACGGGCCGCGCATTATCGGGACGTTCGGAGGAAGCGGAGCCGAAACCAGTTTCCACCCCTGCTGAAGCAGCTCTTCCGCTTTGTCGAGGACCTCCAGCGGCGTACCGTCAACCGGGATTATCTCATGGGGCACAGCCGGGCCTTTTTCTATCCAGCCGTTGTTCGTAACGATACGTAACTCTTTTGTCGCCATCTGCCTGTCACCCAATCTCCTCAGCCCGCGCCGTTTTGTATAATATGATATTCTACAGCAAAAAGCAAAGGCTGTTTTTGTGCATTTTTATAAAAATAATAAGGGAAACACGGATTTAGTAAGTTTTTTTGTTCGGGTAAATATTTCTAAAAGGGGGGCGGCGCTTGATGCCGCCCCCTGTGCCGCTTTTTTCTAGTTCTTTTCGAAGATCGTCTGTTCTTCGATCGGGGTCGTCATCGCTTTGAAGGCGCGCATGAGCAGCTCTCTGCGCGCGGCCTTGTCGACTTCGGGGCCCAGTTCGGGATTTCCGACGGGATGGGGGATCGCCACGCCGGGGACTATTCTGTTTGTTCCGACTGTGAGCATGATAGGAACGATCGTCGCTATCTGAACGACGGGGATTCCGGCCGCGTTTTCAATTTCTCTTGTCATCGATGCGCCGCACCGAGTACAAGTTCCTCAGGTGGAGGTGAGGATCACGGCGTCAACTCCAGCTTCTTTCAGCTTCGCGCCGATCTCCTGGCCAAACTTTTCTCCGAAGGCGACGGCCGTGCCGGTTCCGGTCGTGGTGTAGAACTTATTGTGAAGCTTGCCGAAAACGCCCTCTTTCTCAAGTTCGCGCATAACGTCGATCGGAACGACGACATCGGGGTCGACATTGGCCCACTGACGGTCGTAGCCGCCGTGGATCGACTCGTAGTTGTCGGGCGTCATGTCGAAGAGTTCGGAGATGTCATACTCGCCGAAGCTCTCCGCCGAGGAGACGCGGATGCGGTCGGGGTTGCCCTTGGGGACGATTCCGCCCGAAGTGACGAGCGCGATCGTCGCGTGCTTCAGATCCTTTATGGGAGCTGCCGGCGGGATCTTCTTGAAGGTCGGCATCTCATATTCCGTCTGGAACTCTTCGCCGCGGAGTTTCTTCAGGAGCATCTCTACCGCGCGCTCGGCTCCGCTCTTCTCGTGGAAGAAGGATTTGCGCATGCCGCGGTGGATGTAGCCCTCTTCTTTCGCGGGGCCCATCTTCTCGCCCTTCGCGAGCTTGAGGCCGAGCGCCGCCATTACAGGAAGGGCCTTGCCCATGCCGCGCGCCGAATCCGCGCAGGGGACGATGTAGGTCTTCTTGGAGTAAAGCTCCACTCCGGGGTTCTCGGGGTACATCGAAGTTACTGTGGGGACGCCGAGTTCAGCCGCGACCGTGGCCGCGATGTCGCCGCAGGCGAAGCCGTAGCGTCCGGCGTTGAAGGCGGGGCCGGCGATGAAGAGGTCGGGCTTTTGAGCCTTTATCAGCTCAAGGCACTTGGCGCGCGCCTCGTCAGTGTGTTCTCCGTAGTAGCCGTCGCCGCAGATGACGGTGGCGACTATCTCGGCTTCGCCGTTGAAGGCCGCGTTAAGGCCCATTCCGGGGCCGACTATGCCCTCGCGTACCTCGGGCTGGTGGTCGGCCTTCTCTTCTCCGCCGATCCCGGCGTAGAACTGGTTGATATAATGAACAACTCTTAAGGTCATTGTGATTACCTCCCTATACCCACTCGCAGCCGAGCTTGTTGTAGCCGATTTCAGCTGTGGAGGCGATGATGGACTGAAGCTCCACATACATTGAACCGTCGGGGCGCAGGCTCTCTTCCGCGCCGCCCGAGAGGACAGCGATCGACTCGGGGTAGCCGATGACCTTGTCCATCGCGGGAACTTCGATCATTTCGTTGACGTTGCCCGTGGAAATAAAGCCCGTCAGCTCCGGCGTGGCGTCGGCAAGGCTCTGGCTCGCGCCGTCCGTTCCGGCCGATTCGTCGGAGACGAGGACCGCTTTGATGCCCGCGTTCTCAAAGTTCTTCGCGTTGAGGCAAAGGTCGGTGTCGGGGTTGCCGTAGCCTTCCTCCGATACGATCACGCCGTCCGCGCCGAGCTGCTGCGCGATCGAGAGGTTCATCTGCGAGGCGCGGATCTTGCCGGCGAGCACGGTGCTCTCCTGTGTGGGGACCATGCCGAGGAAGTTTATCTCTTTGCCGTGGCGGGCATAGAGGGCCTGTACGATGGGGTTGTGGCAGTGGTGCCAGGTGGTGTTTTTGTCGCAGGCAGAGACGCAGTTTCCGGAGACCATCGCGCCGTCGAGGACTTCGTTCGGGTGAATGAGAGTTGGGAGCGAGGGGCGGAGGTCAGCCGCGTAGAGATAGGTGTCGTGCAGCAGTCCCTGGGTGATATTCATGCAGACGTAGATGACCTTCGGGAGATCAGGGTACTTCTGGCTCTCTTCAAAGGTGTCGCCCTTTTCGAATACCGCGACTTCGTCGGCCTTAGCGCCGTTTTCTTCCGCGCAGCGGGCAAGATAGACGCCGAGCTTCAGTCCGGCTTCGCGGAGAGAAGTCTCGTAGAGGTGCTTCTCAAGGTTTTCTGTGGGTTCGACCGAGAGGACGATGTTGTACGTCTCTGAGAAAGGTGAATAGGGGGCTGCGGGGCCGCTCATGTCGATGAAGCCCTCCTGGAAGGCGACGATCGGACCGCAGGTTATGACCGCAGCGCCGTCAAGGACGAGCGTCTCGCCGTTTCCGGCCTTCTCCATGGGAGCCATGAATCCGGGGAAATAGTTGCCCTTTCCGATCTTCACGCGGGGCTCGACCGCGTCTTTGACCGGAATGATGCGGGTCTTCTCGCCGGGACGGGCAAAGTCTATGCTCACCTTTGAGAAGTTTCTGTCCTCGGAGATGAGGGCTTCGGCTTCTTCTTTGTTGACATAGAGCACGCCGTTCTTTACGTGGGTTTTCTCTGCAAAATCAAGTCCCTTGATATGGACCTTATGCAACTCCAAACGCATTTTGCATTCCTCCTTATTTATTGATAAAACAAACATTTAATTCTTTTTGGAAGATTTCGGCGCTTCAGCCCCTTTGTCTCCCTATTCACATTCTATCCATATGCAAGGTAAAATACATCATTCCTAAGAACATAAAAATGATATATAATAAAAATAGAACTATGCTCTTGAATAAAAAAGTCCGGGAGTGGTTTTCCGATGTTTAAGAAGATGGCCCAGAATATCGCCGAAAGTACGAGCGAGGTTATCGGCCGCGGCGTTCTTGTTACCGACGAAAATGGCATCATTATTGGATGTAATGTCAAGAAAAGGGTCGGTACCTACCACGAACCGTCCATAAAAGTGATGCAGGAAAACAAGCCCTGCGTCACATACAGCGAGGAGGCGAAAAAAATGCCGGGCGTCTATCCCGGCTATACCCTGCCGATACAATTCTTCGACAAAGTCATCGGTTCCGTCTCGATAACCGGCATGCCGGAGGAGGTCGAGCGCTTCGGGCTGCTCGTGCAGAAGCAGGCGGAGATAATGCTGCGCGAACAGGCCTTCCTTGAATCAAACCTCATGCGCGAACGCGCCCTGCGCGACCTCGTCGAGAATGTCGCCTCCTACGACGCTTCGCAGGGGATGGGCGAGCTCATCACACTGCAGGGCAAAGAGCTCGGCGTCACGCTTACACGCTGCAAGGCTTCCGTCGTCGTCGAGATGAAAAGCTGGAAAGACGATTCCAGCGAGAACGCCTATCAGGTGATGGTGCGCGAGCTGCGCTCCGCCTTTTCACATCCGCGCAACGTCATCTGCCCGCAGAGAAACAGGCGCGTGACCATCTTCGTAACGCCGAACCGTCCCGGTACGAACGACGATATAACCCAGAACATAGAGGGAGTCGCCCGCGGTTTCATTGAGAGCCTCGAAAACAAGGGCATCACGGCCGACATCGCCGTCGGCTTTCCCGCGAACGACCTGAACGGCCTCGCTATCTCGCTGCGCTCGGCGCGTGACGCGATGCGCCTCGCGGGACAGCTCAAACTTTCGGGAGTGATATCGGCCCGCAACCTCACGAGCGAGGCGCTGCTCGACCTGCTCCCCGCCGGCAAGCGCGAAGAGTTCGCCGACCGGACGCTCGCCGGGCTGGAAGGGCGCAACGACTACGAAGAGATGCGCGACACCTTTCTCGGCTGGTGCGAATCGCCCTTCGCGAGCGGAGAAGTGGCCGAACGCCTCGCGATGCACAGAAACAGCCTGCAGTACCGCCTTAAAAAGATCCGCGCCCTCACCGGCAAAGACCCCTGGAACTTCAAGGACGCCTTTGAACTATGGGCGGCCTTTGTGCTGAAGAACATCAGCGGAGGGGAGAAGAAGCAATAACCGTTCCCTCGCGCTGCCCCGGTGAAGAGCCGCGTCTCCGAACGCAGGCCGTTTTTGTGGATGAATTGTGTAAAATCGCTATTTATCGTTCCCTTCCAATCGCGTAAATCGGCGTTTAGAAGTGCGAGTTGCTAAATAACTTAGGGCTCTGGAACCGGAGCCGTATATTAATACGGCGAGGACGCCAGAGCCCTATGTTATGACGCAAATCGCGCTTATAAACGCCGATTTAATCGGAAGTAAAGGGCAGCAGCGCGATAAGCCTCGCGCGCTTGATCGCGCGCGTCAGCTGACGCTGATGCTTCGCGCACGTACCGGTTACACGGCGGGGGATTATTTTGCTGCGTTCCGTTATATATTTCTTAAGCTTGTCGATTTCCTTGTAGTCTATATGTTCGACTTTATCTACACAGAAATGGCATACCTTCGGCCTGCGCTTGCGGCGCTTGCGGTTGAATGCGTTTTCCATTGCCAATCCACCTCTTTCTACTAGAACGGTATCTCTACGTCTCCTGACGAATCGGGCCCTCCGAGTTCAGAAAAGTCAAGCGGGAAATCATCTTCAAAACCGGCTTCGCCCCTAAGGCTGCCCATATCGGGAGCCGCCATGGCGTCCGACTGCGGCTGCGGCGCGCGTCCGTAACCGGACTGCTGCCCTCCGCCGTAACTCTGCTGCTGATAACCGCCCGAACCCTCATCATCTCTGCGCCCGGAGCTCAGAAGAACGATGTTTTCAGCTACTACCTCCGTGACCCAACGGTGCTGTCCTGTCTTGATGTCGTCAAAATCACGCACTGTGATCCTTCCCTCCACCAATACGGGGCGTCCCTTCTTCAAGTAGCGCTCACAGAGATCCGCGGATGCGCCCCAAGCCACGACCGGAATGAAATCCGTATGGCTCTGAAGCTCGCCGGTGGCCTTGTTCTTCCACTGGCGTCCTATGGCTACCGTGATGCGCGCCACTTTCTGTTTGTTGGGCGTAAACCTTACGTCCGGATCGCGTGCTAGGTTGCCCATCAGCACGGTCCTGTTATATCCTCTTGACATAAGATCTACCTCTCCTCAAGGTTGACGACCATCTGGCGTACAACATAAGGTTTGAGGCTAAGGAGACGTTCCATTTCCTTAACCTGCGCGGGGTCGAGCTTAAACGTGTAGAGAGTATAGAAACCCTCTAGCTGTTTGTCGATGGGATAGGCAAAACGCTTTTTGCCCCACAGGTCGATCTTCTCAACCTCTGCTCCCAATCCGCGCACGATCTCGGCCGTATCCTCGGATACTGTTTTATGATCCTCGATATCAGCCTTAAAAATTACAACCATTTCGTAAGACCGCACGTACTTCACCTCCTCCCTTTGGACTCTGGCCTCCTCCTTACGAGGAGGCAGGGAAACACAATGAATTATTATACTTTAAGAGGACGGCTATGGCAAGCTATCCTTTGAAGTTATCTCGATTTTATAGATCCTGTCGCCGGACTGCACCAGGTTGAACTGCTCGGTGGCAAGGCGCGCGATCCCCTCGGGCGTGCTGTAATAGCGGATGTCCTGTTTCAGCTTCTGCGTCTCGCGCTCCACGCCTACCAGCTCCTCCATCCGCTTGTCGAGCGTGGCGGCGAGCACGTCTATCTTCTCGATCTCCTTGAAGAAGGAGGTCAGAAGCACCGCTATCAAAAAGGTCACCGCCGCTCCGAAGAGCACCCAGCGCAGTTTCGGCGCGTTCATCTTAAAAGCTCGTCCGGGCGCCGCGTCCCTACATCTTTTCGGGAGCGGAGACTCCGAGGATGCCCAGCGCGTTCTTCAGCGTGACGCGCGCCGCCTCCATTAGAAGTATGCGGCTCTTCATCACGTTTTCCTCGACGCCGAGGACGCGCTGCGCGTTATAGAAGGCGTGAAAAGCCTCTGCGAGCTCCGTCGCGTAGTAGACGAGGCGGTGAGGCGCCGTCTCCTCGGCGGCCTTCGCGATCTCTTCCGGGAATCGCGAGATGGCCTTGGCAAGGTTGATCTCCGTGGGATCGGCGAGCAGCGAGACGTCGAAGTCTTCCATCGTCGGCATCGGGATGCCGCGTTCTTCAAGCTCGCGTTTGATGCTGCAGATACGCGCGTGCGCATACTGGATATAGAACACCGGGTTCTCCGAAGATGCCTTTTTGGCAAGTTCAAGGTCAAAGTCGACGGTGCTGTCGCAGCGGCGGATCACGAAGAAGAGGCGGGCGGCGTCGCGGCCGACCTCGTCCATGATCTCGCGCAGCGTCACGATCGTGCCGGCGCGTTTCGACATCTGTACGGGCTTGCCGTCGCGAAGGAGGTTCACCATCTGGATGAGCAGCACCTCGATGCCGTCGTCGGGGAAGCCGAAGGCCTTGTTCACCGACTTGAGACGCGGCACGTAGCCGTGGTGGTCGGCACCCCAGACGTAGATGTTTTTCTCGAAGCCGCGGTCGTATTTATTCTTGAGATAGGCGACGTCGGAGGTGAAGTATGTGGGCATCCCGTTTGAGCGAATAAGGACGCGGTCCTTGTCGTCGCCGAACATCGTCGAACGGAACCAGAGGGCTCCCGCATCCTCGTACGCGTAGTCGCGCGCCTTGAGCGCCTCCATCGCCGGTTCGACAAGGTTGTCGTCGTAGAGAGATTTCTCCGAGAACCAGACGTCGAACTTGACGCCGAAGTCCTCCAGGTCTTTCCTGATTATGGCGAGGACCATCTTGGCCGTTTCCCGCGAGAAGAATTCTATCGTCTCTTCCAGCGGTTTGGCGGCCAGCGAGTCGCCGTATTTTTCAACGAAGCTCCGCGCAATGTCGCTCATATATTCGCCGTGGTAGCCGTCTTCCGGCATCGGAGCCTCGCCGGCGCGCCCAAGCGCCTCAAAGTAGCGGGCCTGCGCCGATTTGCCGAGCAGCTCCATCTGCAGGCCGGCGTCGTTTATGTAGTATTCGCGCTCGACGTCATAACCGGCAAAATCCAGCAGGGCTGCCGTTATATCGCCGACCGCCGCGCCGCGGCCATGCCCCATGTGAAGCGGCCCCGTCGGGTTGGCGCTGACAAACTCGACCTGAACGCGCCGACCGCCGCCGATGTTGCTCCTGCCGTAGGCGTCGCCCTTTTCGATCGCGTTTTTGACCGTCTCCGTCACCCAGTTCGCGGAGAGGGTAAAGTTCATAAAGCCCGGGCCTGCGACTTCGGCCTTTTCCACCACGGAATCTTTCGGAAGTTTGGCGATTATATCTTCGGCCAGCTCCCGCGGCTTAACGCCGAATGGTTTCGAGAGCTGCATCGCGATGTTTGTCGCCCAATCGCCGTGCCCCTCCTGGCGCGGACGTTCAAGGCGCACGATGAAACCCTCCGGTATCTGGTAATCTTTCTCGGCGGCGACCGCCTTTACAGCGGTATCAAGCGCCTGTTTCAGTTCCTCTGTCATGTTCTGCAAGTCCGACACTCCTTATCTGTTAGCTTTTTAGAAACTATGCTCAACGCGTATCGCGCAATATCTTTCAGATACCAGGCTACTTCCGGAAGGGCAGGTCCAGCACCGGCCATCTCAGAGAAGCGTTAAGCTCCTCTCTGAGGAGCTGCGCCAGAACGCCGTCTATTTCACGGTTCTTCACGACCCAGGTGCTGTCCGCGAGCAGCTCAGCCTTCTTCGGCCAGTGCGTGATGGACTCTTTAAGAATCGCCTTTGTGCCGGAGCCAAGCTGTTTGAGCGGCGGCGTCTGCAGCATTTTGAAGCCTCCGGGCATCGACATACGGACCTTCTGGTCTATGATAAAGGGGAAGCGCAGCGTGTATTTTTTCTCCCTGCCGATCATCTCGCTGACAAGCAGCGGGATTCCGCCGGGCAGTCTGAGCAGCATGCTGCCGCCGTGTATTATCCCCGGGACGCACCTTACGTCAAACGAAAGTTTATAACCGGCAGAGAGCGGCTCGACCGCCGTCGGCGTGATATTCATTCCCGGTATCGCGAAATTTATTTTCGCGAGAAGAAGGGGGCCGATCTTATTCAGCGACGGGACCTCGTTTCCGGAAAAGAGGTCGCTCCAGCCGCCGGTGACAGTCACGTCAAGCGTCCCTGCCGCCCGCCCCTGATCGTCGAGCTTGAGCCGCCACAGCAGCGCGAGGCGGTTTTCCGACGAAGAGCCTGACGGAAGTTTTTTCGTCACATATTCGTCGTCTTTCAAGCCGTATATCTCCGAGCCGGCGATCGACGAAGGAAGGCGGTCGAAGGCAAAAGGCAGGCCTGCCTTGAAATATGATGGTTTGGCGCCCTCTCTCGGCCTAAGCTCTAAGATGGGATAGGCAAACAGCGTCGTCGAGGCCGGTGTCGAAGCGTTCAGCGGCATTTTTGCCTCCCACCAGAGGGATACCGTCCAGCCCTGCGAGGCAAGCCACTTGTTCAAGAGCAGGGTCTGCTCCCATGGGGTCCACGGCCCCTCGGGGGGGATACGGTCCGCCGCGCGGACCCAGTTTTCCGGATAGTCCCGGAGCGTGCGCTCCGGCGCGGTCACCCATTCGATAAGCTTTGCCCCGGCGCGCGCCGCATCGCCCTTCATAGAAACCGGCACCGAAGGCGCGGGCATCGACCTGGCGATATCATTCAGCATGCGAAGGCTGTGCGTCACCCCTTTTTTGGAGCTGAAAGAAAGCATCGGGCGTTCATTCACGACAAAACCCTCTCCGTGCCACGGCAGCTGGTTCATCACCTGCCAGCTGTAACGCTGCACGTTGTTCTGCCTGGCGACGACGGGATCTTTCATGTCTCTGCCGATCCAGAACAATTCCATCCCCTCCGGGAGTTCGACGCTGACGTTCTGCTCCCATATCGGCAGGCTGCCGGCCATATTGACCGTCTCGTCCACGCCGTAACGGTTCGCACGGTTCTCTTTGACGGTGATCACCACGGCACGGCCAACGGTGTCGTCCGGCACCGATATGACCTTCACCGCGGCCCCGCCGGCGAGCTTTTCCTCATTTACCGGCAGAGAGCCCTCCTTCATGCCCGTCATCGTGTTGTACCAGGCGGCCTCCTCTATGGAGAGTGAGCCGTCTGCCGGGACCGGATAGCGGAGCGTCTTCCAATCGGCGGGCACCCGCTCGCCCATCATTATGATGGTAGCGCGCAGGTTTTCCATCGAACCGTCGGCAAGCATCCGCGACTCGTTGTTGCGCAGCCAGATGACCGCGCTGTTTTCACCAAAGGTCTCCAGTGAGGGGACTTCCTTTTTTAGGCGCGCGATCTCGTCCGCGCTGTTCCACGCGTGCGCGGCGACGGCGCTCGAAGAGAGGAGCAGCAGCGCGGCGGCAAAGATAACGGACCTTTTAAAGAAATTATCCTTCATGTCGTGCCTCCCGTACCTATTTATTTTTTCCGCAGCACTGTTTGTATTTTTTACCGCTGCCGCATGGGCATGGGTCATTGCGCCCGATCTTTATATCATTCACTACAGGCTGCGTTTTCTGAGCAGTCGCGAGGGCCCCGGGGTTTTCCATATCGTCGCTGTAGCTTCCGCCGGTGGCCGCCGGAATATCGAAGGGATCGCGGCTCTCGCGCCATTTCTTGCTGCGTTCCTCTCTCTCCGGTTCTTTGGTGACGACCGAGACGCGCAGGGCGAATTCCGTAATGCCCTCGCGCACCTGGTCAAGCATCTCCTGGAAGAGATTGAAGGATTCAAACTGGTACTCGACAAGCGGGTCCTTCTGGCCGATGGCGCGCAGCCCGATGCCGCGGCGCAGCTCGTCCATCGCGAGCAGGTGCTCCTTCCAGTTTTTATCGAGGACTTCAAGGAAGATATATCTGTATATCTGCTCCGACAAAACCTCTCCCAGTTCCTGCGTCTTCTGGTTGAAACGGGCGCGTATCTCTTCGATGATCTTGGGGCGGGCCTCCTCCAGCTCGACCTCCGCCTGAACTCCGTCAAGGTGGCGGGCGATACCGGGCCAGAAGAGCGCGTTGAGGCGGACGCTCACGGACTTCACATCGGGTTCTTCGGCGCTCTTGTCGGCAAAGATTTTGTCCATCTGCGCCTGCGCCGTATCCTCAAGCACTCCGAGGGTGCGCCCGATAATGTCCTCGTCATCGAGTATCTCCGCGCGTTCCCTGTAGATGGCTTCGCGCTGGCGGTTCATAACGTTGTCGTAGGAGAGGAGCTGTTTGCGGATGTCGAAGTGCATCTCCTCCACCTTTTTCTGGGCGTTTTCTATCGCTTTGGAGAGCAGCGGGTGTTCGATCGATTCGCCAGTCTCCATGCCGAGCTTGTCCATAATGCCGGAGATGCGGTCGCCGCCAAAGAGGCGGATGAGGTCGTCCTCAAGGGCGATATAGAAGCGGCTCTCGCCGGGGTCTCCCTGACGCCCGGAACGGCCGCGCAGCTGGTTGTCTATACGGCGCGACTCGTGGCGCTCCGTGCCGATGATGCGCAGCCCCCCGGTCTCGATGACCTTGTCGTGCTCTTCGGCGCAGATCTTTTTATACTTTTCAAGGGTCTCGGCGTAGAGCAGGGGCTCCGCCGCCGGGTCTATCCCCTGCTTCTCGATCTCCTCGCGCGCGAGGAACTCAGGATTTCCGCCCAGCACGATGTCGGTCCCGCGTCCGGCCATGTTGGTGGCTACCGTCACCGCGCCTAACCGTCCGGCCTGGGCGACGATCGAAGCCTCCTTGTCATGCACCTTGGCGTTGAGGACGTTGTGCGGGATCTTACGCACGCGCAGCAGCTTGCTGACACGTTCGGAGTGCTCTATGGAGGCCGTTCCGATCAGGATCGGCTGCCCCTTGGCGTGGAACTCGGCGGCCTCGTCGGCCGCCGCGATATATTTCTCCTCCGCCGTCTTATAGACGGCGTCCGGTTGGTCGTTGCGCACCATCGGCCTGTGTGTCGGCACGACGATGACCTCCAGTCCGTATATCTCTTTGAATTCCTCCGCCTCTGTGAGCGCGGTGCCGGTCATGCCCGCGAGCTTATTATACATACGGAAGTAATTCTGCAGCGTGATCGTCGCCAGCGTCTGGTTCTCGCGGCCGACCTTCACACGCTCCTTGGCCTCTATCGCCTGATGGAGCCCGTCGGAATAGCGGCGCCCGAACATCAGGCGGCCGGTAAATTCGTCGACGATGACGATCTCTCCGTCCTTGACGACATAGTGGACGTCGCGCTGGAAAAGGTGATGGGCCTTCAGCGCCTGCACTATCTTGTGCGAGAGGGAGGAGTTCGCGAAATCCGTGAAGAGGTTCGGCAGCTTCATGATACGTTCGGCCTTGGCGATGCCGGCCTCGGTGAGTGCAAGGTTGCGCTCCTTCTCGTCCACCTCAAAATCAGCGCCCTTCGCAAGTTCGCGCGCGACGCCGTCCGCGACGCGGTAAGGCTCGGTGTCGTCCTCCGAGGGGCCGGAGATGATGAGCGGCGTTCTCGCCTCGTCTATAAGTATGGAGTCGACTTCGTCGACGATACAGAAGAAATGGCCGCGCTGTACCTGCTGCTCCTTCTGGATCGCCATATTGTCGCGCAGGTAGTCGAAGCCGAATTCGCTGTTGGTCCCGTAGGTTATGTCGCAGCGATAGGCCGCGAAGCGCTCCTCCTCCGGCATAAAGGGAGATATCACTCCCACCGTGAGCCCCATTCCGCGGTAGACGGGCCCCATCCAGGCGGCGTCGCGCGCCGCGAGGTAGTCGTTTACCGTGACGACGTGAACGCCCTTCCCAGCGATCGCGTTAAGGGCGACGGCGAGCGTCGCGACGAGCGTCTTTCCCTCGCCCGTCTTCATCTCGGCGATATTTCCGTCGTGAAGCACCATGCCGCCTATCAGCTGCTCCTTAAAGTGGCGCAGCCCCAGCGTGCGCTTTGATACCTCGCGCACCCGCGCGAACACCTCTGGCATGATATCGTCGAGAGATTCGCCCTTATCGAGCCGCTCCTTGAAGATCACCGCGGACTGCGCGAGCTCTTCGTTGGAAAGCTTTTCAACCTCCGCCTCGTAGGAATCTATTATCTCCGTCTTTTTGTCATACTTTGCCACAGCCCTGTCGTTCGGGTCAAAGCCAAGCGCCTTTATTACACCGTTAAAAAATCCCATCTATACTTTTTTCCACCTTTCAGGCGGCACAACACAACATGCCGCACATTGCATGCGTTCCATATCAGGTGATTATATACTTATGTGTTAATGTAAGTCAAAATTTTTAAGCGAATCGGCAGAGTAACCTTCACACGTCATCGGAAAGGCGAGGCAAACATTTAAAGGAGGGAGGCCCAGGTACGCGACTCCCCTCCTTCTACGGCTGTCATCGCTTCATATCGTTACGCGCCTCGCCCATCGACGTCAGCAATATTTGTCGCGTCTGGGCCTTATCTGTCCCGCCAGCTGCACGATGTCGTAATATTCGGCGCGGTTGTCCCTGATACAAATTTCCGCCGCGTCTATGTCCTCCGGCTCTATAAGCAGGGACATCCCGCAGGAGAGCTTTCCCTGAATCGCACGCGGGGCGGGCGCGATCCTGTTTTTAACGCCGTTTTGCGACAGCAGGTCGTGCAGGGACATCCCCTGCTCATAATTCGCGAACAGAATATAATATCTGATCCCGCCCTCAGCCATTGAGCATTTCTACAAAGGCGCCGATCCTTGTGCGGAGCTGTTCGGCGTCCGCGTCGGTATAGTCGGTCTCGATGCTGAGGACTGGGACGCCGGCCTCTTTAAGCGCGCGGGAGACGGTATATTTCTCCGTGTCATAGAGACAGCAGAACTTCAGGCTGCAGTCGATCACGCCGTCCGCATGGTACTCCTTCGCCATGCGGAGGATATCGTCAATCCGGCCTCTGTTGGGAGTAAAGCAGGCGCAGTTGGTCTTCATGTAGCGCCGCGAGAGATCCATAAACTGTTCGTCCAGCGTATCGCCGTCCTCGCTTACAAGGTTTTCAAAGTAACGCGTGCCGGTGCACATCTCCTCACAAACCACCGCCGCGCCGCTGGTTTCGATGATGTTGTGCAGCTTCCAGTTGGGGACGGCGAGCGGCGTGCCGGTGACAAGAATACGCTTCGTCCCCGCCGGAACGACGGAGACCCCGTCCTTTATGCGCTGTTCCAGCTCGTCGGCCAGTCTGTTGCACATCTGGGCGCAGCGGGCCGGGTCGTCGAAAAAGGATATCTGCATCATCAGCAGGGCGTCTCTGCCCGAGATCGGCAGGCATTCCGACTTGCGGCATTCATAGACCCTGGCCAGCGCACGGCGCTTTTCATTGACGATATGGATCGCCTCGCCGAGTTTTTCCGGCGTGACCTTATTGCCGGTAAACTCCTCCACCTTTTGGGCAAATTCCTCGATCTCGCCCTTCCATTTGAGGGTGTCCTTCTCCCGCTTCATCTGCGGCACATCCATGACGTACATGGGGACGTCCTCGCCCAATATCTCGTAGGCCTTCTTCTTCCCGTCGCAGGTAGTCTCGCCAACGTACATATCGGCGATGCGGAAGAAGGGGCAGGTACGCCCCAGCCGCGCCCCCACGGATGCCTTTACCAGCGGACAGGTGCTTTTGGGAAGCACGGCCTCGCCGCCCGGCACCCAGAACTGAGAACCGCCGCACAAACCGGTGACGATACCGTCTGCCGCGATGATCACTTCGTCAGGGACATAGACGCAGAAGGTACCGAAGACCTTGCGCCCCTTTTTCTGTTCTTCTATCAGTTCGGCGGGCCGAATGCCGTGGACCTCGGAAATCACCAGATCCCAGAAGTCCATCGCTGCGGGACGGTTTTCCTGGGTCAGAAAGACATCGCCTACCGCCGTCGGCAGAACCTGGCAGAGCAGATCATGATTCTCCAGGTCCATTCCCAAATCCTTCCACATCTTTACATAATCCGCCACAACAATTCCTCCTCGTCCTTCTTTAAACACCACACAGACAAAAACGGACTCTTAAAGGCCGCGTGAAGCGACCGCTGTTATTTTTTTGCCTCCGTCATCTGATCATAAGCCTGCAAAGCAAAGGCCGAATAGGCCCAGCCGGGACCGCCGCAGAGCAAGATAGCTGTATTCAGTGCCTCGACAAGCTCCTGCCGGCTCACACCAAGGTCGACGATCAGCTCCACGTGGGAAAGGATGCAGGGCTCGCACTTACGGGCAACGGCAACCGCCACACTCACAAGTTCTTTGGTCTTAAAATCCAGCGCGCCGCCCTCACCGCAGCAGGCCTCGCGCATCTGCCCAAAGGCTCCGATCACGTCGGGGCTGGCCTCAGCAAAGACACCCCAGCTATTTTTCAGTTCCTCAAGTCTTTTCACCGCGTTTTCCATCGAAGATACCTCCATCTTTTTTATTTGCCGTCACACGCCGCGCCTACGGCGCGCGCGTCCTCAGCCTTAATATAAAGCGGCCTCTCAGCCGGCAATCTCGCGCACGGCGCGAATCGCCTCGTCGGCCTCGGCCTCATTATTGAACCACGAGAAGCTGAAGCGTACGGCGCCGCGCTCAGAGGTGCCAAGCGCCTCGTGCATACGCGGCGCACAGTGTGCCCCCGGGCGCGTGGCGATGCCGTAGCTTTCGCTCAGTTCGTCGGAAACCTCCGCTGAATCGTAATCACGGATATTGAGCGCCACTATCGCAGCGCGGCGTTCCATGGAAAAATCGCCGTAGACCGTGACCCCATCTATCGCGCGGACTCCGTCATAAAAACGGCGCATGAGCGAGTTCTCACGCCTGCCGATCGCCTCCACGCCGACCTCAAAGATAAAGTCCAGTGCCGCCGACAGCCCAGCAATGCCATGGCCGTTCAAAGTACCCGCTTCCAACCTCGCCGGATATTCCTTCGGCTGTGTCCGAAGATAGGACTGGACGCCGGTGCCTCCTACCTTCCAGGGGAGGACGTCCACTCCCTCGCGCAGACAGAGTCCGCCCGTCCCCTGAGGCCCCATCAGCCCATTATGGCCAGTAAAACAGAGAACGTCGATCTTCATCCTTTCCATATCTATCGGGATCGAGCCCGCAGTTTGAGAGGCGTCTACGATAAACAGCAGCCCTCTTCGCCGCGCCAGCGCTCCGACCCGAGCGACGTCGACCGGATTGCCGGTCAGATTGGAGGCATGCGTGCAGACGATCGCCCTCGTCTCGGGACGGATCAGCGCCTCAAAATCACGGCAGTCCACCATCCCGCGCCGGTCCGCGCGGACAAAGCTCAGCGTGACGGCCCGCTCCGCCTCCAGCCGGAAGAGCGGGCGCAGGACGGAGTTGTGTTCAAGGTCGGTAGTTATAACATGGCCGCCGTGGTTTATGAGGCCGTTTATCGCGATATTGAGCGCCTCCGTGGAATTGCCGGTAAAGATCGTATGGTCGCTGCGCGCGCATCCGAAGAGACCGGCGAGTTTTCCCCGTGCATCGTGGATGGCGCGCGCCGCCTGAAGAGCCCCGCCGTGCGTGCCGCGCGAGGCGTTGCCCATCAACGTCATCGCCCTCACCACCGCCTCGGTCACCCGCGGCGGTTTTTGCATCGTGGTGGCCGCGTTGTCCAGATAGATCACCGTCCCGCCGCCCCTTTCTCCCCGTGCGCTCCGGCTGCCTCCACGCAGAGCGCGGCTCCCACCGCGCCGGTATAGCGTCCGTCGTCGCTTGCCAGCACCGGAACGCCAAGGCCGCGCGACAGTGAGTCACGCAGATATTCAAAGCCGCAAAGCCCACCGGTCAGGCAGACGGCCGAGCCGCACATTCGCAGCTTGCTGGACTGCGAGACGACCTTTTTCACGATCGAATCCACCACGGCGTAGGCGATGTTTTCCTTCGGCTCGCCGCGGCCGACCAGGCTCACGACCTCCGATTCGGCGAAAACGGTACACATCGAGCTGATGGAGACCTTACCGCCGCGCGACGCCAGCTGACAGAGCTCCCCCGGACTCACGGAGAGAGTATTGGCCATGACCTCCAAAAAGCGCCCCGTTCCGGCGGAGCACTTGTCATTCATGACAAAATCCTTCACCGCGCCGTCCTCCACCACGATGATCTTGGTGTCCTGCCCGCCAATGTCGACGACGGTAAGGTCCCTCTTCCGGTAGACAAAACAGGCGCCCTTTCCATGACAGGTTATCTCGGTCACGCATCTGTCGGCATAGGGAACGGAGATGCGCCCGTAGCCGGTGGCGACGGCCGAATATTCCTCCGGGGATATCCCCATCTCCGAGAGCTGCGCCCTTATTGCAATCGCCGTATCGACGCTGCTCCAGCCCGTAGGGCGAAGCAGGCGATGCAGGATCTCCCGCCCTTCGTTCATCACCACCGTCTTTGCGCAGGTGGAGCCGATATCGATGCCCACATAATATTTCATCTCAGTGCCGCCGCCCCCGGCGGATCGCGTCAGCCGTCATTTAAACATACGCCGCCGGCAGCCTCGCCGCGAAGCTTATATTGTCAAGCAGCGAAAGCAGCTGCAGCCGCGACGAATAGCCTCCGGAAAGCCTGTCCAGCGCCGCGTTGGCGGCGGGATGGAAGTATCCGCCGCGGCGCTCGGCCTCTTTCGCCTCGCTGACGGCACGCCGAAGCACATCCTCCTCGTCCATACGCCTGTCGGCGGCGATGCCGCGCAGGATAAGCAGCGGCGGGCGGAGCTCCTCACCGTTCCAGCGGCCGCTCAAAGAGACCGGTTTCCCGTTAAAGATATAGCCGGTGCAGGTATCCGCTCCGTCGCCGACAACGCGGACGCCCTCGCGCAGCAGCCAGGAGACCGTCTCTCGAATATCAAGCATGTCTTTCGGCGAGGTGCAGACCAGGACGACGCCGGAATCTCTTATAGCAGCCAGGTCGATACAGACCTCTTCTCCCTTTACGTCGCCGATCCCGCCTATCCCGCAGGAGACGGCGACAGGGACGCCGAACCGGCGGCAGACCTCCATTGTCGCGGAGGCGGTCAGCGCTCCCGTGAGTTTTTCCTTCCGCGCCCGCTCCAGCGAATCCAAGGCAAACTTATACCTGGGAGCGCCGGCACGAAAAGTGAGATATCTTTCCAGTGTGCCGGCGACGATATCTCCCTCCTCGATCCAGCATATCACAGCATCGTCCGCGCCGGCCGCCCGCCATTCCCGGGCAAGTTCCGCGCCTCCGATAGATGCCAGCCCAAAGGTCAGCAGGCAGCTCTCGACCAGAAATGAGGACGGAGCTTCTTTATCTATAGCCATCGAACTGAGCGACATTGCCGCTGTTGATCACATCGAGAGGGCAAAAGACCGTCTGATTCATCTCCATGCCCTGCGCCAGCTTCAGCAGCATCACGACCGCCGCCTTCGCGTATACGGAAGAGGGATAGGTGATCGTACCATCCATACGCCCCTCTTTGATGGCGGTCTTAGCCTCTTCAGTACCGTCCACGCCGTAGATCAGCACATTCTTTTTGGCTTTGGCGTCGATGAGCGCCCTTGACGCGGCGAGCGCCATCACGTCGTTGCAGCAGAATATCGCGTTCAGATCCGGGTTTGCCTGAATCAAGTCGGCAGCCGCATTGTATGCCGCGGTGCTGTCCCAGTTGGCCGGCTGCACGCTGACGACCTTGACTCCGGCGGCGGCGAAGGCCTTCTTCGCTCCGGCCGTGCGCCCCTCGCTCTGGGCCGCTCCGGGGATTCCCTGGATTATCGCGGCTTTGCCGCCGCTCTTCATGCGTTTGACCATATCTTTGGCCGCCATCTCGCCCTGCTGGGCGAAATCAACGGTAAGGCGTCCGTCAAGATGGCCGCCCATCTCCTTAAGGCTTTCAACATTGACGCCCGGCCCCAGGTTTATGACAGGGATCTTGTTCTTATTGCACTGCACGATGCCAGGCAGCAGATTGTAGGGTTCTATCGGCGAAAGGACGATCGCCTTATAATTTTTCAGGGCCATTCCCTGCAACGTCTCCAACTGGGACTGCTTGTCTCCCTCCGTGGGGGCAGACATCACCTCGATGCCGACGCCGTACTCTTTCGCCGCGGCGATGTATGATTCCTTCATACCGACCCAATATGGATTGGTCAGCGAAATGACGAGCGCGCCCAGCTTCTCGCCGCCGTTGAACTTGGGCATACCGCCGATCTGTTTCATCAGCGTCCTTTCGATTTCGAGCACCCTGGCGTTGGCCTTCGCGGCCGCGGCCTCCGCGCCAGTGCCGCCGCAGGCGGACAAGACGGCTCCGACAGCAAAAACTGACAGTAGTTTCAGATACTTCCTCATAAAAATTTTCCTCCCGTGTCTGGTGTATTATTTATCGCCGGCTGCCCGGCTTTAACGCGCCTTCTTATACGCCGCTGCCGCAGCTCGGTGACGGTGACGGCCAGCAGCAGGATCATGCCGATGATAAATTCCTGATAGTGAGCATCGACGCTCATCATCGTCAAGCCGTTTTTTATGACGGAGAGCAACAGGCAGGCAACCGCCGTCCCCATGATCGTTCCCTTGCCGCCGCTCAGCAGCGTGCCTCCCATCACCACCGCGGCGATGGCGTTCATCTCCATACCGATACCGGCCGTGGCCTCGGCGGTATTGAGCCTGGCGGAGATGATCAGCGAGGCCATGCCGGCGAGAAAACCGCTGAGCGCGTAGACCGATATCTTGTGTGCGGCGACGTTGACGCCAAGACGCGACAGCGCTTCACCGCCGCTGCCGACAACAAGTGTATAAAGTCCCCACCTTGTATAACGGATCACCGCCAGCGCAAAGAGAAAGGTCGTCAGCGCCAGCAAAATCGGCGTCGGGATACCGACGCTCCCGGTGAAGGTCTGCAGGAATCCCTTCGGCAGGCCGTATATCGGCGTGCCTCCCGTAATAATAATAGCCAGGCCGCGGAACACCGAGGCAGTGCCCAAAGTGATGATCAGGGGGTTGATGGTAAAACTTGTCACCAGCAGGCCGTTGACCGTTCCCATCGCGGCCGCGGCCAGCAGCGCTGTTAAGACCGCCAGCGGCACCGGCGTGCCGGCCTTCAGGAGCAGGGCGGCAGCGATCCCCGAGAGCGCCAGGATCGCGCCGGAGGAGAGGTCTATCCCTCCCGTGCAGATGACAAACGTCATCCCGACCGCCAATATCAGCTGATGCGCCATGTGGTTATCCAATATATTCATAAGGTTCCTGCCGGTAAGGAAAAACTCAGAATGGAAGCTCAGCAAAACAGACAGCAGCACAAGCAGCGCGAAAAGGAGCAGCGGCTGAAAATAATCCTCAAAGTGATTATTGTTTTTTACCGCCTCTTTAATCGACATAGTCGGCCTCCATTATCATCCGCTGCACTTCATCCAGCCGCACGCCGCACGCCGTCACCGTCTGCAGTATCCTGCCGCGGCGCATGATACATATCTTGTCCGCCACATCAAAGACCTGGTGCAGGTTATGGCATATAATGACGATGCCGATACCGCGCGAAGCCAGCTCCGAGATCAGCCGCAGAACGGCGGATGATTCCCTGACACCCATCGCCGCCGTCGGTTCGTCAAAGATCACCAGTTTCCTGCCGTGGTAAATCGCACGCGCCACCGCCACCGCCTGCCTCTGCCCGCCGGAAAATGAGCCCACAGGCAGCGTGATATCCGGGATACCGATGTTCAGGCGCTCGATCAGCGACGAGGCGATGCGGCGCATCTCCCTCCTGCGCAGGAAAATGCCGCCGTGGGTCAGTTCATTGCCAAGAAAAATATTGGCCGCCGCGTCCCGGTAATCGTCAAGAGAAAGATCCTGATAGACGGCGGAGATTCCGGCGGCAAGGGCTTCTTTGGGGGTCAGAGAGGAATACTCGCGTCCGTTAGTGCATATCGTTCCTTCGTCGGGACGTAGGTCGCCGGAGAGAATTTTAATGAGGGTGCTTTTACCGCTCCCGTTGTCACCGACTATCGCCGTAACTTCGCCGGCATTCACCTTGATGTCCACACCGCGCAGAGCCTTGATGCCGCCGAAATTCTTTACGATCCCCGCGGCCGTAAGCACCGGGATGTTATGTTCCGTTACAGTCCGTATCTCATTTTTCTCCGTCAAAATCAAGTTCTCCGTCGAATATAACTTTATGAATCACTGATTTAAGCAGTATATCACCCATCCGCCGTCAAGTAATTTATTCATTGCTATATAAAAATTTGCAGTCGGCCATAAAAAAGCTATATTCAATGCAACAAATTTATAGCTTTAATATACAGATAAACTATTCATAAACACAAGCAAACAAAACGGCGCGTCCGTTTTCGCAGGAAATCAGCAAACCGGCGCGCGCGTACAAAAACGCGCCGCGGGAAACCCGGCGGCGCGCCCTTATCTTGTTTCAAACGGCAATAAACTATCCGAACTACTTCTTTTTTCCGCCCAGATAGGCCTCTTCTATCTCAGGATTGTGGAGCAGATCGTCAGATTTGCCCTCCATCACGATCTTGCCCGTCTGTATGACATAGGCGCGGTGCGAAAGCTGCAGCGCCTTCCGCGCGTTCTGCTCGACGATGAGGATCGTCATGCCCAGCTGCTTGTTGACCTCGGTCAGCTCCTTGAAAATTTCACTGATGATGATCGGAGCGAGTCCCAGCGACGGCTCGTCGAGGAGGAGCACACGCGGTTTCGCCATCAGCGCGCGCCCGATCGCCAGCATCTGCTGTTCTCCGCCGGAGAGCGTGCCGGCGTACTGGTTTTTACGCTCCAGCAGGCGCGGGAAAAGGTTGAATACCTCCTCCTTCTGCTTCTCTATCTGGCTTCTGTCCGAGAGCGGAAACGCCCCCATATCAAGATTCTCAAGGACTGTGAGCGGGGCGAACACCTTGCGCCCCTCGGGAGAGAGGCTGACGCCGGCTGAGACGACCTGATAACTCTTTGCGGGAAGTTCCTTGCCGTCAAGCAATATCTGCCCCGAGGCGCGCGGCACGCTCCCCATGACGGCGTTCATCATCGTGGATTTCCCCGCGCCGTTCGCGCCGATGACGGCGACGATCTCCCCGGCGTAAACATCGAGGGAGGCTCCTTTAAGCGCCTGGATCGCACCGTAGTTCACCACAAGGTCCCTCACGGAAAGGATCGGAGTTCTCTCTTCCATAACTATTCCTCCTCTCCCAAATAGGCCTTAAGGACTTCGGGATGGTTCTGTATCTCATCCGGCGTTCCCTCGGCGATCTTAGCGCCGAAATTCATGCAGACGATATGCGGGCAGATCGCCATGACCATATCCATGTGATGTTCTATGAGCAGGATCGTGAGGTTAAAATCTTTGTGGATGTCGGTAATGAGATGGTTGAGCTGCTCGACCTCTTCGGCGTTCATTCCGGCGGCCGGTTCGTCAAGCAAAAGCAGCTCCGGCTTGAGCGAGATCGCGCGCGCGATCTCAAGGCGGCGCTGAAGTCCGTAAGGCAGCGTGCCCGCCGCCTGGTCGGCGCGGTCGTCGAGGCCGACGCGCTTCAGAAGTTCCATACTCTCGCCGCGTATCTGGCTCTCCATCTTGCTCCAGCGCCCCGCGTGAGTGAGCGCCTCCGCAAAGGAATAGGGATAATGCTGCTGCGCCGCGGTCATGACATTCTCAAGGACCGTCGAGGCCGCGAAGAGACGGAGGTTCTGGAAGGTACGGGCGATGCCGAGGCGGATCACCTGGTATGTTTTGAGCTTATTGAGGCTCTGTCCCTTGAAGCTGATCGCGCCGCTGGTCACGTCATAAACGCCCGTGACGAGGTTGAAGATCGTCGTCTTGCCCGCGCCGTTCGGTCCGATAAGCCCGGCCAGTTCACCGCTTCCTATCGCAAAGCTCATATCGCGGACGGCCTGAACTCCGCCGAATGCCTTGTTCACATCTTTAAGTTCAAGTACGGGGGTCGTCATCAGCGGGCTCCCTCCTCTGCGGCGTCTGTCTTTCTCTTTTTGGAGAAAAGCTTCTTGATGTATGAGCGCGTCAGTTCGTTGGTGCCCATGATGCCTTCCGGACGAAGCACCATTACGAGCACAAGCACGAGTCCGTAGATAAGCATGCGGTACTGCGAGATCGGGCGGAAGAGCTCCGTGACCAGCGTCAATATCGTCGTGCCGAGCAGACAGCCGCTCATCGAGCCAAGGCCGCCGAAGACGACGATGGAGACAAGCTCCGTCGACTTCGCCATGTCGAACATGACGGGCTGGATGAAAGACATGAAGCCTGCCAGCAGCGCGCCGGAAACTCCGCAATAGAAGCCTGAGATGGCGAGGCTCAGCACGCGGAAGCGCGCGGTGTTGAAGCCCAGCAGCGAAGCGGCCACATAGTCGTCGCGGCAGGCCTTGAAAGCGCGCCCATAGCTGCTGTAGACAAGGAAAAACATCCCGACAGTCATCACGGCCAGGAACCCGACCGCCACGGGCATGGAGGTGAAGTCCTCTATCCCGGGATAGCCGCGCGCGCCGCGCGTGACGGAGTTCCAGTTCTCAATGACAAGACGTATCGCTTCGCCGAGTCCGAGCGAGGCGATCGCGTAGTAGTCGCCGACGAGTTTAAGCGTCGGGATGCCGATCAGATAGGCGAATATCATGGCTAGCATTCCGCCGGCCAGAACCGCGATCACGTAATGCACTCCGTACTCAACTGTCAGTATTGCCGCCGTGTAGGCTCCGATAGCCATATATCCGGCATGTCCGAGCGTGAATATGCCCGTGAAGCCTGTGAAGAGCGACACTCCCAGGGCAGCTATGCAGTTAATTGAAAGGAGCGTAATTATACCAACGGCATAACCTTCCATTTGATCACCCTACACTTTCTCGCCGACGGACTTTCCGAAGAGTCCGGCAGGGCGCACGATCAACGTTACTATAAGGATTCCAAAGACGACGAGATCGCGGAACTGGCTCGAAATGAACCCCGCCGTCAGCATTTCCGCAAGGCCAAGGATGAGGCTGCCTACGACCGCTCCCGGCAGCGAGCCAAGACCGCCGATGACCGCCGCGACAAAAGCCTTTGTGGTGATCATTCCGAGCTGCGGGTAGAGCGTGTAGCGGACGGAGAGGAATATCCCGCCGACGCCGGCCAGGAGGCCAGCGACAAAAAAGACGATGGCGATAAGACGGTTGACGTTTACCCCCATAAGTCCGGCCGTCTTGAGGTTATAGGAGGCCGCGCGAATGGCCAGTCCCCATTTCGTCTTGACGAGGAATAGCTGAAGGCCCACGAGGAAGACGACGGCCGTCACAAGCGACAGGATATCAAAGGCGCTGGTAGTGGCGAGGCCGAAGAAATTTACCGGATCAGTCGGGATGACCGGCGGCAGGGCGCGGAAACGGCCGCCGACGGTGACCACGAAAATATTCTCGATTACGATGCTCATTCCCATTGAGGCGATAAGCATATAAAGGGTTATCGGCGTACGTTCCCTTATGGGACGGTATGCAAGCCGTTCGACCACGATAGCCGAGAGCCCGGCGCCGATCAGAGCGGCAAAGGAGGCTAGCCAAATATTCATGCCTCCGGAACGAAGGGCGAAGTAGCAGATGTAACCGCCAATTACAAGAAATCCGCCGTGAGCGAAGTTTGAAAACAGCAAAACAGAGTATACCAACGAATAGCCGACTGCGATAAGCGCATAAACGGAGCCGAGAGACAGACCGTTGATAAGCTGCTGGATAAAGGTCTCCAATTACAACACCTCAACCTTTCCTGGTGCCCAATTCATGGGCTTGTCTGTGAAAAGAGATGCCCAAGGTCAGGGCAAACATGAACCTTGGGCATAATTTGGTTAAATTTTTATTTCGGTTCTACCTTCTTGTAGAATCTTGTCTTGAGGTCGTCTCCGACTTTGAGGATTATACCGGGCTTGTTCAGCGGGTTGTGCGTCTTGGGGTCGACGGTAAGAGTCGCATGGTTCAGCTTAAGTCCCTTTGTCTCTTCCAGCGCCTTCGCGATCGCGGGGCCCTCGGCCTTGCCGGCGCGCTTGATGGCATCGATGAGCCAGTACATCGCGTCGTAAGCCATCGTGCCGTTTACGAACTCTTTGCAGTCATCCTTGTAGACGTCCTTGTAGCGCTTGAATATCGGGGCCATGCCGGGATCTTCCAGATAAGTGTGGTTGACCCAGTACGTTCCCTTCATCGCCGGGCCGGCGATCTCGTTCATGAATTCGGCATAACCGTCGCCGCCGATGACCGTAGCCTTAAGTCCAAGTTCCTGCGCCTGCTTGATGGCGAGAGCCATGTCCTTGCCCATTCCCGGCAGGAAGAGCAGGTCGGCGCCTGAGTTCTTGATCTTCGTCAGCTGCGCGCGGAAGTCGACGTCCGTCTCGCGGAATCCTTCGTCGGCAACTATCTTTCCGCCGAGCTTTTCATAGCTCTTGACGAAAAACTCGCGAAGTCCCTGCGCGTAGTCAGAGCCTACGTTATAGAGGATGGCGGCCTTCTTCAGTCCAAGATCCTTAAAAGCGAGGTCGGCGGCAAGCGTTCCCTGATAGGGGTCTGTGAAGCAGATACGGAATGAATAGGGGCGCACTTTACCCTTATTGTCGACAGTTACGAGCGGGTTCGTTCCGACCGTAGAGATCTGCGGGGTCTTGCCCTTGGCGACGATAGGAGCTGTCGCGATGTTGATTCCGCTGGAGTTCGCCCCAACGATAGCGCATACTTTGTCGCTTTCGATCATACGACGTACCGCATTGACCGCGTCTTCATTTCTTGTTTTCGTGTCATAAGGGATAAGCTCGATCTGACGTCCGAGTATGCCGCCCTTGGCGTTGATGTCGCCCACGACCAGCTTGGCCATGTTGACTTCCGTGATCCCATACTGAGCGTAGTCCCCAGTAAGTGCGGCAAGATAACCGATCTTGATCGGTTCAGCCGCAAAAGCGGCTCCTGCTGCGAAAACAACGATAACGAGAGCGAGTAAAGCCAGTACCTTTTTCAATATAGTGCACCTCCATATTGTATTGTGTATCAGCTTGTTGCTTCACTTATTTTATAATTATGTCAGCCATATGTAAAGGAAAATTGGCATGGTTAATTTAGTTAATTAAAAATTTTGAATTGAACGCACGATTGAGTTCATTTTCATACAAGCTGCGACAATCGTGCGTCCGGACGTCAAAGAATGATTATTTGTTACTTAATTTTTTCCAGGGCACCGCCGCCATCATCGCCTTTTTTCGGCGCTTGAAAAAAAAACGTGATGTGATAAGATTGATTCAGGTAAGGCAGAGCCGCCCACAAGGTGGTTTGCCGAAGTTCCTTTAGGTTAAAAAATTACCCCGTAGGACCTGGGCAAAGTCGGAGGGGTAATTTTTTATGCCTTTTTTCGGGCTATCTGCCGACAAATGTGAAAATGAATGTCAGCAGCGCCAGAATGAAGGTACCGAATCCAAACATGATCATAATAATCGTATGGAAATCGTTATTCTTCATGAGACATCACCTCCATCCCAAACTTGTACATGACAAGGTCGGAACTTCGGCGAAACCACCCCGTAACACGGCTCTGTCCGTAAGTATATCATGAGATTTAATGTAAATATCAAACCTGATATATATACTTTTAATAAATACATCAGCAATTGCCATAAACATGGTAAATCGGCGTTTATACGCGCCGTCTGCGTCATAACTTGCCCTCTGAGTGTCCT
>OGYB01000046.1_pt1 | contig 108430 bp, 105 predicted proteins | sample 1576421 | NCBI WGS metagenome assembly OGYB01 (sample SAMEA3541577, study PRJEB24748) | human gut metagenome | biome: human gut; feature: human-associated habitat; material: faeces | place: China | collected 2012
CCTCGCCCGGCGGCACGCCCCCGCCGCCCACCGGCATGGCCGGGTACGACCAGGGCGTGCACAACCACCTGCTGCACGGCGGCCACCTGTCCAAGGTCACCGTGCACGACAACGCCGGGCCCATCCTGACCCTGGGCTACAAGGCCACCCCGCCCGCCACAGATGCCCACGGCGACATCCTGAACGACGCGGGCCTGCCCGCCGTCATGGTGCACCAGTACGACCGCATGCCCGATCTGTTCCGGACGGTACGCGCCCGCTACGCATAGTATCCCTTTCCAGGGGCAGGACCAGCGGCGGCAGTTCCGGACTGTCACGCGGGCAACTGCATGCTCAGTCAATACAAGGTGTCTTTTCTTTTTCTCCAGGATCGTGCAGGGAGAAGAATCCTGTATTGTACCCCCATATCCGGAGGATACCCATGCGTCTTCGTTTCCTGCCAGCCCTGCTTCTCGTGGCCGTCATGGCCGGTACCGCGTTCGCCGGCAGCCAGGGGCCCGGCATCAGCCCGGACCAGGCCCTGCAACGCCTGAAGGAAGGCAATGCCCGGTTCGTGGCCGAAACCCCGACCGAGCGGAACCTGTCGGCCAAGCGCCTCGCCACCTCGCAAAACGGCCAGACCCCCTACGCCATCATTCTTTCCTGCGCCGATTCGCGCGCACCCGTGGAACTGATTTTCGATGAAGGGGTCGGCGACCTGTTCGTCATCCGCGTGGCGGGCAACGTGGCCGCCCTGCTGAACACCGACTACACCAGCGCCTTCCAGGCGGTACTGTGCATCATCCTGGTGGAGGGCATCGTGTTCCTGCTGCTGAGCGTGTTCAACATCCGTGATAAGATCGTTCACGCCATCCCTCTGGGCGTGCGGCTGGGCATCGGCCCCGCCATCGGCCTGATGCTGATGAATATCGGCGTTGGCTCCAACGTGGGCGTTTATGCCGAGGGTAACGGCTACACCGATCCCTTCTATGTCATGCGTGACTTCTTCGGCGCCATGACCCCCAGCGTCATCAAGGATCACATGGGCGCCGAGTACAGCACCATGGTCCTGACTGTCATCACCATGTTCGTGGGTCTGTTCGTCATCATCCTGCTGGCCAAGAAGGGCGTCAAGGCCGCCGTGCTGGTGGGTATGCTGGTTGCCTCCGTGATCTATTGGGCCGGCGAGGCCATCTTCCTGCACGTGAATCCCTTTGCCTCCCTGCAGGGCGCCTCCTTTGTGCCTCCCTTCCACGACATGGCTGCCACCACCCTGTTTAAGTTCGACTTCACCGACTTCTTCCGCATCGGCTGGTTCACCGCCATCACTCTGGTCATCACCTTCTGCATGATCGATATGTTCGACACCATCGGCACGCTGGTGGGTACCGCCTCCCGTGCCGGTATGACCGACAAGGACGGCAATATGCCCAACATGAAGGAGGCCCTGACCTCTGACGCCATCGGCACCGTGGCCGGCGCCTGCTGCGGCACCTCCACCGTCACCACCTTCGTGGAGTCCGCCTCCGGCGTGGAGGCCGGCGGCCGCACCGGTCTGACGGCTCTCACCACCGCCGTGATGTTCCTGGCCTGCATCTTCATCGCCCCCATCGCCGCCATCATCCCCGCTGCGGCCACCTCCTCCGCTCTGATCTATGTGGGCATCCTGATGCTGCAGGGCCTGAAGAATGTGGACTTCAACGATCTGGATCAGATCGTCCCCGTGTTCATCATGCTCATCGCCATGCCCATCTCCGGCTCTATCGGCCACGGCATCGGTCTGGCCATGATCTCCTACACCATCATCAAGGTGTTCTCCGGCAAGGCCAAGGACGTGTCCGTCCTGACCTATGTCATCGCCGCCCTGTTCATTGTGAAGTTCTTCGCAGTGGTGTAAGGCGAGCTATCCCCAATTAGGAGGGAATACGCCGTATGGATTATTATCTTCTGACGGATCTGGCTGCACAGGTGGGACACGGTCTCGCCATCAGCGGCGCAGAGACCTTTCGGGTGGAGGATACCATACGGCGTATTCTTCGTGCCTACGGCATCGAGTGTGAGGTGTTCGCCATCCCCAACTGCCTGACCATCAGCTTTGAGGCCGCCAACGGCAAGCCCCTGACCATCATGAAGCGCATCGGCTTCCACGGCAACGATCTGGATGCGGTGGAGCAGTTCAATGCCCTGAGCCGCCGCATCTGCCGGGAGACCCCGGAGGTGGAGGTAGCGGTGCAGTGGCTGGAGGAGACACAGGCCGCCTGTCGGAAATATTCGCTGCCGGTATACTATCTGGGCCACTATCTGGGGGCCTTTGGCTTCTGCTTTGTCTTTGGCGGCACCCTGCGGGACAGCCTGTGGGCGGGATTGCTGGGGCTGATCATCGGCCTTGTCAACGGGTTTTTGAACCGGCTGGAGGTGAACCCCTTCTTCCGCACCATCGCCGCCTCCTTCTTCATGGCGGCTCCGGCATATCTGGCGGCCAGTCTGGGGTGGATGGATTCCGTGGACTCTTCTATCATCGGCGCACTGATGATCCTGGTGCCGGGGCTGCTCATCACCAACTCCATGCGGGATATCATCTACGGCGATACCAACTCCGGCATCAACCGCATCGTGCAGGTGCTGCTGTCGGCCTTCGCCATTGCACTGGGTACGGCGGCGGCGTGGCGCATCACCTCCGGGCTGTACGGCCTGCCGGTAAGCACCGGTGTGGTGCATCCCTTCTGGGTGCAGGGTCTGGCGGTGCTGGTGGGCTGCGTGGGCTTCGCCATCCTCTTCAACGTACACGGCGGCGGAATGTGGCTGTGTACGCTGGGCGGCGTGGCCACGTGGATGGTATACCTGCTGGCGCAGCAGCTGGGCTATGGTGTTTACAGCATGAACTTCTTCGCCACGCTGGTGGCAGCCCTCTATGCCGAGACCATGGCCCGAATCCGAAAGTATCCGGTGACATCGTATCTGGTGGTGTCCACCTTCCCGCTGCTGCCGGGGGCGGGCATTTACTATACCATGAGCCTGGGGCTGGCGGGAGACTTCCATGCGGCGCTGGCCAAGGGCCTGGAAACGGCGGGCATCGCCGGGTGTCTGGCGGTGGGGATCCTGCTGGTGTCCACCCTGTTCCGCCTGCCGGCGGAGTGGAAACGTCGGCACGGCAAGAATTAAGTGCCAAGCCCCATATACCAAGAAACAAGGACTGCGGACATTGTCCGCAGTCCTTGTTTGATTGAGGGGATGGTTTTCTGTTAGGCGTATGATTTGCAGGGTGAGGGCATCAATCCAGCAGCATCAGCAGCTCCTTGGCCTTGACGGCCTGCCCCTCCTTCACCCGGATCTCCCGGACCTTGCCGGCGGTGCGGGCGGTGACGGCCGTCTCCATCTTCATAGCCTCGATGGTCATGAGTACCTGATTCTCCTCCACGGTGTCGCCGGGCTGCACGTGGAGCTTGGACACCATGCCGGGGATGGAGGCCCCCACCTGACGGGGATCGCTCTCGTCGGCCTGCACTACCTGGCGGGTCTTTTCCGAGGCATTGGGATCACGGACCGCCACCTCACGGCGCATTCCGTTCAGCTCGAACTGGACATTGATGGTGCCGTCATCGTTGTGGTCACCCAGCCCCAGATACTTGATGACCAGTGTCTTGCCGTCCTCGATGTTGATCTTGTTGGTCTCGCCCAGCGCCATGCCGTTGAAGAACACATGGCTGCCCATACGGGTGATATAGCCGTACTCCTTGCGGTGGCGGCAGAAGTCCTCATATACCTTGGGGTACATGGCGTAGGAGATCAGGTCCTTGCGCTCCGGGTCGTTCCGGAACTTCCGCACCTCCTGCTCCAGCTGGTCAAAGTCCACCGGCGGCAGCAGCTTGCCGGGACGGCAGGTGATGGGTTCCTCGCCCTTCAGGACCACCTTCTGCAGATCCTCCGGGAAGCCCCATGCGGGCTGGCCCATCATGCCCTTGAAGTAGGACACCACGGAATCCGGGAAAGCCAGTGCCTTGCCCCGCTCCACGATATTCTCCGGGGTCAGGTCGTTCTGCACCATAAAGATGGCCAGATCGCCCACCACCTTGGAGGAGGGCGTCACCTTCACCGGGTCGCCCAGCATATCGTTGACGGTCTTGTACATCTCCTTGACCTCCTCGAATCGGTCGCCCAGACCCAGCGACTCCACCTGGGGCCGCAGGTTGGTGTACTGACCGCCGGGGATCTCGTAGCGGTAGATGTCGGTGGTAGAGGTTTTCAGGCCGTGGTCGAAGCTCTCATACCGCAGGCGCACATCCGCCCAGTAGTTGGACAGCTCCTGCACCCGCCGCAGATCCAGCCCGGTGTCCCGCTCCGTTCCCTGCAGGGCGGCCACCAGCGCATCCAGCGAAGGCTGGCTGGTGAGACCCGCCAGCGGGGCGCAAGCGGCATCCACCACATCCACACCGGCCTCGGCGGCCATCAGCAGGGCCGCCACCTGATTGCCGGTGGTGTCGTGGGTATGCAGGTGGATGGGGATGCCGATCTCCTGCTTCAGGGTGGACACCAGCTTCTTGGCGGCGTAGGGCTTCAGCAGGCCGGACATATCCTTAATGGCCAGCATATGGGCGCCACGGTGCTCCAGCTCCTTGGCAAGGTCCACATAGTATTTCAGGGTGTACTTATCCTTGGTGGGGTCCAGAATGTCGCCGGTGTAGCACATGGTGGCCTCCAGCAGCTTATTCTGGTTCAGCACCTCGTCCATGGCCACCTCCATGCTGGGGATCCAGTTCAGAGAGTCGAACACACGGAACACATCAATGCCCCGCTCCGCCGCCTCCTTGATGAAGCTGCGGACCAGATTGTCGGGATAGTTGGCATAGCCCACCAGATTGGAGCCACGCAGCAGCATCTGGAAGGGGATGTTGGGGATCTTCTCCCGCAGCAGCCGCAGCCGCTCCCATGGGGACTCGTGGAGGAAGCGGTAGGCCACGTCGAAGGTGGCGCCGCCCCACATCTCCAGTGAGAAGCAGTCCCGCAGGATATCCGCCACACCGTCGGCGCCCTTCACCATGTCACGGGTACGCATTCGGGTGGCCAGCAGGCTCTGGTGGGCGTCCCGCATGGTGGTGTCGGTGAGCAGCAGCTTCTTCTGCTCCAGCACCCACTGGCTCACGGCCTTGGGGCCCTTTTCATCCAGCAGCTGCTTCAGGCCGTGGCCCAGCGGGGCCTGAGGCTGGGGGAAGCGGGGGGTGTCGTACTGGTGGCGCTCGGCGTTGGGATTGGCCACTTGGATCTCGGCGATGTACCGCAGGACACGGGTGGCCCGGTCACGGGAGTCCACGATGTCAAACAGCTCCGGCGTCTCGTCGATGAACTTGGTGTGGCAGCGGCCCGCCACGAAATCCGGATGGGCCAGAATGTTGGTGACAAAGGGGATGTTGGTCTTGACGCCCCGCACCCGTACCTCGTTGATGGCACGGGCTGCCTTGCGGCAGGCGGCGGGGAAATTATGATCCCAACTGGTGACCTTCACCAGCAGCGAGTCGTAGTAGGGGGAGATAACGGTACCCACGTCGGCATTGCCGCCGTCCAGACGGACACCGAATCCGCCGGAGGAGGCGTAGGCCGTGATCTTGCCGTTGTCCGGGGCAAAATTGTTGGCGGGGTCCTCGGTGGTCACACGGCACTGGATGGCGTAGCCGTCGACGTGGACGTCCTCCTGCCGGTTCAGGCCGATCTCCGGGTGACTCAGGGGATACCCTGCGGCAATGAGGATCTGGCTGCGGACGATATCCACGCCGGTGACCATCTCCGTCACCGTATGCTCCACCTGAATGCGGGGGTTCATCTCGATGAAGTAGTAGCCGCCGTTTTTATCCACCAGAAACTCCACCGTACCGGCGCTGACGTACCCCACCGAGCGGGCAATTTTCACGGCATCCCGGCGCAGCGCCTCCACCGTCTCCTGCGGGACGGACCATGCCGGGGCAAACTCCACCACCTTCTGATACCGCCGCTGGAGGGAGCAGTCCCGCTCGCCCAGATGATAGACGTTGCCGTGCTGGTCCGCCAGGATCTGCACCTCAATGTGCTTGGGCTCCACCAGATACTTCTCCATGAAGATATCGCCGCAGCCGAAGGCCTTCTCCGCCTCGCTGTGGACCAGCTCATAGGCGGTGCGGACCTCCTCCGGGCTGTCGCAGCGGCGCATGCCACGACCGCCACCGCCGGCCGCCGCCTTCAAAATCACCGGGAAGCCAAAGGACACCGCCTTCTCCACGGCGTCCTCTGCATCCCGCAGAGGCTCCGTACAGCCGGGGATAATAGGCACGCCGCAGGAGATAGCGATCTCCTTGGCGCTAAGCTTATCGCCCATCTGCCCCAGCACCTTGGAGGATGGCCCGATGAACAGGATACCGTTTTCCTCACAGGCTCTGGCAAAGTCGGCATTCTCCGACAGGAAGCCGTATCCGGGATGGATGGCGGTAACACCACGGCGCTTGGCCAGTCCGATGATGCCGGGGATGTCCAGATACGCCCCCAGCGGGGATTTCTTCTCCCCCACCAGATACGCCTCGTCCGCCTTGGTGCGGAACAGCGAATAGGTGTCCTCATTGGAGTAGATGGCCACCGTGTGGATGCCCAGATCGTGGCAGGCACGGAAAATGCGGATGGCAATTTCGCCACGGTTGGCCACCAGCACCTTTTGGATTTCTTTGGTCTGCATGACCCATCGCCCCTTTCTGTCTCGTGGACATTTGTTTGCACATATTATATCATAGACCTTCCCCGCCTTGCAGAGGGCAAACAGCACAAATCGCCTTTTTGTTCACTCTCACAAGGCCGCCGGGGATTTTCTCCGCAAATTTGGAAGCTTTTTCCCTTCCGCCTGCGGTCGGCATCAAGAAGCCGCATCAAAAGCTCCCTCCGGCGCTTTCACGGTATCCCCCAGCCCCGTTTTTCCGGCGGAACGTTCGGAATGAATCGTACCGCCGGGTCGGCTTTTTGCACAAACGCTCTCCTTCACCGCATCTCCCCAAGGCCCTCAAACGCCATCAACGCCGCATCCCGAACCGGGGTGCGGCGTTGATGGTAAATAAAGGAAGAAGGAAAGAGTAGCAAATTCAGCGCCCCATCGGCGGGGGCGGCGGCTCAGCCGCCCAGATATGCCTTCTTGATGGAGTCGGACTCCGCCAGCTCATGGCCGGTGCCGGAGAGTGCGATCTTTCCGGATTCCAGCACATAGGCCCGGTCCGCCACCTGCAAGGCCATTTCGGCGTTCTGTTCCACCAGCAGGATGGTGGTGCCGGACTGGTGCAGCTCCCGGATGATAGCGAAGATCTGTCCCACCAGAATGGGGGCAAGGCCCATGGAGGGCTCGTCCAGCATCAGCAGCTTGGGGTGGCTGATCAGCGCCCGGCCCATAGCCAGCATCTGCTGCTCGCCGCCGGAGAGCGTTCCCGCCACCTGATCCCGCCGCTCTTGCAGGCGGGGGAAGCGGGTGAAGATATCCTTCAGCTCCTCACGGGTGGGCTTTTTGTGGAGGTAGGCCCCCATCTCCAGATTCTCCAGCACCGTCATCTGCTGGAAGATACGGCGGCCCTCCGGCACGTGGGCCAGCCCCTTATATACCAGATTGTGGCTGGGGGTGTGGGTGATGTCCTCCCCCAGAAACTCGATGCTGCCGGTACGGGAGTGCATCATGCCGGAGACGGTTTTCAGGGTGGTGGATTTTCCGGCGCCGTTGGCGCCGATCAGGGCCACCACCTCGCCGGGGCGCACCTCGAAGGAGACGTTCTTCAGTGCATGGATCTTGCCGTAGTAGACGTTGATATCCTTAACCTTCAGCATCGTCCTTGGCTCCTTTCTTCCCCAGATACGCCTCGATGACGGTGGGATTGGCTTTGATGTCGGCAGGGCTGCCCTTGGCGATGACCTTGCCGTAGTTCAGCACGCAGATGCCCTCGCAGATACCCATGACCAGATTCATGTCGTGCTCGATGAGCAGAATGGCGATCTGGAAGGTATCCCGGATGCGGCGGATGTTCTCCATCAGCTCCGCCGTCTCGGAAGGGTTCATGCCCGCCGCCGGCTCGTCCAACAGCAGCAGCAATGGCCCGGAGGCCAGCGCCCGGACGATCTCCAGACGGCGCTGTGCGCCGTAGGGCAGGCTCCCCGCCTGTGCATGAGCCAGATCCGCCATGCCGAAGAAGTCCAACATCTCCAGTGCCGTGGCCTCCGCCTGACGCTCCGCCCTGCGGTAGCCGAAGCCGTGGGTCACGGCGGCCAGCAGGTTCTCCCGGACGCTATTGTGCATCCCCACCTTCACATTGTCGATGACGCTCATATCGTTGTACAGCCGGATATTCTGGAAGGTACGGGCGATGCCCATGCGGCTGACCTGATGGGTGGACTTGCCCGCCGTTGGCATCCCGTTGATGAGGATGCTGCCCCGGGTGGGCTGATAGACGCTGGTGAGGAGGTTAAAGACCGTGGTCTTCCCGGCTCCGTTGGGGCCGATCAGTCCGGCGATCTCCGTACGGCCAATGGTGAGGGTAAAGTCATCCACGGCGGTCAGACCGCCGAAATCGATGCCCAGTCGGCTGGCCTCCAGCACGGGAGCGTAGCGGACGTCACGCTCCGGCACCAGAGATCGGCTGGGGTACGGGACCAGCGGCGAATCCGGCAGCCGCACACCGGCAGTTTTCAACTCTTTCATTTCTTCGCCGCCTCCTTTTTCGTTTTCTCCTTCCGGGTCTTTCCAAGGCTCAGCAGGGCTTTCAGGGACCACCGACCCTTCCACTCCGCAAACTGCGGGGAGGAGTTCAGCAGCATAATGACGATCAGCAGCACGGAGTAGGCCAGCATCCGGTAGTCTGCCACCTGACGCAGTACCTCCGGCAGAGCCCGCAGGATGATGGTGGCGATGATGGAGCCCCGGATGGAGCCCATGCCGCCCAGCACCACGATCACCAGAATTTCGATAGACATATTATAGTCAAACATGGCGGGCTTGATATTGGCCAGCGTATGACCGTACAGCACACCGGCCATTCCGGCGAAGAAAGCCGCCAGCACGAACACCATCAGCTTGTAATACGTCACGTTGACGCCGTTGGACTCGGCGGCGATGCGGTTGTCCCGGATGGCCATGATGGCCCGGCCATGACGGGAGTTCTTCAGATTCATCATCACCAGCACCACCAGAAAAATCAGCACGATGGCAAAGGGCAGCAGCGTCCGGGTGTCGGCGTAGATCTCGCTGGTATCCAACCCCTTGGCGCCGCCGGTGACGGAGAGATTGTTGATGATGGTCTTGATGATCTCGCCGCAGGCCAGCGTTACGATGGCCAGATAGTCGCCCTTGAGCCGCAGGGCAGGCAAGCCCACCAGCAGGCCCACCACCGCCGCCGCCACGCCGCCCAGCAGCATGGACAGAGGCATCCGCACTCCGATGGGGACGCTCTGCGCCAGCTGAATGGAGAGCAGGCAGCCGGTGAACAGGCCCACGGACATGAAGCCCGCATGGCCCAGCGACAGCTCACCCAGCAGGCCCACCACCAGATTCAGGGACACCGCCATGACGATGTAGCAGGCCATGGAGATGAGCATATTGGAGATCTGCCGGCTGGCAGCTCCGGAGTAAATGAGGGCAGCGGAGCCGCCGCAGAGCAGGGCGGTAATGAGCAGCGTCACGGCGTTGCCGCTGAGGCGCCGTGCGCCGGAGGTCATATTCTTTCCCATAGCTTACACCTTCTCACTGATACGCTTGCCCAGCAGGCCGGTAGGCTTCACCACCAGCACCGCCACCAGCACGCCGAACACGATGGCGTCGGCCCACAGGGTGGAAATATACGTCTTGGAGAGCTGCTCGATAACGCCCAGCAGCACACCGCCCAGCATAGCGCCGGGAATAGACCCGATGCCGCCAAACACGGCTGCGGTAAAGGCCTTGATGCCGGGCATGGCGCCGGTGGTGGGCCGGATGTAGGTGTAGGCCGCTCCGTAGAAGATGGCGGCCACGCCCGCCAGCGCCGAGCCGATGGCAAAGGTGACGGTGATGGTGCGGTTGACGCTGATGCCCATCAGCTCTGCCGCCTCCTTATCCTCCGACACCGCCCGCATGGCCTTGCCCATCCGGGTACGGTTGATAAACAGGGACAGCCCCACCATGATGATGGCCGTCACCGCCATGGTGGCGATGGTGATGCCATCAATGTACACGCCGCCCAGCTCCACGCTGGGGATGGTGAACAGCACCGGAAAGGCCTTCTGCTCCGAGCCGTAGATCAGCAGCGCCAGATTCTGCAGCAGATAGCTGACACCGATGGCGGTGATCAGGACCGCCAACGGCGGGGCCTGCCGCAGAGGCCGGTAGGCCAGAAATTCAACGGTGATGCCCAGCAGGGCGCAGACGGCGATGCTGATAAGGATGGCCACCAGCGGCGGCATCCCCAGCGTCAGCACGGAGGTGACAACGGCATAGGCTCCCACCATGATGATATCGCCGTGGGCGAAGTTCAGCATCTTGGCAATGCCGTAGACCATGGTATAGCCCAGAGCCATCAGCGCATAGATGCTGCCCAGGCTCAGGCCGCTGATAAGGGTCTCGATCAATCGGGTCATAAATCAGTTTCCTCTCTTTCTTCCGGATATCCCTCCCTGTCCGGAGGGTGGGCCGGGCGGCACAATACTGCCGTGCCGGAGACACCGGCAGGCACTGTTCTGCCGTTCGGCGGACAGCGCCCTCCGGGGCCGAAGCCCCGGAGAGCACCGGGTTTCTTTAGCCAAGCAGGCTGGTGGTGCCGTCGGCGGCGAACACCATGGCCTTGGCGTTCTTGGCGGGTTCACGGCTGGTGTCCCACTGCATGGTGCCGGTGAGGCCGTCCACGGTGATGGTGTACATGGCGTCCACCATGGCGGAGGTAAAGTCGGCGTCAGCAGGGGTCTTGCCGCAGGCCTCCATGGCCGCCTTCACGGCATACACGGCGTCGTAGGCGTCGGCGGCGAACTGGTCAGGAGCGGAGCCGTGGAGCTTGGTGAACTTGTCCACGAAGGTCTGGGTCTTGGTGTCGGGAGCGTCCACGGCAAAGGGGGTCAGCATCATAACACCCTCCAGCATGGCCATGTCGGAGACCTTGGTCTGCAGGCCGTCCAGACCGTCGCAGCCAAAGACCTTGATGCCATCCAGCTTGCCCTGAGCCTGGGTCAGGAACACGGAGGCCTCAGCGGCATAGATGGGCAGGAACACCAAATCGCAGCCGGAATCACGGATGGCGTTGATCTGGGTGGAGAAATCCGTCTTGGTGCCCTCGGTGAATGCCTGCTGGGTGACGATGGTCAGACCCCGCTGGGCCGCCTGAGCAGTGAAGGTCTCCACCAGACCGGCAGAGTAGTCGATGTCGGACTGATAGAACACGGCGATCTTACTGCCCAGCTTGTTGTCAGCGATGTAGTTGGCGGAGGCAGTACCCTGTGCTGGGTCGTTGAAGCAGACACGGAAGGCCTTGTCGTTGCCCTGAATGCACTTCTCGGCAGAGGAGGTACAGGTGACGACGAGTACGTTGTCGTTCTTGGCGGCGGTGATGACGGACTGGGCCTCACCGGACAGCACGCAGCCCAGAGAGACGTCCATCTTATCGTCCATCAGCTTACCAAAGGCAGAGATGGCGGAGTCGGGATCGCCCTGAGAGTCCTCGGTCTGCAGCTTGAGCTGCCAGCCGTTGACGCCGCCGGCGGCATTGATCTCCTCCACAGCCACCTGAGCGCCGTCACGGGTGGAGGTACCATAGTGGGCATAGTCACCGGTCATGGGGCCGATGAGGCCCAGCAGCAGAGTCTGGTCGCTTCCGCCGCCGTTGCTGTCATCGCCGCCCTTGCCGCCGCATCCGGCCAGCAGGCCCAGCAGCATGGCCAGCGTCAATACCATACATACAAGTTTCATTCCCTTTTTCATGTTTCTTTCCTCGATTCTTGTAGGTTTTATTTTCAGCCGGTGGGCTTAAAAATACAAAAGAAAAACGGCCTTGCTCTTGCAGCAAAGCCGTCAGCCAAGTTTCTGTCCCGGACTATTCTGCCGGAAACCACTCGACGCTGCGCCTTACTGCGGGATGCGGGATAATTCGTACCAGTACGATCAGAACCAGCAGAACCGCCAGAGCCACCAGTACCCCCAGCAGAATGGACAGCAAAATGGACACCGCCAGAATGGCAGTGTCCAGAGCAAACAGGTAGGAAGCGGTGCAGGAGGCAGACTGAGTGGCCGGTGCGCAGCACGCATCGGCAGCATGAGTACGGTTACAGGCGGAAGTGTACTTCATGGTGTCTGTCTCCTTTCCAAAGGCTGGCCCACACGGGCGGGCCGCTTGATGTTGCATAGTTTACCGGTTTTATATGCAAAAGTCAATGGGGGGTATGTCGAATTTACTGCCCCGCAGCCCCGCATTTTATACAGTTTTCACAAACTTGCAGGAAACTTTTATGAAATAGAGTTTCTCTTCAAGAAAATATCATTCCAATGACCGCATACAGCCCATGCGATACCCACGCAAAAAGCGCCCCTCTCCATCGGGAGGGGCGCTTTCGTTCCGCTGTTTATAGGGGAATATTTTACTTGCTCACCGTGTACCAAGTGTCGCTGCCGTCAACAGTGGAGGTCGTGGTGCAGCCATTACCCAGAGTGATCTTGCCGGTTTTGGCATTGACCGGGTCTACCGTTGTCACGCCGGGATTATAATTTTTGAAGCTGCCGCCGTTTACCGTAATGGTGCAGCCGGCGGTAGCATTATCCTGGTGGTTCAGCACATAATACGTCCCATTGCTGGGGGTGGCCGTCTCGAACTTACCGCCGTTGATGGTCACCGCAGCCTTGCTTCCACTGCTCATGCTGGTGTAGACGAAGATACAGGAGGTCCCCTCGCTGGTGCCATAGAAATGGCCGCCGTTGATGGTCAGCCTGCCATAGTTGCCCGCACGAACCGCAGAGGTCACCTTGTTGGTGTAGGTCTTATCCGAGCCGTATACCGCGCCGGTCTGGCCCTCGCTGCTGTCATTGATAGTCAGGTTGCCCTTCTTGCCGCCGATATAAAACACGCTGCCGTTATTAGGCTTTACGCCCGCTGCATACTCCAGCCGGATGGAGTGGCCGTTCAGGTCCATCACCACGGTCTTGCCGGACAGATAGATCTCATCGGTGACGACCACGTCGTCCACCAGCTTGAAGTAGCCCTTGGCATTTTCCATCTTCAACGCCTGCTCACCGGTAGCCACCAGATAGGGGTTCGCCTTGGTGCCATTGCCGCCGTTGAAAACACTGCTGGAGGTCACCACAGTGAAGGGGGAGAAATCATCGGTGCTGAAGGTCAGCAGGCCGGTGGCAGCATCGTAATAGTAGGTGTCGTTGGCCGCCTTGACCGCCTCGGCGCTCTCCGCCTTGGTCAGCGGCGTCTCGGAGTGATAGAACCCGATCACGTTCAGCTTCTTCTCCAGCTGCAGGGCGATGGTAAAGAACTTGCCGTCCGCTGCCGTGACCTTGTTGCCGTTCTGATCCTCCAGACGGACCTCGGTGGTAACGGCGTTGGTGCCGGTGACGATCTCAATGTTGGCCGGAGTCTGCCCTTCTGTCTTGACCAGCGTCAGCTTTCCGGCATCGGTGCTGCCTGCGGGAATGGTAGCGATCACAGTGGGGTCCTTCTCACGGTCCTGAATCACCGTGTCGCCGTCGGTATTCACATCGCCCACAGCCACCACGGGATAGGTGGCGTTGGCATCGTAGGTGTTGTTGAAGCTGTCGCTCTCCACGGTGTTCTGGGTGGCCACCACGGTGATGGCGATGCCGTCAATAGACTCGTTCATGTAGTCGTTGCCGGCGGACTCCTGCATATGACCCTTGATGGTGAAGGCAGCGCCCTCTTCCCCGGCCTTCAGCTGCATCTCGGTCAGGTTGATATCCGCATCATTGATGGTCCAGTCGATGACCTCATTCAGCTTGGCGCTGCCGTTGATGCCGGTGATGGCCACCTTGTACTTCAGGGCCAGATTGCCCTTGTTCACCACACGCAGCTCCGGCAGCTTGTAGGTGCAGCCCGGCTCCCACAGAATGGCTTCGTTTTCAGCGCCAGCGGCCTTCTTGAACTCCAGCTGCTTGCCCTGTGCATCGGCCCAGCTGGTGACATTGCCTTTCTCGTCCCATGCAGTGGCGTACTGGAGCTGAACATCCAGATTACCGGCCTGAATCTTGTTGACACCGGTGCTTGCGGTGTCGGTGAACCATGCGAAGGTAGCGCCTACCAGCATGGCCAGGCACAGGACCATGGCCACGACGCTGCCCAGCAAGGCCCGTTTGGTGCTCTTGCGGTTTGTCATAATATCTGCCTCCTATTTTTTGCGTGTGCGGGTCTTGGCCGTTGGGCTTTGTGGGGGATGCGGGGAATACGGATTGCCGCGTCGGGGCTGCGCCCCTCCTCAGAATGACGCCTTCTTTGACCCCTCCCTATCGTTTCAGAGAAACGATAGACGCCCATGGGCGTCCCGGTGCGCACTTTTACGCAGGCATATTACCACTTATATGGACACAATGCAAGTCCCTTTTTGTCAAAAACTGTCATTTTTTCTGGAATTTTCTGCATCCCATTCCCCGGTATGGCAAAAGGGCCTTGTTCCTCGCCGCAAGGCCCTTATTTTTCTGGGAACTTCGCTGCCATTACCGCAGCTGCGCCGTGAACACGATCTCCCCCGGCTGAGGGCATTGGGCCCGGATGAAGCCGTGGTGTCCCTCGGCAATGCTCCGGGCGATGGAGAGCCCCACACCGAAGCTGCCGTCGGCGGAGCGGGCCTGATCCGACCGATAGAACCGGTCAAAGAGCTTCTCTGTCTCCCCCTCAGCCAGCGGCGCACAGGCATTGCTGCACCGCAGGACGACGCCCCGTTTTCCCTTCTCCAGCACAAACCGGACGGTCGTCTCCGGCAGGGCGTACTTCACGGCGTTATCCAGCAGGATAGACACCAGCTGCCGCACGGCGTACTCGTCGCCGCAGTAGGTAAGCCCCGGCACGATAGCAAGCTCCAGCGGATGGCCCTGAGACCGGGCAAAATCCCGGAAGGACTCCGCCGTCTCCTCCACCGCCTCGCTGACGGCGAAGTCCGACAGCTTCAGCGGCGACTCCTCCTCGTCCATGCGGGAGAGCGTCACCGTGGTCCTGCGGAAGCAGAAAAAAGCCTGACCTCTTCTCTCTTCCCTCTTTTATAAACAGGACAGGGTCCGGTTCCCAAGGGAACCGGACCCTGTCCTGTTTTTTGACGCCTCACCTACTCGCCAAGGCTGCGGGAGAACCCCCCATCCTCACAGGATGGAGAGCTGTCCCGGATCCTCGTCACCCTCTGGGCCAGTCCAGATCTCTGGGCAGCCCCAGAATGTAGTCGGCGCTGACGTGATAATACCGGCACAGCTTCTCCAGCTTCTCAATACCCATTTCGCTGGTGCCGTCCCTCCAGCGGCGGATCTGCTTGGTGCTGACGCCGATGACCTTCGCCAGATCCTGCACCTTGGTGTCGCTGTCCTCAATAATGGCGTCAATATTTGGATACTGCTTCATGTATGCTCTCCTCGTGGTCTATTGTCTATGCTTCATCGGCGATTTTTGTCGAATTATGTCGAAAATTTTACACGCAAAATGGCACGTTCGTCTTGACTTTGGACATATATGTCATTTATAATATGTAAAGACATATATGTCCCACATTTATTTGTTCGTTCTGTCCTCATCACCGTCATTGTTTGACATTCTCCACGCAATATGACTGGAAATTTCAGGACAGTTGCTCTGTTTCGACGTTCTTCATGAGCAAAAGATGCTTTAATAGTCCTGCACCCGCCAAGTGCTCCAAGCTATCTCCGGGAGGAACCCCCTATGACCGTAAAAAAACTCTTACAGCTCCTTAGCACCATTCTGGTGGCGCTGGTAGTCCTTCTGGCCGTGGCGCTGGTCGGCGTCCGGCTGGCCGGCATCCGCACCTTCACCGTTCTGTCCGGCTCCATGGAACCCACTTACCACGTAGGCTCCCTCATCTACGTAAAAAAGGTGGACCCCACCACCATCCGGCCGGGGCAGGTCATCACCTTCATGCTGGATGAGAACACCGTGGCCACCCACCGGGTGGTGGAGGTGGTCCCCGACGAGGACGATCCCTCCACGCTCCGCTTCCGCACCAAGGGCGACGCCAACGACGCCGAGGACGGCAGCCTCGTCCACTATAAAAACGTCATCGGCACCCCGGTGTTCACCATCCCCAAGCTGGGCTACGTGGCCAATTACATCCAGCATCCCCCCGGCCTGTACGTGGCCATCTCCGCCGGGGCCGTCCTGCTGCTGCTGACCTTCCTGCCGGACCTGCTCTCCGGCGGCTCCGACAAGGGGCAGGGCAAGCACATCCGTCAGGACAGTCAAAAGGCATAGATCCGTCGGTCCTGCCGCAAGGCTCACCATATCATTTGTTATCATTTTATGCAGGAGGAAAAAACATGAAAGCAAGGAACCGCATCAAACCCCTGTTGACCCTGTGCTGCGCCCTGCTGCTGGTAGCCGCCGGTGTGTTCGGCACGCTGGCCTACCTCACCGGCACAGACACGGTCAACAACACCTTCACCGTCGGCAACGTGAAGATCACGCTGGACGAGGCCAAGGTGAACACCGACGGAACGCCTGTGGTGGGCGCTGACCGGGTGAAGACCAACGAGTACCATCTGCTCCCCGGCCACACCTATACCAAGGATCCCACCGTCACCGTCAAGACCGGCAGCGACGCAAGCTACGTCCGCATGAAGGTCACCTTCAACAACGCCAAGGCCATCATCGCCCTGTGTACTGACCCCGAGTTTGCCGAGGACGGCCCCACCGGCGTGGAGAACGCCTATCCCCTGATCCGCATGGTGAAATTCGTGGAAGCCAATGCCGCCAAGTGGGACGGCATCATCCCCGATAACATGGTGGAGACAGAGGAGATGCTGGCCGATGCCAAGTACTTCGCCTACGATGCAAAAGCCGACACCCTGACCTACTATTTCTATTACACCGATACCGTTTCCGCTCCCACCGCTGATGTGGCTCTGCCTGTCCTGTTTGACAAAGTGACCCTGCCCGAGTGGGTCACCAACGACCAGCTGGCCACTCTGGAGAATTTCCAGATCACCGTGGTGGCCGAGGCCATTCAGGCCGACGGCTTCGCCAATGCCGGCGCCGCTTGGGCCGCCTTCAACGGCTGATTCCCCCCCCCGGTTTCGACGGCACATGGGCTGCGCCCCACGCCGCAGAAATAGATGTTATAGTTTGTAAGAAAGGAAGAATCAAGTATGAAGAAAAAAACTCTGGCACTGGTTCTGGCTCTGACCCTGTTGGTGGCCGGTGTCGTCGGCGGCACGCTGGCTTGGCTGACCGATCGGACCGCCGAGGTGAAGAACACCTTCACCGTGGGCGATATCAACATCGGCCTCACCGAGACCACCACAGACTACAAGATGGTTCCCGGCAACACCATCGCCAAGGACCCCACCGTCACCGTCAAGGCCAATTCCGAAGCCTGCTGGCTGTTCGTGAAGGTCACGAAGTCCGAGAATCTGGACACCTTCATCACCTATGCCATTGCTGAGGGCTGGACCGCTCTGCCTGGCGTGGATGGCGTTTACTACCGTGAGGTTCCCGCCTCCGCCGCCGACCAGACCTTCTCTGTGCTGGCAGACAATGCCGTCACTGTGAACAGCGATGTTACCAAGGAAATGCTCACGGCTAAGGATTTCGCCAATCCCACCCTGACCTTTAAGGCCTACGCCGTGCAGAAGGACAATGTTGCCTCTGCCTCCGATGCTTGGGCCAAGGTCAACCCCTAACCAAGTGATCCCTTGCACATTCTGATACCCAAAAAATCAAACAAAAAGGAGAGCAATTACATGAAAAAGAAGATCACTGCCCTGTTCCTGTGCGTGGCGCTGGCCGCCATCGCCATCGTCGGTGCCTCTCTGGCCTACTTCACCGACACCGACAACAAGACCAACACATTCACCGTCGGCGGCGTAAAAATCGACCTGATTGAGCAGCAGAGTAATGAGGACCATACCGGCTTTGTTCCTTATACGGGCGATAAGGTTCTCATGCCCATCGTCGGCTCCGCTCAGGGCGAAAAATACCCCAACGGCCAGCCCAAGGCTGCGAACTACATCGACAAGGTCGTAACGATTCAGAATACCGGCAAGTCTGCCGCTTGGATTCGTGCTTACTATGCGGTTCCCTCCGATCTGGATGACGGCTATGAGACCTTCAACGCCGGTGCGAACATCCTGCACGGCAACTTCGGCAACAAGATCGTTGACGGCACTGTCTACACCACCTTCGGTGCGGAGTGGAACTGGATGCATGACGGCAAGTGGAACTACTTCGAGACCACCATGGACGGCGTCAGCTACAACGTCTACTTCGCGGACTACTACCAGCCTGTTGCGGCCAATGAGACCACCGAGCAGCTCATTTGCGGCGTGTATCTGGACAAGAACGTGGATATGAAGGACGGCAAGTACATCGATACGCGTTACCCCAACGCCGACCTCTCTATCCTGGAAGGCACGGTCAAGTATCCCGTATTTGCGGTTGCTGTGCAGGCCGAGGGCTTTGACACTGCCGCAGCTGCTATGGATGCCGCCTTCGGCGCCAACTACAATCCTTGGGGCGGTACCGCCACCAACTGGCAGTAATTCCCCCCCAACAGGAAGCAGATCGGCTTCCCTGACTCTACTATCTCCTCCCTATTTTTTTGCGGCACGGGTCCTGTGACCCGACCAACCCCGACACGCCTGTTACCAGCGGGTCGTGTCGGGTGGCAGAAAGCCCCCCTATAGGCTCCCTGTCACCCCGGTGAACCTGTTACCAGCGGGAACACCGGCGGCCGTGGCCTCTTAGAGGCCCGGCCAAACCAGTGCAGCTGTTACCGCAGCTGCACCGGTTTGACCGCTGCGGTCAACCACCTTCTCTGTCCTCCCTATGGAGGCTGACCATAGACAGGAAAGGAGCAACCACATGAAACGAAAGCTGTTATTACTGTCGGTGCTGGCCATCTGCGTGGCCACGCTGGCAGCCGGAACGCTGGCGTATTTCAGCGCCGACGGAACGGCACGCAATGTCATCACCACCGGCAATGTCTCCATTGCTGTGGAGGAGTGGGCGGATGCGGATAAGACCCAGCCCTTCGAGGATCTGACGGGCATCATGCCCGGCACCACCGTCACCAAAATTGCCGAGGTCCGCAACACCGGCGAGGCCGACGCATGGATCCGTGTCCGCCTCACCGGCGACATCCGCCTCACCGGCGACGGCACGCCGGATCCCTCGCTGGTAAAGCCTGACCTCAACACCACCGACTGGACGCTGGCCGCCGACGGCTACCTCTACTGCAACAAGGCCATCCGCCCCGGCGAGACCACCGCCCCTCTGTTTACCTGCGTCACCTTTGACGCCGGTATGGGCAACGAGTATCAGGATGCCACCGCCACAGTCCATGTGGCCGCCGAGGCTGTCCAGACTGCCAACAACGGCGTCACCGCTCTGGAGGCGCTGGGCTGGCCAACGCAGGGTTAAGGAGGTGCGGTACATGAAAAAAATGCGGCATATGAAGAGAAAAGCCCTTGTGGCGCTGGTGCTGTCCGTCACCATGCTGCTGACCCTGATGCCCGGTCTGGTCTTTGGTGTCTCCGACGATCAGGGTGACCCGGACACCGTCAGCTCCTCCATCGACTACCCCACCGTGAATTTCACCGACGTGGCCCCCTTCCTGCCCCCGGTCAGCGGTGCCGCCCCCCGGCGCTCCCCGGCCCGTGCCGCCGGTGATACCGATCCCAGCAGCGATAACGGCATGGTGGTCAACAAGACCTCCGTTTATAACGAGGAGACCGGCGCCTATGACATTACGCTGGAGGCCTACGCCACCGGCAGCAAGGTCATCAGCACCGTCACCAGCGACGTCCCCACGGACATCGTTCTGGTCCTGGATCAGTCCGGCTCTATGGGGGATAACTTCTCCACCACAACGTCGGACTCCTGGGTCTCCTACGGCAAGCGTACCAACGACGCAAACTATAATAACCGCATGGACAGCAGCAACAAGAGCAAGAACCGCAACCTTTACTACAAGCTGTCCGACGGCGGTTATGCAGAGGTCTGTATAGCCCGCTCCGAAGCCGGAACCATCAAAAAGTACACGGAGTATAGCGGAAACAACTACAACTGTAATCATAGCGGAGATACCCTCTATACAGAAGTAAACGGTCAGTATGTAAAAGTATCTGTTTCCAGCGAATATGATTACACTTCCGCAGTGTATATCTATACCTACACTTATACCGCCCCCGACAACTCACCGGTCACGGAAACAAGCCGTGGTCCGTTCGGCGATCCCCCCTTCCCCATCTACAAGGAGGAAACCGTCACCGAGTATGCATATACCTATTCCTACACCGTCAACGGGACCCGCACGGACATCGGCACCTCCACCGGAGCGGACACGGTATTTGAAACCGAGCTCTATCAGAAGATTCCCTCCGGCACCAAAATCACCCGTCTGGAAGCCCTGAAAAATGCCGCCGCCACCTTTGTAAACGCCGTGGAGGAGAAGGCCAAGGGCGCTGACGGTGTCCTCGGCACCGAGGACGACATCTCCCACCGCATCGCCGTGGTGGGCTTCGCCAGCCAGTCCGGCTACGGCGACAACACGGAGCTGCTGTCCATCGCCGGAAGCAACAGCGGCAACGTGGGTGTGGCCTATCACAACATCACCGACCAGAACCTCAAGGACGTTCTTCAGGAAGTGGACACCTCCGCCGGTCAGACTATGGTCTCCGACGCCATCGGCGCTCTGGCCGCCAGCGGCGCCACCCAAACGGATCTGGGTCTGGACATGGCCCAGCGCATCCTCTCCGCCAACCCCGTGCAGCCTAACGAAACGCGCAACCGTGTGGTCATCGTCTTTACGGACGGCGCTCCCACCAGCTTCAACGGCTTTGAGAAGGATGTCGCCGACAACGCCATTACCCATGCCGGCTCCATCAAGACCGCCGGAGCCACCGTCTACACCATCGGCATCTTCGCTGGAGCCGACGCCACTAGTGCCGGCACCGAGCCAAGCGGCGACCTTGGTCAGAACAGCAGCTCCCTGAACAGTGCCTGCAACTGGTTCATGCAGCAGGTGTCCTCCAACAACGGCACGCCCCGTACCCCCAGCTACTACCTGTCTGCGGCGGACACTGGTTCCCTCAGCAACATCTTCCAGCAGATCTCCGACAACATCGAGAGCGGCGGCTCCTCCTCCACCCTGACGGAGGAATCCGTGGTCCGGGATATCATCTCCCCCCAGTTCACCCTTCCTGCCGGAGCCACCGCCTCTGATATCACGCTGGAGACCTACGCCTGCACCGGTAAGGACGGCGACACCTACACATGGCGCCAAAACGACACCGCCATGGGCGCCACTGCCGCGATAGACGGCAATAACGTCAGTGTCACAGGCTTTAACTTCTCCGAGAACTACGTGGGTACCGTTACGAATAACGGCATCGTCACCTACCGGGGCCATAAGCTGGTCATCCGCTTCAGCGTCAAGCCTCAGCCCGGCTTTCTGGGCGGCAACAATGTCCCCACCAACGCCGGGGCCGGCGTCTATGAAAACAAAGACTCCGAGACCCCTGTCCGGGAGTTCCCCCAGCCCACGGTAAACGTCCCCATCCAGCCCGTCACCGTTGCAGCGCAGGACTATAACGTCTATCTGCTGGGCGGTCTCACTGCCAGCCAGCTGCAAAGCGGCTCCACCGTACAGGTAGGCAGCGTTAAGCTGGATCTGACCAAGGCCACCGACCCCGACCACCCTTACGGTCTGGAGCCGTGGCAGACAGCCTATGTGGACATCACCGTCTCCATCACAGGCCCGGACGGCAGCCCCGTCACCGACCTGACCCAGCTGCGGGCGGACACCTCCTGCGCCGTCTCCGTCACGGTATCCCCCAAAACGGAGCCGCAGGCGGATTCCAGCGGCACACCGGCCACCAAACAGAGCGGCAGCGCCACCGGCAAGGTCAACGTCTTTAAACCGACGCTCACCTACGAGGACGGCATCGTCTACTACGGCGACACCTTCGATAGGGCCACGCTGCCCGGTTACCGCACCTCCACCAGCTGGTTCCACAATGGCACCGACGCTGCCACCGTATCCATGACCGGCGCCGAACCCAAGCTGAACTCTGCTTACAGCTACGACACCACCCTCCTGACGGACATCGTGAACACCAAGCAGGACATCCCCGTGAAGGCCACCATCTCCATCGGTGAGACCGATATCACCGGCGACACCACCTTCCTGCACACGAGCTGCGCCGGAGAGACTTGGAGCCACACCAGCGGCGACCCCGCCTTCCTGCTCCACGTCAGGACCTGCGCCCTGACCGTCACCAAGACCGGCGGCGCTGACGGTGAGCCCTATGTGTTCAACGTCTACCGTAACGGCAACCCCTACACCCAGGTCACGGTGGTGGGCAGCAGCAGCATCACCATCTATGAGCTTCCGGTGGGCAAATACACCATTGAGGAGGACACCGGCTGGAGCTGGCGCTACGATGCCACCTACGACCCCGATAAGCCGGACGGCTGCACCCTCACCGCCGGCCACAATAGCGGCAGCATCACCTGCACCAACACCCTGAAGAATGACCGCTGGCTCAACGGCTTCAGTGATGTTATCGCCAATATCTTCGGAATCCGACACTGAGAAAGGAGGAACTGTTTGTGGCACGCAGAAAATATCCTTCGCCCCGGAAGCCGGGTGCGCTGCTTCTGACGCTGGTTCTGCTGGCGCTGGCCCTCACCGGCGCCACGCTGGCGTATCTCATCACCCATACGGACCCCGTCCCCAACCGGTTCACTCCCGCCCATGTGTCCTGCAACGTCACGGAGGACTTTGACGGCACGACCAAGAAGAACGTCAACGTCACCAACACCGGTGACATTGACTCCTACCTCCGGGTGAAGCTGGTGACCTACCGGGTCAATGACGACGGCCAACACATCGGCGGCACGGCAGCCATCCCCGCTTTCACCCCCGACGACGACTGGGTAAAGTATGGCGACTATTACTACTATACCTACCCCGTGGCCCCCGGTCAGCAGCCCGAAACCCCGCTCATTGACAGCCTGACCCTCACCGGCAGCTACAGCGATGCCGACGGCGGCAAGCAGGCGCTGGAGATCATGGCGGAGGCCCTCCAGAGCACCCCGGCAGACGCCTTGGGTGAGGCTTGGGGCGTCACCATCACGCCGGGCCACGTGGCCAAGTATCAGTAAGGAGGGGACGGCATGAAACGAAAAACCATCTGTTCTCTGGCACTGACGCTGCTGATGCTCCTGTCATGCCTCTGCGCCGCCTATGCCGATACCAGCTCCGTCACCTATGACGGCAACGCCCAGAGCTTTGTGTTCCTCCCCGGCAGTGACTACTCCCCCTCCGACCTGTTCCCGGACTTTAAGGGCGTCATGCCCGGCGACCGGTTGACCCAGACCCTGCGCCTGCGAAACGACAGCGACCATCGGGTGCGGCTGTACCTGCGCTCTCTGGGATCCGAGTCCGGTTCCGAGGAATTTCTCTCTCAGATGACCCTGACGGTGCAGGCTCCCACCTCCACCCTTTTCGATGCCCCTGCCCATGAGACGGCTCAGCTGACGGATTGGACGGAGCTGGGGACCATCGCCCCCGGCGGGGATCTGGAGCTCACCGTGACCCTGAACGTCCCCCTGACCATGGGCAATGACTTTCAGTCCGACATTGGCTATCTGGACTGGCAGTTCAAGGCCCAGGAGCTGGAGGACCCCACGCCCCCCACCGGCGACGTCTACGCTCCCCTCCTGTGGCCGCTGATGGCCACGCTCTCCATGGGCGCCATCGCCTTCCTCCTGAGCCGCAGAAAGCACCGGGAGGAGCCGTAATTTTCCGCATGAAAAGAGACTGCCGAACCCCTTCGGCAGTCTCTTTTTCTGTCTATCTCCCTGTCAGGGGCATGGGAAAGCCCAGCCACGGGGTCTCCTTGGGCGGCAGTTTGGAAAACCGCATGGCCGCCCCGGTCTGGGGATGGGCGAACTCCAACCGCCACGACCACAGGGCGATGCTTTCCCCTTCCTCTCCCCCGCCGTATTTCCGGTCCCCCACCAGTGGGAATCCACGGGAGGCAAACTGCACCCGAATTTGATGGGTCCGCCCGGTACGCAGCCGGATACGCACCAGTGACAGCCCCTCCCGGCTCCCCAGCACCTCATAGGACAGCTCCGCCGGGCGCACATCCTTCCCCGGCTCCGCCGCCACATAGGTGCGCCGCCGGATGGAATCCCGCCCCAGCAGGTCCGTCATCACGCCGCCCTCCGGCACGCCGTGGACCACCGCCAGATACTCCTTGCCGAAGGTGCGGCTGCGGATCTGCTCCGACAGCAGGGACGCCGCCTTGGCCGACCGGGCGTAGACCATCAGCCCGCTGACGGCGGCGTCCAGCCGGTGTACCGTGCGGATGCAGGGGGTCCCCAGCTCCTGCCGCAGCAGCTGGGGCATCCCGCCGGGCTCGTCGGTGCTCAGCACCCCGGCAGGCTTCACCGCCACCACGATGCGTGGGTCTGCGTAAACGATCTCCATGGGGCATCTCTCCCTTACCATTCATCTTCTATCCTCTATCCTACCACATCCCGTCTCCGCTTGCAAGAAAGCCCTTTCCATCTGCCGTCAGGCGTGCTATAATGGCACCAAACCATCAGAATACAGGAGGGGATTGCCGTGAAAAAGACCGTTTTGAGGAAATATGCCCAGCTCATCGCCGCCTCCGGCGTCAATGTGCAGCCGGGTCAGGAGGTATTCATCGCCGCCGATCTGGATCAGCCGGAGTTTGTGAAGATGCTGGTGGAGGAATGCTATAGGCGCAAAGCCAAGAAGGTGGTGGTGGACTGGAGCTATCAGCCCCTGCAAAAGCTCCACTACCGCTATCGGACCCTGACCACCCTCTCCAAGCTTGATAACTACGAGGAAGCCCGCTGGCAGCACTATGTGGATACCATACCCTGCCGCATCTACCTGCTCAGCGAGGACCCCGACGGTCTGAAGGGCATCAATCAGGAGAAGATGGCCAAGAGCCAGCAGCGGCTGTACCCCGTCATCAAAAAATACCGGGATCAGATCGAGAATAAGTACCAGTGGTGCATCGCCGCCGTCCCCGGCGCCGCATGGGCCAAGAAGCTGTTCCCGGAGCTGCGGACCAGTCAGGCCATCGAGAAGCTGTGGGAGGCCATTCTCTCCACCAGCCGGGTGGACGAGGACCCCGTGGCGGCGTGGGAGGCCCATAACAAGGACCTCCACGACCGGTGCCAGTACCTCAGCGGTCTGGGCATCCGGGAGCTGCGCTATAAGAGCGCCAACGGCACGGACTTCACCGTGGGCATGATCCCGGAGGCGCAGTTCTGCGGCGGCGGCGAGACCAGCCTGCAAGGCATCTTCTTCAATCCCAATATCCCCACGGAGGAGTGCTTCATCTCCCCCATGAAGGGCGTGGCCGAGGGGATCGTCTACGCCACCAAGCCCCTGAGCTATCAGGGTCAGCTCATCGACGGTTTCTGGATCCGCTTCCACGAGGGTAAGGCGGTGGAGTGGCACGCCGAGGTCAACAACGACCTGCTGACCAAGCTCATCACCATGGACGAGGGCAGCTGCTATCTGGGCGAGTGCGCTCTGGTCCCCTTCGACTCCCCCATCAACCGGACGGGCCTGCTGTTTTATAACACCCTCTTTGATGAAAACGCCTGCTGCCATCTGGCGCTGGGCATGGGCTTTGCCGATACCATCCGGGACTTCCAGAACAAGACGCTGGAGGAGTGCCGGGCGCTGGGCGTCAACGACTCCATGATCCACGAGGACTTCATGATCGGTTCGGCGGACCTCTCCATCGACGCCGTGTGCGACGGCGGCAAGGTGGTCCCCATCTTCCGCAATGGTACATGGGCTTTTTGACCGCCGCCTTTTTCAGAGACTGTACCCTGTTTTTGCAAAGAAGAATCAGGAGAAAGAAAATGGATGATGCGTTCATCCAATCATTGCAGATAACCCAAGGGAGGGAGGAGCGCTGCTCCTCCCTCCCTTGGGTTTGCTTTTCGTTTTTTATGCTGCTTTTTCTCTTCCACGAAATTTTTTCTCCGAACGGAGGATTTTCCACCGCAGAAAAAATCCTCCGTGGGAAAATGGCTCACCGGCGGGACAAATTTTTCTATGTGGAACAAGTCCCGGTTTGGGAGACGGCGGCGTGTCCCATGGGACAAAAACGGTATTCCTTCGGACGTCAGGTCCCGGTCCGATATGGGGCGAGTGGACGTCCAAAAAATGTCCAATCTCTCAGCGCTGATACTCAAATTCCAGATCGTACATGGAGACGATATCCCCGTCCTGGATCCCCATCTGCTCCAGCTGATCGAACAGACCCGACTGGCGCAGAACCTTATCGAAGTACATCCGGCTCTCATAGTCGGAGAAATTGATGTTGCCCATGAGCCGCTGGAGCCACGGCCCCTCCACCAGCCAGGTGTGGTCGTCCCGGTGGATATCCAGCGGGGCGGTGGTATCCACCTCCGGCGGGCGGGGTACATACTCCGGCTCATAGACCGTCACCGGCGGCAGCTCCGCCAAGCGGCGGGCGATAGCCTGCACCAGCTCACGGGTCCCCTGATGGGTGGCGGCGGACATGGCCATGAACTCATAGCCCGCCTCCTGCACATGGCAGCGGAAGGCTTCCAGCTGCTCAGGGTCCGCCAACAGATCCGTCTTGTTGGCCACCACGATCTGGGGCCTCTGGGCCAGCTCCGGGCTGTACTGCTTCAGCTCGGCATTGATGGCGTCAAAGTCCGCTATGGGGTCCCGGCCCTCGCTGCCGGAGACATCCACCAGATGCACCAGCAGGCGGCAGCGGTCGATGTGCCGCAGGAAGTCGTGGCCCAGCCCGGCCCCCTCGCTGGCCCCCTCGATGATGCCGGGGATATCCGCCATAACGAAGGACACGCCCTCATCCACATACACCACGCCCAGATTGGGATAGAGGGTGGTGAAGTGGTAGTTGGCGATCTTGGGATGGGCCTTGCTGACCACGCTCAGAAGGGTGCTCTTGCCCACGTTGGGAAAGCCCACCAGACCCACGTCCGCCAGCAGCTTCAGCTCCAGCACCACGTCGTGGCTCTCGCCGGGAAGGCCCGCCTTAGCGAAGCGAGGCACCTGCCGGGTGGGGGTGGCGAAGTGCTGGTTGCCCCAGCCGCCCCGGCCGCCCTTACAGAGGACGAAGGGCTCGCTGTCGGACATATCCTTGATGATCTCGCCGGTCTCGGCGTCCCGGATGAGAGTCCCTCTGGGGACCCGGATGGTGAGACTCTCTCCGTCCTTGCCGCTCTTGCGGCCGCCCTGGCCGTCTACACCGGGGGCCGCCACATATTTGCGCTTGTAGCGGAAGTCCATAAGGGTGGACATATTGTCATCCACCTGCACGATGATGCTGCCGCCGTCGCCGCCGTCGCCGCCGTCAGGGCCGCCGGCGGCCACGTATTTCTCCCGGTGGAAGGCCACGGCTCCGTTGCCGCCGTTGCCGGCCCGGACGCTGATGCGGGCTTTATCGATGAATCCATTTGCCATAATGCTACCTCGTTTATCTGAAAATGTGTATTCTACTCCAGTATGTCCTATTTTAACGGAAAAACGCCCTACCGTCAAGGGCGGGGCGCAGGAGAAAACAGGTGCGGCCTGCGGGGAAAACTCTTGCAGATACACGAAAAAGGAGGACAGGCGTTTGCCTGCCCTCCTTTTGAAATCAAAAGCTAACTCCGGCAGGCCGTCAGCGGGGCTCATCGGAGAAGCGGATGACGTCATTGGGGGTGCAGCCGATAATGCGGCAGAGCTTTTCCAGCGTGACCATGGTGATGTTGCGGCCCTTTTTCAAAGCGTCCAGCGTCTTGTTATCCACGCCGCTCTTCAGCAGCTGGTACTGGGAGACGCCACGGCGCTGCATAGTTTCCCACAGGGGGCTGTAATCAAACATCACGGTCACCACCTTTCTTCTCAAATCATTATAGAAAGAAAAGCAGAAAAACCATATTGTGGATATAGCCACAATATGGTAGAATAGAAAAGGGTGATTATTTTGGCTGATTATAAAGAGATGTATTTGACCATGATGCGGGCAGCTGAACAAGCGATCCATATTCTGATCGCCGCACAGCAGGCGTGTGAAGAAGCCTATTTGCAGGAAGATGCTCCCCATATATTTATCTTGGAAAGTGAATCCGATAACGCAAAACAGGAATCAGGAGGGCAGGCAAGCGCCTGTCCTCCTGATTCCTGTTGGGTAAAGGATATACGGTTTTCATGCCAAGGGTGTTACTCCAGTGCGTCACGGCTCTCGAACACATCACGGATAGAGCCGCTGCGGTCGATCTCCGGCTCAGGCTGGGGCTGCTTGCTCATTTGCAGCTCCTGCCACTTGGCCTTGTCGATGAGCAGCTGGCGGGGCTTGGAACCCTCGAAGGGGCCGACAATGCCCCGCTCCTCCATCTGATCCACCAGACGGGCGGCACGGGAATAGCCCAGCTTCAGGCGGCGCTGGAGCATGGAGACGGAGGCCTGTCCCGTTTCCAGAACCACCTCCACGGCGGCGGGCAACAGCTCATCGCCGTCCTCCTGCGCCTCGGCGGGTTCGGCAGAGGTCTTTCCTCCGCTGCCCTTTTCCTTCTCCTTCACCGCCTGCTCGATCTTGTCCATGACTTCACGGGAGTACTCCGCCTCGCCGGTGGTCTTGACGAAGCCCACTACCCGCTCGATCTCCTCCGGGGTGATGAAACAGCCCTGCACACGGGTGGGCTTCCCGGCCCCCAGCGGGGCATAGAGCATATCGCCCTTGCCCACCAGCTTTTCTGCGCCGGTGGTATCCAGAATGATGCGGGACTCCAGTGAGGAGGCCACAGCGAAGGCGATGCGGCTGGGGATATTGGCCTTCATCAGGCCGGTGATGACGTCGGAGGAGGGACGCTGGGTGGCAATGACCAGATGCATCCCGGCGGCACGGCCCATCTGGGCCACCCGGCAGATGGACTCCTCCACCTCCTTGGCGGCCACCAGCATCAGGTCTGCCAACTCGTCGATGACCACCACCACCGTGGGCATGGTCTTGAGCTCCTCATCCTGCCGGGCCAGCGCATTATAACCCGCCAGATCCTTGACCCCGTGCTCGGAGAACAGCTTATAGCGCTTCATCATCTCGAACACCGCCCATTGCAGGGCCCCGGCGGCCTTTTTGGGGTCCGTCACCACGGGGATCAGCAGATGGGGGATGCCGTTATAGGGGGCCAGCTCCACCATTTTGGGGTCCACCATGATGAAGCGGACCTCCTCCGGCGTGGACTTATAGAGGATGCTGACGATGAGGGAATTGGTACACACGGACTTACCGGAGCCGGTGGTACCGGCGATGAGCACATGAGGAAGCTTGCCGATGTCCCCCACAATGCAGCTGCCGCCGATGTCCTTGCCCACGGCGAAGGCCACCGGGGACTTATGCTCCGTGAAGGTGCGGGACTCCACCACGTCCCGGATGCGAACCGGGGTGACGGCCCGGTTGGGGACCTCGATGCCCACCACGGAAATTTTATTGGGGATGGGGGCGATGCGGACGCCGCTGGCTCCCAGCGCCAGCGCAATGTCATCAGAGAGGTTGGTGATCTTGGACAGCTTCACCCCCTGCTCCAGCGTGAACTCATAGCGGGTGACGCTGGGGCCGTGGACCACAGCGCCGGGGCGGGCGTCCACACCGAAGCTCTGAAGGGTCTGTGCCAAGCGCTGGGAGTTGCTCCGCAGCTCAGCCCCCACCTCCGTATAGTTGTCGGCGGTATTCTCATCCAGAAGCGTGATGGGGGGATACTGGTACGCCTCCTCCGGCTGGGCCAGCTCCTGCTCCACCGCAGCGGTCACCTCCTCGGTGGCGTCCTGCACCTCCTGCGCCGTGACGGAAGGCTTGGCCGCTTCACGGGGTTTAGCCACAGGGGCGGGGGCAGCAGACGCTGCCGGTGGGGAGGTAACGGGAGCGGCGGGGGCCACGGGGGTGGCTTCCTCCGCAGGCTCCCCCCGCAGCACCTGATCCGGGGTGCGGACGGCGCTGCTCTTGCGGGAAAAGAAGGGTTTCTTCTCCTTAGGGGCAAAGGTGGGTTCCTCCGGCTGGGGCTGCGGCTCCGGCTGTTTGGCGGGAGGCTCGTCGTCCAGGGGGATATCGATGGCGGCACGGCGGCGGGGCCGCTTCTCCGCCGGTTTCTCCTTCTCACGGGCGGTGGGTGCTTCCTCCGGGATGTCCTCCCGCTCCGCCTCACGACGCTCCTGCGCCCGGCGGACGGCATCCTTGGGGGAGAAGTGCAGCGCCAGACACAGGGCCACCAGCAGCATGAGGAGGAACAGGATCAGGGACAGCACCTTGCCGAATACGGCGGCGAAGCCCACGGCCAAACCGCCAGACAGGGCGCCGCCGCTTTGCAGGGACCGGCCGGAGAGCCACAGTTCCCGCAGGCCGGCGAGGCCCGGCTCATAGGAGCGGGCGCACAGCAGCAGATGCAGGCCGCAGCCGGTGAGTACCGGCACCAGCAGCGTACATACGGAGCGCAGGGTGGCGGGGCGGTCCCGGTGGGTCAGCAGCAGGAGGCCCGTCAGCAGCAGGGCCGGGGCCGACAGCCAGTAGCCGTAACCCAGCAGCCCCTTCAGCAGGCCGCCGAAGAAGGTGATGAACAGGGCCTCCTCCTGAAAATAGGACACGACGGCGCACAGGGCCAGCAGCAGGCAGACACCGCCGGCGATCTCCCGGCCGTAGGTAGGGGCAGGAGGGGGCGGCGTGCGGGTATTCTTTTTTGCGGGTTGCGAGGTTTTCTTCTTTTTGGGTGCAGCAGCCATGCGGACTTCCTTTCGTGCAAGAGAACGGGTGTTACTTGACGGCGTTCAGAATGAGGGTAGCCAGACCGGCGGCCCAGCAATAGTAGGCGAAGGCACCGAAGCGGCCCTTGTCAGCGATCATCTTCAGCAGGCGGATGCACAGGTAGCCGGAGACGGCAGCCACCACCACGCCCGCCAGATACACCGGCAGTTGGCTCCAGTCCACGCCGCCGGTGAGGGCATCCTTCAGACTGAGGATGTTAGCGCCCAGCACAGCGGGGATGGACAGCAGGAAGGAGAAGCGCACGGCAAACCTCCGCTCGAAGCCCACGAAGCAGCCGGTGGTGATGGTCATGCCGGAGCGGGAGATGCCGGGGACCGTGGCAATAGCCTGACTGACGCCCACCACCAACACATCCAGCACCGTGGCGCTGCGGGCATCCTTGCGGCCCTTGCGGGCCCGGTCGCTGAAAAACAGCAGGAAGCCGGTGACGATCAGGGCGGCGCCGATGAATACCATACTGCTCTTCAGGCCCTCCACCGTGTCCTTGATGGGCAGGATGGCAAACAGGGGCAGCGTACCCAAAATGATCAGCAGGATCAGGCGGCGGGCCGGGGGTACCGGCGTAGGGGTGCTGTGGTGGACCAGATCACCGATGCCGCAGAAAAATTCCCGCACCATGTCGCAGATGTCCTGCCAATAGGCCACGAACACCGCCACCAGCGTACCCAGATGCAGCAGTACGTCGTAGAAGGCGGGGACCTCGGCGTTGATGTGCAGCAGATTCTGGGCGATGGCCAGATGGCCGGAGCTGGAGATGGGCAGAAATTCCGCCACGCCCTGGATCAAGCCCAGAAGAATAGATTGCAGAAAGGTCATAGGTTTTCTCCTTATTTGAAGTTCTATCAGGGGGTATGGCCCCGTATTGTTGGAAGGGGTACGTTTTATCATACCACAGGCGGACAAAAAATACCACCCCTTTTCCTCGACAATCTGCGGGATGCCGCAGGAGCCATTCTTATCAAAGGAAAGAAGGCCCACCGGATGGCGGGCCTTCTTCACCGTGTGCGGTACACGGGGTCAGAATGTGACGGACTGAAGCTCTTTCAGGCATTTCTGACACACGTTCTTCCCCCGAAACTCCGATACGCCCCGGCTGCTGTTGCAGAAAATGCAGTTGGGCCGGAATTTTCGCAGGACAATGGATGCGCCGTCCACATAGATCTCCAGCGGATCACGCTCGGAAATATCCAGCGTGCGCCGCAGCTCTACGGGCAGGACGATGCGTCCCAACTCATCCACTCTTCTGACGATACCGGTTGCTTTCACAGTGATCTCCCCTTCTTTGCCCCTCAATTTTAGCGTCTACGTGGGATTCGTTTATATTATGCCGTAAATTTACATATTTGTCAACCAAATGATAAAATCTGTCTGGATAGATGTAATAAAATATGTCGGTGCGGCGTATACATCCATGAGGTGACAAGGATGGCGATGGCGTGGATCTGGACGGGAATGGCTGTGGTCAGCGTGGTGTGCGGCGCCGTATACGGGCGCATGGAGGCCGTCAGTGCGGCGGCGCTGGAGGGGGCCGGGCAGGCGGTTCGGCTGTGTCTCTCCATGGCGGGGGTGCTGTGCCTGTGGACGGGACTTATGGAGGTCATGGACCGGTGCGGGCTGTCCCGACGGCTGGGACGGCTGTTCCGTCCGGTGCTGCGGCGGCTGCTGCCCCAGGCCAGCCGGGATCCGGAGACGCTGGCAGCGGTGACGGCCAATGTGTCGGCCAATCTGCTGGGGCTGGGCAACGCCGCCACGCCCATGGGTATCCGGGCGGCCTGCCGTATGGCACGGGGGACGGGGGGCGTGGCCAGCGACGAGCTGTGCCGGCTGGTGGTGCTGAACACCGCCTCCATCCAGCTGCTGCCCACCACGGTGGCCAGCATCCGGGCAGCCTGCGGCAGCGCTGCGCCGCTGGATATCCTGCCGGCGGTGTGGGTCAGCTCCCTGCTGTCGGTAACGGCGGGGCTGGCGGCGGCGAAGCTGCTGGAGCGGCTGGGAAGGCGGCGGACATGACGGACTGGGTGATCCCCTGTCTGCTGGCGGGGGTGGCGGCGGCAGCCATGGGGCGGAGGACCGATGTCTACGGCGCCCTCACCGACGGGGCGGCGGAGGGGCTGCGGGTGCTGGGGCGCATCCTGCCGGCGCTGGTGGTGCTGCTGTCGGCGGTGCAGATGTTCCGGGCCTCCGGAGCCATGGAGCTGCTGACGGGGCTGCTGTCACCGGTGCTGGAAGGGCTGGGCATTCCGCCGGAGACGGCGGTGCTGCTGTTGGTGCGGCCCGTCAGCGGCTCCGGGGCGCTGGCGGTGGGCAGCCAGCTGATGGAGCAGTACGGGCCGGACTCCTATATCGGGCGGGTGACGGCGGTGATGCTGGGATGCTCGGAGACGACGTTTTACACCGTGGCGGTCTACTACGGCGCTGCGGGCATCCGCCGCACCCGCCACACCGTCCCCGCGGCGCTGGCGGCGGATGCAGCGGCCTTCGTTGCCGCCGCATGGGCGGTGCGGGTGTTCTTTCCGTAAGGCCGGCTCTCCCGGTGGTGGGGCAGACAAAAGGAGGCTGGGGACTCATAGTCCCCAGCCTCCTTTTTGGATCTGGATGGATATTTCAAGGTGCATCTGCCGTTGGGCGGTGGCGGATATAGATCTTCCACAGGCCACGCAGCACCATATCCTCGTCGTAGGTAACCTCCCGGCGGCGCAGGGGCCGAGACGAATGGCACTGCCCGCAAACTGGAGCACCACAACGATGGCGGCAAAAAGTCCGCCTCCTGCGATACACTGTGTGGTTTTTTCCATATGACTTTCCTCTGCTGCCGCTCCGCATGTCGGGTCAGCGGCTCACTGGGCCGCTGCGGGGAAGGTGATGCGAATGACAGTCCCCTCGCCGGGCTTGCTGGTGAGGCGGATGTCGCCGTGGTGATACTGCACGGCGTGCTTCACGATGGAAAGACCCAGCCCCGTGCCGCCGGAGGCCTTGGAGTGGCTCTTATCCACCCGATAGAACCGCTCGAACACCCGGCTCTGGTGCTCCGGGGCGATGCCGATGCCGGTATCCGACACCGTGACGGAGGAGATCCCGTTCTCCGAGGACACCTGCACCTTCACGGTGCCATCCGGGACATTATACTTGATGGCGTTGTCGCAGAGGTTGAAGATCACCTCATACAGCAGCCGCCGCACGCCGGTGACCGGAGCGTGATCCCCGTCCACCGACAGGGACACCCGCCGCTTGGCGGCGGCATCCTGTAGATTGGCCACGGCCTCCTGACTCAGCACCAGCAGGTCCACCGTCTCCGTGGGCATGGCATCCCCCTCGTCCAGCTGGGACAGGCGGATGATATCCTCCACCAGCGTCACCATGCGGGAGGCTTCGTCGTGGATATGGCCCACAAAGCGGGGCATATCCTCCGGCTTCACCATGCCGCTCTGGATGAGCTCGGCACTGCCCACGATGCCCTGCAGAGGGGTCTTCAGTTCGTGGGAGACATTGGCGGTGAACTCCCGGCGGTTGCGCTCGGCGTACTCCTGCTCTGTCACGTCGAAGGCCAGCAGCACTGTACCCACCGTCTCGCCGTCGGATTGGATGCGGCTCATATCCAGCTGATACTCCCGGCCATTACGCTGGCAGCGCAGCTGGCTGTGGCCCTTCTCCCGGGCTGTCTCCATCGCAAGGCACAACTCATGGCTGCGGTCCACCGTCAGGAAGTCACGGCCCACACAGCCCTCGTCCGCCTGAAAGAGCTTACAGGCGGCGTGGTTGATGCTGAGCACCGTCCCCTTCTCGTCCAGCAGCACCAGCCCCTCCTGCATACTGCCGGTGATCTGGGTGAACTCGTCGGTCTTTTGCCGCAGGGTCCTCAGTTGGGCGTCGATCTCCTTATGCTGGTAGTTGATGCGGCTCAGAAGAGGAGCCAGCTCCTCGTAGGCGTCGTTTTCCAGCGGGTGCTCCAGATCCAACCGGTTCAGGGGATCCACGATGCGGCGGGACAGGCGCCCGGCCATGAGTCCGGCGAAGATCAACGCCGCCACCAGCACCACCAGCATGGGCTGGAGCATTCCCAGCGCCAGCATCCCGGCGGTGGCACGGCTGACGGAGATACGCAGCACCGTGCCGTCCGTCAGGCGGCGGGCCACATACAGGGTCTGCTGCAAAAGGGTATCAGAGTAGCGGCTACTTTCGCCGCTGCCGCTTTCCAGGGCCTCCTGCACCTCCTGACGGCCGGCGTGGTTCTCCATGGAGGCCACGTCCGTCACCTGCGTATCATACAGCACCCGGCCGTCGGAGGCGATCCACGTCAGGCGGAACCGCTCCGCCGGAAGGCGCTCCAGATAGGCCGTACCGCCGTTTTCCACGCCGCTGACGGCGAGGCTCAACTCATCCTGTAATTGCTGCTCCTGCACACCGCCGAAGTAGCTGTACAGGCAGCCGGTCATGATGACCATACCCGCCGCCAGCACTACACCGGCCACCAGCAGGATGGAACGGAAAATTTTTCTTGTCATGCGCCCACCTCCAGCCGGTATCCCACATTCCGCACGGTCTGGACCATGCTGCCGCAGCTGCCCAGCTTCTGGCGCAGGGTGCGGATGTGCATATCCACCGTCCGGGTCTCGCCGCAGTAATCCATGCCCCAGATCTCGTTGAACAGCTGGTCCCGTGTGAAGGCCATGCCCGGATGGGACAGAAACAGCCGCAGCAGCTCAAACTCCTTATAGGTCAGCGTCACTCTCTGACCCTCCACCGTGACGATGCGCTCCTCCGGGTGCAGTACGATGCCCCCGGCCCGCAGCACCGGCTCCTGCTCCGTCCGGCAGCGCCGCAGCACCGCCTTGACGCAGGACACCAGCTCCATGACCCCGAAGGGCTTGGCCAGATAGTAGTCCGCCCCCAGATCCAGCCCCTGTATCTTGTCATACTCTGCGCCCTTGGCGGTAGCCATCACTACCGGGATACGGTGCAGGGCCGCCGAGGCCCGCATCCGGCGCAGCAGCTCCATGCCGTCCACGCCGGGCAGCATCACATCCAGCACCACCAGCTCCGGCTGCTCCTCCGTCTGGAGGGCCTGCCAGAAGGCGGCACCGTCGGCAAAGCCACAGGCCTCGAAGCCGGTGGAACGCAGAGCGTATACTTCGATATCCCGGATACTGGCATCGTCCTCTACGCACCAGATCATGCTATCCCTCCTTGTGCGTACCGGTGACGGAGAAAATCACCCACTGGGCGACGTTCACCGCATGGTCCCCGATGCGCTCAAAATATTTGGCAATCATCAGCAGGTCCACCGCCCGCTCCCCCTCACCGGGGTCTGTGGTCATGCGGCGGATCAGCGTATGCTTCACCCTGTCGAACCAGTCATCCACAATATCGTCCTCTGCGATGACTTTTTCCGCCAACATTGTATCATGTTTCACGTAGGCGTCAACACTTTCCGTCACCATTTTTATGGTGGAAGCGGCCATATCCCGCAGCAGCTCCTCCCCCTCGTTGACCTGACCGCTGATGACGATCTCGGCAATATCCTCCGCCTGATCCCCGATGCGCTCCAGATCCGTGATCATTTTCAGGGCCGCCGAGATCTGCCGCAGATCCCGTGCCACCGGCTGCTGCTGCAAAAGCAGCTTCAGGCACAGGGACTCGATGTCCCGCTCCTTGCGGTCGATCTCCGTATCCAGCGGGGCCACCTGACGGGCCAGACTGCCGTCTCCCAGCGATTTAGCCGCCAGAGCGATGCTCTCCTCGCACAGTGCGCCCATTTCAATGAGCTCCCGCTCCAGCTGGGCCAGCTGTTCATCAAACCGGCTTCTCATTATCCGAACCTCCCCGTGATGTAGTCCTCTGTGCGCTTCTCCGCCGGGGCGGAGAACACCTGCTCCGTGGCGCCGTACTCCACCAGCTCACCCAGCAGGAAGAAGGCCGTGCGGTCAGAGATACGCACCGCCTGCTGCATATTGTGGGTGACGATGACGATGGTATAGCGCTCCTTCAGTTCCATGGTCAGCTCCTCGATGCGGGAGGTGGAGATGGGGTCCAGTGCGCTGGTGGGTTCGTCCATCAGCAGCACCGCCGGCTCCACCGCCAGCGCCCGTGCGATACACAGGCGCTGCTGCTGGCCGCCGGAAAGGCCCAGCGCATTCTTCTTCAGCCGGTCCTTTACCTCGTCCCAGATGGCGGCGCCCCGCAGGGAGCGCTCCACCAGCTCGTCCAGCCTGGCCTTGCTGCGGATGCCGTGGGTACGGGGGCCGTAGGCAATGTTGTCATAGATGCTCATGGGGAAGGGATTGGGTTTTTGAAACACCATGCCGATCTCACGGCGCAGGCGGCACACGTCCGTCCCCGGCGCATAGATATCCTCGCCCCGATAGCGGACCTCGCCGGTGATCTTCACCCCCGGCACCAGATCGTTCATGCGGTTCAGGGTTTTCAGAAATGTGGACTTGCCGCAGCCGGAGGGGCCGATGAAGGCGGTGATGCTCTTCTCCGGGATGTCCATGGAGACGCTGTGCAGCGCCTGATGAGCGCCGTACCACAGGTCCAGATCCTTCACTTGCAGAATAGGGTCCATTGTCGTTCACTTCCTTTTCAGCTTCCGCCCGATGATCCCGGCGGTGAGGTTGATGAGCAGGGTCAGCACCATGAGGATCGTGGCGATGGAGAAGGCCAGCGCCGTCTCCCCTCCCTCGGTGGCGTAGACGTACAGAGCCACCGTCAGGGTGGCGGAGGAGGTGTGCAGGGAGTCGAAGAGACTCACCAGTGCCATGCCGAAGCCTGCCGTATACAGCAGGGCGGCGCTCTCCCCCACGATGCGGCCGATGGCCAGAATACAGCCGGTGACGATGCCGTCCACCGCTCCCGGCAGCACCACGGTACGGACCATGTGCCATTTGCCGGCACCCAGCGCCAGCGCCCCCTCCCGGTAGGACTGGGGGACGGTCTTCAGGCTCTCCTGCGTGGTACGGATGATGGTGGGCAGGATCATCATCACCAGCGTCAGGCTGCCGGCCAGAATTCCCGCCTGAAGGCCCAGCTTCTGCACGAACAGCATCATGCCCACCAGTCCGAAGATGATGGAGGGAATACCGGTCAGGGTCTCGGCGGCGAACTCGATGATGCGGACCAGCCGCCCGCTGGCGGCATACTCCGTCAGGTAGATGGCGGCACCCACGCCCAGCGGCAGCACCACCACCATGGCCACAAGAATGATATACAGGGTATTCAATAGGTTGGGCAGGATGCCCACGGTATTGCGGATATAACTGGTCTGGCCGGAGATCAGCTGCCAGCTGAGGCCCGGCACGCCACGATAAAAGATATAGCCGATGAGAAAGATCAGCAGGGCGCAGGTCAATCCGGCGCACAGCCACACCAGTCCCCGCATCCCGCCGTTATACAGCTTCCGGCGAAGCGACCATTGCTGCTTCATGGTTCAGTCCTCCTTCCTGCGTTTGATGCAGACATTCAGCAGGACGTTAATGAGCATGATGAACAGAAACAGCACCAGCCCGATGGAAAACAGCGCCTGCTGATACAGGCTCCCCACGGCGGCATCGGACATTCCGGAGATGATGCCGGTGGTGAGGAAGCGCACCGAGGTGAAAAGCCCCGGCATATTGGCCACGTTTCCGGCCACCATGATGATGGCCATAGCCTCTCCGATGGCACGGCCTACGCCCAGCACCACCGCCGCCGCTACGCCGCTGCGGGCGGCAGGCAGGCTCACCCGGAAGTAGGTCTCCGTCTCCGTGGCGCCCAGCGCCAGACTGGCCTCCTCATACTCCCTCGGCACGGCCTGAAGGGCCGTCTCCGCCACGTTGATGATGGAGGGCAGCACCATGACCGTCAGCACCAGAATGGCCGCCAGCAGGCAGGCCCCGGAGCCAAGCCCGAAGGCACGGCGGATGGCGGGAACCAGCACGATCATACCCACCAGACCGTACACCACCGACGGGATGCCTGCCAGCAGCTGCACCGCCGTGCGGATCACCGCCGCCAGACGGGGCGGGGCCGCCTTGGCCAGAAAAATGGCGGTCATCAGGCCCACCGGCACCCCCAGCAGCAGCGCTCCCGCCGTGCCGTAGACAGAGGTGAGGATGAAGGGCAGAATGCCGAATTGCGGGCCGGTGGTGGCGTTGGTAGGCGCCCACACCTTGCCGAAGAGGAATTTGGTCAGTCCGATCTCCCGGATAGCCGGCAGACCGGAGATCACCAGATACACGCTGATGCACAGCACGAAGCCCACCGCCACGATGCCGCACAGCAGGAAGATCAGGTGGATGGCCTGCTCCATGGCTCTGCGGGTGCGGAGGCTTTTGCCTGCTGTCCGTTCCATAGAGTTCTCCTTTCCCGATGACGGGGAAGCCCCCTCCCCCGCCGCAGCAGGTGAGGGTCCCCCGATTTGTTTTACTTGGCGGTAGGCACGGCACCCGCATTCTGAATGAGGGAGGCGGCGTCCTTGGAGGTGGCGAAGTCGAAGAAGGCCTGCGCCGCCGGGGACAGGGCCGTGCCGTCCTTGGTCACCAGCACGAAGGGCCGCTGAATGGCGTAGCTGCCGTCCAGCACAGCGGCCTCGGTGCAGGCCACACCGCCTACGGTGACGGCCTTCACGGTGTCCTTGCTCTCCACAGCGGAGAGGGAGGCATAGCCGATGGCGTTGGGGTTGCCGGCCACGGCCTCGATGACGCCGCCGGTAGAGGTCAGCTCCTGATCCAGCTTGCAGGAATCCTTGGTTCCGGTGATGGACTCGAAGCCGTCACGGGTACCGCTGCCGGACTCACGGCCGATGCAGGAGATGGTACCGGGGTCGCCGCCCACCTGACTCCAATCGGTGATCTCACCGGTGAATATCTTGGCGATCTGCTCCACGGTCAGGTCTGCGACCTTGTTCTGGGCATTGACGATGACGGCGATGCCGTCCAGTGCGATGACCGTCTCGGTCAGACCGTCGGCCTTCTCCTCGTCCTTCAGGCTGCGGGAGGCCAGGCCGATGTCCGCCGTGCCGTTCTTCACGGCCTCGATGCCGGAACCGGAGCCGGTGGGATCATAGGTGACGGTGACGTTCTTGTGGTCCGTCATGAACTGCTCCCGCAAAGCGCCGATGACCTTGTCCATGGAGGTGGAGCCGTTGGTGGCCACGGAACCGCTGAGCTCGGTGGTCTGATTATTGTTAGGGGTGTTGTTGTCGTTGGTGTTACCGCTGTTTTTGCTGCCGCAGCCGGCCAGAAGAGCCATGACCATAACGGCGGCCAGCAGGATACTGATGATCTTTTTCATATGAAGATCTCCTTTCGTTTTTCATGTTTGGACTTGCTTTCTTGCTACAGTCCCCATGATAAAGGGGCGGTGTAAAGGGCAAAAGTCTCCTCGTGTAAAATCTGCGTAAAAAAGCAGCCGGGGGATTTTTTCAACAAAAAGAAGGAGCGCCGGAAAAGGCAAAGGCTTTTCCGGCGCTCCTTCCAACGAAAGGACACCTAATGGTATATAGTTTATGATATCTCAGGCCCGGCGCACGGCGGGAACGGCATGACGGGGCAGCAGGGTGATGCCCTTCTTCTCCGCCAGCTGCCACAGCTGCGGTACCAGCAGGCTCAGCAGGATCAGGGCGATGCCGCACATTCCCATGACGCTGATGTGCTCCCGCAGCACGGCGGCACCCAGCAGGGTGGCGCAGGCGGGGCTCAGAGCGCAGAACAAGCCTGCACGCTGGGCGGTGGTGTGGCTCTGGGCCACAGGCTGGAGGGTGAAGCCGAAGCCGGTGCAGATGACGGCAAGGCCGGCGATCATCAGCCACTGGGTACCGGACTGGGGCAGGTGGGGTGCCTCGAACACGAAGGAGGACACCAGCGCCAGCAGGCCCAGCGTACCCACCTGAACGATGCCCAGGGTCAGGGGATCGTCCTCGTGGGAGAAGCGGTCGGTGGTGATGATGGCTGCGGCGTACAGCACGGCGGCCATGACCGCCAGCACCATACCGGGGGTGAAGCTGCCGGACTGGCCGGTCAGCAGTGCCACGCCGCCGATGGCCACCAGTGCGCTGACGGCGGTGGCGGCCTTGGGCAGCTTATGCCGCAGCACGGCCTCCGCCATGGGTACCAGAATGATGGCGGTATTCTCCAGCAGGGAGACAGTGGAGGAGGGGGTGCTCTTGAGCCCCGTCAGCTCCGTGGAGAGCATCAGGAAGAACAGAGCGCCCATGATGGCGCCACGCACCAGCGTATGGCGCTTGATGTGGCGCAGGCGCTTGAAAAACACCACCGCCAGCAGCACAAAGGCCATCAAAAACCGGGCCGCCAGCAGGTTGAAGATCCCCATGCCGTTCATGGCGATCTTGCTGAACAGAAGGGACGTAGCCCGTGCTGCGATAACTGCCGCCAAAAGGATCTCCGCTTTTTTCTGAGTCATGATGCCTGTTCCTCCGAAGGTTTCTGTCCGTTCTTGATCGGGGGTTTCTCTCCTACCCTTGACAGAGTATAGCACTTGGTGTATCCTTGCGTAAAGCGATACTATTTCAAATTTTGTTTGACAAAATGTCAAAGAAGGAGCGAAATTTCATGGACACCGAAAAATGCCGGGTTTTGCTCACCGTGCTCCACGAGGGGAGCCTGTCCGCCGCCGCCGAGGCGCTGGGCTACACCCCCTCCGGCATCAGCCGGTTGGTGGACAGTCTGGAGCGGGAGACGGGCTTTCCCCTGCTGCACCGGGGGCGGGGCGGGGTATCCGCCACACGGGCCTGTCAGGAGCTGCTGCCGCTGATGCGGCGAATGGCGGAGCTGGACGAGCAGTACCAGCAGCTGGCCCACCGGATCCAGGGGCTGGATGTGGGCCGGGTGGTGGCCGGCACCAATTACGCCGCCTTCTACCCGTGGCTGTCGGAGGTCATTGCCGGGTTCCATCACGCTTATCCCGGCATCCGGGTGGAGCTGCGGGAGGGCAGCTCTACCCAACTGGGGGAGCTGGTGGATCACCGGCGGGCGGACTTCTGTCTCATCAGCCAGCGGCCGGGACGGCACAAGTGGGTGCCGCTGAAGGACGACCAGCTGATGGCCATTCTCCCCCCTACCCACCCGCTGGTGGAGGCGGACCGCTTCCCCGTGGAGCGGCTGCGGCAGGAGCCCTTCATCGAGTTTCTGCCGGGTCAGGAGACAGATAACTCCCGGATGCTCCAGCAGCTGCAGATCCGGCCTAAGGTCCGCTTCGCAACCAGCGACAGCCGGGCCGCCATTGCCATGGTGCGGGCGGGGCTGGGCATCACCTTATTAAACGATATTCTCACCGCCGATCTGGCGGACGGGGTGGCGGTGCTGCCGCTGGACCCGCCCCAGTCGGTGCATCTGGGCATCGCCCTGCCGGAGGAGGAGCACGTCTCCCCCGCCGCCAAGCGGTTCATCACCTATGCTCTGGACCGGCTGCCGGAGCTGGATGTCCTATAGGTACTTCGATACCAGACAGGGCGTCCAAAAGTGACAAAAATGTTAGTCAGTTATACAAACCATCCATTTTTGTGTGGATTTTCTGTGAAAAGCCTGAAAATTCCCTTCTTTCAGGGAATTTTCAGGCTTTTTTGCCGCCGGTCTGCGGCAGACGTTGATTTTTCTTAGTACAGCCGGACGGACATTCCTCATAAACCGACTGCTTCTCCCGTTGACATTCCCGCCGGAACGTGGTATAGTACCGCTTACGCCCAGAGAAGGGCGGTATATACCTCGGTAAAAAGGTTCCCTAAAAAACCTATTATTCACAAAAATTTCACATTTTTCAGGGAGCATTTGTTTTGGTATGTGCATGGAGGGAAGGGAAGCCGTCCATGTACCTGTCTGGATGAAAAAAGGAGTAAAACAATTCTATGTGGGATCTGTCTTTCAGCGCACTGAATCAGGACAGCGGCTTCTGGCCCCGTCTGCAGCGCCGCTGCTATGGGGGCTTCCGCCGTCTGTCCGGCCTAAGCCAGCGGTTTTGGCTCAGCCGTGCCTATTTTCCGTTTTTGCTGTGGGTGACGCTGGGCTTTGCCGCTCTGCGTCAGCCGGTCTATGGGGCCATGGCCCTGCTGGGGATTTGTATTTGGTTGCTGGTGTTCTGCCGGGATCTGCTGGCGTCGGTGACGCCGTTCCTGCTGGTATTTCTGCTGTCGACCCAGCGATATGAAAGTCTGGGGGATTTCCTCCCCTGCGCTGTGCTGGCGGCGCCGTTCTTTGCGGCGCTGATCTGGCACCTGATGGTCTGGCCCGTCACCTTCCGGGTGGGACGCAGCGCCACGGGGCTGCTGCTGGTGTCGGCGGCCACCCTGTTGGGGGGCTGCGGGATCCTGTCCATGCATCAGCTGCTCCAGCCTCTGAGCCTGTACTACGTCGGGTGTCTCGGCGGCGGGATGCTGGTTTTCTATGTGCTTCTGCGGTCGTGCCTGACCTATTCCAAGGGCTACGACCTGCACCGGCGGTTCGCCGCCATCTTCTGCGTGCTGGGTGTGTGCATGGCGTGTCTGGTGATGCTGGATTACGCCGTGCGGTGGCAGGAATTTCTGCAGGTACATACCACCCTCTATCTCAAGTACCGCAACTTTGCCACGGCGCTGCTGCTGACTACCCTGCCCATGTCCTTTTATCTGTCGCTGAAAAAGCCCGCCCATCTGCTGGGTGTGGCGGTGCAGGCGGCAGGGCTGGCCCTTACCGGCAGCCGCAGCGCTCTGCTGTTCGGTGTGGCGCTGCTGGGACTGGGCTTCGTATATCTGGTGCGGTGGGGCCTCATTCCCCGGAAGGCCGTGCTGCCTCTGTGCGTGGCCGGTGCGGTGCTGGCGGTGCTGGTGGGCCCGGAGCTGCTGTCGCTGATGATGGACAGCCGCATGGAGGGCGGTCATCTGTTCCATCAGGGGGACTCCGTCCGGGTGCAGCTGTTCCTGCGGGGCATCACGGACTTCCTGCACAACCCCGTGTTTGGCATCGGCCTCATCAGCCAGCGCAACAGCGACCTCTTCACCGGCGTGGAGGGGAGCATGGTGTTCTACCACAACAGCATCGCCCAGATCATGGGCAGCATGGGTCTGGTGGGCATTGCCGCCTACGGCGTGCTGATGCGGGATCGTATCGCCCTGCTGCGGGCCGGAAAAACGCCCTTTGTCCGGGCGCTGGCTCTGAGCTATCTGGGGATGCTGCTGATCTCCCTGACCAACCCCGGCGAGTTCTGCCCCTTCCCCAATGCAGCGCTGATGGTGATGGTCTTTACTCTGGCGGAGGAGGCCACCGGCGACGTGGCCGTCCCCGTGGGAGAGATGCTGGGGTTTCGGCCTGCACGGCGGATATATCTGCCCCAGAAATAACGTTTTTCTTTCCCGGAACCGGACTTCCCCCGGTTCCGGGAATTTTTTTGGCACGGGACGAAGCAAGCTGCATAGGATAGGAAAAAAGGAGGTCTTTGCCTATGCAGTCAGCACAACCAACACCTGTGGACGTTTTCCTCAGGACCCACCCGGACCGGGGCGGCCTGCGCGTGCAGGTCACCTGCGGCGGCGGGCGCTTCCCCGTGGCCGGGGCGCAGGTGGTCATCAGCCGGGCCTTCGGCACGGAGGAACACATATTTTACCGGGGCGTCACCGACGGCTCCGGTATCCTATCCGGCATCCGCCTGCCCGCCCCGCCCTTCGCCTGGTCTCAAGCCTCGGACACCGCCGCCCTCAGCGGGCTGGACTATCAGGTGTCGGTACAGCATCCCATGTTCCAGCCGGTGGCTGGCCGGACGGCGACGGTATTCGACGGAGTGGAGACCATCCTGCCGGTGATGCTGGAACCAGTGGTGTGAGAAAGGAGCGTGCATGATGCCCTATCCCTATCCCGTGGTGCCGGAGACCATCACGGTGCATCTGGGGGCGCCGGGGGAGTCCGCCCGGAACGTGGTGGTACCCTTCGCCCAGTACATCAAGAACGTGGCCTCCCACGAAATTTATCCTACCTGGCCGGAGAGTGCCATCCGAGCCAACATTCTGGCCCAGATCTCCTACGCCCTGAACCGGGTGTACACGGAGTATTACCGGGCCAGAGGGTACGACTTCGACATCACCTCCACCACCCGGTACGATCAGGCCTATGTGGAGGACGGCGACATATTCGAGAATATCAGCCGCATCGTGGACGATATTTTCAACAACTACATCGTGCGGCAGGGCAGCGTGGAGCCGCTGTTCGCCCAGTTCTGCGACGGGGTGCGGACCCGGTGCGGTGGCCTGTCCCAATGGGGCAGCGTGGATCTGGCGGAGGAGGGCATGACGCCCTACGAAATTTTGCAGTACTACTACGGTGGCGACATCAATCTGGTGATGAATGCGCCGGTAGGCGGGAACGTGGCCTCCTATCCGGGGCGGCCCCTGCGGCGGGGCGACGCCGGCAACGACGTGCAGACCCTGAAGCGGCAGCTCAACCGCATCGGGAAGAACTACCCCGCCATCCCGGCGCTGGACGACAGCTTCGTCTTTGACGAGGACATGGAGGAGGCGGTGCGGGTCTTTCAGCAGATCTTCAATCTGGCGCAGGACGGCATCGTGGGCAAGGCCACATGGTACAAGATCAAGCAGATCTACAACGGCGTCAAGCAGCTGTCGGAGCTCAGCAGCGAGGGACTCACCATCCCCGAGGTGCAGCGGCGGTACGCCGAGGATCTGCGGCTGGGAGACAGCGGCATCGACGTGCGGACGGTGCGGTTCTATCTGGCGTTTCTGGGGTACTTTCTGCCGGAACTGCCCATGATCTCTCTGTCCGACGACTTCGATCAGGAGCTGCTGGATGCGGTGTACACCTTCCAGCGGGTCTACGGTCTGCCAGTGGACGGCGTGGTGGGCCGGGAGACGTGGAACGCCCTGCAAACGGCCTATCAGAAGGTACTGGCGGAACTGCCGGAGGATTACCGGCAATTCGCCGGGGAGGTCTATCCGGGGCGGTTTCTGGTGCGGGGCGACCGGGGCGAACAGGTGGCCCTGATGCAGGAGCGGCTCAACCAGATCAGCCGGGAGGACGAGACTCTGCCCAGTCTGGTGGTGGACGGTATCTTCGGCCCCGCCACTCAGCAGGCGGTGCTGACCCTCCAGCGGCAGCTGGGCTTCGACCCCACCGGGGCCGTGGGGCCGGTGCTGTGGGCGCAGATCATCACGCTGGGCGAGGAGTACTGAAACATGGGAGGAAGGGGCAAAGGCCCTTCCTCCCATGTTACTATGTGTCCTCCGCCGGATAGAGGAGGGATGCCTGAAAGCCGTTTTCCCCCAATGCCATGATATCCCCACCCACGATGACGTCGCCGCAGAGATAGAGATTCGCCTGCACGTCGCCGGTGCGGCCGGGGTAGTTGGTAACGGTATAGGTACAGCGGGTAACGGTCTGACCGTCGTAGTCCGCCAAGGGCAGGCCCATCTCCTGTTGGAGGGCCAGATAGTCCTCCTGCCCCGCCAGCGACAGCTGCACCGTCAGGGTGCGGACCGGCTGCTCCTCTGTCTGCCAGCCCTGCTGCTCCAGCCATGCCCGGCGGGCGGCATCGTCCTTGGCGGTCACCGGGGTCTGGGAGGGACGGGCAGTACAGGCGGACAGCAGCATCAGCAGCAGGCACAGCCCCGCAAGACAGCGCTTCACAGGCACGCAGCTCCTTTCGTTTTTCCATGGCTTTGTCCTCAGCTTATTCCGTTTCCCGGTGGGATATGCTATAATGAGAAAAACTGCGGCAGGAGGGCTGGTTATGGAACGCTTGGACAAGATCATCGCCGGAACGGGCAAATACTCCCGGCGGGAGGTAAAGGAGCTGGTGCGGCAGGGCCGGGTGATAGTGGACGGACGGTTGGCCTCCTCCCCAGAGGAAAAGGTGGACGCCGACGCCGCCTGCCTGCTGGTGGACGGTCAGTCACTGGACTGCCGCCGGTACACCTATCTCATGCTCCACAAGCCCGCCGGGGTCCTGTCGGCACGGGTGGACGGACGGCAGCAGACGGTGCTGGACCTGCTGCCGCCGGAGCTGCGCAAAAGGGATCTATCCCCAGTGGGGCGGCTGGATAAGGACACGGAGGGACTGCTGCTGCTGACCAACCACGGGGAACTGACCCATCGGCTGCTGAGCCCCCGCTATCACGTGGACAAGGTGTACTACGCCCGTGTGGAGGGCGTGCTGACGGCGGCGGACACGGCGGCCTTCGCCGGCGGGATGGTGCTGGCCGACGGGCTGGAGTGCCTGCCGGCGGGGCTGGAGCTCCTCTCGCCGCAGGAGGCGCTGGTGACGCTGCGGGAGGGGAAATTCCATCAGGTGAAGCGGATGCTGGCCGCTTGCGGAAAACCGGTGACGTACCTAAAGCGGCTTTCCATGGGGCCGCTGCGGCTGGATGAAGCGCTGGCGCCAGGGGCCTTCCGGCCCCTGACCGATAGGGAGATACACACCCTTCTTGACATATGTGGACTGAATGCCTCGACATAACGCCAAAAAATGCCCCAAAATTTTTGTGAAAAATACAAGAAAATACTTGCAAAATCGTGATTCTGACGATATAATAGAGTGTGAGACTAAGTAGTTTGCACAAAATATCCATCAGCTCTATATCAGGAGGGACTGACTATGTCCGGGAGAATTTTTCAGAACGTCGTTTTACAGTTCAAGGATACCACCGATCGCACCGTGGGCGTCATTGACGCCGAGGGTACCGTCATCGCTTGCAGCGAGCTGACGGGTATCGGCAAGAAGTGGGCCAAGTATGTGGAGGCCATCGACTCCGCCGAGGGCGGCTGCATTGCGCTGGAGGGCAAGACCTTCAAGGCGCTGCCCGGCTGGGGCGGACATTTTGACTATGCCGTGTTCGCCACCGGCGATGACAGCGTGGGCCGCACCGTGTGCGCCATGGCCTGCGTGGCCCTGAACTCCGCCAAGACGTACTATGAGGAGAAGCACGACAAGGGCTCCTTCATCAAGAACATCATCTCCGACAACATCCTTATCAGCGACATCTATATGCGGGCCAAGGAGCTGCACGTGGCCGCCGAGGTACCCCGCGGCGTATTCGTCATCCGGCCTGTGGAGGGCCGCAGCGAGGGCATCTCTCTGGAGGTAGTGCAGAATCTCTTCCCCGACCGGCAGAATGACTTCGTCATCAGCGTGGGTGAGACGGACGTGGCGCTGATCCACCAGATGCCGGAGAGCACCACCAACAAGGATCTGGAGAAGGTGGCCACCACCATCGAGGAGGCCCTGCGGGAGGACGGCGAGAGCCGTGTGTTCGTAGGTATCGGTACGCTGGCCCTGCATCTGCGGGATCTGGCCAAGTCCTATAAGGAGGCCCAGATCGCCATCGAGGTAGGCAAGGTATTCGACACGGAGCGCTATGTCATCAACTACGAGAATCTGGGCATCGGCCGCCTGATCTATCAGCTGCCCACCACCCTGTGCGAGATGTTTTTGCAGGAGGTGTTCAAGAAGAACCCCATCGATGCGCTGGATCAGGAGACGCTGTTCACCATCTACAAGTTCTTTGAGAACAACCTGAACGTCTCCGAGACCGCTCGGAAGCTGTTCGTCCACCGGAACACGCTGGTGTACCGGCTGGAGAAGATCAAGAAGCTGACGGGTCTGGATCTGCGGGAGTTTGACGACGCCATCACCTTCAAGGTAGCGCTGATGGTGAAGAAGTACCTCACCAGCCGGGGCATCGACGCCTGACGGCTGCATAGAAAACCAAAGAAAAGACAGGCAGTGCCGGAGGCACTGCCTGTCTTTTGTCGCGGAAGGGGATCGCCGGTCACGGCTTGGTGGGCTTTTGCAGAAGGATATAGATGCCCGCCGCCAGCAGATAGACGCCGAAGGGGCGGCGCAGCAGCTCTGTATCCACGGAGAAGGACAGCCATGCCGCCAACGCCGCCGCTGTCAGTCCGGCGGGGATTGCGCTGCGAAGCACCGGCTTTTCCAGCAGGCCGCTTTTCCCGTGGGACAGCAGCCCCATACCGGCGGTGGGCAGGAAGTACAGCAGGTTGATGGTCTGGGCGGTGCGCTGATCCACCCCCAGCAGCAGCGTCATGCACAGCAGCAGAAGGGTCCCGCCGCCGACGCCCCACGCCGAGAGGATACCGGTAGCGAAGCCCACCGCCAGCGGCAGCAGCCACGCCGTCACTGGAGATACCTCACACCGCCGTACAGCAGAAAGCAGGCGAAGATGCGCCGCAGCCACAGGTTGGATACCTTCTGAAACAGGCGGCCTCCCACGAAGCCGCCGCCCAGTCCCCCCAACAGATAAGGCAGGGCCTGCATCCAGTCCAGCGGCTGCCGCCACAGGCTGATGGCCGCCGACAGCAGGCACAAAGGCAGGATGGCTGCCACGCAGGTGGCCAGCGCCCGTTTCTGCTCCATATGGCACCAGCCTGTCAGGGCCGGGGCCAGCACCATACCGCCGCCCCCGCCGAACAGGCCGTTCACCGCCCCGGCGGCAGCGCCGGACAGGATATATTTCAGACGGTTTGTCATGGCCCTCCCTCCTTCCTATGTAGCCGCCCGGCGCACCGGGCGGTGTGCCGTTACAGCTTGCGGTAGCTCTGGCAGTCGGTACACTGGTCCATGGTGGGGTTGGCCTCGTGGGTGCCTACCTGAATACTGGTGAGGCCGCAGTGATCCACATCCTGACAGTGGTGGGCGCAGTTGGTGACACTGCATTTGATGGCGGAGTTGGGGGTGCAGTTGCAGCCGTCGTTGGTACAGTTCTTGCTCATGATACGTTCCTCCAGAAAAATAGAGTCAGGCGCAAAGCCTGACTCTATTTTGTCTTGAAACGGATTTTTTATGCGTCTATATGCCCAGCAGCCACGAAGCGAAGCGGAAATAGATCAGCAGACTGGTGGCATCCACGATGGTGGTGATGAAAGGACTGGCCATCACCGCCGGGTCCAAGCCGATCTTCTCCGCCAGCAGCGGCAGCGAGCAGCCCACACACTTGGCAAATACCACCACGAACATGATGGTCAGGCACACCACCAGACACACCACGGGGGTCACGGCGGCATTGCCCAACAGCAGACGGTCCACCAGCTGCATTTTCACGAAATTGGCCGCCGCCAGACACGAGCCGCACAGCAGCGACACCCGCAGCTCCTTCCACAGGACCTTCAGGATATCGGAGAAATCCACCTCGTCCAGACTTAAGGCACGGATGACCGCCACGCTGGCCTGCGTACCGGAGTTACCGCCGGTGCCGGAGAGCATGGGGATATAGGAGTTCAGCACCAGACACGCCGCCAGAGCGCTCTCATAGTGGTTGAGGATCATGCCGGTGAAGGTGGCCGACAGCATGAGGATCATCAGCCACGGCAGACGGGCTCGCCACGTGGCGAAGATGCCGGCCTTCAGATAGGGCTTGTCGGAGGGCAGCATAGCGGCCATCTTCTCGAAGTCCTCGGTGGTCTCCTCCTCGATAACGTCCATAGCGTCGTCCACGGTGACGATGCCCACCAGGCGGTTCTCCAGATCCACCACGGGCATGGCCAGAAAGCCGTATTTGCTCAGGGCCTGTGCGGCGTCCTCCTTGTCGTCCATGGTGCTGACCCAGACCACGTTGGGATCCATGATGTCCTCGATGAGGTCATCCTCCTCCGCCAGCAGCAGGTCACGCACCGACAGCACCCCCAGCAGGCGGCGGGTAGGATCGGTGACGTACAGGATGTTGATGGTCTCCAGCTCGCCGCCAATGCGGCGGATGCGCTTGAAGGCGTCCTCCACCGTCATGTCCTTTTTCAGGGACAGGAACTCCATGTTCATGATGGAGCCGGTGGAGTCCTCCGGGTACTTCAAAATCTCGTTAATGGATTTTCGCATTTCTGGCGTTGCCTTATCCAGAATTCGGATCACCACACTGGCGGGCATCTCCTCCACGATGTCCACGGCATCGTCCAGATACAGCTCGTCCAGCACCTCCTTCAGCTCGGTGTTGGAAAAGCCGTTGATGAGCATCTCCTGGGAGTCGGACTCCAGCTCCACGAACACCTCCGCCGCCAGCTCCTTGGGCAGCAGCCGGTACAGCAGGGGCATCAGCTCCCCGCCGGACTCCTCCAGCAGCAGGGCGATATCGGCGGGCTCCATGGGGAGAAAGAGGTCCCTCAGGCGGGCGTACTGTTTACTTCGGGCCAGCTCCTTGATCTCATCCAGATATCGGTCCAGCTCTTCCTCGTAGTCTACCATATCGGCTCCTCCTTCCCCGCATCATAAAAAATCCCGCAGCCGGCGTTTGCCTGCTGCGGTCGCATTGCGATCGGGTCACCGCCGTGACCTGAGCACCGTAACAAGCTTTAGCATCGTGGGGCGGTGAAGCTGCATTAGATGATACCTTGGTTTCGATATCGCCTGTTCAAACCCTCTCATGGTGTCTCCACCACTCTGCGGCAGCAGCCCATATCCCTACGGTAGCCTTACCTACCGGGAAATATATCATGCAATATAAATGTATCGTAAAGCAAAAATCACCAGATGTCAACCCTAAGATACAGAACATTCCGTGCATTTGTTCCATCAAATCCTTCGGTTAACCTTGCAATTCTCGGCGTGAGCCGTTATAATAGTCTGTATATACAACCTGTATGGGTCTGTAAATCCTGAGAAAGTAGGTGGCGGCATGGAAAATTCTCCTCAGTATGTGATCGAAATGCTTCACATCACCAAGGAGTTTCCCGGCATCAAGGCCAATGACGACATCACCCTTCAGCTGCGGAAGGGCGAGATCCACGCCCTTCTGGGGGAAAATGGCGCCGGTAAATCCACGCTGATGTCCGTCCTGTTCGGGCTGTACCAGCCGGAAGAAGGCGAGATTCGAAAAAATGGACAGACAGTAAAGATCAATGACCCCAACGACGCAACAGCGCTGGGGATCGGCATGGTGCATCAGCACTTCCAGCTGGTGGACGTGTTCACGGTGCTGGACAATATCATTCTGGGTGCCGAGACCACGAAGATGGGCTTCCTGCAGAAGAAGGAGGCCCGGAAAAAGGTACAGGAGCTGTCGGAGCGGTACGGTCTGGCGGTAGATCTGGACGCCAAGGTGGAGGACATCACTGTCGGTATGCAGCAGCGTGTGGAGATCCTGAAGATGCTCTACCGGGACAACGAGATCCTCATCTTTGACGAGCCCACCGCCGTGCTGACGCCTCAGGAAATCGATGAGCTGCTGCTCATCATGAAGAATCTCACCAGGGAGGGCAAGTCCATCCTCTTCATCTCCCACAAGCTCAACGAGATCATGTCGGTGGCCGACCGGGTCACGGTGCTGCGCAAGGGCAAGTACATCGGCACTGTCAACACCAAGGACACCAACAAGCAGGAGCTGTCCAACATGATGGTGGGCCGCCCCGTACAGCTGCAGGTCAACAAGGACGAGGCCCATCCCGGCGATGTGGTGCTCAGTGTGAAGAACTTCACCGTCCCCTCCCACCTGCACAAGAAGGATGCCGTACATAATGTCAGCTTCGACGTGCGGGCCGGCGAGATCGTCTGCATCGCCGGTATCGACGGCAACGGCCAGACGGAGTTCATCCACGGTCTGACGGGCCTTGACAAGAGCTCCGGCGGCAGCATCACCGTCTGCGGCCACGACATCTCCCACTATTCCATCCACCACCGGGGCGAGTATATCAGCCACATCCCGGAGGACCGCCACAAGCACGGTCTGGTGCTGGATTTCACGCTGGAGCAGAATCTGGTGCTCCAGCGGTACAAGGAGCCCCAGTTCGAGAAGGGGGGCTTCATCAAGCGGGACGCCGTCCGCAGCTACGCCCAGCAGCTGATCGAGAAATTCGACGTCCGCAGCGGTCAGGGCCCCATCACCGTGGTTCGCAGTATGTCCGGCGGCAACCAGCAGAAGGCCATCATCGCCCGTGAGCTGGACCGGGATAAGCCTCTGATCGTGGCCGTCCAGCCCACCCGTGGTCTGGACGTGGGCGCCATCGAGTATATTCACAGCCAGCTGGTGGCCGAGCGGGATCGTGGCAAGGCGGTGCTGCTGGTGTCTCTGGAGCTGGATGAGGTCATGAGCCTCTCCGACCGCATCCTCGTCATGTACGAGGGGGAGATCGTGGGCCAGTTGGACCCCAAAAAGACCACCGTATCCGAGCTGGGCCTGTATATGTCCGGTGCAAAGCGTGACAACAAAGGAGGCGATGAGGCGTGAAGCATTCCGCAGCCACTCTGTACCAAAAGGAAGGCACCAAAAAGGTGCTGGCGTCCCTGATCTCCATTTTGGTGGGTCTGCTGGTGGGCGGCATCGCCGTCATTCTGGTGGGCTGCTTCAATGAAAAGATCTCCCTCTCCGGCGCATGGGACGGCTTCCGCATCATCTTCGCCGGCATCTTCAGCACCGGCCGCAATGCCGCCGGTGAGCTGACCTGGGGCTTCAACGCCGTCAACACCGGCGATATGCTGTTCCGGGCCACGCCCCTGATCATGACGGGTCTCTCCGTGGCCGTGGCCTTCAAGACGGGCCTGTTCAACATCGGCGCTCCCGGTCAGTACCTGATCTCCACCATGGCGACGCTGATGATCGCCCTGAGCATCCCCTCTTCCTCCGTCCCCACCTGGATCATCTGGATCCTGGCCTTTTTGGGCGGCTGTCTGGCGGGCGCTCTGTGGGGCGCTCTGCCGGGTCTGGCCAAGGCGTGTCTCAACATCAATGAGGTGCTGGCCTGCATCATGACCAACTGGGTGGCCGCCAACCTTGTGACGTGGATGTTCGACATCAGCAACTTCAAGAACACCGTGGAGAACACCAAGTCCGGCTACATCTATAAGACCAGCTTCAACGGCGTGGCTACCCCCAAGCTGGGGCTGGATAAGCTGTTCCCCGGCTCTCAGGTCAACGCCGGTATTCTGGTGGCCATTCTGCTGGCCATCGCCATGTACATCCTCATGACCAAGACCACGCTGGGCTACGAGCTGCAGGCCTGCGGCGCCAACCGCCATGCCGCCCGCTACGCCGGCATCAAGGATAAGCGCAACATCGTGCTGTCCATGGCCATCGCCGGTGCGCTGGCCGGAGCCGGTGCGGCACTGTACTACCTGTCCGGCAACACGGAGTTCTACTGGTCCACCTATCAGTCTCTGCCCGCCGTGGGCTTTAACGGCATCCCCGTGGCGCTGCTGGCGCTGAATAACCCCATCGCCGTCATCTTCGCCGGCGTCTTCATGGCCATGCTGAAGATCGTTGGCCAGCAGCTGACCAACCTCACCGCCTACAACGAGTACATCACCGACGTCATCATCGCCGTCATCGTGTATCTAAGCGCTTTCTCTCTGGTGATCCGCATGATGCTCAGCGGCCGGAAGAAGAAAAAGATCGCTGTGGCAGACACGGCTCCCATCCCTCGGGGCGCCGCCGTGGAGGATCAGACCTCCCTGCTGCCGGAGGAGGAGAAAGCACCCGTAGAGGCCGCTGTCACAGACAGCGATAACGCAGAAGGAGGCGATCAGGCATGACATTTCTGGTACAGCAGACCCTGATCTATGCAGTACCCCTGATGATCGTGGCGCTGGCCGGTGTGTTTGCCGAGCGCAGCGGTATCATCAACCTGGCGCTGGAAGGTATCATGATCTTCGGTGCTTTCATCGGCGTGCTGTTCGTGCGCCTGATGCAGGGCAGCGCCGCCGTGCTGGCCGCTCAACAGACCGGGAACTGGGTGGCTATGCAGGGGCTGGAGCTTCTGGCTATGCTGGTGGCGGCAGCCATGGGCGCCGTGTTCTCCCTGCTGCTGAGCTTCGCCTCCATCAACCTGCGGGCCGACCAGACCATCGGCGGTACGGCCCTGAACCTGATGGCTCCGGCTCTGGTGCTGTTTCTGGTGCGTATCATCGCCAACCAGAACACCCTGCAGCTGGCTACCGGCGACTCCGCTACGTGGTTCATGATCCGAAAGTCCACCTTCGGCATCGACAAAAACACCGATCTTGGCTTCTTCGGCGAGACGTTTCTGGTGAAGGTCTATCTGGCTACCTACGTCTGCATCATCCTGTTCGTCATCCTGTCCATCATTCTCTATAAGACCCGCTTCGGCCTGCGGCTGCGGGCCTGCGGTGAGAATCCTCAGGCGGCGGACTCTCTGGGCATCAATGTCTACAAGATGCGCTATATCGGCACCACCATCTCCGGTGCGCTGGCGGGTATGGGCGGCTTTGTGTACGCCCTGACCACCGCCAACTGCTCCTCCAACGGCGACGTGGCGGGCTTCGGCTTTCTGGCGCTGGCCGTGATGATTTTCGGTAACTGGCGGCCTCTGAACATCGCCGGGGCCTCCCTCCTGTTTGGTCTGTTCAAATGCATCGCCGCCGCCTACTCCAGCATCGATATCAACGGCGACGGTGTGTACTGGCTGGCAGAGATCGGCATCAGCTCCCACCTGTACCGGATGCTTCCGTACATCATCACCCTGCTGGTGCTGGCCTTCACCTCCAAGAAGTCCCGTGCCCCCAAGGCGGAGGGCATCCCCTACGACAAGGCTCGCAGATAAGAGCGGCAGCTGCCTGTATTTTCAGGCGGCGTAGCAATGGCAAGGAAAATCACCGAGAAAGCCTCGTACGGGCTTTTCTCGGTGATTTCTTTTTCCGCATATTCGATTCCAGCCGTACCTTTTGCTGCAATAATTACAGAACATTAAGGAGGGATCGTAATGAAACGAAAACACTATGCTGAGCTAAATCGGCAAGAGTGGCGACTCGCTCTCAACGGGTTGAACCGTTTTCGCAACAAGCTGCTTGCAGCCGGACGGTATACAGATGCCGTGGATGAGCTAAAGATTGCGGCGGCTACTGTTTCCGGTAGCCGCCGCATAGGTTAAGCTGTTCTCTTACTTGTTATACTTTTTCTTTTTGCTTACAACCGTTGTGCCAATGGCTGCACCGCCGCTGACAAACAACAGGGCAATCCACAAAGCAAAGTTGCTTGTGTCACCGGTCTGGGGGACATTGTCCAGCTTGTCATTATTGCTGGTGGTGCCGTTGGTCACGTTGCTGGAGGGGAGCACCGTGCCGGGCAGGGCTTTCCACTCTGCAGCATCCAGAGTGAATTCCATAGTGTCCATTTCGTTGTCATCCACAAACAGCACGACTTTATTGGGGACAACATCATCTTTGGGAGTCCAGGGGGTCAGTGACCAGTACTCGTCAGCAGTCTCGGTTGCGATGCAGCAGGTCAGGTAAGGATACGAACCAGCTCCCAGCTTATCAGTATTCAACGTAGCCGTGGTCAGCAGGGTCTCACCACTGTACAGCTGCACCTGTACGCTGGACTCAAAGTTAACATTCTTCAGATCAACAGACACAGCGTTTTTCAGGACTCCGTTATCATGAGTCATGCCGGCGCGCTCGATGCTGCCGCTATAGGGGAACGCAGTGCCGGGCAGGGCTGCCCACTCATCGGCATCAAGCGTGAAGGTCTTCGTATCCTCTTCGTGTCCATCGACAAACAGGACAGCTTTGTTGGGAACAATATTATCTTTGGGAGTCCAGGGGGTCAGTGCCCAGTACTCGTCAGCAGTCTCGGTAGCGATGCAGCAGGTCAGGAAATCATAGCTGCCGGGAGTTACTCCCTGCAAGGTGGCAGTGGTCAGCAGGGTCTCATCCCTGTACAGCTGCACCTGTACGCTGGACTCAAAGTTAACATTCTTCAAATCAACAGACACAGCGTTTTTCAGGATTCCGTTATCATGAGTAATGGCGGCGCGCTCGATGCTGCAGGGGGAGCACCGTGCCGGGCAGGTTTGCCCACTCATCGGCATCAAGCGTGAAGGTCTTTTCAGCCAGCTCGCGGCCATCGACAACCAGGACAGCCTTGTCGGGGACAACATCGTCCTTGGGAGTCCAGGGGGTCAGTGACCAGTACTCGTCAGCAGTCTCGGTTGCGATGCAGCAGGTCAGGAAACCATGGCTGCCGGGATTTACTCCCTGCAAGGTAGCCGTGGTCAGCAGAGTATCGCCGCTGTATAGTTTAACCGTAACGCTCTCAGCGAAGGTAACGTCTTTCAGTTCAACGGAAACAGCATTTTTCAAGTAGCCGCCAGCATGGGTAATACCAGCACTCTCAATGCTACCGCTTGGTTCAGCCGCCAGCGCAATGATTGGCAGTAGTGTGCATACCATCACTACTGTCAGCAGAAGACAGAAAAATTTGCGTGACATACGTGCTTTCATATCTATACCCCTTTCAAATTTGGACAGTGGACAGGAGGCGGCATCATACTGTGACAGAAAATTGAAAAGTATTCACACATAATTCCCGCCACAGTGACCTTTCCTCAATTCACCACCCATGTTACTAAAATATAATATATTCTTAATCTTCGCTTTTGTCAATAGAGCATACAAAAATAGCGATTTTTACATGGTACATTATTGGAACAATACGAAAATGTGTAGGAGTAAGGTGAAGTGCAATCCTTGCCTAATTGCCGATTTGCTCCCGAAACGCAGAAACGCCCAAAACCTGACCCCGCTGTATGGTTTCGGGGCGATTTTGGGCGTTTTCTTTCGATATGAGCGGCTTTGTTTTAGCGGCGGTATCCTTATCGTCCGTCATTCAAAAGCCGCTGTTTGTCGCTTCCGGGTAACAAAAAAGCGCCGTATTGCTACGACGCTTTTGTCTTGCTCGGAAGATGGAGCAAGGGAACGCTATTCCATTATCTGTTGTACTTTTTCTTCCTGCTTACAACCGTTGTGCCAATGGCTGCACCGCCGCTGACGAACAACAGGGCAATCCACAACAAAAGATTGGAGTTATCTCCCGTCTGCGGAGACTTGTCGGCGCCAGGTTTGACGGTGCCGCCGGGCAGCTTCGCCGTTACGGTTTGAGCCTTGGTGATTTCCTGTGTTGCCGTAGCGTCCTTGTCGCTGAAATACTTGCCACAACCTTCGCAGTACCAGTACTCGATATTGCCCTCGGTGGTCTTGGTCGCCGCAGTTGCCGGGAAGTGCTTTAAGTTGGTGTGGTTCTTCGGATCAAGCTCGCCGTATTCGCCGCCGCAGACCGTACAGACAGCCTTGTGCGTGCAGTCTGCCGTGCCGCCGTGGCAATTCTCGGTTTCCGTATGGCTGGTGTCACGCTTACAGATTCGGGTGTGGGTCTTTTCATCGCTGTTCTGCGTCCAAGCGCCCCAGTCGTGCCCAAGCGGTTCGGAAGATCCGCCGCAAACCGTGCATGTCCTTCCGCTTGTGCAAGTCGCCGTTCCGCTCCAAATGTGTGACTCTGCATAATACCATTTATTATAACACACCGTGCATGTAAGAGAGCATTTGTGCAATTTATCATCTGCGTATTGATAAGTCACCCTTACCGTTTGTATCTTGTTGCATTTAGTACAAAACGCAATATCCGCCGCATATGCCGTCATAGGCATAACAGCCAGCATCACGCACAGTATGAGCACAACGCTCAAAATTTTCTTATTCATATAGTTTCCTCTCCTTTGCTGTCCTTTGACAGCTTAAAATCGTATTTCATTTCCAGCATTGCAAACAGCTTATACATAACCTTGGTGGCAATTGCCTTGATATCCAGTGATTGAATAAAGGCAAGCACCTTTGCCTGCTCTGCCTCCGGCACCCGGTACACCCGCATCGCCGCCGTCAAAAAGCGGCTGAGCTTGCGTTCCAGCGGGAAATGGATGTCGCATTTTCGTGCCATATAATTGCGCATCAGTCCTGCCGTGCCGATTTCCATCTCGTAAAAGTCGCTGTCGCTGTAATCCGGGAAATTTGCGCTGAAGATCTGCTTCAGCTCTGCCGTGGTATGCAGGTAGATATACTCCGATGTTTCAGGCAGGGAGTAGGCTTCAATGTAAATTTCCCGCAGGTTCTCGTTCAGCTCGGTCAGGGTCAGCTGGATCGCCGTTTCCAACGCATAAGTGTAAACCGGCGGCAGCTTGGTGTCTGTAATGCTTCTTGCCATGCCGAACTGTCCGCCGAACATCGTTTCGGTCAAGTCCAGCAAAATTCTATCCTTGGTGGGAAACAGATTCAAATAGCTTCCCCTTGCTACGCCCGCTTCGTCCACGATCTGACTGACAGAGGTGTTTTTATACCCTTGCTCCAAAAAGAGACGGACGCACACGGTCAGTATTTTCCGCTTCGTCTCGCTGCTGTCTCTCCGCAAATACATCACCTCCCCTCAAGCGTTTTAGTATGTATACCAATAATATCATAACAAGAACAAAAAGGCAAGTGGGATTTGAAGCTTTACCTCCGTAAATTGTGACTTTTCCGCAAACGCTGGCTTCTTCCATTACTCAATGACCGCCAACTACGAAAAAGAGCAGAAGGAGCTGCTGAAGCTCGTAGATGACGGCAAGAAAAAGCTGTTGGATGCGGAGCAAACGAAGGTGGATTTGAGGCTGCTGATGAAAGCGCTGCGGGATTATACGGACATTCGGCAGCTTAGGCCGGAGATCGTCAATGCGCTGATCCGGCGCATCGAGGTTCACAGCAAGGATAAGGAAACCAAGAAGGTCAAGGGGGACATTTACTTCACAGCCGTTGGGCTATTCTCTGTCCCTACGGGAAAAGAGATGCTGTCAGCAATGGGGGAGATCCGCCAAAACCCGCAGCAGTTCAAATTTTCTGCATAAAGCAGAACACGGTGCAGCCCCTTTTCAGAGGCTGCACCGTATCCTGCATAAAAAACTTCGTTATCCGTCTGTGTCTAATGCGGGTGCCATTTTTTGTCCGCCATAGGGGAAAGCAGCAACCCTTTACCGCACCCAGCGGCTTACGGGAACAGCCAATGCCGCCGATAGAACCGCCTGCACTGCCTTTGCCGACAGATAGCCCCTCATGTGGAGTCCGCTCCCCTCCAGCACCGCCGCCGTCTGACAGTGGACGCACACGCCGCCCCAGCCCATCAGTGCCGCCGCCAGCACGAAGTCCCCCCGTGTGCCGGAGAGCCGCAGGATGCCGCCGGTAAGCTCCAGCAGTCCCAGCGGAAGAGGGTGCTCCAGCCCCGTCAGGGCCGTCAGCAGCCGGATCAGCACCAGAAAGAACACCACGAAGCCGCAGACGTGGAGCATCCCCTCCCCCGCTCCCCGGACGGCCCCCGGAAAAGCGGAACCCAGAGCCTGCGGCGCAGACGGCGAAGTCCGTCCCTCTGGGGACGAGGTGCTGCGGGTCAGCAAAGCCGTCAGCACGGCGGCCGACACATGGATCAGCCAAAGCCATGCCCCGGCCCGGAGACTGCCGAAGCAGCCCACCCCCGCCACGCCCAAGGCAAAGGCTGGGCCGCAGTTGTTGCAGAACAGCAGCAGCCGCTGTCCCTCCTGTCGGGAGACTGCCCCGGTGCGGACCAGCTCTCCCGCCGTCTGGGCGCCCACCGGATAGCCTCCCAGCAGACCCAGCAGCACCGCCGTACCACCGGGGCCGGAGACCCCCAGCACCCGGCGGGTCAAGGGGGCCAGCAACCGCCCCAGCGCCGCCGCGCTGCCGGTGGCCACAAACAGCCGGGACACCACGAGGAAGGGAAACAGCGCCGGGATCACCGAGCCGCCGCAGAGGGCCAGTCCCTCCCGCACCGCCTGTGCCGCCGTCTCCGATGCCGCCAGCAGCCCCGCCATGACCGCCAGCAGTCCCAGTGCCAAGCCCATGCTCCCTCACCTCCCTTTACCCTGCCAGCTTATGACGGCAGGCGGAGGGCCATGCCACGGACAGGCAAGTTTTTCCGGCGGTACGCATACAGTCCACCGTGGGAGGGATGCCTCATGGGAGACAAAAAGCGGCTGGCCCGTGCCGGTCTGGAGGTCATGGACCGGCTGGATCTGCCAGGGGAGCTGGCAGTGGGGGTGGGCCGCATGGAGCTGGTGGGGGACCGCCAGTTCTATATGGAACAGCACCGGGGCGTGCTGCGGTACAGCACGGAGGTCATCGACATCGCCGCTGCCGACATGACGGTGCGGATCACAGGCCGGGAGCTGCAACTGCTGGCCATGACGGACCGGGAGCTGCGGATCAGCGGCACCATCACCGCCATTGAGCTGCTGACATAGGAGGGGCCATGTATCGTCAGATCGTCCATTTTTTACAGGGGCAGGTGCTGGTGCGGATCGAGTGCGGCTGCCCGGAGCGGGTGCTGAACCTCTGCGGCGCACGGGGCATCCCCTTCTGGGAGCTGACATGGGAGTCGCCGGTGTGCCTGACCCTGCGGGCCGTGGGGCGAGACCTGCCCCGTCTGCGGCAGGCGGCGGAGGACGCCGGCGGCAGCCTGCACCTGTGCCGCAGCGGCGGCGTACCGGTGTTCTGGCGGCGTCTGCGCCGGCGGTACGTGCTGCTGGCCGGAGCGGTGCTGGCGCTGGTGCTGATGTTCGGCGGCAACCTCGTCATCTGGGATTTTCAGGTCAGCGGCAACGACACCGTCCCCACGGAGACCATTCTCCGGGCGCTGGAGGACTACGGCATCACCGTGGGGTCGCCGGGTCTGCGCATCGATCAGGAGACCATGCGCAACCATGTGCTGCTGGCCCTGCCGGAGGTATCGTGGCTGGCGGTGAACGTCCGGGGCTGCGTGGCCCATGTGCAGGTGGTGGAGCGGCACCGTCCGCCGGAGGCGGCAGATCGGAGCGCCGTCACCAACATCGTGGCCCGGAGGGCGGGCCTTATCACCAAGGTGGAGGCGCTGGAGGGGCAGGCCATGGTGCTGCCGGGGACCACCGTCACGGAGGGACAACTGCTGATCTCCGGGGTGTCAGAAACAGAACATATCGGCGCACGGTTTGTCCACAGCATGGGGGCCGTGTGGGCCAGAACGTGGTATGAGCTGTCGGTCAGCGTACCGCTGCAGATCACGCAGCCCGCCGCCGGAAGCCGCAGCCACAGCCGCTGGGCGCTGGATATCGGAAAACACCGGATAAAATTCTACGGAAAGGGTAGCATCACCGGGGTGGATTGTGATAAAATAACATACTATAAACCGTTTACCCTGCCCGGAGGGCTTCGCCTGCCTCTGACGCTGGTGCAGGAGCGCATCACCGCATGGGAGGGCGCCGCCGCAGAGCGCACGGAGCAGAGCGCCCGTCAGGAGGGAGAGCAGCAGCTGCTGGCCCTGCTGTCGGCCCGGCTGCCGGAGGGCAGCACCGTCACCGACACCCGCTTCGCCGCTGTGCGGCAGGGGGACCGGCTGACGGTGGTGCTGAAGGCGGAGTGTCTGGAGCAGATCGGCCAGACCGTGACGCTGCCGGAAACGGAGACTACACAGAGATAAGGGGGCTTGTCCCGTATGGAACAGCGTGTGAGCATCGAGCGGATGGAGGAGGCCATCAATCTGTTCGGCTCGTTTGATGAAAATATCCGGCTTCTGGAGGCGGAATTCCATGTGACGGTGGTGAACCGTGACGGGGAGCTGCGGATCTCCGGGGAGCCAGAGGAGGTGATGATGGCCGCCAAGGCGGTGGAGGCGCTGCTGACCCTCTCCGGCAAGGGGGAGTCCATTACCGAGCAGCACGTCCGCTACGTCATCGGCCTGTGCCGCAGCGGCCAGTCCGAGCGCATCGGAGAGCTGACGCAGGACGTGATCTGCATCACCTCCAAAGGCCGGCCCGTCAAGCCCAAGACCATCGGCCAGAAGCAGTATGTGCAGGCGGTGCTCCACAGCCCCGTCACCATCGGGGTAGGGCCTGCCGGCACCGGCAAGACGTATCTGGCGGTGGCGGCGGCCGTGGCGGCCTTCCGGGCCAAGCAGGTCAACCGCATCATCCTGACCCGCCCCGCCGTGGAGGCCGGAGAGCGGCTGGGCTTCCTGCCCGGCGACCTCCAGAGCAAGGTGGACCCCTACCTGCGGCCTCTATACGACGCCCTGTTCGATATGCTGGGGGCGGAGACGTACCAGAAATATCTGGAGCGTGGCAACATCGAGGTGGCCCCGCTGGCCTATATGCGTGGCCGGACGCTGGATGACAGCTTTATCATTCTGGACGAGGCCCAGAACACCAGCCGGGAGCAGATGAAGATGTTCCTGACCCGCATGGGCTTCGGCTCCAAAATGGTCATCACCGGCGACATCACCCAGATCGACCTGCCGGGGGACAAGCCCAGCGGCCTGAAGGACGCCATGAAGATCCTGAAGGGCGTGGAGGGCGTCAGCATCTGCCAGCTGACCCAGCAAGACGTGGTGCGCCATGTGATGGTGCAGCGGATCATCGAGGCCTACGCCCGATTCGAGGAGAAGCGCAAATGAGAAAGACACACTACATCCCCATCACCGCCGATGTACCCGGCGCCGCCAACGATGCCAACTGCGCCCTGATCCGTCGGACCATCCGCACAGCGCTGGCGGCGGAGGGACTCACGGCCCCCTGCGAGGTGGACGTGCTTCTGACGGATGACGACGGCATCCACGAGATCAACCGAGAGCTGCGGCAGGTGGACCGGCCCACGGACGTCCTCAGCTTCCCGGAGTTTGAACTGACCCCCGGTCAGCTGCCCGGCCCGGAGGACGCCGACCCCGGCACGGGCCTTATCCCGCTGGGGGACATGGTGCTCTCCATGGAGCGGGTGGCGGCGCAGGCCAGGGAGTACGGTCACTCCAAGCGGCGGGAGCTCTCCTATCTGGTAACCCACTCGGTGCTGCATCTGCTGGGCTACGACCATCTGGACGAGGGGCCTATGAAGGCACAGATGCGGGCCAGAGAGGAGGCCATCATGGCCCTGCTGGGTCTGGAGCGGTGAGAAGGTCCGCAAGAAAACCAAGAAAAGCAGCTGCTGGATGAATGGAACGAGGCGTAAGTGCCCCTCTATTCCCACCCCAAATTGCTCACAGAAAGCTGAGGATCACCGGAAATTGCGGAAGGAGCTGCATCATGGCCGAGGATAAGCTGTTTGTCGAGGCAACTGAAGAGGACGTACCGTCTATCATCGGCCTGCGGCAAAGGATCTGGAGCACCACATACCGAGGCATCTACCCCGATTCCATGATAGATGAATTTGACTGGGACCGGCACAGGGAAATGGAACTGCTGAGGGTCCATCACCCGGCATATTCCGTGTACCTTATCCGAAAGGATCGGCAAAATATCGGCTATCTGACGATAAATAAAGCCGACGTGATCACCCTGCAATCCCTTTATATTGTCTCTGAATGCCAGCGGCAGGGGATCGGTCGGCAAGCCTTCGATTTCATGAGTGCATATTGCCGGGAGCACCATGCCACCGCCTTCATCTGCCACTGTGTTCCGGAAAATTTCAATGCCCGAAGCTTCTATGAGCGCATGGGCGGCGAGGTGATCGGGGAGGACCTGACAAACGAGGAACGCTGGCAGAACTCTGTCACTTACCAGTTTACACTACCATCAAAAGTAACATAACAAAATTGCTCACAGAAAGTTGAGGATCACCTTATGAACGAGAAAAACAACATCACCAAAACCGCTATGCTCACCGTGTGCGGACGGCCCAACGTGGGCAAGTCCAGTCTCACCAACGCCCTGGTGGGCGAGAAGATCGCCATCGTCTCCAACAAGCCCCAGACCACCAGAAACCGCATCTACGGTGTAGTGAACCGGGGCGACACCCAGTTCATCCTGCTGGATACGCCGGGCCTGCACAAGGCCCACTCCCGGCTGGGGGACTATATGGTGAAGGTGGTGCGGGAGAGTCTGGCCAGTGTGGAGGCCGCCCTGCTGCTGGTGGAGCCCATCCCTCACGTGGGAGAGCCGGAGAAAATCCTTCTCCAGCGCATCCGGGAGGAGAAGCTGCCCTGCGTACTGTGCATCAACAAGATCGACACCGTGGAGCGCAAGGACGATCTGCTGGCGGTCATCGCCGCATACAGCGAGGTCTACCCGGATTTCGACGCCATCATCCCCATCTCCGCCCGCACCGGCGACGGTCTGGAGGAGCTGCTGGCCCAGATGCAGCGGTACGCCGTGGAAGGACCGCAGCTGTTCCCCGACGGCATGACCACCGACCAGCCGGATCAACAGGTCTGCGCCGAGATCATTCGGGAGAAAATGCTGCTGTGTCTGGATAAGGAGATCCCCCACGGCACGGCAGTGGAGGTGACCCGCTTCACCGAGCGGGAGGACTCCGGCATCATCGACCTGGACGTGACCATCTACTGCGAAAAGGCCAGCCACAAGGGCATCATCATCGGCAAGCACGGGGATATGCTCAAGCGCATCAGCACGCTGGCCCGGCAGGATATCGAGAAGTTCATGGGTACCAAGGTCTATCTGGAAACGTGGGTGAAGGTCAAGGAAAACTGGCGGGACAATGTGAACTTCATCCGTTCACAGGGCTACAACGAACAGTAATTCCCGTTAGAAACATGAGCCGACCCTAAAACTTACCACTTATGTTTCGCCCCGGCGGCGGCAAGCTAATGCCGGGGGTGGAGATCATGTGCGATTACTGGAATCTTTTTCTGGAGACCGGAGCGCCGGAGCTGTATCTGCTGCACCGGTGGGAGGAGGAATCATGCCAAACCAACCCATCGTCACCGCCGGACTGGTGCTGCGGGAAACCGTGACCAGGGAGACGGACAAAATTCTGACGGTGCTGACCCCGGATCGGGGGAAGATCTCCCTCATTGCACGGGGCGCCCGGCGGAAAAACAGCCGTCTGGCGGCGGCGTGTCAGTTGCTGGCCTATTCGGAGCTGACCATCTACGAAAAGGGTCAGTGGTTCATGCTGGACGAGGCGGAGACGCTGGAGCTGTTCACCGGCCTGCGGACGGACTTCGTGGCTCTGAGCCTTGCCTCCTATCTGGCCGATCTGACGGACGCCACGGCACAGACGGAGGACACGTCGCAGCTGCTGCGGCTGCTGCTGAACGCCCTGTACGCCCTCAGTGTCCTGCATAAGCCGCCCCAGCTGGTAAAGCCCGCCTTCGAACTGCGGCTCATGGCGCTGTCGGGCTTCGAGCCTCTGGCGGACGGCTGCGCCGTGTGCGGGCGGCCGGAGCCGGAGAAGCCGGTGCTGGACGCCGTCCACGGGGTGGTATGCTGCGCCGCCTGCCGGGAAAAGGGCGGGCTGGCCATGCCCCTGTCCCCCGCCGCTCTGGCGGCCCTGCGCCACGTGCTGTACTGCCCGGATAAGAAGCTTTACAGCTTCACGCTGGATACCCCCGCCCTGCGTCAGCTGGGGCAGGCAGCGGAGGTCTATGTCGCCGCCCAGCTGGAGCGCAGCTTCCGGACGCTGGACTACTATAAATCCATTTTGCCGCAAGAGGAACCTACATATGACTGACTTATTTGAAAAATCCATCCGCACACTGGAGCTTCCGGCGGTGCTGGAAAAGCTGGCGGCCAAGGCGGTCAGCGACGCCGCCAAAGAGCGGTGTCTGCGCCTGACTCCCGCCACAGACACGCAGGAGGTGCTGCACCTGCTGGACGAGACCGACGCCGCCAAGGAGCGGCTGGGTCTCCACGGCAGCCCCTCCTTCTCCGGGGTCAAGGATGTATCCGCCGCCCTGACCCGTGCCGACCACGGCGGTATGCTGAACACCCGTGAACTGCTGGATGTGGCAGGCGTACTGACCGCCAGCCGCCGGGTCAGCGAATACGACGCCCAGCGGCAGGGAGAGGCCACGGTGCTGGACCGGCTGTTCTCCTCTCTGCACACCAACCGCTATCTGGAGGATAAGATACGCTCCGCCATTCTGGACGAGGAGACCATTGCCGACACCGCCAGCAGCGAGCTGGCGGATATCCGCCGGAAAATGCGGCTGGCGGCCACCAAGGGCCGGCAGATCCTGCAGCGCATCATCTCCTCCCCCTCCTATGCCAAGGTCCTGCAGGAGGCCCTCATCACCCAGCGGGACGGCCGCTTCGTGGTGCCGGTGAAGGCCGAGTGCAAGGGCAGTCTGCCGGGTCTGGTCCACGACATCTCCTCCTCCGGCGCCACGCTGTTCGTGGAGCCTATGGGCGTGGTGCAGGCCAACAACGAGCTCAAGGAGCTGGAGGCCCGTGAGCAGAAGGAGATCGACCGCATCCTGCGCCAGCTCTCCGCCGAGTGCGCCGGCCAGATGGAGAACATCCTCTGGGACTACGACATTCTGGTGCAGCTGGATGTGATCTTTGCACGGGCGCAGCTGAGCTATCAGCTCAACGCCAGCCGCCCGGAGGTGCGCCGCCGGGGCGGCATCACCCTGCGCCGGGCCCGGCACCCTCTGCTGGATCAGGCCAAGGCGGTGCCGATCACCGTGGAGCTGGGTGAGCAGTTCGACACCCTGGTCATCACCGGCCCCAACACCGGCGGCAAAACCGTGACCCTGAAAACCATCGGACTGCTGAGCCTGATGGCCCAGTGCGGCCTGCACATTCCCGCCGACGGCGGCAGCGCCGTGCGGGTGTTCCGCCGGGTGCTGGCGGACGTAGGCGACGAGCAGAGCATCGAGCAGAGCCTGTCTACCTTCTCGGCCCATATGTCCAACATCGTCCAGATCCTGAAGGAAGTGGACGACCACAGTCTGCTGCTATTCGACGAGTTGGGCGCCGGCACAGACCCGGTGGAGGGTGCGGCTCTGGCCATCGCCATCATTCAGGAGGCCCGGAATCAGGGGGCTCTCATCGCCGCCACCACCCACTATGCCGAGCTGAAAACCTTCGCCATGACCACGGCGGGGGTGGAGAACGCCAGCTGCGAGTTCGACGTACAGACCCTGCGGCCCACCTACCGACTCCTCATCGGCATCCCCGGTAAGTCCAACGCCTTCGCCATCTCCCGGCGGCTGGGGCTGGATGAGTCCGTCATTCAGGCGGCACAGGCCCAGATGGACAGCGACTCCGTTCGCTTCGAGGACGTGCTGACCCAGCTGGAGGAGAAGCGCCAGCGGCTGGAGAAGGCCCAGAACGAGGCCGACCGACTGTGGCGGCAGCGGGAGGAGGACGCCCGGAAGGCCCGGACCTTCCGGGAGCAGATGGAAAAGGGCAAGGAAAGCGCACGGGCCAAGGGAGAGGCTGAGGCCAAGCGCATCGTCCGGCAGGCCCAGCAGCAGGCGGAGGAGATCTTCGCCCAGCTGGATCAGCTGCGGAAGGAGCAGCAGAAGCAGGCCAACGTGCAGGCCCTCAACGACGCCAAGGCTGCCGTGCGCCACCATCTGAAAACGGCGGAGGAGCAGCTGCACCTGCGGGACGAGGAGCAGGAGCCTGCCTATACGCCGCCCCGGCCCATCGCCGTGGACGATCAGGTGGAGCTGCCCGGCGTGAAGATGGCCGCCACGGTGCTGGCCGTCAACGGCGACGGCACCCTGCTGCTGCAGGCGGGCCACATGAAGATGACCGTCAAGGCCCAGCAGGTGCGCCTGCTGGAGGGCGCTCCCAAGAAGTCCAAGCCCGCCCCCAGTTCCTCCGCCGCCACCCTGAACACCGTGTCCCGTGCCTCCTCGGAGCTGGATATCCGGGGCTATGAGACGCTGGAGGCCGAGAGCGTGGTGGAAAACTATCTGGACAGTGCCGTCATGGCCAAGCTGGGCACCGTCACCATCATCCACGGAAAGGGTACCGGCGCTCTGCGAAAGGCCGTCCACGAGATCCTCAAGCGTAACAAGGCCGTCAAAAGCTTCCGGCTGGGCCGCTACGGCGAGGGTGAGGCCGGTGTCACCGTGGTGGAGCTAAAATAAGCCGCTTTCGTGTAGAACGACGAATTTTTTCTTTGATTCTCTGCAATCGCCACAAATTTTTGTGGGATTGAATATTGCTTTCTCCCCGTTATCCGTTATAATAGTATGTGTAGCAGTCGGCTTGAAGACTGCGAATAAAGGAGTGCTGGTTTGATGTATACGCAGGAAATTACCGTTCAGAATGAGGTGGGGCTGCACGCACGTCCCGCTACGTATTTCATTCAGAAGGCCAACGAGTTCAAGAGCGGCATTTGGGTGGAGAAGGAAGAGCGCCGGGTCAACGCCAAGAGTCTGCTGGGCGTGCTGTCCCTGGGTATTGTGAAGGGAACCAACATCACCCTCATCGCTGACGGCTCTGATGAAAAGGAAGCCGTGGATGCTCTGGTATCTCTGATCCAGAACAACTTCGGTGAGTAACGACCGAACATGAAATGACGCCGGTGTCTGCTGTCAGCAAGCACCGGCGTTGTTCTGCTTTTATCCTCTCGGTGGGCAAGCGCAAGCACGCCTGACAGCGTGTCCTTCCGGCGCTTTTTCCCTTGCTCATCGATGGTACGATCTCTGCACAAAAGGACGCCCCCGGCGTGGCCGGAGGCGTCCTTTTCATGTGTTCCGCTGCCCCCCTATGGGGCCGCCCGGTCAGCAGCCGCAGCCGCAGCCGTTGTTATTCTGGGTGTTGCCGCAGCCGCAGCCGTTGCCGCCCCAGAACAGGCACAGGATGATGATGGCGATGATGATCCAGCAGCCACAGCCGCCGAAGCAGGAGTTCTGATTGCACATAAGAACGTGACCTCCTATGAAAATTGGACCCGCAGGTCTCATTCCATAGTATGATCCGCCCCTTAATAGAGTTCCTCCGGCCGGGAGATACGGTAGCTGAGGGTCAGGAGGGTATCCACAAAGTGGATGTCCTCGAAGAATACCCCCTTGGTCTGGGTGGAGAGCTCCACATTGGTAAAGTTCCAGAAGCCCTTCACTCCCAGAGCAATGAGCCGGTCCGCCAGCGGCTGGGCCACGCTCTGAGGCACGGTCAGCACCGCCACGTTGGGGTGGTACTCCTCCACATAGTGTTCCAGCTCCTCCATGGGCCGGATGGTCACGTCGTGGATCTTGGTACCGATCAGCGCCGGGGACACGTCGAAGGCGGTATCCACCTGAAAGCCCACCTTCTGAAAGTCGAAGTTCTGCAGCAGCGCATGGCCCAGATGGCCCGCTCCCACCACAATGAGCCGGTAGCCGGAGTCGATGCCCAGAATGTGGCCGATCTCCGAGCGCAGCTCCGCCACGTTATAGCCGTAGCCCTGCTGACCGAATTCACCAAAGCAGCTGAGATCCTGCCGGATCTGAGAGGCGGTGATGTCCATTTTCTGCCCCAGCGAATTGGAGGAAATGCGTACCACGCCCTTGTTATGCAGCTCGTCCAGATAGCGGTAATAGCGGGGCAGACGATGGATCACCGCATCCGAGACCTTTTGTTTTTTCATATGCGTCCTTCTTCTTTGCCGGCGGCAGGAGCCGGGCCGCAGCCCGCTTTCCCCTACCGCTTGTTTTCGTCTTTCTGGATTGTACTCCAAATTCCAGAACTTGTCAACTTTTTTAACAATCTTTTTTGTCTTTTGTGCAGTTTTCTTCTTTACATTCCCGAAAAAGATGGTATAATAAATTAGTCGCAAGGGGGGAAAGTCTCCCTCTGCTCCATATGCGCCCGTAGCTCAGCTGGATAGAGTGACAGACTCCGACTCTGTAGGCCGCTGGTTCGAATCCAGTCGGGCGTACCAGAAAAGCGGCAAGCATCGCAGGATGCCTGCCGTTTTTCCTTTTGCCCCGACGGGCGGATCTTATCCGCATCTGCTCCATATCGGCTCTTTACAAGGGCGGGGCTCTTGGCATATAATCGGGACAAACAGACGATATGGCGCAGATACAGTGTCTATCACAGATTCTGACCGGAGAAATACTGCGGCATGGAACAGAAAACGGACAGACAGAGCAGGGAACGGTCATGCCCGACCAGAGCGATCTGGAGCGAAAGCGGCAGATGTACAACGCCCTGTGCGTGAACGATACGGCGGCCTATTGCTGCGACCTGAAAAACGCAAAAGTGCCGTTTGCGGTGGGAAGTTTACAATTTAGCCGTTTACTATTTCCGGTGGCTTGTGCTACACTATGTAACAACTATTTTTCAATACCATCGATGGTATCAAAATTTGCGGGCCGCCGGAGGCCTTCAGTGGTCCGGACGACACGGAGGAAACGCCTATGAATGAGGTCAAATCACCGAAAAAGCCCCTGCTGTACTACTACCTGCTGGTGATGCTGGTGCTGCTGCTGTTCAATCTGTTGGCCATGCCGTGGATCTCCGAGCACCAGATCAAGGAGGTGGACTACAACACCTTCGTCAGCATGGTGGAGAAGAAGGAGATCGGCAAGGTGGACATTCAGGAGCAGGACAACCGTATCCTGTTCACCGACACCGAAGAAAAGACCATCTATAAGACCGCCATGGTGCCGGACGACGATCTGGTCTCCCGGCTGCTGGAGGCGGGCATCTCCACCAGCGGCACGGAGATCCAGCAGACATCGCTGCTGGTGAGTATTCTGAGTTGGGTGCTGCCGCTGATCATCTTCATTGGACTGGGGCAGATGCTGTCCCGCAACCTTATGAAGAAAATGGGCGGCGGAAACTCCATGATGTTCAATATGGGCAAGTCCAACGCCAAGGTCTACGTCAAGTCCGCCGAGGGCATCAAGTTTGACGATGTGGCCGGAGAGGACGAGGCCAAGGAGAATTTACAGGAGGTGGTCAACTACCTCCATGACCCCAGCAAGTATCAGGACATCGGTGCCTCCATGCCCAAGGGCATCCTGCTGGTGGGTCCTCCGGGTACCGGTAAGACCATGCTGGCCAAGGCCGTGGCCGGTGAGGCCAACGTGCCGTTTTTCTCCATGTCCGGCTCCGAATTTGTGGAGATGTTCGTGGGCATGGGCGCCAGCAAGGTCCGTGACCTGTTCCGTCAGGCCAAGGAGAAGGCCCCTTGCATCGTGTTCATCGACGAGATCGACGCCATCGGCAAGAAACGTGACGGCCAGCTGGGAGGCAACGACGAGCGGGAGCAGACCCTGAATCAGCTGCTAACGGAGATGGACGGCTTCGAGGGAAACACCGGTGTCATCATTCTGGCGGCTACCAACCGTCCGGAGTCGCTGGATCCGGCACTGACCCGTCCCGGCCGTTTTGACCGCCGGGTGCCGGTGGAGCTGCCGGATCTGAAGGGCCGTGAGGAAATTCTAAAGGTCCATGCCAAGAAGATCAAGATCGCCGAGGATGTGGATTTCAACAAGGTGGCCCGCATGGCCTCCGGCGCTTCCGGCGCAGAGCTGGCCAACATCGTCAACGAGGCGGCCCTGCGGGCCGTCCGGGACGGCCGCCGCTTCGCCACGCAGGCGGATCTGGAGGAGAGCATCGAGGTGGTCATCGCCGGGTATCAGAAGAAGAACGCCATCATGACCGACCACGAGAAGAAGATCGTCGCCTACCATGAGATCGGCCATGCACTGGTGGCGGCCATGCAGACCCACTCCGCCCCGGTGCAGAAGATCACCATCGTACCCCGCACCTCCGGTGCCTTGGGCTATACCATGCAGGTGGAGGAGGGCAACCACTACCTCATGACCAAGGAGGAGATGGAGAACAAGATCGCTACCCTTACCGGCGGCCGGGCTGCCGAGGAGGTGGTGTTCGGCTCCGTTACCACCGGGGCCTCCAACGACATCGAGCAGGCCACCAAACTGGCCCGTGCCATGATCACCCGCTACGGCATGAGCGACGACTTCGGTATGGTGGCGCTGGAGACCGTCACCAACCAGTATCTGGGAGGCGACGCCTCGTTGGCCTGCTCCGCCGATACCCAGACCAAGATCGACCAACAGGTGGTGGAGCTGGTGAAGCGGGAGCATGACAAGGCGGTGGACATCCTTACGGCGAACCGGGAGAAGCTGGACCGTCTGGCGGCCTTCCTCTATGAGAAGGAGACCATCACCGGCGAGGAATTCATGCACATTCTGGGGGAGTGAGCAGCTGATTTTCCGCCGAAAAACATTTAAGACTTTTGTAATAATTACCCCCGAATTTTTGTAACATCCCTTGGGTATCCTATACTTGCAAGAGACAAATAACTTTTTTCATCAATCTTCCTACCATGAAGGCGGAGAACCGAGAGGTTCTCCGCCTTGTGGTTTTAGCAGGTCTATTTTCCACCGCCGGTGCATACCATGGAGGGACAAAGCCCTATAGACGGTACAGAGGAGAGGGAGGTATGGCCCATGCGTTCCTGTGCGGCGGTGACACTTGTGCTGATGCTTTTGCTGTTTGGCATCCCGTGGCTGGCGGAGGCTCCGGAGGGGGGACAGGCCCAGCCGGAGCCCCTCACTGCTGAGGAGCAGCGGGCGGATGCGGACATTGCCCTCACCGTGTGGGACGGGCAGGAGCTGCGGCAGATGACCATGGCGGAGTATCTGCCGGGGGTGGTGCGGGGGGAGATGCCCGCCGCCTTCTCCCAGCAGGCGCTGGACGCTCAGGCCGTGGCGGAGCGCACCTTCATCTGCTACCACATGGCGGGCGGACGTAAGGATGCCCATCCGGAGGCGGATGTCTGTACCTCCCCGGCCTGCTGCAGCGCCTACGTATCGCAGGAGGACGCAGCGGCCCGGTGGGGGGACAAGGCGGAGGAGTACGAGACCAAGGTGCAGCAGGCAGTGCGGGATACCGACGGGCAGATCATCCTCTATGACGGCTCGCCCATTCTGGCGGCCTTCCACTCCTCCTCCGCCGGGGTCACAGCAGATTCCGGGGATGTGTGGTCCTCCTCGCTGCCGTATCTGCACAGCGTGGAGACCCCGGAGGGGGAGGACAGCGTCCCCAACTATTACAGCGTCAGCACCTTCTCCCCGGAGGAGTTCCGGGAGATCTTTCTGGCGGCTCATGGGGATGCCGACCTCTCCGGCGACCCGGCGGAGTGGTTCCGGGATCGGACGGTCAACGACTCCGGCCGGGTGGAGCGTGTGACCATCGGCGGTGTCAGCGTGGAGGGGACGGAGGTGCGGCGGCTGTTCTCCCTGCGCTCGGCGTGCTTCACCGTGGATACGGGTGAGGAGGGCGTTGCCTTTCGGGTCACGGGCTTCGGTCACGGCGTGGGCATGAGCCAGTACGGAGCTGAGCTGCTGGCCCGTCAGGGCAAGACGTGGCAGGAGATCATACGCTGGTACTATGCCGACGTTACCATTGGGGCGTATAAGGAGTAGGGAAATTTCCGGGCTTGACCCGTTGAAATAGCGGCGTCTGCATGGTATAATCGCCCATGACAAGACATAAAACGGAGGCGACCGCTATGGGACAGGACGTGTTCATCAGCTATAAATCCGAGGAATTTCAAGAGGCGGATTGGGTCCGGCAGCAGCTGGAGAGCGGCGGTATCAGCTGCTGGATGGCACCGAACAGCATCACCGGCGGTGCCAGCTATGCCACGGAGATCCCACAGGCCATCCGGAGCTGCCGGGCTGCACTCTGACGGAGGCACAGACGGAGAGCCTTGACCTGACAGGCTTCCCCAAGCTGCGGTCGCTGGATATCAGCGGCATCGCCGCATGGCAGCAGCTGCCGCAGCTGCCGGAGGAGCGCATCCGCCTACTGGATATCAGCCATACGGCGGTGACGGATATCCGCACACTGACAGAGGCAAGCTATCACGATCTCATCCTGAGCTATCAGGCGACCATGGATTGGGAGACGCTGGGGGCCTGCAATACCTATCAATTCACGGTGCTGGACTGCCCGCTGGATCGGCAGGTAGCTGTGCGCACGGCACTTGAGAATCGGGTGGAGTACGCCACGGAGCTGCCGGTGCAGAGCGATGAGCTGCTGTCAAAGACTATGCGGGGAGAGATCAGCTTTAGCTGATACCTACATCAACAAAAAGGGATGCTGATACTCTGTATCAGCATCCCTTTTTGTTGTCGGAAGAAAAAGCCCCCTGCGGCCCCAAGGGGGGAGCAGGGGTCTTCATGATACGCTTTTTCGATGCCCTCACGCCTGGGGCTTTTCAAACTCCTTGGCCACGTCCACCAACAGCTGCCGGATGGGCAGGTGCTGGGGACAGATGCGCTCACACTGGCCGCAGCGGATGCAGTCCGATGCCTTGCGGCCCGGCCCGGTGTGGACGTCCTCATAGTAAAAGTCGGCGTTCCAGTCGTGGTAGAGTTGCTTGGTGTTCATCAGGGCAAACAAATTGGGGATGGCGATGTGCTGGGGACATCCATCCACGCAGTAGCGGCAGGAGGTGCAGGGGATCAGGTGCATCCCATGGAAGATCGCCTGTACCCGATCCACGGCGGCCCGCTCCTGCGGATCCAGCGGCCGGAAGTCCTTCATAAAGGCGATGTTGTCCTGCATCTGCTCCGGTGTGCTCATACCGGAGAGCACCATCAGGATGCCCTCGAAGCCGGCGGCGAAGCGGATGGCATAGCTGGCGGGGCTGCCGCCGTGGAGCTCGTCCAGCACAGCCTTGGCCTGGGGCGGCAGGTTGGACAGATGCCCGCCCTTCACCGGCTCCATCACCAGCACGGGCTTGTTGTGGCGGCGGCACACCTCGTAGCACAGGCGGCTCTGGACACCGGGGTCGTCATAGTCGGCGTAGTTGAACTGGATCTGCACCACCTCGATTTGGGGATAGGTGGTGAGGATCTCCTCCAACACCTCCGCCCGGTCGTGGAAGGAGATGCCCACATGGCGGACCTTGCCCTCGGCCTTCAGGGCGAAGGCCGTCTCATAGGCCCGGCAATCCCGGAAGTGGCCGAAGTTCCCGGCATGCTGAGAGTGCATCAGGTAGAAATCGAAGTACTCCACGCCGCAGGCCTCCAGCTGGCGCTGAAAGAAGGGGCGGATGTCTGCCTCGGTCTTGAAGTAGCTGCCGGTGAGCTTATCCGTCAGCACATAGCGGTCTCTGGGGTAGCGGCTGGTGAGACAGTCCCGCAGGGCCGTCTCGCTCTTGCCCTGCAGATAGCCGTGGGCGGTGTCGAAGTAGTTAAAGCCCGCCTCCAGAAATGCGTCCACCATCTGACACATCTGGACCTTGTCTACCTCGTCGCCTGACATGGGCAGGCGCATACAGCCGAAACCGAAATTTTTCTTGATACGGTCCATAAATATCCCTCCTCAACGGCGTTTTGCGGTATTTTTTCGCCTTTATTTTACGCAAAACCGGAGGGACTGTCAAGCGGCTGGCGGACAGGGAAATGTCAGGTCTTGGAGGGGCCCATGCGGTAGCCCTTACCCCACACGGTGCAGATGGCACCGCTGCCTACCTTCTGGCGGATGTTGCGGATGTGGACCATGACGGTGTTCTTACAGCTGTAAAAGTACGGCTCCTCCCAGATGCTCTCGTAGAGGTTCTCCGCCGAGAAGATTTTGTTGGGATAGGAGGCCAACAGCAGGACGATGCGATACTCCAGCTCCGTCAGCGGTACCTCCTGTCCCGCCTGCCACACGGTGCCGGCGGCGGTATCTACCTCCAGCCCGCCGCACCGCAGCCGCCGCTCCAGACCGGTGGGCCGGGCGCCGTAGACGCAATAGCGCCGCAGGAGTGCCTTCACCCGCACCGCCAGCTCATGGCAGGAGACGGGCTTTTCCAGGCAGTCATCCCCTCCCACGGAGAAGGACAGGGTCCTGGCGCTCTCGTCCGCCTTCTCCAGCAAGAACAGCACCGGCGCAGCGGACTGCCGCCGCAGAGCGGTGCAGGCGTCGAAGCCGCTCATATCCGGCAGCTGCTGGGGCAGGATGACAAGGTCTGTATTCCGCCGCAGCTGGGTCAGCAGGGTAGCTCCACCGGCGGCCTCCTCCAGCACGCAGTTCTCCCCTGCCAGCAGGAACCCCAGGTTGGAGCGCAGCTCCGGGTCCGGATCGGCGCACAGGATACATCGCTGCTGCATGATATCTCCTCCTTAATGAAAAGTGCAGAAAATTCGACAAAACTTGATAAAAACTATATATACAAAAGAATATAGTGCTGAAAATAATCTGTGGTCTTATGATAGCGATTCTGCCGCCGCCGTCAATCCCCTGAGGGATTTTTTAGCAGAGCCTTAAGAAACCTTCATACTTTTTGCTATGAAATATTAAGGAGGCACCGGTAGAATGGGATTATCCTCCCGGAAGGGGTGACGGGGATAGACCCCTCAAATTTGGTGAGCGCAGCCGCCGGACAACATCCGGCGGCTGCGCTTTATCCGGTGAAGAACGGCACACGGCGGGAGGTGCTGACGGGAGAGAGGGTTTTCCGTCTTCAGAAAACTTAAGAAACACCCTGTCGGTTTATTAAGCTTCCGGGCCCATAATCGGTGCCGTTAGGAGCCACGGAATATCCTATAAGGAGGTCGAATCACGCAATGGAAAAGAAACGCACAAAAATCGCATACTTTACAGCCGTCGGTGTATTCCTCGTTTTGCTGGTGGTGCTGGGCCTTACATACCGGGAGACGCCCCTGCCCACGCTGGAGGTAGAGGGGGAGCCGGTGCTGGCCGACACGCCCTTTGCCGGTACCTTCTGGTCCCTGCTGCCGCCCATCGTGGCCATCGTGCTGGCCCTGATCAGTAAGGAGGTCTACTCGTCCCTGTTTCTGGGGTGTTTGGTGGGCGCTCTGCTGTACGCCCAGTTTGCCCCGTGGGACACCATTGTGGCGCTGGTGGGCGCAGACTACGGTATCGTCTCCGTGCTGGCCGACAGCGGCAACATGGGCATCATCGTCTTTCTGGTGACGCTGGGCATCATGGTGGATCTGATGAACAAGGGCGGCGGATCGGAGGCCTTCGGACGCTGGGCCTCCAAGACCGTAAAGACCCGGTGCGCCGCACAGCTGCTGACCATGCTGCTGGGCGTGCTGATCTTCATCGACGACTACTTCAACTGCCTGACGGTGGGCGCTGTGATGCGGCCCGTCACCGAGAGTCACAAAATTTCCCGTGCCAAGCTGGCCTACCTCATCGACGCCACGGCGGCCCCGGTGTGCATGATCGCCCCGGTGTCCTCGTGGGCGGCGGCGGTATCCGGCTATGTGCAGTCCGACGCCGTCAACGGCATCGAGATGTTCATCAAGCAGATCCCGTGGAACTACTACTGTCTGCTGACGTTGGTGATGATCGTGGTGCTGTCGGTGATGAACATCGACTACGGCTCCATGCTGACCCATGAGTATAATGCTCAGGTGAAGGACGATCTCTTTACCACGCCGGAGCGCCCCTTTGAGGGGGCCGACGACTATGAAAAGCCCGCCCGTGGACACTCCTCCGTGCTGGATCTGCTGCTGCCGGTGGTGGTGCTGATCGTGGTGTGCATCGTGTCCCTGATCTGGTCCGGCGGTTACTATGACGGCGAGAGCGAGTACTTCCACGACTTCGTGGGGGCCTTCTCCAACTCCTCCTCCGGCATGGCGCTGGCCTTGGGTGGCCTTATGGGGATGCTGTTCACGGTGGTGTACTTCTGGCTGCGGGGGGCCATCTCCTTTGAAAAGTCTATGGAGTCTGTGCCGCAGGGCTTTATCCAGATGATCGCTCCCATCCTCATTCTGACCTTTGCATGGACCCTGTGCTCTTTCACCCGCTTCGGGATGTACTCCGCCGTGTTCGTCAAGAACGCCATGGCAGGGGCCGGGGATCTGAAGGTGTTCCTGCCGGCGGTGATCTTCCTCATCGGCTGCGCCATCGGCTTTGCCACCGGCACCTCCTGGGGGACCATCGGCATCATGGCCCCTATCGTGGTGTCCGTGTTCAACTACGACGTGGAGCCGGTGCTGTGTACCATCGGTCTGGCGGCAGCCTGCTCCGGCGGCGTTATGGGCGACCACTGCTCGCCCATTTCCGACACCACCATCATGGCCTCGGCGGGCGCTCACTGCTTCCACCTGAACCATGTGTTCACCCAGTTGCCCTATGCCCTCACCGCCTCCGGTGTGGCCTTCGTCAGCTTCATCATCGCAGGACTCGTGCAGTCGGTGTGGCTGTGTCTGGCCATTGCCGTGGCGCTGATGATCGGCACACTGCTGGTGATCCGGGCCATTGTGTCCCGCCGTCACGCAGGTATCTTCCAGGAGATGGCACAGGCCAGCCAGCAGCTGCTGCACCGCTGACACCGTCTCGTCCGTGGCCGACAAAAAACAGGGAAGCGCACAGCGCTTCCCTGTTTTATTATGCTGTTGGGGAAAAATTACGGGCGGATGACCTTACTGGCGGAGGTCATGGTCTCCACGATGTCATACATATTGGTGACGGAGCCAACGGCCAGCTTGTCGGTGAGACCGTAGTAGTTCAGGCAGGTGCCGCAGGTGCGGATCTCCACACCCTGTGCCTCCATGTTCTTCAGGTCCTCGATGGAGACGGAACCCTCGGTGGTGATCTTGGCGCCTCCATTATAGAACAGGATGGTGCGGGGCAGGTGTTCCTGCTGGCTCAGGGCGTAGAGAAAGCCCTTCATCAGCGTGGCGCCCAGCGTGTCGTCGCCGGAGCCGAGGCAGCTGGTACCGATGACCACCACGGTGTTGTCCCGGTTATCCGGGGTGCAGGCTGCCTCCTCCGGGGCGGTGCCGGACACGGCGGCGGGGTCGTCCACCGTCAGGGTCACCACGAATAGCTTCTCCTCCCGCTTCTCGGCGCTGAACTTCAGGCCCTTGCCGGTGGCCAGACGGTTCAGATTCTGCACGGCGGTCTCGTTGTCCACATGGACCTCCACCGTACCGGCCTCGGTCATGCCGGACAGGGCGTGGATGGTTTTCGTGACGGGAATGGGGCAGGCGTCGCCCACGGCGTTGACTAAAATTTTGCTCATGTGATGTTACCTCCTATCAAGCTGCCCGCTGGGGGCAGGATCCTTTGTTCTGGGATCATTATACCGCCCCGATAGGGGCAGGTAAAACGGCAAAAAACGATGATGGCCGGCATTTTATAGGGAAATGCGATGCATCAGTCCGTTACCGGCACAGATGGCAGGCCACCCGGTGGCTGCCGCCCATGTCGCAGAGCTCCGGCTTCTCCGCCCGGCAGCGGTCTGTGGCGTAGGGGCAGCGCCCGGCGAACCGGCAGCCGGGAGGCGGGTCCACGGGACTGGGGACCTGTCCCTGCAGCACGCTACGGGGACGGGCCCGCTCCACCTTGGGATCGGGAATGGGGATGGCGGCGATGAGGGCCTTGGTGTAGGGGTGCAGGGGGTGGGTATACAGCTCCTGCGCCGTGCTCTCCTCCACTACCTCCCCCAGATACATTACCAGAATACGGTCCGACAGGTGCCGCACCATGGACAGATCATGGGAGATCAGCAGATAGGTCAGGGACTTCTGTTCCCGCAGGTCCAGCAGCAGATTGACGATCTGGGCCTGAATGGACACATCCAGCGCCGAAATGGGCTCGTCGCACAGCAGCAGCCGGGGCTCCACCGCCAGCGCACGGGCGATGCCGATGCGCTGGCGCATACCGCCGGAGAACTCGTAGGGATAGCGGTCGATGCCGGAGGGGTTCAGACCCACCTGCTCCATCAGGGCCTGCACCTTCTCCCGGCGCTCCGCCTGGCTGGCGTACAGGTGGTGGATGTCCATTCCTTCGGCAATGAGGTCAATGACCTTGTTTTTGGGGTCCAGTGAGGCGTAGGGGTCCTGAAATACCGTCTGCACCTGACAGCAGAAGGCACGGCGCTTGGCACCACGCATCCGGTGGATGTCCTCCCCACGGTACAGGGAGACGCCGTCGGTTTTGCTGTACAGGCCGATGGCGGTGCGGCCGCAGGTGGTCTTGCCGCAGCCGGACTCACCCACGATGCCGAGAATTTCTCCCTCCTGCACGGAGAAGCTCACGTCATCCACCGCCCGCAGGACCTTGCGGCCCCCGGCGGGAAAGTATTTTTTCAGGTGCTCCACCTGAAGGATGGGCTGACTCATGCCGTCACCTCCTGTTCTGCGTGGTGGCAGGCCACCAGATGGCCACCGCCCAGATCCCGCAGATCCGGCATCTCCCGGCGGCACTGCTCCGTGGCGTGGGGGCAGCGGGGGGCGAAGGGGCAGCCCGGCTCCGGTGCGATCAGCTCCGGGGGCGTCCCCTCGATGGTGTAGAGCCGTCCGCCGCCCATTTCGTCCAGACGGGGAGAGGCCTTTTGCAGACCCTTGGTGTAGGGATGGGCGGGCTGATAGAAAATTTCATCGGTGGTGCCGGTCTCCATGACGCATCCGGCGTAGAGGATGACGATGCGCTGGGCCAGTCCCGCCACCACACCCATGTCATGGGTGATGAGCAGCACCGTGGTGCCGCTGCGTTCCTTCATCTGGCGGATCAGGTCCAGGATCTGGGCCTGAATGGTCACGTCCAGCGCTGTGGTGGGCTCGTCGGCAATGAGGAGCCCCGGCTGGCAGGCCAGCGCCGAGGCGATCATCACCCGCTGGCGCATACCGCCGGAGAACTCGTGGGGATACCGGCGCAAGGCCGTCTCTGGGTCGGAGATGCCTACCAGTGTCAGCATCTCCGCCGCCTTCTCCAGCGCCTCCTTGCGGCCGATCTTCTGGTGAAAACGGTAGCACTCAGCGATCTGATGGCCGATCTGCATGGTGGGATTCAGGGAGGTCATGGCGTCCTGAAAGATCATGGCGGCCTCCCGGCCCCGATAGCTCTGCCACTGTTTTTTGCCGTAATCGAGGATGTTCTCCCCGTGGCAGAGGATTTGGCTGCCGGGCTGACAGCGTCCGCCGGTGACCTCCGTCAGACCCATGAGGGAGCGGGCTGTCACGGATTTGCCGCAGCCGGATTCCCCCACCAGCGCCACGCACTCGCCCTGATCCATGTAGAAGCTGACGCCCCGCACTGCTTCCACCACGCCACGGCGGGTGGGAAAGTGGATACGGAGGTCACGGATATCATATTGATGCATGGCTTACCTCCCAGAATTGGGGCTGAAGCGGCGGCGAAAGCCGTTGCCCAGCACATTGAAGCACAGAACGGTCAGCAGGATGCACACGCCCGGATAGACCGCCAGTGAGGGGTGGGTGAGAATGTAGGTCTGGGCGCCCTCCAGCATACCGCCCCAGGAAGGGTTGGGGATGGAGATGCCGAAGCCCAGATAGCTCAGGGACGACTCCGTCAGGATGGCGGAGGCGATGCTGTTGGTGGAGGCCACCAGCACCGGGGAAAAGACGTTGCGGGCAAAGTGTCGGGTGATGACCCAGCTCTTCCGGGCGCCCAGCCCCTCGGAGGCCAGAATGAAGTCCCGCTCCCGCAGACTCAGCACCTCCGCCCGGACGATGCGGGCCACGCCCATCCACGAGAACAGGCCAATGGTCACCACCAGCGTCCGGATGCCGGCGTTCATATAGATGTTCAGAGTGATGATAATAAGGAAGCTGGGTACCGACATGAGGATGTCCACGATACGCATCATGAAGCCGTCCACCAGCTTGCCGGAGGAGCCGCTGACGATGCCGTACACCGTGCCGAACACAATGGAGATGAGCATGGACAGAAAGCCCACCAGCAGAGAGACCCGTCCGCCGTAGAGCAGGCGGGTAAAGGTATCCCGGCCGAAGTTATCTGTTCCCAGCAGGTGCTGGGCGGAGGGAGGCAGGAACTTCTGCCCGGTCTCCACGGCGATGGGATCGTAGGGGGACAGGGTGGCCAGCAGGGTGGCCAGAATAATGATCAGCAGCACGCCGCCGCTGAGGACCATAGAGAGGGGCAGCTTATGATTCTTTTTCATCGCTTGTCACCTCGCATGGCCTTGATGCGGGGATCGGCCAGACAGTAGCACAGATCCGCCAGCAGATTTCCGCCCACCAGCAGCAGGCACGAGAGCATGGTGGTTCCCATAATCATGTTGTAATCACGGGAGTAGATGGCGCTCATGCCAGTGGTACCCAGTCCCGGCCAGCCGAAGATGGTCTCCACGATGTAGGCACCGGACACCAGACTGCCCAGATTCATGCCCACCAGTGTGATGACCGGCAGCAGGCAGTTCTTCAGCACATGGCGCAGCAGGATATAGACCCGGCTGGCACCCTTGGAGATGGCGAAGAGCACATAGTCCTCCGACAGCTGCTGGATGGTGGCGGCCCGGACGTACCGGGCATAGATGGAGATCTTTCCGATGCTCAGCACCAGCACCGGCATGATGGCGTGGCGGGACAGATCCCAGAAGGTGTGTACGCCGGTGGTCCGCATCCCGGAGCTGGGCAGCCAGCCCAGATTCAGGGAGAACAGGATGATGAGCATGATGGCAAACCAGAAGGAGGGAATGGAGATGGCCACATAGTGCAGGCCGTTGGTGATGCGGTCGAACCATGAGTTTTCAAAGTAGCCCGCCAGCATTCCCAGTGGGATAGATACCAGCAGGGAAAAGACGATGGAGGCGGCCATGAGCCCCACGGTAGCCGGGAGCTTGGCCTTGATGAGGGGCCACACACCGGTGTGGCTGCTGGTGGAGACGCCGAAGTCCCCTTGGAGGACCTTCCCCAGCCACCGGCCATACTGCACGATGACCGGATCGTTGTAGCCCAGCTCCGTTTTCAGCTGCTCGTACTCCTCGTCGGTCATCTCCAGCGTCCGGTACTGGGCGGCGGGGTCGCCGGGGGCCAGAAACACCAGCGCAAAGGAAAAGACGGATACCAGCAGGATCACCGGCAGGGCCAGCGCCAGTCTGGTCAGAAAGTATTTTTTCATGTGTTCTCCTCATACCGCCGTGAGAGTGCAATTGCGTGGAGACTTGCTCCACGCAATTGCACTCTCAGCGGCGGAGTTAGCCGATGAAGTAGATCTGGGTCAGGTCAGTGAGACGGTCGCTGGCCTCGAAGCCGCCGATGTTCTTCTGGGCGGCGCAGACATAGTTGGTATCCAGCACGGGCACGCAGGACCAGCAGTCTTTCAGGGCCTGCAGAGCCTGATTCATGATGTCCTGACGGACAGCGGGATCCATCTCACGGTCCAGCTGCTTCCACATGTTATCCACCTCGTCGGTGGTGTACATATTGGCACCGGAGCGGGTGTGGGCGAACAGACCCACGAAGCCGCTGGGGTCGTCCAGCATACCATTGCCCATGAGAGCAATGTCATAGGAATCGGTGGCATAGAAGTAGGACTTGAAGTAGGCGGCGGTCTCCATGGAATCGATCTGGGCGTTAAGACCCGCAGCGTCCAGCTGGCTCTTGATCATGGTGGCCAGCTCCTCCTGACCCACACGGGCGGAGTTGTAGATGATCTTGATGGTCTTGTCCTTCAGACCGGTCTGCTCGATGAGCTGGGCGGCCTTGTCCAGGTCCTGCTTGTAGTTGGTGATCTCAGGGTTATAGAACATGGAAACGGTGGACAGGATGCTGGTGGCGGTACGGCACAGGGCCTCGTCGCCGTAGGTGCCGTACACCAGAGCGTCCAGATCCAGCGCATAGATCACGGCCTGACGGGCCTCCATGGTGGACATGGCCTCACTGTTGGGGTTGATCTCCATGAAGGTGATGCGGCCGTCGGGGTAGGACACCACCTGATACTCGTCGTTATCCTTATAGTTGGCCAGCGTCTCGGCATTGCTGATGGTGAAGATGGAGAGCTCCTTATTGCGGAAGGCGATCTCCTGGGTGCTGGCGTCGGAGACGCAACGAACCTCGAAGCCATCGATATGGGCAGCCGTGCGGTAGTAGTTGGGATTCTTCAGGCACACCAGCTTCTCGCCCACGTTGAAGCTATCTACCACGAAAGCGCCGCTGGTGGCAATGTTGGCGTTCTGCTCACAGGTCAGCACCTCGGTGGCGGGCACGCCATTGAAGCAGTGGGCGGGCAGGACGTACAGGGCGCCCAGAGCCTTCTTGAACAGGTTGGAGGCCCGGCCGACCTTGAACACGATGACGGTATCGCTCTGCTTCTCATAGGTGCAGAACTCGCCGTCCACCTTGTAGGCGGCAGCGGTGCTGGGAGCCACCTCGGGAACAGTCAGCGTATCCAGCGTAAACACGATGTCATCGGTGGTGATCTTCTCACCGTCGCTCCAGAAGATATCGTCCCGCAGGGTCAGGGTGTAGGTGGTACCGTCCTCGCTGATGTCCACACTCTTCGCCAGACGATAGTCCAGAGAGCCATCGGTGTTGGACTTCCACATGGGATCGTACAGATTCTGGAACACCTGCTTGCCCAGGTCTGTGGAGCTGTTGTTGTACCAGTTCAGGGAGGTGATGGGCTCCTCGATGGCGTAGACAAAGGTACCGCCCTCAATGGGCTTACCTTGGGTGTCACCCGTTCCGTCACCCTGCTTGCCGCAGGCCGCAAGGCTCAGCAGCATCAGTGCGGAGAGAACGAGGCAAATGACTTTGGAAAGCTTCTTCATGTCTTTTCTCCTCTTGTGCTTTTAATGGTTATTTGGTATGTATAGAAGCCCGTTGCCGGGAGATCTATCAGATGAACACGTATTCCTTCAGCCGATCCATGGCGATGATGACCTTCTCCATGGGCAGGGCCAGATTCATGCGGATGTGGTGCGCCCCGTGGAAGGGACGGCCGTCCTGCCACACAACACCCACCTCGTACCCGGCCTTTTTTACCTCATCCAGCGTGCGGCCGCTGCGGCGGCAGTACTCCTCGCAGTCCAGAAACAGCATATAGGTACCCTCCGGCTGCTGCACGCTGACCCCCGGCAGATTCTTGCGGATAAACTTGCAGGCGTACTTGACGTTCTCCGTCAGTACCTCCCGCAGCTCATCCACCCACTGGCTGCCCTCGTCGCTGTAAGCGCCGATGAGGGCGTGCATGGACAGCACGTTCATACTGTTGTAGTGGCTGAGGCTGCTCTCCTTCTTCATCCGTTTGTGGAGAGCTTCGTTATACACGATGTGATAGCTGCCGATGAGCCCCGCCAAATTGAAGGTCTTGGAGGGGGCGTACAGGGCCACGGTGCGCTGTCGGGCGTCGTCGGACACGGATTGCAGGGGGATATGCTGATGGCCACGAAGGGTCAGGTCCGACCAGATCTCGTCGGAGATCACCGTTACGTTCAGTCGTCGGGCCATGTCCATGAAGTGCTCCAGCTCTTTCTGCTCCCACACACGTCCCGTGGGATTGTGGGGGGAGCAGAATACCACCGCACGGATGTCATTGCGCTTGATCTTAGTCTCCATGTCGAAGAAGTCCATGCGCTGCACGCCGTAGCGGTCCGGCTTCAGGGGGCTGGTGATGACGTGATAGCCGCCGTTTTCAATGGAACGGGTGAAGCCGATGTAGGTGGGGGAGTGGACCAGCACATTGTCGCCTCTGGCGCATACGGCGGCCAGGGCACTCATGAGCCCGCCCAGTACGCCGTTTTCGTAGCCGATGTGCTCCTTCTCCAGCCCGGTGACGCCGTTGCGGCGCTCCTGCCAGCGGATGATGGAGTCAAAGTACTCATCGCTGGGCATAAAGTAGCCGAACAGGGGATGCTCCAGCCGTTTCCGGATGGTCTCCGTCACGGCGGGGGCCGTGGCGAAGTTCATATCTGCTACCCACATGGGGATGGCGTCGAAGCCCTCGTTGGGCTGGAACACCGGAATTTTTTCCACGGCGTCCACCGCCATGGCATCCTTCCCCCGGCGGTCATAGATGGTGGTAAAGTCGAATTTCATACGCCGCTCCGCCTTACAGCATCTCCACGAAGGCGGCCATGCGGGTCTGGATCTGGCCTACGTCAGACTGAGAGTAGTCGGTCTCCACCACGGTGTAGGGGATGCCCTTCTTCTCCTTCACCAGCTTGCCCACCAGCGCCGTCTCCACGTTGTAGGTGTGGCAGGCCTGCAGGATGATATCCACCACGCCGTCCACATGGAACTCGTCAATGAGCTTATCCAGCATGGCCAACCGGTTGGGGTTGGGGGACATGCAGGAGCAGCCGATGCCCAGATACCGCCGGGCCAGAGCGTCGTAGACGTCGGGATTCTCCTCGTCGGTGAGGAGCATGGATTTCAGGCCGCTGCAATTCTCGAAGGCCACCACCACGGCGCCGGCATCCTCGATGGCCCGGATGACCTTCAGGGCTGCGCCGCCGGAGGGGGAGCCCGTCACCAGGATACGGGGCTTCTTGCCCTCGTTCTTGCCGGCGGCGTACTCCGCCTCGATCTGGTCCGCCAGATCGTTGATGCGGGCAGGCAGGGACTCCACGTCCATGTTGAAGCCGCTGCCGTAGGCGGTGTTGACAATGTTCAGACCGCTGACGGGGGCGGGATCGTTGGCCATGAGGTACTGCAGCCGCAGCAGGGACTTGGTGATCTCGTTGTTCAGGTGGATCTCGTGGCGAATGGCCTCCTCGGTGATGGTGGTCTCGAAGCGCCGCTCCAGCTCCTCCTTGAACCGGATGATCTCCCGGCGGTACATGGCGATGCCCTCCTCGGACTGCCGGTTGGGCAGCTCGATGACGTAGACGGGCTTGAAATCCGCCAGCATCTCATACATCTTCTTCTTGCCGTCGCAGGTGGTCTCGCCTACCACCAGATCGGAGAAGTAGAAGAAGGGACACTTGTCCGTCTTGGCGAAGCCGTAGCTGGACTTGATGAGGGGACACAGGTTCCGGGGCAGATCCTTCTCGGCGTCGGGGATGGTCTCATCCGACACGGAACACAGGCCCACCACTGCGGCGCCCATGGCACGGGGCAGCTCCTTGGGGAGGTAGGTGCAGAAGGCACCCACCACAGGTACGCCCTGCTCTTTCAGCTTCTTGATGGCCAGAAAGGAGTTTCGCCGCTGATCGGCAAACTCTTCAAAAATTTCCGGCAGGTCCTTTTTCAGTTCAACCATATGACTGTTCCTTTCTTTTCACATATATCCTGACCGGCTGGAGCCGGTCCTGTTCATTTACCGATTGATCCGCTTCCAGCCCAGCACCGCAGCGCCGATGGCGCCGTTATACTGGCACAGGGGATGGGCAGTGACGCTCTCTACCCCCAGATACCGGGCCAGCACCTCCCGCACCACCTGCGACTGGGCCAGTCCGCCGGAGAAGAACACCTTGGGGTGCTCCGGGGCCAGCTTCTGGGCAAAAATAGCGGTGCGGCGGCAGATGGAGTAGATGCACCCCAGAGCGATGCTGCCGGGAGGCGTCTCCTGTGCCAGCAGACCGATGATCTCGCTCTCGGCAAACACGGCGCACATACTGTTGATGGTCACCGGCTCCGCCCCCTCCACAAAGGTGTCGATGGAGGCGATGTCGCTGCCCACCCGGCTCATAGTCATTTCCAGAAACCGGCCCGTTCCAGCGGCGCACTTGTCATTCATCAGGAAGTCCTTCACCTGTCCGCCGGAGGGATCCAGCAGGATCACCTTGCTGTCCTGTCCGCCGATGTCGATGACCGTGTCGCAGCCGGGGCAGAGAAAAGCGGCCCCGGCTCCGTGGCAGGTGATCTCCGTGATGGACTTGTCCGCCTCCGGCAGCAGCGCCCGGCCATAGCCGGTGGCCACCACAAAGGCGGTGTCGGGGGTCCTCAGTTCCTCATAGAGCCGATGGATGACCCGGCCGGGGGTGGAGCCGCTGGGCTCCATCCGAAAGTCCACGATTTCCTGTCCGTCAAACAGCACCGCCTTGGTCATGGCGGAGCCGGAATCGATTCCCATAGTGAGCAATTTTGCCTGCCTCCTGCTGTGCCTTGACGGCACGATATCTTCAAAGCTTCGGAATAGCCGTCCTGATCGCATGGTTCACCCACTGGCAGCGATCTGCCGAAGCACTTTGCAACAGAGATTCTACCATCAGCCTCCACGAGTGGCAAATAGCGATTTCAGGAAATAAGGCCGTGCTATCGGTGTTTTCGATTCAAATAATGTATACAAAATTGTATTACGATATGCCGGAGGCACACGGCGATAAAAGGGGGAGTGAGACCCCCATGGCGGGCCGCCGCAAAAAAAGAGCGCCCCATCGGGGCGCTCCTCTGTGCAACCTTATTTTTCCGCCTGCGTCTCACAGTAGATGCAGCGGTAGACCCGCTTTTCCTGGTCGGTGAGCACGAACTCCTGGGGCAGCTCCTGCTCCACGGAGGTGATGCACCGGGGATTCTTGCAGCGCAGCACACCACGGATGCGCTCCGGCAGCTTCAGGGTGCGCTTTTCCACCAACTGGCCGTCCCGGATACTGTTGACGGTGATGCTGGGGTCCACGTAGCCGATGAGATCCCAGTCCAGTTCCATCTCACGGTCGATCTTGATGATATCCTTGCGGCCCAGCTTGCCGCTGGTGACGTTTTTCAGGATGGCCACGGTGCAGTCCAGCTTGTCCAGCCCCAGAATGCGATACAGCTCCATGGCCTTTCCAGCGGAGATATGGTCGATGACGATGCCGTTCTGAATGGAATCAATAATCATGGTGATGCCCTCCCTTTCAAGCGATGTTCAGCAGCTTCAGAATCAGCGCCATGCGGATGTACTTGCCGTACTGCACCTGCTTGAAGTAGCAGGCACGGGGGTCCTCATCCACCGCCACAGAGATCTCATTGACACGGGGCAGGGGATGCAGGATCCGCAGGTCCGGCTTGGCGTTTTTCAGCTTTTCCGGGGTGAGGATGTAGCTGTCCTTCAGGCGCAGATAGTCCTCCTCGTTGAAAAACCGCTCCCGCTGGACACGGGTCATATAGAGGATATCCAGCTCCGGCATCACCTCATCCAGAGAGGTAGACTGGATGTAGGGGATGTTTTTGTTCTTGATGTACTGCTCCTTGACGTAGCGGGGCAGCTTCAGCTCCTCCGGGGAGATCAGCACGAAGCGGATGCCGGTATAGCGGCTCATGGCGGCCACCAGAGAGTGGACGGTGCGGCCGAATTTCAGGTCGCCGCACAGGCCAATGGTCAGGTCGTCGAAGCGGCCCTTCTCCCGGTGGATGGTCAGCAGATCCGTCAAGGTCTGGGTGGGGTGGTTGTGGCCACCGTCTCCGGCGTTGATGATGGGTACCAGCGAGTGGCGGGAGGCCACCAGCGGAGCACCCTCCTTGGGGTGGCGCATGGCGATGATGTCGCTGTAACAGCTGACGGTGCGGATGGTGTCGGACACGCTCTCGCCCTTGGCGGCGGAGGAGCTGCTGGCGGAGGAGAAGCCCAGCACCTGTCCGCCCAGACTCAGCATGGCGCTCTCGAAGCTGAGACGGGTGCGAGTGGAGGGCTCGAAGAACAGGGTGGCCAGTATTTTGCCGTCACACTTGTGGGCATAGGCGGCGGGATGGTCGATGATGTCGCAGGCGGTGTTCACCAGCTCCATGATCTCCTCCGGGGACAGCTGCAAAATGTCAATGAGATGGTTCATACGGTTCATTCTCCTTTTCTGATCCAGTTTTCGTCGGAAGGGTCATCCCGGAAGGCCAGCAGCCGGGCCACGTCTCCCTGCGTGATGTATCCCTGCTGGACGCCCACCTGAGCGATGGTGTCCAGATCGGTGAGGCTGACGCACTTGACACCGGCCTCTGCCAGCCGCTGGCGGCCCTTGGCCATGCCGTAGGTGAAGATGCTGATGACGCCCAGCACCTCCGCGCCGGCGGCCCGCAGGGCGGCCACAGTGTCCAGCACGCTGCCACCGGTGGAGATCAGGTCCTCGATGACCACCACCTTCTCGCCGGGGGTCAGCTTGCCCTCGATCTGGTTCTTGCGGCCGTGGTCCTTGCTGCCGGAGCGGACGTAGCCCATGGGCAGGCCCAGCAGGTGGGCGGCGATGGCGGCATGGGCGATACCGGCGGTGGCGGTACCCATAAGCACCTGCGCCTCCGGGTACTCCCGGCGGACGGTGTCGGCAATGGCCTGCTCCACCTCGTTCCGGGCCTCCGGAGCGGTGAGGATCAGGCGGTTGTCGCAGTAGATGGGACTTTTGATGCCGCTGGCCCAGACAAAGGGCTCGTCGGGCCGCAGAAATACCGCTCCGATGGAGAGCAGGTGCCGGGCAATGTGGGTGCGGATGTTGTCCATAAGTTCCTCCTATTCCTGCAGCAGAAGCTGCTTGAGCTCGTGAAGATCGGCGGCCAGATAGTCGGCTCCGGCGTTTTCCAGTTCCTCCCGGCCGCCGTAGCCGTAGAGAACGCCGATGGCGGGCAGACCGTTTTCATGGGCGCCGGCGACGTCGAAGCGGCGGTCGCCCACCATGACGGCGGGGCCGTCCGTGCCGCTGCGGCGCAGGGCATCGGCTACCACGCTGCCCTTCCGGGCGCTGGCCCGGTCCTCCCCCTGCGCCCCACAGATGCGGTGGAAGTATGAGGCCAGATCGAAATGCTCCATGATGCGTCGGGCGAATTCCTCCGGCTTGGAGGTGGCAATGACCAGCTTCAGCCCGGCCTTTTGCAGGCTTTCCAGAAACTCCGCCATGCCCTCGTAGGGGATGTTCTCCGCCCAACCCTGCCGGGAGAAGTACACCCGGAAGTCCTCCACGGCCCGGTCCGTCTGCTCCTCCGTCAGGCCGAACAGCTCCGGGAAGCTCTCGTGGAGGGGCGGGCCGATGAAAGGGGTGAGGGTATCGGGGTCGGCGATGATGCCCTGCTGCCGCAGGGCGTAGGCCACGGCGCAGGTGATGCCCTCCTTGGGGTCCGTCACCGTGCCGTCTAAGTCGAAAAGTACCGTGTTCCAGCGCATCAGCCCGCAAACTCCTTTACGCAGCGGCGATAGGCAGCCACGGGGTTCTCCGCCTGCGTGATGGGGCGGCCCACCACGATGTAGTCAGAGCCCAGTTCACGGGCCTTGGCGGGGGTAGTGACCCGCTTCTGATCTCCGGCATCCCCTCCGGCGAACCGTACACCGGGGGTCACCGTCAGAAAGCTGGCCCCGCAGCGCCGATGGATGGCTCCGGCCTCCAGCGGGGAACAGACCACACCGTCCAGCCCTGCCGCAGCGGCGTTGGAGGCATAGCTAAGCACCACCTCCTCCAGCGGGGCGTGGATCAGAAGCTCCCGCTCCATGCGTTCCTGATCGGTGGAGGTCAACTGGGTGACGGCGATGAGCAGAGGGCGGGTGCCGTCGGGGCGGGTGAGGCCCTCCAGAGCGGCGGTCATCATGGCGGCGGTACCGGCGGCGTGGAGGTTGATGATGTCCACGTCCAGCGCCGACAGGGCGGCCATGGCCTTTTTTACCGTGTTGGGGATGTCGTGGAGCTTCAGATCCAGAAAGATGCGGTGGCCCCGGCGGCGGATCTCCCGGACGATGGCGGGACCCTCGGCGTAAAACAGCTCCATGCCCACCTTGACGAAGGGCTTCTCCTCTGTGAAGCGGTCCAGAAAAGCCAGTGTTTTCTCCCGGCTGTCGAAGTCCAGTGCAATGATAACGTCTTTACCCATGATGTGCTCCTCCTATGATATCCGTAAGCTGCTGAATGCCGTACCGCTCCATGGCGGCAGGCAGGTCCTGTATGATTTTCCGGCAGGCGCAGGGTTCCACCAGATTGGCGGCTCCCACGCCCACGGCGGTGGCCCCGGCCAGCATCAGTTCCAGCACGTCTTCGGCGGTGCTGACGCCGCCCATGCCCACGATGGGAATGTCCACGGCCTCGTAGACCTGATACACCATCCGCACCGCCAGCGGAAAGATGCCGGGGCCGGACATTCCGCCGGTACCGTTGGCCAGCAGGGGGCGGCGATGTTTCAGGTCGATCCGCATCCCCGGCAGGGTGTTGATGAGGCTGACGCCGTCGGCCCCGGCCTCCTGACAGGCCCGTGCCACGGCAGCGATATCCGCCGCAGCCGGGGAGAGCTTCATGATGACCGGCTTTTTCGTCACGTCACGGACGGCCCGTGTGACGGCAGCTGCCGTCTGGGGCTCGGCTCCGAAGGCGGCTCCGCCGCCGTGGACGTTGGGGCAGGAGATGTTCACCTCCAGCCAGCCCACCTGATCCTCACCGTCCAGCTGTCGGCAGACCTGAGCGTATTCCTCTACGGAAAAGCCGCTGACGTTGGCCATCACCGGCTTGTGAAAGACCTCCCGCAGACGGGGCAGCTCCTCCCGGATGACGGCCTCTACGCCGGGATTTTGCAGTCCTACGGCGTTCAGCAGCCCTCCGGCGTACTCAGCGATGCGGGGGGTGGGGTTTCCGTACCGGGGGGCGAGCGTCGTCCCCTTGAAGGAGAAGGTCCCCAGACAGTTGATGTCGTAGATCTGTGCAAATTCATACCCATAGCCGAAGGTGCCGCTGGCGGGGATGACGGGATTCTCCAGCGGCAGGCCGCAGAGGGTGACGGCGGTATTTACCATACGATCTCCTCCCTTCGCAGGACGGGGCCGTCCTTGCAGATGCGCTTGTGGCCGTACTTGGTGCGGCAGGTGCAGCCCATGCAGGCCCCGAAGCCGCAGCCCATGCGCTCTTCAAAGCTGAACTGCCCATCGGTGCGGCAGCGCTGCCACACGGCGTGGAGCATGGCCTCCGGCCCGCAGGTATAGAGGTGGGTGTAATTCACGCCCTCCATACCGTCGGTGACAAGACCGCAGATCCCGGCGCTGCCGTCGGCGGTGAGGAGGCGGACGGTGACGCCCAGCGCATGGAGCTCCTCCACCAGAAAAATATCTGACGCCCGGTTGTAGCCCAGCACCGCCGTGACCTGACGATGCTCCGCCGTCAGGCGGCGGGCCAGTCCGTACAGGGGCGGGATGCCGACGCCGCCGCCCACCAGCAGGGGGCGCTCCCCGGCGAGAGATGTGTCGTAGCCGTTGCCCAGTCCCGTCAGCACATCCAGCTCCGTCCCGGCGGGGAGGCGGGTCATGGCCGCTGTGCCGTGGCCCAGCACCTTATAGATAAGGGTGGCGGCACCGGGCTCCCAGTCGCAGACGGAGATGGGGCGGCGCAGGTAGAAGCCGGAGAGCTTCAGGTTTACGAACTGACCGGGGGCTGTGATGGCGTCCGTATCGCCGGTGAGACGCAGGCGGTAGGTGTCCGGCGTCAGGGGCGTATTTTCCGTAATGGTCCATGTGACCTGCTTCATGTGCGGTCCTCCTTGGAAAAGAGATCACCGTCCTGCCAGACGAGGCGGCCGTTGCAGACCGTCAGCAGACAGCGGGCCTGTACCGGCCAGCCGGTGAAGGGAGTGGCCTTCCCCTGAGAGAGGAAGTCCGCCGGGTCGATGGGATACGAAGCCGACAGGTCAAAGACCGTGAAATCGGCGTGGGGGCCATCCAGCTCCCCCTGCGGGAGGCCGAAGCGGCGGCAGGGGGAGTCGTGGAGCAGCTCCATCAGACGGGGGAAGGAGAGCAGGCCCGGCTTTACCAGATAGGTATACAGCAGGGGGAAGGCGGTCTCCAGCCCCACGATGCCCATGGCGCTCTTCTCCAGCCCACGGGACTTCTCCTCGGTGCTGTGGGGGGCGTGATCGGTGGCGATCATGTCGATGGTGCCGTCGGCCAGCCCCTCCAGCAGGGCCTCCCGGTCGGCGGGACTGCGGAGAGGGGGATTCATCTTGAAGCGGCCGTCCTCCTGCAGCATGGTTTCGTCCATCAGCAGATAGTGGGGGGCCGTCTCACAGGTGACGTCCAGCCCCTCCGCCTTGGCCCGGCGGATCAGGGCCACGCTCTCCTTGGTGGAGATGTGGCAGACGTGGTAGCCGCAGCCGGTCTGGCGCACCAGCTCTAAATCCCGCCGGATCTGCCCCCACTCGCTTTCGGAGCAGATGCCCCGGTGGCCGTGGGTGCGGGCGTAAGCCCCGTCGTGGATGTAGCCCCCGTGGAGGAGGGAATTGTCCTCGCAGTGGGCCACGATGAGCTTATGAAGCCCCTTGGCGGTCTCCATGGCAAGGCGCATCTGCGCCTCGCTCTGCACACCTCGCCCGTCGTCGGAGAAGGCCGCCACATAGGGGGCCATGGCCGCCATGTCCGACAGCTCCTCCCCCAGCTGGCCACGGGTGATGGAGCCATAGGGCAGCACCCGGATGGCGGCATCCCGGCGGATCAGGGCCAGCTGCTGCTCCAGATGGGGCAGGCTGTCCGGCACCGGGTCCAGATTGGGCATGGCACACACCGTGGTGTATCCGCCGTGGGCGGCGGCTTGGGTGCCGCTGGACATGGTCTCCTTATAAGAAAAGCCCGGCTCACGAAGATGTACGTGTACATCAACGAAACCGGGACATATCACAAAAGAAGAGGCGGGAATATGAACGGGAGAAACACTGGTGCCGTGATGGATTTCAAAAGAGAAAACAGCATCCCCACGGGTGAGAACACCTCGGCGGAATATCTGGGCATCCTGAAAAACGACGGTCACGGTCATCACCTCCGCATGGCAAATTTTTATTAGCTTACCACACAGCGGGCCGCTTGTCAAGAAAGGCCGCCACGATTTTTGCCACATTTTTCGTTGCGTTTTGACCGGGGATATGATACCATGCAGAAAAAACCACAGCGGCGCAGTGCTGTGCCAGGAAGGAGCCTTTATGAAAAAAACGCCCAAACCCAGAGATACGGTCCAGCGGCTGAAGGAGACCATTCACAAGCAGCCGGCGGTGTTCGCCGTATATGTGGCCCTGCGGTTGATCGTGCTGGCGGAGCTGGTAATGTCCATCATCCGGGGCGAATATGAAAGTGCCTTCATCTGCCTGCTGGTGCTGGCGCTGTTCATCCTGCCGTTTTTCATTCAGCAGAACTTCGGTATCCAACTGCCGTCGGTGCTGGAGATCATTATCCTGCTGTTCATCTTCGCAGCGGAGATACTGGGGGAGCTGGAGTGTTACTTCATCACCTATCCCAACTGGGACTCCATGCTCCACACCACCACGGGCTTCCTCTGTGCTGCCACGGGCTTTGCCCTTATCGACATCCTGAACCGCAACAGCCGCATCAAGTTCCAACTGTCGCCGGTATATGTGGCGCTGGCGGCCTTCTGTTTCTCCATGACCGTGGGGGTGCTGTGGGAGTTTTTCGAGTTCGGTATGGACCGGGTGTTCCATCTGGATATGCAGAAGGACACCGTGGTGCAGAGCATTACCTCCGTGATGCTGGACCCCACCAACAGCAATACCCCCATCACCATCGACGGCATCCACTCGGTGGCCGTCAACGGCACGGATCTGGGCTTTGACGGGTATCTGGATATCGGGCTGTACGATACCATGGAGGATCTGTTCGTCAACTTCATCGGTGCCGTGACCTTCAGCGTCATCGGCTACTTCTACATCAAGCACCGGGGCAAGGGAAAGCTGGCGCAGGCATTTATCCCCACCCTGTCGGAGGACGAGGACAAGGAGACATCGCTGCCGGAGGGAGACTCCGGAGCGCCGCCGGAATCGGAATAACGACAAAGAGGCAGGCACTTTTGTGCCTGCCTCTTTTGCTATAGGGGGTCAATCGTCCTGCTCCATATCGTATTCCAGTACAGCGCTGGTATAGGCATCGATGACATATTCGTACTCCATGCCATCCGCCTTGAATTCCACCTCGTATACCCAGCGGCCATCCTCGTCATCCAGCTCCACATCCATGTCGTAGGCCTGACTCTCTGACACACCGGCGTGGGTCAGGGCAGCGGCCTTGGCTGCGGCGTGGCCGATCTGCCCGGTGGGCTGGGCACTGCCGGTGGGCTGGGCATCATCGTCGTCATCGTCGTGGTCATCATCATGGTCATCCACATCGTCGTGACCGTCCGGCTCCACATAGGAGGTGAGCACAGCGCCGGTATAGGCATCGATGCGATACTCGTACTCCGTACCGCTGCGGTCCTCCAGCTCCACCTCGTAGTGGGCGGGAACCTCGTCCAGCTCAGCGTCCACCTCCTGCTTGGTCAGCTGGTCGGCGGACTGCCCGCAGGTGAGCAGGGCGATCTCCAGTGCTCGCTCCATGCCGATGGGCATGGCAGGAGCGCCGGTCTCGGCCAGATCCTTCAGCTCACCGATGGAGAGCCTGGACAGCTCCTCAAAGGACAGACTGTTGTTCAGGGCGAGGATACGGTTCACCAGCGCCGCCTTGCCGGTGGAGATGTGGTGGTCCTTGGCCTGCTTCTCCAGAGACGTGTCCTGCGTGACCGTCTGGGTCAATACGGAGGCCTGAGAGGCGCTGTCCCGCAGGATGCCGTCCACGGCGGCGGAGAGATCCTGCTGCAGTCGGTGAGCCCGGCTCTGATCCCGATCCTCTACGGAGATCATGATGGCGGAGGAGATGCTCTCCAGATAGCCGTTGCGGACCAGACTGCCGACGATGGCGTTTACTGCCACATCCAGCTTGGCCCCCTTCAGATCCTCGCCGTCGCCCATATCCGCCAGAATGGCATGGGCGTCGTCGTTCATAGGCACGCAGGCCAGAACCTTTTCATTTTGGTTGACCCGCAGCTCGATGCTGGGGTTGACGTCGATGGAGACCACGGAGGCCACAGCATTGGCCTGCCGCAGAAACAGTCCGCCGCCGCACAGCAGCAGAAGGGCCAGACAGGCCGCCATCGCCATCCATTTTTTCAGGGAGTGAGGTTTTGTTTTCATGGGGATTTCCGTTCCTTTCCGCTTCTCACAGCGGGAGAGAACGCCGTCCACGTCATGGGGGGCTGTTTTTTCCAGCGCTTGTGCAAGGCACTGTTCCAGCTTTTCATTTGTCATGGGCGTTATCTCCTTCCAGATCAGCACGCATTTTTCGGATTGCTCGGTGATACTTCGACAGGACGGTGGGGAGGGGCAGCTCCAGCAGAGCGGCGATCTCCCGGTGCTTTAGCCCGGTGACGGCATGGAGCAGTACGATGCGCCGCTCCTCCTCCCCCAGACGGGACAGAACGTGCTGCAGCAGCGTTCGCTCCTCTGTGGTCAGACCGGTCTCCTGCTGGGGAATGGCGTCCCATTCTGCCTCGCTGAGAACGGCGTGGCGCTCCGTGCGCCGCAGGCGCATCAGGCACAGATTCCGGCAGACCGTCAGCAGCCAGCCCATAGGAGAGCCGGTGGGGCGATACTGCGGGGCGTGATCCCACACATGAACGAATACATCCTGCGTGATATCCTGTGCGTCGTGGGTGTTTTTCAGGTACGACAGCGACAGACCATACACCGCCATTCGGGTGAGATGGTAGAGCTGCGCCAGCGCATCCTGCTGCCCGGCGGCGATGGCGGCCAGCAGCTCCGTCAGATGAGCACTGCTGCCGGCATATTCGGTTGTGGCGGGCCATGCAGTCATAGGCTTTTATCTCCTGTCATCCCTGTAATGCGTGGAGATGCGGTTTTATTGCGTGAAAAATAAAAAAATTGCCAAGCCCGCAAAGAAGGACTCTGCGGGCCTGACAGACAGCTTAATTGTTGCCGGTGGGGATATAGGGCAGCAGGGCGGCGGCCACGCCGGAGATGGGCATGGTCTGCAGCCAGATACGTCCGGGACCGGTGAGGACGGTGTTGAAAAGGCCCTCGCCGCCCAACAGCTTGTTCTTCATGCCGGGAACCTGACGGATCTCCATCTGCACCCCGGCGGTGAAGCCCGCCACGTTGCCGGTGTCCACCACGATCTGCTGACCCGGCTGGAGGTCGTACTCCACCAGCGTGCCGTCGATCTCGGCAAAGGCCATGCCGCTGCCGCTGAGGCGCTGCATGATGAAGCCCTCGCCGCCGAAGAGGCCCGCGCCCAGCCGCTGGTTGAAGTGGATGGACAGCTCTACTCCCGGCACGGCGGCCAGAAAGGCACTCTTCTGGAGGATCATATCGTGGCCGGGAGTGATGGCGATCTCCTTGATCTGGCCGGGGAAGCTGGAGCCGAAGGCGATCATCCCGGCGCCGTGAGCGGTGTAGATGTTCTGGAACATACTCTCGCCGGAGAACATTTTAGAGAACATCCGCCCCAGTCCACCGCCATGGGTCTGCATCTCCATATTAGGGCTCATCCAGACCATGGATCCACGCTCTGTGACCATCTGCTCGCCGTTTTCCAGCTGACAGATCACCACGGGGAAGGGAGTGCCTTTGATTTCATAACGCATGGTGGTATCCTCCTTACGATTTTCCGGCAGAGAAGGGAAGAACCTCCGCCGTGTGTTTCCTGGTATGGCTCCAGTATAGCAGAGAAACGGAATAAAAGGAAGGAGAAAATATACCCGAAGCCTTACACTTTGCAAGAAGCGGCTCAGGACTCCGTCGTCTCCGGCTCCTTGCGGAGGGTCTTGACAAAGCAGAGAAAGTACACCAGATGCGCCGCCCATACGCAGGCCAGAATAGCGCAGGGAATATAGAGAGCCTTATGCAGCATCATCCATCAGGGGAGACGTCACCAGCTCCACACCACTATACTCGCAGGCGTGGGGGAAGAAGCCGCAGGCCGGGGTCATGGCGCGGTACTCCTTTCGTGTAGTTACCACCACGATAGTGCCGGGCATCCCGACCGTCAATCGTCCCGCCCGCCTGCCGAACGGCATCACCGGCAAAATGTGATTTTGCGGAAAATACCTTCATAGAGCGGCCTGTGAAGGAAAACGGGGAGCAACCATTGACAAGCGGAGCAGATACGGTATAATAGTTGTACATACAACGATGTAGATGCATCTTTTTTGGAGACAGGAGGGGACCATGGACATTACGGAACGGAAGATCACGAAGATCGCCCGTGAGGCGGAGAAGCTGGTGGTGCGTACACTGCGGGAGAAGGACGTGGGGACGGCGGAGATCGACCTGATCCATGCGCTGCGCCACCACCCCGGCTGCACGCAGGCGGTGCTGGCGGAGCTTCTCCACGCCGACAAGGCTGCCATTGCCCGGCGGACGAAGAATCTGGAGGCAAAGGGGTATCTGGTTCGCCGGGACGCCCCCAACGACCGGCGCAGTCAGCTGCTGTACCCCACGGAGAAGGCGGAGAGCCTGCGCTCCTCCAAGGCGGAGATCGAGGCGTCCTTCTATGAATACCTGACGGCGGCGCTTTCGCAGGAGGAGGCTGCCGCCTTTGCGGCGACGCTGCATAAGCTCTACACAGTCTCCAAGACGGAGAGCCGGGCGGGGTTTCCCCACTTCCGGCAGGCGGCAGAGAGAGGGACAGGTGATGAGGGCGAATAAGGCGTTTCGGCCGGATCGGATCGGCTCCTACTTCCGCACGGAGTGGCTGCCGCTGACCCTTGTGACGATATCGGGCCTACTCTATAACGTGGGCCTGCTGGCTGCCCCATGGTTTGAGGGACGGCTGGCCCAGTGTCTGGCGGATATTCTGGGGGACCGGGAGACGGCGGCTCGGATGGTGACGCTGGTGCTGAGCTACGTCCTTGTGACGCTGGCAGTGCAGGCAGCCCGGTTCGTCAAGCGGTTTTACGTCCGGCGCTTTGCCAACAACGTCAGCCGCCGGATGAAGGGCATCCTGTACGCCAACTTAGTGCTCCAGAGCCGGGCCGCTCTGGAGCAGGAGGGGGCCGGGGAGCTGATGACCAAGGCAATCTCCGACGTAGACGACTGCGTGGAGGGAATGAGAAAATTCACCACGGAGGTATTTGACACCGGTGTGGCGCTGGCGGGCTATGCGGTGATGCTTCTTGTGTATGACTGGCGGCTGGCGCTGCTGAGCCTGCTGTTCACACCGGTTTCCTATATCTGTGCGGCGTGGATGAAAAAGCCGGTGCAGCGGGCGGGAGCTGCCTATAAAAAAGCGGCGGGGAGCCTGCGGACAGCCACGCTGGACCGTGCGGAGAACGCCGTCACCTACCGCATCTATGGCTGCGAGAGCGCCCGTGAGCAGCGGTATGAGGAGACACTGGCGGACTATGAACGAACTGCTGTCCGCAGCAGCGTGTGGCAGTCGGCCCTGCCGCCGCTGTATCTGGCAGTGTCGGAGGCGGGAGTGCTGTTCATCCTGTGGTTCGGTGCGAAAAACGTGTTGGGAACAGGGTGGAGTGCATGGGACATTGCGGCCTTCACCACCTTCCTCTCCTGCTTTACCAAGCTGACGATGAAATCCTCCAAGGTGGCCAAGCTCTTCAATGCCGTGCAGAAGGCGGAGGTATCGTGGAGGCGCATCCGGCCACTGATGAAGGCTCCGGAGGAGTTGGAGCCGCTGGCCATCCCGGCCCCGGCGGAGGTGGCGCTGAAGGGTTTCTCCTTCGCCTATGGGGACAAGCCGGTGTTCTCCGGCCTGACCCTGACAGCGCAGCCCGGCGACATCATCGGCATCACCGGGCCGGTGGCCTGCGGCAAGTCTACGCTGGGGCGGGTGTTCCTATGTGAAGCGCCCTATGGCGGTTCGGTTCGGTTCGGGGGGGCGGGAGCTCTCCTCCCTGACGCCCCGGCAGATCGCCGCCACGGTGGGGTATCTGGGCCACGACCCGGAACTCAGCGCCGATACCGTCCGGAATAATGTCCTCTGCGGAGATCTGCAGGACACCATGCCGTATTTGGCCGCTGTGGCGCTGGAGGGGGAGGTGTCAGCGATGGAAAACGGCCCCGATACCCTCATCGGCAGCGGCGGCGCCCCGCCTGTCCGGCGGGCAGGCCCAGCGGTTGGCGCTGGCTCGTACCCTTGCCCATCCCCGGCCGGTGCTGGTGCTGGACGATCCCTTCTCTGCGCTGGACCGCAGCACCGAGGATGTGGTGTTCGCTCATTTGCAGGACTATGCCAAGGACAAGGTGGTGTTCCTGATCTCCCACCGGCTGTATCACTTCCCACAGCTGCGGCAGGTGATCTTCATGGAGAACGGCAAAGTCACTGTGGGGACCCATGAGGAGCTGATGGCATCCGCTCCGGTGTATCGCCAGCTGTATGAGAGCCAGACGGGAGGGAAGCAGGCGTGAAAAATAGACAGAAAAAGGGCGTGTTTGCCGCCGTCCGGGCGGCGGCGGGGGAGCGTCGGCTGCTGACCGTGGGGACGCTTTTATGTGTGGCGGCATCGGTGGCGGCGTCGCTTTTGCCGCCGCTGGTGCTGGCCCGCATCATCGACCGGCTGACGGGGAGACTCCCCCTGAGCCTTCTGGCGGTGCTGCTCTATTTTGGCAGTCTGGCGCTGGAGGGAATCCTGTCCTCGGCGCAGGAGAGCCTGCTGGTGCTGTTCGGGCAGAAAATGACCCATGCCCTGCGCCGGGAGATGTCCCGGAAGCTGACGCAGCTACCGGCGGCCACACTGGTGAATCAAAACCCCGGTGAGGTGGCCGCCCGATTTTCCGGCGATGTGGATACCGTGGAGGCACTGTTCACCTCCGGCATCATCAGCATGGTGGCGGATGCCTGCCGCATCCTCTCCATTCTGGGGGTCATTGCCGTGAAGAACACCGGTCTGGCGTTGGTTTTGTTGCTGGTGCTGCCGCTGCTGGCCGTGTTCACCCGCCACGTGCAGAAACGGATGCTGGCGGCGCAGCTGGATCACCGCCACGCCGTGGCTGCCGTGTCCGGGCAGGTGCCGGAGACACTGCACAATATCCGCACCATCCGTGCGCTGGGACTGGAGGACTACATGGAGCGCCGCTATGACCGGCGCATCGGTGACGGATATGCCGCCGTGGAGCGCACCAACTTCTATGACGCCGTCTATTCGCCGGTGGTGCTGCTGCTGGACGCCGTGGTGGTGGGGGCAGTCATGCTGCTCTCCGCCTCCAGCAACGCAGAGCTGCTGACCCTGTTCGGGATGTCCGTGGGTACGTCGGTGGCGGTCATCAGCTATATTTCCCGCATTTTCGCCCCCATCGAGAGCCTTGGCATGGAGATACAGACCATCCAGTCGGCCATGGCGGGCGTTCGCCGCATCGATGCCTTTCTGGCCCAGCCGGAGCGAGACATTCCTCCGGAGCGGGAGGAGGCCCGTGGCGATGTGGTGTTCTCCCATGTGACCTTCGGCTATGGGGAAAGCCACGTGCTCACCGACTTCTCCATGACGGTGAAGCAGGGGGAGCAGGTGACGCTGGTGGGCCGGACGGGAGTCGGAAAGAGCACGGTGTTTAAGCTGCTGCTGGGGCTGTACCGGCCGGAGGCGGGGACAGTCACCATCGGCGGAGTGGACGCCTCAGCCATCCCGGACCGACAGCGGCGCATCTGTATCGGCTGCGTGGAGCAGCATTTTTCCCGCATACCGGGGACCGTGCTGGAGCAGATCACCCTGTGCGACCCGCAGATCACCGGAGAGATGGCCAAGGAAGCTGCCCGGCTGGCGGAGATCGACGAGGCCATCCAGACGCTGCCGGAGGGGTATGACACGGTGTGTACGGACGGGATATTCTCTCAGGGAGAGTGGCAGCTACTGGCCATTGCACGGGCCGCAGCGGCAGACCCCGCTGTGCTGCTGCTGGATGAGATCACCGCCAATCTGGATGCCGAGACGGAGGCCCGTGTACGGGAGGCCCTGCGTCAGGCCTCCCGTGGGCGCACCGTCCTCTCCGTTTCCCACCGCATCTATGAGTGTCTTGGCGGCAGGACCGTGGAGATTCTGCCTCAGGGACAGTAAATATTGGGAGCGCAGCCCCGGAGGTCGTAAGACCTCCGGGGCTGCAAAATGCTGGGGAAAGAAACGGTTGACAGCGTCGATGGGTTCTGTTATGATGAACCGTGGTCGGAGAGACCTATTTCAACCATCAACGGAGGTGAATGTTCATGGATAGCTGCGGAAGTACAGGGCGAAGCCGGATATGCGGCGCACAGAGACACAGATACCGGATGTGGTCATCCATGAGCAGGAGCTGACCACATTCTGTTTTGCCGTGCCCTCCTGCACCGCACCGGAGACGTCTTGCTGTGGCAACTATCTCTGAGGCGGTGTATTTTTGCGCCCATTTTGCCCAAAGTAGCGTCAAAGGAGGACAAGAACATGATGAACAGAATGGTAAACAAGGAGTTCGCACAGGAGATCGCAGCGGTCATCCGCACGGCCCAAAACGGGGACCGGCTACCGGAGCTGCTGAAGCACTACCACTGGCGGGATGTGGCCAAAGCCATTACGCTGCTGGCGGATGCGGAGCGGGAGCGGCTGTTCCGGCAGATGGACGCCCAGACGCTGGCGGAGATATTCCCCTATCTGGACGATGCCTCCCGCTATCTGGCGGAGCTTCCGGCGGCGCTGGCGGCAGAAATGATAGCCGACATGGACACGGCGGATGCGCTGGATATGCTGCGGGAGCTTCCGGAGGAGAAGAAACAGACCCTGGCCGCCCATCTGGACGACGACACCCGGAAGGATGTCCGGCGGCTGCTGGCCTTTCATCAGGAGGAGATCGGCAGCCGCATGAGCGGCAATTTCGTCTGCATCCCGGACACACTGACCGTCTGCGGCGCCATGAACGAGCTGGTGCGGCAGGCCGGTGAGCACGACAACATCTCCACGCTGTATGTGGTGGCCGGCAGCGGCGTCTTTGCCGGGGCCATCGACCTGAAGGATCTGATCATCGCCCGTGAAAACGATCCGCTGAGCGGGATCATCCGCCGCAGCTATCCCTATGTGTTGGCCCATGAAAAGGTGGAGGACTGCATCGACCGGATCGCAGAGTATGAGGAGGATTCCCTGCCGGTGCTGACGGAGGACGGAAGGATCGCCGGTATCCTCACCGCTCAGGATCTGGTGGAGCTGGTGGATGACGCCATGGGCGATGACTACGCCAAGCTGGGCGGCCTGACCTCGGAGGAGGACCTCCGGGAGCCTGCCGCCGTCAGTATGAAAAAACGTCTGCCGTGGCTCATCGTGCTGCTGTTTCTGGGCATGGGCGTCTCGTCGGTGGTGGGCATCTTCGAGTCCGTGGTGGCGGTGCTGCCCATCGTCATCTGCTTCCAGTCGCTGGTGCTGGATATGGCAGGCAATGTCGGGACTCAGTCGCTGGCCGTCACCATCCGGGTCCTCATGGACGAGAACCTTACCCTGAAGGAGGAGCTGGCTCTGCTGGGCAAGGAGATGCGGGTAGGCCTTCTCAACGGCGGGTGCCTGGGACTCATGGCGCTGGCGGTTTTAGGGGTCTACATCCATGTGTGCAAGGGCTATGCGTGGGGGCCGGCTTTTCTGATCTCCGGCTGCGTTGGGGTGTCGCTGGTGGTGGCCATGGTGATCTCCAGCCTTGTGGGGACGATGGTTCCCATGCTGTTTCATAAGATCCACATCGATCCGGCGGTGGCCTCCGGCCCGCTGATCACAACGGTCAACGATCTGGTGGCCGTGGTGACCTACTATGGACTGGCCCTGCTGTTTCTGGTGAATGTGTTCCATCTGTGAAAAAAGAAGCACCCCTGTAACCTGACGGTTACAGGGGTACTTGTCATAACGCAACACGATCCGCATGGAGGTATACGCTTTTTTTCGCAGCTGCCCGCAGGGACAGATGCTGCCAGTCGTTCTGACTGCTGCAATCCGGATTGACGTTGGCGATCTCCTCGCCCTCCGTACCATCCGAATACTAAAAACGCAGCACGATCCCGAATCTGCGGCTTGTGCCGGAGGTCAGCGGCACGGAATCACCTTTGGCCCAGCATCCTAATGCATGGACATCTCCAGCACTGCCGGAAATAAGAATGTTTTGATAAGCCTGTTTGATAGAACTACTCCCAGTGCGCTCCGTTTTTCCCGGATTCTACCCGATCCTGCATTCTGAACATGATGCCCTTGTTCTTATTGGCCTCATACCATGTCTGGGCAATGTGGGCGATATATCGTTTTCCGCCCTGATTCACAGCCTGATGAACTTCTACATCGGCACCACACAGGCCGGGGACAACAAATTTGTCTCCCTGATGCTGGCCTGTGCCCGCCGCATGGCGAAGCCCAGTGAGGCTGCAAGAAATACATGAACATGAAGCATTTGGAGGCGGCTCTGGATGATGTCTCTATTGCCGGCTGACTTCACTCAGCCGGAGCCTGCAAACAATTTTGCGCATAAATCTTGACGGGACAGGTAAGACTGTTCAAGACAGCAAATTATGTCGAAAAACATGCCAAAACTGCAGATACTATTGATGCTTGAGGGAGAAATGATATAGTAGAACCAATTTATAATCGGAATGTCAGGCATACCGGAAGGCATGGAATGTTTTGTCATATACACTGTTTTCAATGTGTTGGATGGGGCGGGGGAGAAGAAAACAAGGCGTAATGCTTGCTGTAATATAGCAGCTTAAAACATTGTTGTGTCGTGCAATGCTGCTGGGGGGAGATGAAGTGCAGTGGATTACAGTTACTTTACAGACTTCGGAGATCGGAAGATAAATGAAGACAGAGTGGGGGTCGCGTTTCATGATGAGGCATGTTGTTTCGTTGTGGCGGATGGCCTAGGAGGGCATGGCGGCGGCGAGACGGCAGCGCAGACAGCGGTAGATACCGTATGTGTTCAATTCGTGGAGAATGGCTTTCATGATCAGTTTTTTGAACAAGCATTTTCTGCAGCGCAGGATGCAATTTTGCAAAAGCAAGAGCGCATCGGTGCGCATTCTCAGATGAAGACTACGCTTGTTTTGCTCGTGATAGACCGGGGCAAGGCGTATTGGGCGCACGTAGGTGATTCGCGTCTGTATTTTTTCCGCGGAGGTAAGATTCGCACGCGCACGCTGGATCATAGCGTGCCGCAGATGTTGGCGCTTTCCGGCGATATATCGGAAGCGGACATTCGTCACCATCCGGACCGCAGTCGGCTGCTGCGCGTGATGGGTGTGCGTGGCGAGTCGCCCCGCTATGAAGCGTCTGGGCCAGTTTTGCTCAGTGGTAATATGGACTTTTTGATGTGCACGGACGGGTTCTGGGAACTGATCTGTGAGGACGAGATGGCTGCAGCACTGAAACAAACGCGAACGTGTGCAGAGTGGCTCGAGCATATGCATATGATTGCGGAAGAAAACGGAGTCGCGTGCGACCGGGATAATTGTACGGCGCTCGCCGTTCGTACGCACACAGTACGTGGGATCGGAAGGTTTTTGCGATGAGCGACCTGATGTTTGATGATTTCCGGCACGTGAAGCGTGGAGAGGTTGCCGGTTATTCCGGAATTGGCCGGCGTGAAGAGCAGCAGGATGTTGGCTACATAACGGTTAATGATTCTGAACTGCTTGCATTTGTGTGTGATGGGATGGGCGGCATGAACGGTGGCAGTCTGGCCAGTGCAACGGCGGCGGAAATATTCTTGAATTGTTGCGTAGAAGGGGCGGCACGTGGCGGCCCGTGGCTTCGTGAGGCTGCTGAAGTGGCGGATAATGCGGTTTATCACTTGCGGGACAAGCAAGGCACGCGCCTGGGTTGCGGCACGACGCTGACGGCAGTGCGTGTTAATGACAGAGCGCTCACCTGGGTTTCCGTTGGCGACAGCCGAGCTTATCTCCTGCGCGGAGAAGAGCTGGTGCAGATCACAACGGATCACAATTATTTTCTTGAGTTGAACCAGGCGCTGGAGCGAGGCAGCATTGATGAGAAGCAATACCGTGCCGAGGCCGTGAGCGGAGAGGCACTAATCAGTTTTCTCGGAGTGGGCGGCTTGCCGCTGATCGATGTCAGCAAAGAACCGTTTCCGCTTTTGCTGGGAGATATTCTTCTTTTGTGCACAGATGGTGTTTACCGCACGCTCTCAGATCAAACGCTGCGGCAACTTTTGCGCACGGCACAGAATATGGAGCAGGCGTGCGTGGATATTGCCGATGCAATCGAATGCGCCAATCAGGAGCACCAAGATAACTATACATATATTTTAATCGAAGTCTTATGAGCAGGGGAGAAAAGATATGGCACAGGTCGTACGATGCACAGATTGTGGAGCGTATTATAACGGGCAGTACTACAGCGTTTGTCCACACTGCAAGAAGGGACACGCAGAAAGTGTTCCAAAGCCGGAGCAGACCGATGCGCCGCAGAAACCGGAAGTACAGAAAGACGAGCCTCAGATGTACACGCCGCCACAGAGGGGGGAAACGCGCGCTTACAGCGATATGCCGCCGAAATGGAAAGAAGCGCAGGAACCGCCGAAGGCTCCGGAAGAAGAGCCTGTGGAGGAACTGGCTCCGAATTCCGACGAGTCCGAAAATTCTTCTCGCGAAGCACAACCGCTGTTTACCGCGCTGCGTAACAGCGGGCGCACGATTGGAAGATTCAGTTCCGCGGCGGAAAATGGTATAGATCCCGTGGTTGGCTGGATTGTCTGTGTGAAGGGGCCTTATTACGGGCAGGCATTTCCGCTCAAGAGCGGGAAGAATCGGATTGGCCGTGCACAGAGCATGGATGTGCGTTTGCTAAACGACAGCAGCGTGTCACGCGACTGTGTGGCTGTGGTCGTTTATGATGCCAAGATCGGAGATTTTTCCGTGATTCCGGGGGATAGTGACAGCCTGTGCTACTTGAACGGGACAGCTGTATATGCCCGCGAACAGCTCACGGCGTATGATACGCTGGAGCTTGGTGACAGCGGACGCAATGCGTTCATATTTGTGCCGCTATGTGGTGAACGTTTTTCCTGGGCGGACAGGCAGTCGGATGAGGCGCGGAGAGATTAAAATGGTACGTTGCGAAAAATGTTTTGAGAGTTATGATGACCGGATTGCTGCCGGCGTATGCCCGCACTGTGGTTACTATACCGGAGAGCCGCAGGCCGATCCGCGCTACCTTCCGATTGGCTTTGTACTGCACGATCGATATGTGATTGGCGGTGTCATTGGCGTGGGCGGTTTTGGTATCACGTATAAGGCGTGGGATCGGAAGTACGGCGTATGTAAGGCCGTCAAAGAGTATTTTCAGCAGGGTGTTGTGAATCGCGTCCTAGGAGAAGCACAGGTTTTTGTGTCGTCTGAGCGGCAGCGGGAAGAGTTCCTTTATGGCAAGGAACGCCTGATTAACGAGGCACGCATCGTGGCCAAATTCCAGTCTTCGAGCATCGTACGCGTCGAGGATTATTTCGAGGAAAACGGCACGTCATACATGGTGATGGAGTATCTGCACTATAAAACACTGCAGGATTTCGTTATCGACCGAAAAAGATTGCTTGACCCGGATGAAGCCATCGAAATCGGTGTGCACCTGTGTGAGGCACTCGAGGAGATCCACAGTGCAGGCGTAATTCACCGG